>Ga0209567_10001454_pt1 | contig 12152 bp, 13 predicted proteins | sample COG_12_FD_184756 | JGI IMG/M metagenome (GOLD analysis project Ga0209567, IMG submission 184756) | Pelagic marine sediment microbial communities from the LTER site Helgoland, North Sea, for post-phytoplankton bloom and carbon turnover... | ecosystem: Environmental > Aquatic > Marine > Neritic...
GCCTAGCATCGTTCCACTATCGGTGGCGCTGAGCGTCAACCGGCGCTCTTGCGGCGTCGAAGCACGTGGCGCAGTCTCGAACGCTCATCGCGCTCCCGTTCCTCGAGCATTCGCTTCAGAGCGCGCAGCTCGGCGGTCAAGGTCGGCTCCACTCGAAGTTGTAGTGTGTTGACCTGTCGAGTGGCTTTTGCGAGCGCGTCACCGAGGCGTCGAACGAGCTGCTCCTTGGGGAGCGACTCCAGCACCAAGTCGACCAGCCGCTCGAACTCCGTCGCGGTTTGTGCGGCCGCCGGACCTACCGACGGCGCCGCGGTCTCACGCGCAGTCAACGTTCGCTGGATCGAGCTGTGTGAAACCACCGAGGGCACGGAGATGCCCCAGATCTGTCTATGTTCGAGCTCGACCGCAATTTCCCGCCCGGGCCACGCATAGGTCTCGAGCGACGCCTGGCCGTGCGCCGCCAAGGCTTTCAACAGCGCCCGGTACGCCTCGCTGGCCCGCTCCTCCACCTCTTGCCGCGCATTCAACGCGGGCCGAGCGCTCTTGAACAGCTCGGTGATCAAAGCCTCGCGTTTACGATTGAGCAGCTCGCGACCCTTTTGGACGCGACCAAGCTGCGCGCTGGCCCGCACGAGCCCCGAACGAGTTGGCGGTACGGAGCGCACGCTCATTGCTGTGACTCCCTACTCCGGTCGTGGCCTGAACGCGACTCCCAGGTCGTGTCGGATATCCGTGTGAGCTCGTCGCGCGGCAGCGTCTCCAGAAGTGACCAGCCGATCTGAATCGTGTCTAGGAGCGACCTGCGAACGCCACTCTGGTGGATCAGTTCCTTCTCGAACGCGTCGACGAAATCGAGGGCGCGTCGATCGCCCGGCGCGAGACCTTCACTTCCGACGATGGCCGCCATGAGCTTCGCCTCGCGTCCACGGGCGTACACAGCATAGAGCTGGTCCGCCCATTCGCGGTGCTCTGGTACCGTGTGACCTTCACCGATGCCGGCGTTCATGAGTCGCGACAGCGACGGGAGCACATCGACGGGAGGATAGACGCCGCGTTGATGGAGCTCACGGCTCAGCACGATCTGGCCTTCTGTGATGTATCCGGTCAGGTCCGGGATCGGGTGGGTCATGTCGCCGTCGGGCAGAGAAACCACGGGCAGCTGGGTGACTGATCCGGTGCCACCCTTCAGGACGCCCGCCCGCTCGAACAACGAAGCCAGGTCGGTGTACATGTACCCGGGGTAACCCCGCCTTCCCGGGATCTCTTCGCGCGCCGCAGCGACTTCGCGCAACGCCTCTGCGTAGTGGGTGATGTCCGCCATGACGACGAGGACGTGAATGCCGTGCGTGTAGGCAAGATGCTCGGCCGTCGTCAACGCGACTCGTGGGGTGAGCAAGCGTTCGATGGTCGGATCGCTCGCCTGGTTGAGAAACAGCACCGTACGCTGCATCACCTCGCTTTCACGAAAACGGGAAACGAAGATTTGCGTCTCGCGTTCGGTGATGCCGATAGCGGCAAACACGACGGCAAACGGCTCACCGCGGGCAGGGCGAGCGTTCTCGACGATATCGGCGGCAAGCTCGACTCCAGGCAGCCCCGGAGCCGAGAACACGGGCAACTTCTGCCCGCGGACGAGGGTATTCATCCCGTCGATCGCGGATACCCCGGTCTCGATGAAATCCGAGGGGTGTTGCCTTCGAACCGGATTGATCGGCGCCCCCCAAATCGGAAGGCGGGCCTCGCCGATCGAAGGCGGAAGACCGTCGAGCGGTTCCCCGGTGCCACTGAGCGCGCGCCCAAGGAGGTCTTGGCCGACCACGGTCGTGGCGGTTTCGCCGGTCAGGATGATCTCGGCGTCCGCGGGTTTGAGCCCCAGCGTGTCCTCGAAGACCTGAATCACGGTGACCTCGGTACCTACGTCGATCACCTGGCCACGTCGGTCCTCCTGGCCTTCGCCTCCGATGCGAACCCACTCGCCGAGCTTCGCGCGTCGCGTCGAACGGACGAACAGCAACGGCCCGGCCGCTGAAGCCGCGCCCAAATACGTCCGTGCAGTCGGTGCGTCCAGTCGCTTCATGACGCCCTCATCCCCGAGATCGTTTGCTCGGCTTCCGAGATCTCCTCGTTCAATGCGTCTGGCGCCGCGGTCTTCACGGAACCGAACGCCCCCCTCACTGCGGCGAGGTCGAGCGCCTCGAAGCCCACGCCATCTTTCAAGGCCGATCCGCCGGTTCGCATGAAGTCCCAGAGAAGCTTCACCAGGTGGTACGTCTTGGCCACCGTCGAAAAGGCGTCGTGAGGATGAAAGGCGTTTTGGCCGATCAGGAACTCTCGTGCGATTCGCGCGCCTTCGAGCACCAGCCGGTCCTCGTCTTCGAGCGCGTCGACGCCGACGAGGCCCGCAATCTCCCGGAGCTCACGGTCCCGCTGCAGAAGACGAATCGTCTCAACTCTGAGCTCAGGCCAATCGGGTCCGCCCTCTCGGGAAAACCACTCCGTCGTGCCGTCGGTATACAAGCTGTAGCTGATGTCCCAATCGACGGCCGGAAACTGTCGCTGGTGCGCAAGGCTCGCGTCGAGTGCCCAGAGTGCTCCCACGACCCGCAACGAGGCCTGCGTCACCGGCTCGGCAAAGTCGCCGCCGGGCGGAGAAATCGCGGTGATGAACGTCACCGCGCCCGTACGCGCCGGTGTGCCCTGGCTGTCCACGCGGCCGGCCCGTTCGTACAGGCGGCTCATGCGATTGGCCAGGTACGTCGGGTATCCCTCTTCGCCGGGCATCTCCTGAAGGCGGGCGGCGATTTCGCGGAGAGCTTCAGCCCAGCGCGACAGGGAATCGGCGAGGACCGCTACGTGGTAGCCCATATCCCGGTAGTACTCCGCGATCGTCATGCCCAGGTAAACCGACGCGTCGCGCGCGGCGACCGGCATGTTCGAGGTGTTCACGATCAAGATCGTTCGATCCATGATCGGTCGTCCCGTGTCGGGATCGGTGAGACGGCTGAAGTCGTGGAGGACTTCCGCCATTTCGTTGCCGCGTTCGCCGCAGCCGATGTAGACCATGATGTCGGCCTTCGCGTACTTCGCGAGCGACTGTTCGATCACCGTCTTGCCGGTACCGAACCCACCCGGTACGGCAACGGAACCGCCCTCGACGACGGGAAAAAGCAGATCGAATACCCGTTGTCCGGTGATGAAAGGGCGGTCGCCGGGGAGTCGGCGAGCAAACGGTCGTCGTTCGCGGATCGCCCACGAATGCGAAAGAGACAAGGCGGTGCCATCGTCCAAGGTGGCGACCGTATCCGATACCGTGAAGCTCCCCTTCTGAATATCGGCGATTCGGCCTTCGATGCCGGGCGGCACGAGGACTTTGTGATTCATTCCCGGGCGTTCTTCGATCACGCCCAACACGTCGCCGCCGGCTACGGTAGCGCCTGTCTCGATGGTTGGCTCAAACGACCAACGGGCATCCGGGTCTAGAGTGGGCAAGGTCATCCCTGGGGCCATGAAGTCACCCGATCGCTCCGCGAGCCCCTGGAGCGGGCGCCCGATTCCATCGATGATCGAGCCCAGTAGCCCCGGCCCGAGCTGAGTCATCAGGGAGCTTCCAGTCCTACGCACCGGTTCGTGCAGCCCGAGCCCGCTGGTCTCCTCGAATACCTGGATCGTCGCGACGTCGCCCTGGATTCGAATCACCTCGCCTAGCAGACGCAGCTCACCAACTTCCACCAGCTCATAGAGCGCGGCATCGCCCAGCGGCTGTGCCTCCGCGATCGCGCCCGCCACTCGAATGATGCGAGCCGCGGTCATTGCAGCTTCACTCGATAGCCGATGGCCCGCCGGAGGATCTCGACGATGTACTCGTGCGCCGAGGTCTCCGTAGTCCAATCGGGCCCTGGCACGGGGATGACGACGGGGAGCGGCGCTCGACGGAGATCTCGCCTGACTTCGTCCGAGAGGTCCTCGTAGAGCGGCTCATCGATGATGATGACGCCCGCGTTCATGGCATCCACCGCGTGATCGATCTGCCGGGCGGCGTCGGCGCCGTCTCTAGCCTCGAACACCGGTATGCCCGCTAAGGCGAATCCGGCGCTCAACCCAGGACTCGAGATCGCCACCAGTTGTTGGCCCTTCATGCGACCACCATTTCTGCCTGGATCAAGGCCGCGGGCGCCCCGAGCGCAACACCCCAGATGATGCCTCTCAAGTTGATGACTTCGGCTCGAAGCTCGATCGCGAAACCAATGATCGGCGCTGCGCCGCTCGGGTCGACCCGCACCGCTCGGTTCTGCCAATCGATCTGCGCGCGTAGCATCGCGCTTTCCAAGTGCGGGAGATCTTCGTTCTCTCCGCGAAACGCGCTCGCCAGCGCGGACTTGCGGAGCTCCCAGGCGAGACGTTTTTCGACCTGGGGGCGGGTTTCGAGTGCCATGAGCTTGTGGAACACATCCCGAGTGAGCCAGCGTCCTCCTTCCACGAAGGTCATATCGACGATGGCCGGATCCCGCTCGACGAAGTGCAGCAACGCGGACCAGGTGTTCATCACGTCCACGACTTGCTCGACGTATTCGACCAGTTGCTTCCCGCCCTGGTGAGCGCGTGCTGTCGCTCTGCGGGCAAATGCGCGCTGCAGCTCGACTTCAATTTCGAACAGCGATGGATGGGGTCCGCTGGCTGCGCCGACGAGAGGGGTGCCCAAGGGGTGACCCCACAGCGCCAACATCCGAATCACGTCCGTGGGCGTTGGCTGGCCCGCTAGCGTCAGCAGCGCTCTTTCGGGCAGGCTCGTCGTCGAAATCAGCCCCGCCATGCGCACCTCGGTTGCGGTGCCCTGCTGCGCGCCGCGCAGGATGGCTTGAATGGAACGTCGATCTTCGTCCTCGAAGATCACGGCCAGGGCTGCTCGCCGATCATCCATGCACCAACGATCCAGTATCGCCATTTGGCCGGCGGCGTGACGCCGAACCGCCCTCTCCAGGCTCATCGCGGTGGCCGGCGCGTCGGATCGGACATACCCAAGCCCACTGAGCTCCCTCTGGAGGGCCAAGAGGCTCGTGGCACGCGCGAGCCGTTCCAAGTCGCTTGCCGGGAGCAGATGAGTCCGGAGTCCCCGTGCGCGCGTATTGATGTCACCTAGGTACCGCGCCATCGCTAGGGATCCTCCTGGAGGCGCGTGTGGATTTCGATCGCCAGCACCGACGCCAGGCGGTCGATCCGCGTTTCGAGGCGGCCATCCACGACCACCGAGCCTTCCGCTCCGACGATGACGAACCCCGTGCCGACGTCGGTTGCGGTTTCTACCTTCACCTCCGGCCGATCGCGAAGCCCCTCTCGTACGGCCCGCTCCAGGTCTGTGGAACAACGCACCACCGTGCCCTCGCCATCGACGAACTGCAGTGCCTCCGTGAGCTCGCTTCTGAGAGTCGACAGATAGGCTTCCTTCTGAGCAGCGTCGGGGAGAAGAGCCCGGGCTCGTCCGAGGACTCTAGCGACCACCCGTGTGCGCGCCAGGAGCACGGCCTCCATCGCCGCGTGCCTTTCGGCGGCGATCGCCACACGAGCCTGTGCGCCGTATTCAGCTTCCTTCTCCCTCAACGCCTGGCTTCGCCAGTCCTCGATCAAACGGTCGGATTCCGAACCGAGCCGTTCGGCGTCCGCGCGCGCCTCGCCTCGAATGGACTCGGCCGTCCTTTCGGCGTTCTGGCGCAGTTCGGTGTCGAGGTCAGAGGCGGCCATATGCCCTTCAACCTCCTCCCTGCATCAGAATCAAGACCGCAATCACGAACCCGAGGATCGCCAAGGTTTCCGGGATTGCGATCAACAGCACGACCGTCACTGTCAGCTCGGGTTTCTCCGCCAGCGCCGCGGCGGCGGCAGGACCTATGCGTGACTGAGCCCAGCCTGTGGCGAGGGCCGGGATGCCGACTGCCAGGGCTGCACTCAAGTAGAGAAAAACCATATCCAAACTCATATCACTTGCTCCTCTCCTCAAAAGCGCTTTCGCGCGCGGACCAATGTCGAAAGGGCCGGTACTGCGCACCGCCCGGGCTGTAGAACTTTCCAAAGAACTCCACATAGTGAAGTCGCAGCATGTGAATCGTCGGGCTGAACACGCCGAGGACGAAGTTGATCAGATGAAAGACGAGGGCGAAGAGGACACCGACCCAGACTGCCCCGAACGCGCCGACCATACGATTCGCAACGACGGCCATCATGACCGACGCCGTACCGACGGCCATGATGCGTGCGTACGAAAGCACGTTGCCAAGCGTGGAGACCAATTCGATCGGTGCGAGCACCCCTTCGGCGACGATCAAAATCGGAAGTGCGGCAAGCGTGGTGATGACCAGAGGCGTGAAGAAGCGCTCGGGAAGCATGCCGAACGCAGCCATGAGCGCGAGCGCGATGAGGACGACCATCAAAGCCGCCATGCCCTTTCCGATCGCCCGCCGTTTGTCTCCCCGAAACATCTTGACGGCTCCCACGAGCAGGCCGAGTACGATGTGAACGATCCCGAGCGCGACGGCGAAGCCCAGGAAGGGAAAGAAAGCCTCTTCGCGATTGAAAATGATCGGATGGAGTCCGATCCGGTGTCCGAGATCGCCGAAAAGCTCTCCGTACAGAAATCCGAATATGATCGCGAACAACGAGCACGCAAGACCGATCTCCGCAATCGACCGAAGCTTGGTGTCGGGCCCCGACCGGATGCGCAAGATCAGCGAGATGATTCCAAGAATGGTTCCGTAGCCGATGTCGCCCAGCACGATCCCGAAGAACATCGGGAAGAACACCGCCACGAACGGCGTTGGATCGACCGTTCCGTACCTCGGGAGAGGCATCATCCCCGTAATCGCTTCGAACGGGCGAAACAGGCGTGGATTGTTGAGAACGACTGGCACCGTGTCACCGGCCCACTCCTCAGAAGACACCGCTTCTACCTCGATTTGGTTGCCAAACGACTTTCCGAGTTGCCGATCCAACTCGGGGCGCGCTGCGCTGGGGATCCAACCTTCGAGGACGAACGCGCGCGGCGTCACGACCGCCTTCTCCGTGGCCTCGATGGTCGCTAGGTGATCTCGAACCGTGGCTTGAATCACGGCGAGCTCGCCTCCCCGGTCTTCGGCGATTCGCCTTCGGTCTCGTTCGATCGTCGCAAGCTCGGTCGGAAGCTCTGCGAGGCGGGCTTGCATGCGTTGGATCGTCGCGCCGACGCTCTCTTCCTCGAATTGGTCTGGGAGGGAGAGGGCCTGGACGCCCGCCTCGCTGAGCAGTTGCTCGGCCTTCATCGCGTCAGCCGACGGCACTGCGAGGAGCATCGCGGCATCGCCTGAGTCCGATGGCTGACTCAGTAGCTCGAAGCCCTCGCCAAGGGCCTGGCGAAACGCGGCGCGCATCCGGCGGAGCTCGTCTTCACCACCCTCCTTCAGGACCAAATAGAAGACTCGAATGCCGTCGAGGTCCAGACCGGACTCGCCTATCTTTCGGAAGGCCGCAAAGAACGGACGGAACTTCAGGATGAGAGCTCGCTCTTCTTCGAGTCCTTGGCGGTGTTCGGACAACGCTTCGAGCTCTCTTCGACATCTTCCGGCGATCAATGCGGCCTGCGGTAGCTCGATGTCCTGGGGCGCTCTCGGCGGGCTCACTGTTTCCCCAAGAAGCTCCATTGCGGCGTCGACGTCTTTCACGACTTTGCGAACGCCGCGAACGTGACGTTGCTGCTCCGGCGTGAGCCCAAGAAGATTCAGGGACTCCGTTTCGGCGGGCTCGACCAGCTGGACCAAGCCGAGGTCCTGCACGCGCTCCAAGACTTCAGGGAGCTGCTCCCTTGGGCCGAGCATTCGGATGCGGGACATGTTCAGGATCAACGGGGGCCTCGCGAGTCGGGTCGGCCTACCAGAAGGTCGATGACGTAGTCGGCAAGCTCCGTGATCTTGGCATCGTCGAGCTCGTCCAGCCGCGTGGTTTCCTGCAGGCACTGTTCTTGAATGGAGGCGATGGTGTCGTCTCGTTCGCGCGCGACTCGCTCCCGGAGCGTGACGTGTTCCCTTTCAAGTTGTGACTCGAACTGTTCGACGCGGTCGTCCGCAGCTACCTGAGCCGCTTCGATGAGCTCCTTGGCTTCTTGTCGTGTGCCTTTGAGCATGGCCTCCAGCTCGATTTCCGTTTCGAGGAGGCGACTCAGCTTGGTCGTCGCCTCGGAGGGTTCTTGCGTACTGGGGTCTTTCTTCTTGCCGGCCATGTCCAACTGCCCGCTGCGAAAATACCAGAAGGAGGGCGTTCGGTGTCGCCGTTAAAGGACATAGGGTCGACGAGTCAGGCTCAGTAGGAGCGCACCGCTCAAAGTCACCGCGCCTGCGGTCCAAAACGCCACGTCATAGCTCCATTCGGCTGCGATCAGGCCTAGAGCATACGCAAAAAATGCGTGCCCTCCGTTGAAGGCGCCATGGATGATCGACACGACCATGCCCCGGGAGGACGCGTCTGCGCGTTCGATCGCGAGGGCAGTCACCGCGGGATAGGCGATCCCGTGCCCAAGGCCCATCATGGCGCCGACCGCAAATAGATGATCCGGGCCGAGTAAACCAAGCATCGGGGGCACGGCGGAGTACAAACAAAACGCAACGATCGAAGAGCGAAGCACCCCGAAGCGATCGATCAGACGTCCGCCGCCGAGCCGCACCGTGAGCGCGACGAGTGCGAAACCGATGAAGAAGCTCCGCAACTCCGTCACGCCGAGCTCGAGCGCGAACGGTTGATGCAGTGTGAAGAGGGCCGTGAATGAGGCAGTCATCACGAAGGTCGCCGCGTACACGCGCGACAGCGGCCATCCGAAGATCGGACGTCGCGGTTCATGCTCTTGCGGCGGATGCCGAGGTGGCTCACTCAAACGAGTACTGAGGAGCGCGGCGAGCAGGCCGGCAGCTGCGCTCGCGACGAAGACGCCGCTCCAACCCGTGCCGTCTGCCAGGAGTTCACCGAGCGTCGGCGAGACCGCGTTCATCCCGAGGTTTGCCGCCCCGAACAGGCCGAGCGCTTGCGCCATCCGGTCGCTTGGCGCGATGTCGGCAGTCATCGTGCCGGCGGCATTGAAGCCCATCACCATCCCGGTGCCCCAGCACATCTGTGCGAGGTAGAGCAGGGGGCCTTCGTGATCGACGAAGAGATAGATCACGCCGGTGAGCGCGAGCATGAAGTTTCCGAACACAAGCCATGGCCGGCGACCGTAGCGGTCGACCAGCCAACCAACGAGTGGAGTCATCGCGACCGCGGTGACACCCTGGACGGCAACGGCGCGCCCGATGCCGGCGGCGTCCATGCCGAGCTCGGTCGCGAAGAACTTCGGCAGAATCAAATAGAACGACCAGGAGAACCCGAAGAACGACACCGCCGCGAGCAGCAGGAGGAACTCCCGCGACAAGAGTTGTGGGTTGGCGGCGGGCATTCTCTGCTCTGGCTCAGCTGCCATCGAAGCCTGTCCTTAGCACTCAAAATCCGGCCGTGGTTCAGAGTTTCATGCCCAAGTTCTGGGGCTAGGAAATCGAATGCGATCCTGGTAACGTCATCCAACGATCTTCGTTTGGCTTGCTCGCCGATCTCAGTTCCAAGAGGGGCCGTATGCGTGTTGCTGATGTCATGAGTGACAAGGCCCGTGGGACCCACATGCACGTGCATCCGGTGCCTGGCTGTGAGTGGGTCGCGTTTTGCGTCGACTGCTGGGACCGTGCGGGTCCACCTCGGGTCGGCGATGACCTCGGTGACTCGGCCTAGTGAAAGCATTCGTTTCGGGAGCGACCGGTACCGTCGGTCGTGAGGTTTGTGTCGCGCTCCACGAACGCGATGTGCAGGTCCGCGTCGGTGCCCGTGCTTCGAGCGACGTGGCACGCCTCCTGCCGGAGGTGAGTGATCTAGTATTGCTCGATTTCGCTGAGCCAGAGATTTCGCCGTCGGTCTTCGACGGGACCGACGCGTTCTTTTTCATGACGCCCTTGATCGAGGATCAGGTCGAAGCGTCAAACCGCGTGCTAGACGCTGCCATCGAAGCTGGCGTCCGCCACATCGTGCGCTTGTCGTCCCGCTCTGCCGGCTGGGACCAGCGCTCCGAGCTCCGAGCCTGGCATCGCGAGATCGACGACTCGGTGAGAGGTTCGGGCGCAACCTGGACGATTCTTCGCCCTTGCTCGTTCTTTCAGAACTTCATCACCTACCAGGCGGACACGATTCGGAACATGTCATCGATCATCGTCCCGCAAGGAGACGGCCTGATTCCGTACATCGACGCCAAGGATATCGGAGCGGCCGCCGCGCAATGTCTGCTGCACCCCGAGGAACACGGCGGCCAAACTTACGTGCTCACTGGCGGCCGCGCCTACGGCCCGAAGGGGGTCGCCGCCGAGATCGGTCGCGTGATCGGCAAACCCATCACGTACATCCCCATCGAAGAGGACCAGGCGCGAGCCATGATGCTGCAGAAGGGCATCCCCCCGTGGCTGGTCGAGGCCGGGCTCGCCGTGTTCGCACATGCAAGGTCGGGCGGCGAGGCCGCGGTAGACCCGGCCCTCCCGGGGATTCTCGGGCGGCCAGCGACGAGCTTGTCGGAATTCGCGGAGCGCAATCGCGACGCGTGGCAGTAGACGCTGCCGCCGGCGCTGCCACTGTGATAAGCACGGCTCCGGTGCCCACCGCGTCCGACGATCGAACCTTCACGACCTCCTCCTGGCTCTTCGCCCGCGCCCTGGGCGCGGTTCTGCTCATCGCCTTTGTCTCCCTCGGGGTCCAGGCGCAGGGGCTCTTTGGCGCGAATGGTGTGATGCCGATTTCGATGTTCGTCGAGGCGGCGAAGAATGCGGGGCACGGTTTTTGGCAGCATCCGAGTACGCTCTGGTGGGCGTCCGGTGACGGGATGATCACCGGTGTTTGGGTCGTGGGGATCGTCGCGGCGGCCGCGCTGCTCGTCGGGGTAGTGCCGAAGGTCGCGTTGGCGGTCTCCTGGTTTGCCTATCTCTCGTTCGTCAGCCTCGGCTGGCCGTTCATGTCGTTTCAGTGGGACACGCTTCTGCTCGAGGTGTCTTTCACGGCCTTCTTCTTCGTGCCGTGGCGCACCTGGGATCGGTTCGCTCAGCACCCGGACCCGCACCCGGTCGCGTGCTGGGCTTTGTGGTGGCTGCTTTGCCGCCTCGTGTTCCGATCTGCCTACGTGAAGCTCGCTAGCGGCGATCCAACCTGGGCCGACCTGAGCGCGCTGTCCTACCACTACTGGACGCAACCCCTTCCGACCGCGCTTGCCTGGTATGTGAACCTGCTCCCCGATTCGATCCAGAAGCTGTCCTGCGCCCTGATGTTCGCGATCGAATTGGGTGCGCCCCTCCTGCTGTGGGTGCCCCGAGCATGGGCCAAGCGAACCGCTGCCGGATCGATCGTCGCCTTGATGGTCTTGATCGGTGTTACGGGCAACTACGGCTTCTTCAATCTGCTCACGATCGTGCTCTGCCTCCCGCTGCTCGATGATCGGTTGCTTCGCCGTTTCGTGCCCAGTCGCTTTGTGGCGAAGGCGGTGCCCGAACGTGAATCGAGGCGGACCGCCTGGCCGGGCGTCGCACCTGCGATCGTCATCACGCTCTCCGCAGCCGTTTTCTTCACGAGTACCTTCGGGCAGCGGCCGCCAGCCTGGCTCAGCCCCATCCATCCCTTCAGCACGTTCAACAACTACGGGCTGTTCGCCGTGATGACCACCGAGCGTCCCGAGATCAGCATTGAGGGGACCCTCGATGGCGAGAACTGGGAGCCATACGTGTTCCGATACAAGCCGGGCCCCCTCAGCCGGGCGCCGGTGTGGGTCGCGCCGCACCAGCCACGGCTCGATTGGCAAATGTGGTTTGCCGCGCTCGGGGATTACCGCCGAAATACGTGGCTCGCCAACCTCATGACGCGACTGCTTCAAGGTGAGCCGAGCGTGCTCGAGCTCCTCGGCCACAACGCGTTCCAAACCGAACCCCCGAAGCAGATACGGGTGGTCATTGATCGGTACGAGCTCACTGACTCCGACGAGCGCGCCGCCACCGGTCAATGGTGGAAGCGTCGGGACCGCGCGCTCTATGCGCCCATCCTAGGCGTCGAGATTGATCCGGCTAGTACTGCAGAGTGAACGAGACGGA
>Ga0209567_10001455_pt1 | contig 12149 bp, 7 predicted proteins | sample COG_12_FD_184756 | JGI IMG/M metagenome (GOLD analysis project Ga0209567, IMG submission 184756) | Pelagic marine sediment microbial communities from the LTER site Helgoland, North Sea, for post-phytoplankton bloom and carbon turnover... | ecosystem: Environmental > Aquatic > Marine > Neritic...
ATGCTGGACGGCAACGAACCGGACATGGGATCGCTTTCCGAAGAGATGCAGAATTATGCCAAAACCGTCAATGTCATTCTGGGAAAGTCCTTGTATTCGGATTCCTGGCTCGAGCTTTAGGATCGAGTTGCGAGATGCGCGTTTCGTGTTGCGGGTTCTGCGCGCATAAATTGCATGACATAAAAATCGAAAAAGCCTCTCCTGTTTACGGGTGGGGCTTTTTTTTATCATCGGATCGTCGTTTGTCGTCCGCTGTCCGTGGCATAAAGAACGATACCTCCTGCAAGTCATGTGGTATCCGACGGGCAATGGACCACGCACGACGAACGGTGATTTCAGCGTGTCTGAGCAACGATCTGCCCTCTTTGGATTTTGCGTCCAATGCCATCACTTGGCTAACAGCCTGCGTTTCCTTGAAATTGGCGGTGAACTCTGGTACGCTTAGCTACTAGGTTCAAGGGTTCTGGGTTCAGAGGTTCATGGCTTCCGGCCTTTGAATGCTTTCCTCTGACCATCGACCTTATATCTTTCTGATTTTTCTGTTTGTATAACCTCTGAACCCTTGAACGTTGAACCTTTGAACCAGCAGGCTGACGCCTGACAGCTTATACTTTAAACCTTTTATGTTTAGTTTTCTGCTCTACTAAGGAAAGACGACCAGCGGTGAAAGTCAAATCCAAAGCGCTTGAGGTTAATCTGGCGGATTATCACGTCGATGTCGCCATAGAACCTAAATATGCAACCCTGCAGGAAGTCATGTCCCAATACTATGGACTGATGGAGGGGTTGAATACCCTTTTAAAAGAACTCTCCCATCCGTATAAAAATTGGCGCTTTATTGTAACCGAAACTCGTAAGTATTCCCTCGAATATTTTCATTTGATTAAAAATCACCCCAAAGGACCGGCAGCAGCAAATTTATTAATCGATATATTTTTTGACGCCGCTCGTTCGGATGTTGAGATAGATGTCAAGGTCGACGCAATTGATAACCTTCAATTGTTTTTGCAAAAAATCATTAAAAACGCCGATTCGGTTCTGGAAGCGTTTTTGCCGTCCATCGATAACGCCTTTTCGCGAATCATCAATCTGCCTGACGATACTTTTGCCCTCTTTACGCGCAGCTATTATCAAATTAACCGCTTGGCGCAAACGTTCCTGAAATGTGTGCCTAAATCAGATGGTGTCTACACAGGCATTAATCGGTTGCTCATAAAGTTTTATAATTTTACCTATGGGTACTGGTTGAGCGAGCGTGATCCGCGAGCATGGTTTGAAGGCGAAATTACGGATATTGATCGGCGCGGCGCTTACGTCGGCCTTTTTGAAAATATTTCACATGCACAGCTAAATGACTGGAGGCATCAGCTGAAGCAGATGAGCGGGCATCAGCAACTGGAATCCGATCAAATCCTAAGCGCGCTCTTGAAACTACCCGGGTTCAACCAAATTATTGAACAATACCGTCAAATCCCACGACATTTAATGACAAATGCGGGCGGAAACGGACGCGGGCGGCATCTCAAATTGATATTTTTGTTTCACATCATGAGCATTGCCGGTTTAGCGCTCATTCATGAGGAAACATTACGGGACATCAACCAGACGCTGGGCTGGATTATCGAAAATGAAAATTACCGTGATATTCAAAAGCTGATCGAGAAAACCTTTTCGATATTAAAAGAGCGGGCCAGCATGTACCCGGCCACGGCACTCAATTGCGTGCTCAATATGGGTAAAGGGGTTTACAAAACCGACGATATTGATCTCATCAATTTTTTCATTGATTCAGTTATTGATCTGGGCTTTGCCCCTCCCAATATTAAGGGGGTCGATAATAACTGGCAAATACAGGTCAACAAGACCCATATTCTAAATATCCGCACCTGGTTGGAGTTGATCGAATTAGATCCCAAACGGTCCATCCGCTTGCTGTCTGCATTGATTATCCATCTATCCCTTTGCGGCGTGTTTATAAAAGATATTGACCTTTTTCCGCGCGATATTACCCAACTGTTAAACAGCGGCATCGGTTCTGTTTACAACCTGGCCAAGCAGCTTTCACGGTTGTTCCCGGTTTACTTCAATGATATCGGCGCCGAGGGACGGCTGAGGGATATTTCCACACGCATCGACGAAATATCCCGACGCCGGGATATTCTGATTCATTACCTCAGAAAACAAAGTCATGTGGAAAGCAGCAACCGCATCATCGATCTGATGGAGGCAGTCCTCTATTTCTGGCAAACACGCGATAAAACACGCCTGGCGCCATATGTGCCGCCTGCGATTTATGATCAGATCGATAGCCACGGGCCTTTCATCGATGGTGTTTTTCAGATTATGGGGCATCTAAAAGAAAAGGGTATTCGCGATCCAGATGAACTGCTTGTGATCAGCGAAAGAAAGGTCGCACAATGGCTGACCACCATCAAAGGCCCGTCTGAACTTGACTGTGAACGTGTTGAACTGGCGGTGGCCTTTTACAAGATGCTCAACCAGAAATATAATTTTGATCTAATTGAGCTGGATGCATATCTGGCCCAGCTTCGGACGGAAGCTTTGCCGGATTTAAACCGACTCGAACTGGCTTTAAGGGAGCCGGATTTGCACAAGCGGCTGTTCATGCTGTTGGAGTATATGGAAAAATTGCAGGCCGTCATTTTGTCTGATGAGACATTTGAAATCCGGCAGGATATTTATAAAAAAAGACATATTACCATCGACATTCCGTCAATGTACGGCAGTTATCATGAAATGAAGTTTGACTGCCTGGGGCTTACCTTTCGGATCGAGTCTCTGGTCAATGTGCTTTTCGAAGAACTGATTGAGAACATTGACCTGAGCCTGATTACCAAAGCCACCTTTCACCAAATATACAGTTTGCTGCGTTTGTTTGACAGAGCTTTGAAACTGGACGGCATTTCATCCAAGGAATTTGAACGTCAGCTTGAATTTCTGACCCACTCCCTGGAAGTCAAAGGTTTCACCTTAACCCAGTATTTGGACATCTTTAAAGGATTTGCCCAGGCTGTTAAGAATATTGTCAATGATTATTTTAACAATATTCACGGTCAAAATCTGACGCGAATTTTTACACAAGCACAGCAGGATACACTGCTGCCAAAATTTTTGCCTCCCAACGAGACCATTGACAGCGAAAATTTGCAGCTGCGCGTTTCCGAGATTTTTTTTCGGGATCGCATTGCGCTCAGTTTAGGTTTGCAGCAGCTTGATTTGTTTTTAAGCCGGATTTTAAGCACTCTCTTTCAACAATCCTACAAATTACCCAAAGATAAGCTTCAGCGTTTGCTGCTTTATGATCCCCAAAATGCGATTACGCCAATTGATTCCTCTCTAGCCCGTTTGACCGGGATCATCTATCTGGGCAACAAGGGGCTCAACATGGTCCGGCTGAAAAGTTTCGGTTATCCGATCCCGCCGGGTTTCATCATCACCACCGAAGTATTTCGTTGCCGGGAGATCATTGAAAGTTATCCACCGGCCGAGCAGAATTTTAAAGAAAAAATTATTGAGAATATATCTGCGCTGGAAAAGGTGACAGGTAAGATTTTTGGCGACCGCCACAATCCGTTGCTGCTTTCAGTGCGCAGCGGTTCTTCCATATCACAACCCGGGATGATGGATACGCTGCTGGATGTGGGCAACAATGAAGACATCACCGAAGGCATTGCCGAAAAGTCGGGCAATGCCTGGTTTGCCTGGGATAACTACCGCCGCTATTTGCAATGTTACGGGATGGCTTTTGGTCTAAAGCGTGATGACTTCGATGCCGTTATCAACGAATCCAAACGGCGGCTGGGAATTCCCCTAAAAAGGGAGTTTACCGGAAACCAGATGCGCGAAGTGGCCCTTTCTTACAAGCAATTGATTCAGGATGCCGCCATCGAAGTGGTTGAAAACCCTTACGAGCAACTGCATCTGGCCATCAAAGGGGTGCTGGCCTCCTGGGAATCAACCAGAGCCATGGCTTATCGACGGATTATCGGGATTTCAGAGGACTGGGGCACGGCCGTTACGGTTCAGGCAATGGTCTATGGCAATATGTCCCAGCAATCCGGCACCGGCGTGGTGTTTACGCATAACCCGCGTTGGTCCGCCGATACGCTGAAACTCTGGGGAGATTTTACGATTGGCAACCAGGGAGAAGATGTCGTCTCGGGGCTGGTGAAGACCATGCCCATATCGATTTTTCAGCAGGAAATCGAAATGCGGGACACCGATATTACCATGGAGACCCATTTCCCCGAAATTTACGGTGCATTGAAGGACTGGGCCCATGACCTGATTGATGAAAAAGGGTGGAGCCCGCAGGAAATTGAGTTTACCTTCGAAGGGCCGTCGCCGCATGATTTATATTTGCTGCAAACGCGTGACATGGCTATTCGTGAACGGAAACAGGTGTTGACGTTTGATTTTGAAGAAGATCCCCAGAAATTGTATCTTGGGCATGGTGTCGGTGTCAGTGGCGGTGCCATGAGCGGTCGCCTGGTTTTTACCTTGGAAGAAATTGAAGAGTGGCGGGTGATGGATCCCGGCGTAAATTTGATTCTGGCCCGCAACGACACGGTGCCCGATGACATTCAAGAAATTCATGCCGCCGACGGGCTGTTGACTGCCCGCGGCGGGCTTACCTCTCACGCAGCCGTCATCGCGCATCGGCTGGGCAAAACCTGCGTGGTCAGCTGCTCCAATCTGGATTGCAATGAAAAAGAGAAATATTGTGAGTTCAATCAGCTCAAAATAAAATCGGGCGAACACATCAGCATCGACGGCCACGAAGGGCCTGTCTATCAGGGTTTAATCAAAGTCAAAGAAACCGGGAAAGGAACCAATTAGACATGGGCAAAAGCACTTTGCATTCGGAGGGCAGAAAGTTGGGTGTTAACGGGTTTGGCCGCATTGGCAAACTGACGCTCTGGCACCATGTCGGCCGCAAATTTTTCGATGAAATTATTGTAAATATCGGGCGTCAGCCCGGCTCGGGCCTGGCAGACATTGCCCATTATCTTGAGCGCGATTCAACTTACGGCTGGCTGCACGGTTATCTTCACGGTCATCGCGGCCTGCCGGTTATCGAGGATCTGGATGAGGCCGACGGCTCGATGAGCGTCGATGGCGTCAAGGTTCGCTTTTTAAGGTCCCATCGCAATCCGGTTGATATCGGCTGGCGCGATTATGACGTGCGACTGGTCGTCGACACCACCGGTCAATTTCTGGATCCGACTCTGAAACCCGGTCATGCCGGGGGCGCCCTGAGGGGTCATCTTGATGCCGGTGCTGAAAAGGTGATTGCTTCGGCTCCGTTTAAATTTAGCAACAAAGGTGTTTCTGCTCCTGAAGATGCGGTGACCACTGTGATGGGCATTAATGAAAATGACTATGACCCCAGGCGTCACAAAATCATCTCAAATGCTTCCTGCACGACAACCTGTTTGGCCCATATGGTCAAGCCGTTGATCAATGCCTTTGGGCCCAAAAAAATCATGTCGGCATCCATGGCCACCGTGCATGCGGCCACCGGATCACAGGAAGTGCTGGACCGGCTGCCCAAAACCGGCAAGACGGATCTTCGCAAAAATCGAAGTATCATGAACAATATCATCCTAACGACAACCGGTGCGGCCAATGCGTTGAGACTGGTCATTCCGGAAATGGCTGAAATAGCCTTCATTGCTGAATCCGTTCGAGTTCCGGTTCAAACCGGCTCGTTGATTATTCTGGTAATTAACTTGCAAGAAGAACCGAGCGGTCCTTTTATTACGCGGGATACGATCAATGATATATTTGAGCAGGTAGGCGGGCAAAACACCGATGGCTACCTCTATTTTACCAATAAACAGAATGTGTCCGGCGATATGATTGGCCTGCCGCGGGTTGCCGCCGCCATCGAAGGCCACGAAACCCATACCCGTACCGCCGAAGCCTCAATTGATTTGAAAAAAGTACCTGGTTTTCAGAATGAAGCTTGTGCCCAACTTGAAAAATCTATTATCCGGGTACCGGTTACACAGGCCGTCATCTACGGTTGGTATGACAACGAGATGGGAAGTTATGTGAATATATTGGGCGATCGAACGGTATCCATCGCGGAAAACATGTAGAAGCCATCTCAAAAATGCCTTTTGGCCCAATATCTTTGTTGGTGCCGAGTTTCAAATCCTCGACATACAAACGTATGCCTCCGGTTTGAAACTCGCGCCCGCCGCGATCTTGAACCAAAATCCTATTTTTGAGATGGCTTCTAATTTATCATTCGGCAAAGCCATAGTGGAAGATTTCATAATCGGTTTTGCCGCCCAGCAGGGCATCAATTTGGTCCTGGATCTGCTTGCGCTGATCGCTTTGCACCCACTGCTTCCAATCTTCTGATGTTTCCCACGTACTGATGACCAGGAATTCGCCCGGCTTTTCAAGATTTCTCATCGTTTCGCCGGTGATGTAGCCCGGCTGCTGATTGGCCATCGATCGCATTTCCCGGAAAAGCGGTATCATTTTCCTGGCCTTATCTTCAGGTACTTTCCGTCGAATCAATATTTTAACCGCCATGAGAACCTCCTCATCTATATGTTGAACTTTATGCTAAAAGACCCTATCAAAACATAATATGCCTGCCCATTGGGGTCAAGATACATTCATCAAATTGCCGTTCTTTCTGCTCGATGCGTCATCAATCCACTCGATCAGAGGCGGGTCGCCTGCGCTTAGCTTCCCTTGAGCACCTGCACCAAACTGATTTGAAGCGCCACAAATTCAGATACATCAAGGGTCTCGGCACGCCGACCCGGATCAATGCCTGCGGCCATCAGGGCCTGTTTGGCTTGCAGCGGTTCGATTTGAAGGCCACTGTTCGATAATGCATTTCTTAAGGTTTTGCGCCGGTTTCCGAATGCGGCTTTGATCACCTCAAAGAGCATGCTTTCATCGTGGGGTGGATACCGGCGCCTGACATCAAAATTGATCTTAACGACTTCCGAATCGATTTTGGGTGCCGGGTAAAAAAGCGATGCCGTCACCGTTGCAATGGATTTGATTTCGGCGCAATAGGCCAGCATGACGGTCAGTCTTCCGTAATCCTTATTGCCGGGGCTTGCCGTAATTCGCCGGGCCAGTTCTTTTTGAAACATCAAAATCGCACGGTTCACATTACCGCGGTCCGCGATCAGCTTGACCAGAACCTGCGACGAGATGTTATAGGGAAGATTTCCGATAACGACCAGCGGAAGGTCCGATTTTCCAGTCAGCATCTGCAAATCGACATCCAAAATATTTTTTTCGATAATGTCAACATTGGCGAGTTTGTGGTGCAACAACTCGGGCTTTAGCAACTGAATTAATTGTGAATCTTTTTCAACAGCATATACGCGTTTTGCCATGCGAGCCACTGGAATCGTGAGCGCGCCCAATCCGGCACCAATCTCGACTACAGTGTCCGTTGCTGAAATCCGCGAATGTCGCGCAATCATATCGGCTGTGGAAGGATCGACTAAAAAGTGCTGGCCCAACTTTTTTTTGGGTCTTAGATTCCAGGCTCTCAGCAATGCTTTAGGAGATGTCATCTTTTATTTTTCAACAATAAATGTTGGCGTTGTTTACGGCCTAATTATTTTCACCACAAAGGCTCCCTTATCATAAAGAAGTGAAAGCACGTGTTCTTGTAAAGTTGTTCTTTGTCTTTTTGTGGTTGTATTTTCTGACGCTTTGGCATTATCTTGACTTTTTGAGGTTTTATCATTAATTTTTACCGCAAATTCCATAGGTTTACCCACCATTTGCGTGTTAGATTGCAAGTTCGCCTTTGAGCGAGGAGGATCCCATGTCAAAAAAAAGGGGTAAAGGTATCAGCTTTGATGCCATGGTAAAATTTTTCATGCAGAATTACAATATCCCCACCAAAAAAGATGTTGATCGAATAATGGCTAAACTGGATCGACTGGAAAATCTGGTCATGGCCGGTATGGCAAGCGGTGGATATCCGTTGAAGGGACAGACGGGACGTCGTAAAACGGCCGTCACGGCCGTGGATATTGTATTTGAGACCATCAAGCGCTCCCGCAAAGGGCTGGATTTTGCTGATATCCAGGCCAAGACCGGATTTGGTGAGAAAAAAATTCGCAATATTATTTTCCGCTTGAATAAAATTGAAAAAATCAAGCGCAAGAGCCGCGGTATTTATGTGGCTGCCTGACGCCATGTTCATTACCTGATCTGTAACTTGTTGTTACTGGTGTTTAAATCTTGAATCGGTGCAGAGAGTGGCTGAATAGCTGAATTCTACCACGAAAGCACGAAAGGACGAAAACACGAAATAGAATAAAAAATTTCGTGCTTTTTTAAGTGGTTGTTAAAAAAACATTTCATTACTCCGATATTTTTTCTACAACCACTTATACCGCAAATCCTTAGTTCAAAAATTATAATGGATGGCGGTGAATTTTCGTGATTTCGTGGTAAATTTTTATAAAGCGACAAAATTATCCAAAATGACCAACACTTTATTAAGAAAGTTATCATGATGAGCAAATTTGCGGATCCAAGAAATACAGACTTTCGGCAAGGTGAACAGGTTGGTAACTATACGGTCAGTCGGGTCGTGCCCTTGAAACGGATTCGATCCTTTTATTATGATTTAGAGCACAAGGCGACCGGGGCGCGTCACATTCATATCAGTAACGATGATGCTGAAAATACGTTCAGTGTTGCCTTTAAAACCGTACCGGTCGATTCTACCGGAGTTGCCCATATTCTCGAACATACGGCCCTTTGCGGTTCCCTCCGGTATCCGGTTCGCGATCCCTTCTTTTCGATGCTCAAAAGAAGCCTGAGCACTTTCATGAATGCCTTCACCGCCTCAGACTGGACCATGTATCCCTTTTCGACCCAGAACACCAAAGATTTCTTCAACCTCCTGGATGTCTATCTGGATGCAGCGTTTTTCCCGAAGCTGGATGAACTGAGTTTTAAGCAGGAGGGACATCGTCTGGAAATTGAGGGCAATTTAAATTCTGAGGATCCCGATCGGTTTCGTATGGCCTATAAAGGCGTGGTTTACAATGAGATGAAAGGCGCAATGTCTTCGCCGGACCAGGTCATGGTGCGCTCTATCCAAAAAGAACTGTATCCGTCCACAACTTATCATTACAATTCCGGTGGGGATCCGGCAGAAATCCCCTCATTGACCTACCGGCAATTAAAGGATTTCCACCGGCGTCATTACCATCCCGGCAATGCCTTTTTCTACACATACGGTAATGTGCCATTGGCTGAAAGTCTGGCGGCCATTGAAGATACGGTTTTACAGAAGTTTGAGCGTATCACACCGGATACCGATGTGGCCGCACATCCCCGCTGGCGTAAGCCGCGGGTGGCCTCTTTCCCATATCCGTTCAACCCGAACGAAGATCCAGCCAAAAAGTATCAGGCGGGTGTTGCCTGGCTGGTTGGTGATATTAAAAATTCATTTCAGGTGTTAACGCTGTCGCTTCTGGGACAGGTTCTTTTGGGAAATTCTGCAGCCCCGCTGCGCAAAGCCCTGATCGACTCTGAGCTTGGTTCTGCCCTGTGTGACGGCTGCGGTCTGGATACGGACAATCGCGATACGGCTTTTGTCGCCGGGCTAAAAGATGTCGAAAAGGGAGCTGCCGAAAAGGTCGAAGCAATCATTTTTGATACCCTGACCGATCTGGTTAAAAACGGAATAGATCAACAATTGATTGAATCAGCGATTCATCAAATCGAATTCCACCGCAAGGAAATAACCAACACGCCCTACCCATACGGTATCAAACTTTTGCTGGCATTTACCGGTCCATTGCTACACGGGGGGGACCCGGTCAGGATATTAAAATTTGATAATGATCTCAAAAAATTGCGCAAATTGATGGATCGAGAGCCCTTTTTTGAAAACCTGATTGAAAAAAAGCTTCTGAAAAATTCCCACCGGGTGCGGCTTACCATGGTGCCGGATCAAAAAATGGAGCAAAATGAAACTCGGCGGGTGCAAAACGAATTGGAAAAAGTCAAAGAGGGGCTGTCGCCAGCTGAACTGGAAAAAATTCAGCAGGACAGCCAGGCGCTCGAACGGCAACAGGAAACCAAAGATGATGTGTCCAGTTTGCCCACCCTGGAACGCGAAGATATTCCCACTACCGTTCCGATCGTAAAAGAATCTGATTATGATCGCTCAGCGAATATGACTTTATACCGTCAGGCGACTTCCGACATTTTTTATTTCGCGGCATCAGCCGGCACCGGCGGTCTGCCGCAGGAGCTCAGCCCGTGGGCCCCTTTTTTCTGTTATGCTCTGACCCGCAGCGGTACCGCGCGGCACGATTACACCGAGATGGCGCGCCGCATCGATGCCTATACCGGTGGTGTCGGTCTGGCAACACACGCACGCACCCGCTATGATCAGGACGGAAACTGTTTGCCGTTCATTTCGCTTAACGGCAAATGTCTGGCGCGCAATCAGGAAAAGATGTTTGACATCATTCAGGAGTTCATATCCGATTTTGATTTATCCGATCATTCGCGCTTAACCAGTCTTTTGAAGGAATATCATGCCGCGCTTCAATCCATGATTGTCCATAACGGACACCGCCTGGCCATATCGGTCGCCTCCAGAAATTTTTCACCGGCCCGGGCGTTGAGCGAATCCTGGAGCGGCATTCATCAGCTTAAGGCTGTCAAGGAATTGACCGACGATCTCAATACCCGCAAACTGAACGCGCTGGTGCAGGACCTGACCGCCATCGGTAAGCATATTTTTGTGCGCAATAATTTTCAGATGGCGCTTATTGGTGAAGAGGATCAGCTACCAGGCGGCGGTACCGCCGCCACAGAAATTTTTCAGCTGCTGGCGGATGGCCGCAGCGATGGATTCAGTTCGCCCCTGATGCGTTTGCGTAGCGATACACTGCGCGAAGGCTGGAGCACGTCGACGGCCGTTTCATTTGTGGCCCTTACGTTTGAAACCGTGCGCATGACACATGCGGATGGTCCCGCACTGACCGTTATCAGCAAAATCTTGCGATCGCTGTTTTTGCATCGGGAAATTCGCGAAAAAGGCGGGGCGTACGGAGGATTCGCAATCTACAATCCGGAGGATGGACTGTTTGGTTTTGGCTCATACCGGGATCCTCATATCGTTGCGACCTTAAAGGTCTACGCCGCTGCAGCTGAATTCATCCGTGGCGGATCGTATTCGGAAGAAGACGTCAAAGAGGCCATTTTACAGGTGTGCTCTGAAATCGACAAACCAGATCCACCGGGACCGGCCGCCCGCAAAGCCTTTTACCGCAAGATCGTTTTACTATCAGACGATATTCGCACGCAGTTTAAGACGCGCCTGCTGTCACTGAAGCGCCGCGATATCCAACAGGCCGCCGATAAATACTTTGGCCCGCAATGCGAACACGGCTCGGTGGCCGTCATTTCAAATGCAGAAAAACTAAAAGAAGCCAATCAGCAGCTCGCGGATCAGCCCCTCAAGCTGTATCAAATTTGATAGTCAAAAAAATTTTCTAAAATGCTTAGCGAAAAAGCTATTCGTTATCTGTTATTGGTTATTAGAAGCGCTATAACCACTTGACCCAATACCGAATAAAGTTATGTGTTAATCCGATCACTTTTTGGTAGAACCTATCTCAAAAATAGTAGATCACGTCCAAGGGCGCGGCGCAAAACCGATTCGAAAACGAAGTATACACGTTAGTATTCGAGTATTTCGAATCGGTTTGATGCACACCTTAAATCTACATAGAAATAGATGTGTAATCCATTTATCCTGGATAACAAAGCCCTTGGGCGTTAGATGCATTTTTGAGATAGGTTCAGAGATTGTCGAAAAAGGTATCATTTGACGGCAATTAGGTTGTAAAATTTAAAGTTTTTTATACTGCTCAATACTCAAATCAAATTCCCACAAATATTGATCATCCATGCATTTTTTCATTTGCCAATGTCTAGTTGTATTGCTAGCTATTGATTAGCAGTTAATCTAATAAACAAGCTAATCTGGAGCGAGCAAAACGCCAAACATCTTGAACCCATGGTCGATGGGGCTAAAGCCAACATGCAAAAAATCGGTCAGAGTGAAGATTATTTTAAAGGCAAAATTTTGACTGCTG
>Ga0209567_10001456_pt1 | contig 12146 bp, 8 predicted proteins | sample COG_12_FD_184756 | JGI IMG/M metagenome (GOLD analysis project Ga0209567, IMG submission 184756) | Pelagic marine sediment microbial communities from the LTER site Helgoland, North Sea, for post-phytoplankton bloom and carbon turnover... | ecosystem: Environmental > Aquatic > Marine > Neritic...
ATAAAAAATCTGTGAACATCCCACGCCCGCCATCGCAAGCCGCTCAGGCGAGGCGGACGGGTGTGCAGATCTGTGTCCCATAAAAAGATCCGCAGATAATAAAATACAGGAAAAATTATACATGGCTCAATTCGACAAGATTATTTATCTGTTTCAGTTCATTTTACTCATTGCGCTGGTTGTTCTGGCTTCAGCGGTTTGATCGGATGGATGTGACGGTGGGCACCCATGAAACGCACGAAAAAAAGGGCACGTAATCCGAAGCTGGTGGCGGTGAGTCTCATTGTTATGGGACTTTTTATCGCTGAACTCCTGTTTTACACCTGGTGCCGGGTGCATTGCGTACAGTCCCGATATGAAATTTCCGAACTGAAGGTCCGGCAAGAACGGCTGGTTGCATATCAGGATAGCCTGAAAATCGAACTGGCGCGCCTCAAATCACCAAAACGGATTGCCAAAATTGCCAAACAGCAGCTCGGTTTGATCGCGCCGACCAGCAAGCAGCTGATCATCATTCCATGAAGGGATTTAATTGAAGAAAGCCTCACGCAAACCTGCCCGCCTCGCCTTGCTCGCATGGCGGGCGTGGGACGCTAAGGCGCAAAGATTAAAAAGAATCAAAACAAAAATTTTTTCTCCGTGAACTTTGTGTCTTCGTGATGAAAAAGAGCAGCTTAAGGCATAACTGCCATGACGAATAAATACATGCGATTGCGAGTTATATTGGTGGGGTTGGCCTTCATCGCCCTGTTTGCGGTGATTGGCGCCAAGGCTGTGCATCTGCAGGTGTACCGCAGTCCGTGGCTGGCTCAAAAAGCTTCGCGTCAGTATGAAACATCGCAGAAATCAGTCGGCAAGCGTGGCGCCGTGTATGACCGCAACTTAAGAGAGATGGCGGTTACCATTGACGTTACTTCAATCGCCGCGCGGCCGGCCCGTATCGAGCAGCCGAAGCGCACCGCCAGAACACTGGCCCGGATATTAAAAGCGGATCGCCGAAAAATCCTGAAGAAACTAAAGGCCAAAAGCCCCTTTGTCTGGATCAAGCGTCAGGCCAACCCGAAAGAGAGCGCTGCGGTGAGGGAGCTGGCATTGGCCGGAATTGAATTCGTGCCCGAACGCAACCGTTTCTACCCCAATAAGACGCTGGCATCCCAGGCCCTTGGTTTTACCGGCCTTGATGGCTATGGACTTGAGGGAATTGAGTTTTCTTATGATCGCTATCTGCGGGGAACCGACAGCAGCCAGATGGTTTATCGAGATGCTTTAGGCAAAGTTTTCAATGAGAGGCAGGCTGCGGCCGGTCTCAACTATGGCAACAATATCATTCTGACCATCGATCGCGCCATCCAGTATATCGCTGAAAGCGCTCTGGAGGAAACAGTAAAGGAATTTTCTGCCCGTTCCGGCATGGCAATTGTGATGGAACCCTCAACCGGGGCAATCCTGGCGATGGCGCACGTGCCGCTTTTTAACCCGAACGCTTATACGGAGTTTAACAAAGCGCTCTGGCGCAACCGCGCCATCACCGATCCATTCGAGCCGGGCTCAACCATGAAAATATTCAGCGCGGCCGCGGCCATCGAGACCGGTAACATCAAAGCCCACGATATTTTTTTCTGTGAAAACGGCGCCTATAAGATCGGTCGCAATGTCGTGCACGACATCAAAAAACACGGCTGGCTGTCTTTGCAACAGATCATAAAATATTCAAGCAATATCGGCGCGGTAAAGGTCAGCGAGAAGCTCGGCCGCAAGCGGCTTTACACGATGTATCACAAATTTGGCTTCGGTAGCAGAACCGGAATCGACTCTCCCGGTGAAACCGCCGGTAGCCTGGCGCCTTACAAACGCTGGACCACGATTGATACCGGCGCCATTTCATTCGGTTATGGTGTCTCGGTATCCGCCCTGCAACTGGTTACGGCGGCTTCCGCCATTGCCAACGACGGTCTTTTAATGAAGCCATTTTTTGTGCAGGCCATCACAAATCAAAATCATGAGCCCTTAAAGCAGTTTCAGCCGCAAACGGTCAGGCGGGTGGTCTCTGCCCGGACCGCCCGCACGGTCAGGACCATTATGAAGACCGTCATCACCGAGGGCGGCACCGGTGTCAATGCCGCTTTGGAGGGTTATACGGTCTGCGGTAAAACCGGCACCACCCGCAAGCTGGATGAGAGCGGAAGCTACTCAAAGAGCAACTATATCGCCTCTTTCGTCGGGTTCACCCCGGCTGACAAACCCAAACTGGCGATTGTCGTCATCATAGATGAACCCCAGGGAAAATATTACGGCGGAACGGTTGCCGCACCAGTGTTTCGTCGGATTGCCCGCGAAACGCTAAATTATCTGAATATACCGCCCGAAAGCGGTACAAAACAATTTGCGACTTCACGCAGAATCGAGGCCAGAGGGTGAAACTGTCCGATCTGGTTAAGGCGATCAAACCATTATCTGTTGAGCATACGGGTACTGATAAAAACTTCAATCCTCAGATCGGCTCAGTTCATTATCGTTCGCAGGAGGTTAGGCCTGGCGGGTTGTTTGTAGGCATCGCCGGCCATACTGCCGACGGCCATGATTTCATTGAAGATGCAATTGAAAGGGGGGCGGCTGCCATCGTCTCTCAAAAGCAGATCAGCAGCCCAATACCAAACGTGCGGGTTGCCGATAGCCGTCTGGCGCTGGCAGATATTGCCGCTTGCTTTTACGGCAACCCATCAGAGCACTTAACGGTCATCGGCATTACCGGCACCAATGGCAAAACGACAACCGCTTACCTGGTGGAAAGTATCCTGCAACAGGCCGGGTTGGCGGTGGGCGTCATCGGGACCATTAATTACCGTTATGGCGGCAACGCTTTCGACAACCCGATCACAACGCCCGAATCGCTGGATCTGCAACGAATTTTAAACGATATGCTGCACAGCAGCATCAGCCACGTTGTCATGGAAGCTTCATCTCACGCCATGGACCTTCAGCGCATCAGACGCTGCTGGTTTGACGTGGCGGTGTTTATCAACCTGAGCCAGGATCATCTCGATTTCCATGGCGACATGCAAACTTACTGGCTGAGCAAGCAGCAGCTTTTCACCGATTATCTGGTGGAGGGGCCCAAGCGCTCGCACGCGGTGGCGGTTATCAACTGCAACACTGCCAGCGGTAAAGAATTGACGCAAAAGCTGACCGTTCCTGTATTGACAACCGGGCAGGGACTGAATGAAAACGTTCACGCCCGAAACGTGGTTTGCGGGCCCGGCAGTATCGAGGGCCAGTTGCAGACCCCGGGTGGCAAATTTGATTTTAAATCCCGGCTGGTCGGCGAGCACAATCTGGAAAATATCCTCTGCGCGGCCGGTGTAGGGGCGGCGCTGGATATTTCAAACGCGGATGTGAAATCCGGAATCGAGACCGTTTCAGCCATTCCGGGGCGCCTGGAATACATTGAAAACAGGATCGGCCGCTTTGTGTATGTCGACTATGCCCATACGCCTGATGCGCTGGAAAATGTGATCATGGCCTTAAAGGCGGTGATGGAAGAGAAAATGATCTGTGTGTTTGGCTGCGGTGGTGACCGCGATAAAGAAAAACGGCCGCTGATGGGTGAAATCGCCGCGCGCCTGTGTGATCTGGCTGTCATAACATCAGACAACCCGCGTACCGAGGATCCGGTGGCGATCATTGCTCACATTGTCGAGGGGGCTCGAAGAGCCAGAGGCCGGCGATACCGGCCGGCTGAATTAAACAACGGATTTAAACATAAAGGCTATGTGGTCGAGGCCGACCGCAAACAGGCCATCCGGCTGGGGATTGAAATTTCCAGACCGGGCGATACCGTGCTGATTGCCGGAAAGGGCCATGAAACCTATCAAATTATAGGGTCGACCACAATTGACTTTGATGACAGGCAGGAAGCCAGCAAGGCGCTTCGCGCTGTCAGTCGTCCGTAGTCAGTGGTCAGTAGTTGTAGACCATAGATACCAACAATACCAGATTCAGCACTTATTCTTTTAGGCGTTAATAAGATCAAACATCGCTGAAGCGACTGCAGAAGATATAAAGCAGCGTTTTGGCAACGGACAACGGACAATGGACAACGGACATTCTCCAGTATGGACATTAACGGACATCCTGAATGCCACCGGCGGTGATCTATTGTGTGGTGACGTCATGCAGGAATTTGAAAACATTGGTATCGATTCGCGTGGCATTGCGCCCCGGGATGCGTTTGTTGCCATTGCCGGTGACAATCATGACGGGCATGATTTTGTAAACGACGTTGTTCAACAGGGTGTCAGCGGCCTGATTGTCAGCCGGGACAAATCAGCAGATTTAGCCCTCGCCGATTGGCAGACCCGGCAAATCGCCTGTGTGGCCGTTAGCGATACCACCCGGGCGCTAGGTGACCTGGCAGCCTATCATCGTTTGCGAACCGACGTGCCGTTGACGGCCATAACCGGCTCCAACGGCAAGACCACAACCCGGCAATTGACCGCGCAGGTGGTGGCCCAAAAATACAGTACCCTGGCGACCATCGGCAATTATAACAATCAGATCGGCGTTCCCCTGACCCTGCTCAGGCTGACCGATGAATATGAACAGGCGGTCGTCGAGCTGGGCTCCAACAGCCCCGGCGAAATTGCGCGCCTGGCCCGGATTTGTGCCCCGGATATCGGCGTCGTTACCAATGTGGGTCCGGCGCACCTTGAAGGCCTTGGATCTTTGGATGGCGTCATGCGCGAAAAAGAACAACTGATCGAGCATCTTAAAGCCGGGGGCAAAGCCGTATTGAACGCCGATGACCATAGAGTCTATCAGATAGCAAACCGCACGCAGCGGGAAAAGCTCTTATTTGGTTTGTCCGAAGAGGCCGGGATCCGGGCCACTGCGGTAACCGAGCGAACCGGCGGTATTTCATTTAGGCTGCATTTGCCCGATGAGCACCTGCCGGTCGTCCTGAGTGTCCCGGGGCAGTTTATGGTTCTGAATGCACTGGCTGCTGCCGCCGTCGGATACTTGCTGGAGTTGTCGGCCGAAGAAATAAAGACCGGCCTGGAGAGCTTTGAGCCGGTCTGGGGCCGCATGGATATTTTTCAAAAGGCCAACGGGATCCACATCATCGATGACACCTATAATGCCAACCCCGAATCGATGAAAGCCGCCATCGAGACTCTGGGTACCTTACGGCGCAACAACCGCAGCCTGTTTGTCGCCGGCGACATGCTCGAGCTGGGAGAACAGTCCGAAGCGCTGCATAAACAGGTGGGCGCATGGGCGGCAGCCGCCGACATCGAAAAGCTGCTGGTAACCGGTGAATTTGCAAGCGCCGTGGCTTCCGGCGCAATGAATGCCAAAATGAAGCCGGCAGATATATTTACCGGAACCCGGAATGAAATCATCGACGCACTCAAGCAATCGCTGACGTCCGGGGATTGGGTTCTGATCAAAGGATCCCGGGGCGCCCGGATGGAAACCGTTGTCAAAGGCCTAAAGAGCTGGGCCGGTATTAAGGAAGATAGTTAATAGTTATTAGTTATTAGAAAAAACGAAGATCAGCGACAACTATGATTCATACAGTAAATAACCATTAACCAATAACAAATAACTAACACAGGTAGGCTGCTGTTGCCTGCCCGCCATCGCTGTTGACTGTCCCGCTCTCACGCATATGAAGATTGCGGCGGACGGGCGAGGCGGGCGGGTAGCACTCTAAGGATATTGAAGATTGAAAATTGAATCATTATGGAATGCGCGCGTAAATTAACTAAGGCATTTTGCCACAAAAGGAGTAAGTATTAATTGCTATACCACCTGCTATATCCGTTACACACAACGCTGTCGGTCTTTAACGTATTTCGCTACATTACGTTTCGGACCATTTATGCCAGCCTGACGGCGTTTTTGATCTGTTTTCTGCTCGGGCCGTGGATCATTCGCAAGCTCAGCGGCATGCAGGTGAAACAATACATCCGTGACGACGGGCCCGAAAGCCATCTGTCCAAGGCCGGCACCCCCACCATGGGTGGGCTGTTGATCGTGTCTTCAGCGGTGGTATCAACGCTTTTGTGGAGCGATCTGACCAACTCTTTTGTCTGGATTATGCTGTTTGTCATCATCGGCTATGGCCTGGTGGGCTTTTTGGACGACTATCTGATGCAGGTAAAAAAACGCAGCAAGGGCCTGTCGGTTCGCAAAAAAATTGGAATGCAAATCGTTCTGGCAATCATCACCGGATCGCTGGTTTACGCCAGCCCGGATTTTTCCACCGAGGTGACCATACCGTTTTTTAAGCGACTTTCACCGGATCTAGGCTGGGGATACATTTTTTTCGCTGCCCTTGTGATTGTAGCCGCATCGAATGCGGTCAACCTGACTGACGGCCTGGATGGCCTGGCCATCGGGCCGGTAATCATTGCGGCATCCACTTACATGTTCTTTGCCTATGTAGCCGGTCATGTCAAAATTTCTGAATACCTGCAGATCAATTACGTGGCCGGCAGCGGCGAAGTGGCTATAATTTGCGGTACCCTGGCGGGCGCCGGCATGGGCTTTTTATGGTTCAATGCCTACCCGGCCCAGGTTTTTATGGGCGATGTCGGTTCGCTGCCGCTGGGCGCAGCCCTGGGCACCATTGCTGTGATTACCAAACAGGAAATCCTGCTGGTGCTGGTCGGCGGCCTGTTTGTGATTGAGGCCTTGTCGGTCATCTTTCAGGTGGGCTTTTTTAAGATGACCAGCGGTCGCCGGATCTTCAAAATGGCACCGCTGCACCATCACTTTGAGCTCAAAGGCTGGCCGGAACCAAAGGTCATCGTCCGGTTCTGGATAATTGCCATTGCGCTGGCGCTACTGGCAATGAGTACGCTCAAGCTGAGGTAATGGCGGACCATTGGAGCAATGGAGTGGTGGAGTATTGGAGTAATCCAATACTCCGGTAATTGGTTGGCAGAGTTTTGAATACACAGAATGGATTGTTTGGACGCTATTGATGGAATTAGCCGCTAAAAAAATTTTGATCGTTGGTCTTGGCCGCACCGGGCTTGCGGCCGCCCGCTTCCTGCATCAACAGGGTGCGCGCATTATGGCCACCGACACTGCCGATGAGACTACACTGGGGGACACAGTCGAACAGCTGCGTCATATGGGTGTCGACGTCGAGCTGGGCGCCCATAGCAGCCGTGTATTCCAGGAATCGGATCTGATTGTTGTCAGCCCGGGCGTTTCGCATACCATCGCACCCATCGTCGCGGCCAGGTCCAAGGGCGTAGAGGTTGTCGGTGAGGTGGAATTGGCTGCAAGATTCATTAAGGCGCCCCTTGTTGCGGTGACCGGTACAAACGGCAAAACCACAACCACAAAGCTTCTGGGTCAAATGTTACAAAACTCCGGCATGACCACTTTTGTAGGCGGCAATATTGGCAATCCACTGATTGAATATGTCAGCAGCGGTCAAAAAGAGCAGCTTGTTGTGGCCGAAATCAGCAGTTTTCAGCTCGACACCATAGATCGGTTCCGCCCGCATGTCAGCATTCTGCTGAATATCACGGCAGATCATCTGGATCGCTACCCGGATTTTGAAGCCTACGCGGATTCCAAAATGCAAATTTTTAAAAATCAGCAGACTGATGACGTTGCCGTTCTCAACGGGTCGGATGCGCTTATTCGAGCCAAAGCAGCAGATATTAAGAGCCGGCGCCTGTTTTTCCCAGCGCTGCAGGCCGCTGAACAGGGCGCCGTCTTAAACGGAAAACGGATCATCCTGCATGTGGATAAATTCGAACCATTGCAAACCGGATACCAAAATCCAAATTCTAAAATCCAAGATCAAATCCATTTGGACATAACCCGCACTGCGCTTATAGGCAGACATAATCATGAAAATGTGTGCGCGGCCAGTCTGGCGGCATTAGCGGCCGGCGGAACAGTAGAAGGGATTCAGCAAACACTCGTTGAATTCAAAGGCCTGCCGCACCGGATCGAGCATGTGGCCACCATCAACAACATCCACTTTTATAATGATTCCAAAGCCACGAACGTGGATGGCGTGCTCAGAGCGCTGGACTGTTTTTCAAGGCCGGTTTTGCTGTTAATGGGGGGTCGCGACAAGGGTAGCAACTTCAAGGTGCTGGCCGATTCGATCGGCAAGCATGTCAAAGAACTCATTGTGATGGGTGAAGCTGCCGGGTCCATCAAAAATGTGCTCGGCCGGCGAACACCGACCAAGATGGCGGATTCAATGGATGCTGCGGTGGCTACGGCATTTGCGGACGCAAACCCGAATGAGGTCGTCCTTTTGTCACCCGGGTGTGCAAGCTTTGACTGGTATGGCAGTTATGCCGAACGGGGAGATGATTTCCGCCGCGCGGTAGAAAAAATCAAGAAAAAGACTGACGGTAAAACCTGAGGATTGGAAATATAGAAAAAATGGCCTCACGCAAAGACGCTAAGACGCAAAGAAAATTTTATAATTTTTTGATCCTCTGCGAGTTTTGCGGCTTTACGGCTTTGCGAGAGATAAAATTCACATATTTCGAATGATGGCAAAAAAACACCACCATACCCAGAGCGCTTATTATGATGTCCAGCTGTTGTTTCCAGTTCTTTTCCTGGTGGGCATCGGGATCGTGATGGTGTACAGCGCCAGTTCGGCACTGGCGCTCAAAAAGTTCGGCAGCGACTTCTTTTTTCTAAAAAAACAGGCCCTGTTCGCCCTGGCGGGTGCGGTCGTGCTCGTGGCCGGCAGGCATTTCCCGTATCGCTATTACCGGGTGCTGGCCTACCCGTTGGTCGGGATTTCCCTTGGGCTTCTGGCGCTGACTCATTTTACCAATTTAGGGCTCACGGCCGGTGGGGCCACCCGGTGGATGCGACTGGGCAGCTTCTCGTTTCAGCCATCTGAGTTTGCCCGCGTCGCGCTGGTCATCTATCTGGCATACTCGATGGAAAAAAAGGCAGATCAGATCAAACAATTTTCAATCGGTTTTATACCGCATGTTTTGGTGCTGGGTGTCTTTGTGGCTCTGATTTTTATCCAGCCGGATTTTGGCACCGTTTTCATCTTCGGCGCACTGACCTGGATCATGCTGTTTATCGGCGGTGTTCGATTTTGGCAGCTTTTGGCAACGATGCTCGTCATTTTGCCGGCGGCTTATTTATTTTTGATCAACGCTGAATACCGGGCCAAGCGCATATTAGGCTTCCTCAATCCATGGGAGCACTCAAGCGATGAAGGCTATCAAATCGTGCATTCTTTAATGGCGTTTGGAACCGGCGGGCTGTGGGGCACCGGTATCGGAAAAGGGTATCAAAAACTGTTTTATCTGCCGGAGCCGCATACAGACTTTATTTTTTCAGTCATCGGCGAGGAGCTTGGCCTGCTGGGCGTTGTCATCATCATCGCGCTGTATGCCTGGATCGTTATCCGCGGTATCGCCATCGCACGCGGCGCCCCGGATCTATTCGGCGCTTATCTGGCAGTGGGTCTGACGATCGCCATGGGGCTTCAAATCGTGGTCAATATGGGTGTGGCCCTCGGGCTGCTGCCCACCAAGGGCCTTACCCTGCCCCTGTTGAGCTACGGAGGCACGTCGCTTTTGCTCAATATGGCCTCCATCGGCATATTGATGAATATCAGCGCCGCCAGCAAGTTATAGGTTATTTGTTATTTGTTGCTTTTTGAAAATCGAACGATATGCATGGCGAATATTCACCAGGCCAGGTTCTAATAACCAATAACAGATAACGAATAACACGCGAAGGGCCAAAGAAATGGGCGATGACATACCGAAAATGGGTGAAAATAAAGCCCTTCGCGTGGTGATTGCCGGCGGGGGCACCGGCGGCCATTTGTTTCCGGGGCTGGCCATCGCCCAGGAGTTCATGGACCGCAACAAAGGCAACAGCATTGTGTTTATCAGCACCGGCAATCCATTGGAGCGCTCGGTGTTAGGCCAGACGGATTTTCGGCTTGAATCTATAACAGCCGAAGGCATTAAAGGCCGCGGCCTATGGAATCAGGCTAGATCGGCCCTGAAAATACCCAAAGGGATTATCGAAGCATTGCGCATGTTAAAAAATTATAAACCGGACCTCACGGTTGGACTTGGCAGCTATTCGGCAGGCCCGGTTGTGCTGAGCGCATGGCTGTTGCGCACCAAAATTGTGCTGCACGAGCAAAATATCTTACCGGGCATTACCACCCGGATCCTGGCGCCTTTTGCCGACCGGATTTACGTGTCCTTTGATGACACCCGGGCGCGATTTGCTCCGCATAAAATTCGGCTGACCGGCAATCCGGTACGCAGGGAACTTTTAAACCACCGCAATGCTGAGGCAGCGGCCTCCGGATTTGATAAATTTTGCGTGTTGATCATCGGCGGCAGCCAGGGCGCGCACAGTATCAATACGGCTCTGGTTGAGGCCCTCGATCATTTAAACCATAAGGACGGTTTGTACTGCATTCATCAGACGGGTTCTGCTGACGAGCAGATGGTGACCGAGGCGTATCGACGCCAAAATGTCGCGGCCAGAGTTCAGGCCTTTTTCCAGCACATGGGCCCGCTGTATAAGCAGGCAGATTTGATCATCTGTCGGGCCGGAGCCACAACAGTTGCAGAAGTAACGGCCATGGGAAAGGCGGTCATCTTTATCCCCTTCCCTTTTGCGGCTGATGACCATCAGACGTTAAATGCGGCCACGCTGGCAGACAGCGGAGCTGCTGAACTGGTTCATGAAAAAGATCTGCGCGCCGAAGCCCTGGCACACAAAATCGAATTTTATGCATCGAATCCGCAGGCCCTTGAGACAATGGCCGCAAAGGCCAGTCGACTGGGCCATCCGGATGCAGCCCGGCATATCGTGGATGATTGCTATCAATTGCTTATTTAAAATTGAATATTGAAAAATGAATATTTACGGAATTCTTCCAATCTTAAACATGATGGAGCGACACACAGCACCTGTGCTGCGTGAGCGGCTTCCACAAATATTCAATATTCAATTAGAAATCTTCAATTAATAAAATGTATTTAAAAAAATACCATATTCACTTCGTCGGCATCGGCGGTATCGGCATGAGCGGTATCGCAGAATTACTGCTGAACCTGGGTTACAAGGTATCGGGCTCTGATCTGCATAGTACCGACATAACGCGCCGTTTAAACGAGCTGGGCGGCACCCTGTATAAAGGTCACGCAGCCGAGAATATCAAAGGCGCCGATGTGGTCGTGTTTTCCTCAGCTATCGACACCGACAACCCCGAAGTCCAGGCGGCCGGGCAGGAATCGATTCCGGTCATCCCGCGCGCTGAAATGCTGGCCGAGCTGATGCGGTTAAAATATAGCATTGCGATTGCCGGCGCGCACGGCAAGACTTCCACCACCTCAATTGTGGCCTCGGTGCTGGCCCAGGGCGGGCTGGATCCCACGGTGGTGATCGGCGGCAAATTAAAAAGTATCGGATCAAATGCCGTGCTGGGTGAAGGTGATTTTATCGTGGCTGAGGCCGATGAAAGCGACGGTTCCTTTTTAAAGTTTTCGCCAACCATCGCGGTTGTGACCAATATCGACAAGGAGCACCTGGATTTTTACAGGGATCTGGAGGAAATCAAAACCGTATTCTTGAACTTCCTGGATCGCATTCCGTTTTACGGGCTGGCGGTACTGTGCCTGGACAACGAGCCTATTCAAGAAGTGATACCCCGGCTTAAAAAACGCTATACGACCTATGGGATGAGCTCCCAGGCCGATTTTCAGATCCGGGACGTGGAATTCAGCCAGCGCAAAAGTCGTTTCAACGTTTATCACCGCGGCCAGAAAATGGGCATGATCGATCTGAATCTGCCCGGCATTCATAATGTCTATAATGCCACGGCCAGCATTGCTGTCGGTGTAGAGCTCGATGTGGATTTTGATCACATAAAAGCGGCCCTGGAAAAGGTCGAAGGCGTTCAGCGGCGATTGGAAATCAAGGGTGAAACCAATGACATCACCGTCATCGACGATTACGGACATCATCCAACAGAGATCAAGGTCACCCTGGAGGCCATTGAGGAAAACTGGCCGGATCGGCGCAAGGTGATCGTTTTTCAACCCCACCGGTACAGTCGCACCCAGGCCCTTTTCGATGAATTCAGCCGCGCATTTTAC
>Ga0209567_10001458_pt1 | contig 12131 bp, 9 predicted proteins | sample COG_12_FD_184756 | JGI IMG/M metagenome (GOLD analysis project Ga0209567, IMG submission 184756) | Pelagic marine sediment microbial communities from the LTER site Helgoland, North Sea, for post-phytoplankton bloom and carbon turnover... | ecosystem: Environmental > Aquatic > Marine > Neritic...
CCCTAGTGAATCGTTGCCCGAGGGGGGTGGCCCAGCGCGATCGGCCCTTCGGATTTCCTGCCAGAATGGGATCTCCCGGCGTTCACGGCCTCTCTGCGGTCGCGCCGGATCTTGTCACGGGCGCCCGGGCCCCTCCCGGGATCGGACTGTTGGAATGTTCGGAGGAACACACATGAGGAGCTTCGCAGGCAGAGACATCTTGTCACTGAAGGATATGGAACGAGCCGAGTTCTTCCACATCTTCGATGTCGCTGCCGAACTCGAACCAATCGCACGAGAGCGACGCAACGTCGATCTCCTTGCAGACAAGACGCTGGTCACCGCCTTCTATCAGCCATCGACCCGAACCCGGTTGGCTCATGAGGCCGCCATGCATCGCCTCGGCGGCGCCGTCCTCGGGTTCTCAGACGCCAAGATGACCAGGGCAGGCGACTTCTACCAGGAGTCGATCAAAGACACCGTCCACATGCTCGAGTATTACGGCGACGTCATGGTCATGCGCCACTTCCAGCAGGGGGCGCCCCAGGAAGCCGCCCGCTGGGCGAGCATCCCGGTGATCAATGCCGGCGACGGCTGGGGTGAGCACCCGACCCAGGTGTTGACCGACCTGTACACCATCTTGCAGGAGAAGGGCACCATCGACGGCTTGAAGATCGTGTGCATCGGGGACATGCGGATGCGCACCATGCATTCCATCGGCTACGCCCTGAGCCAGTTCGACGCCGAGGCGATCTTCATCGCCCCGCCTGAGATGAACCTCACCGATGAATTCAAAGAGGAACTCGTTGCCAAGGACACCAACTTCCGCGAGGCGGAGCACATCATGGACGTGATCGGCGAGGCGGACGTCGTCTACATGGAGCCCGTGGTGCAGCCCGACTACACGAAGCCGCGCGATGAGAGAACCGGCGATATCGGACTCACCCCGGACAACTACAAGGTGACCCGCGAAGTCATGAAGAGCGCCAAGAGCGACGCCATCGTGCTCCATTCCTTGCCCCGCATGGATGAGCTGCTCATGGACGTAGACGAGACCCGCCACGCCCGCTATTGGGAAGAGGCGTTCTACGGCGTCGTCATGCGCATGGCGCTGCTGTCGCTGGTGCTCGGCGCCGCCGAGTGAGCCGAGTGAGCCGGGCGGCGAGCTGCCGCACCCCGACCATCTGGTATTGAGAGAGGAAATAGACGTGCAAACAGGCTTGCGTGGTCGTGACATGATCACGACCCAGGAATGGACCAAGAACGAACTCGATACCGTGCTGGACGTGGCGCTCGATCTCAAGCGCCGCAGGGCGCTCGGCGAGCTCCATCCGCTGCTGCGGGACAAGGTGCTTGCCATGTTGTTCTTCTTCTCCTCGACCCGCACCCGTGCCAGCTTCGAGGCCGGGGTGGCTCAGCTCGGGGGGCACGCCCAGTTCATCGAGTCGAAGAGCACCCAGATCTCCCACGGCGACACCGCGAAGGAGATCGGCGACATCCTCGGCCGGTACAACGACGGCATTGCCATCCGGCAGGTCGACTGGGGAGTGGGCAACGGCTACATCCGCGACGTGGCTGCGGCCTCCCGCACCCCGGTGTTGAACATGCAGTGTGACTGGTACCACCCGTTCCAGGCGTTGGCTGATCTGCTCACGATCATCGAGTACAAGGGCGACCCGCGGGGCCTCACGATCGACGTCAGCTGGGCCTACGCCGACAGCTATCAGAAGCCGTTGAGTGTTCCCCAGAGCCTCATCACGCTGATGACCCGCTACGGGATGAACGTGCGGCTGACCCGGCCGCCCGAGTTCAAGCTCATGCCGGAGGTGATGGCCCAAGCGGAGGCCAATGCCGCAGCTGCAGGCGGCTCCTTCGAGGTCGTCGAAGACTTCGATGCCGGGTTCCGGGATGCAGACGTGGTGTACGCCAAGAGCTGGGGCGCCATGCTCACGACGACAGATGACGAGGATTCGGCGCAGATCGGGGCGCAGTACACCGACTGGATCACAGACGAGCGGCGCATGGCGCTGGCTAAGCGGGACTCGATGTATATGCACCCGCTGCCTGCCGATCGCAACATCGAGGTGACGGACGCGGTGATCGACGGACCCAATAGCGCCGTCTTCGATGAGGCGGAGAATCGGCTCCATGTACAGAAGGCGGTAATGGCGCTCACCATGTGAGCGCTCCGCAGGCAACGGGACGGGGCAGTACAGCTCCGGCGGCGTGCGTACAACCGAGCAGCAAGTCTGGAGGACAGCGTGGCACGAAGAGCAGTAGTTGCGATCGGGGGAAACTCCCTGATCAGAGATGCAAGTCGGCAGAGTGTCGAGGATCAGTACCTCGCGGCTGCGGAGACCGATCACCACATCGCGGCGCTTATCCGCGAGGGGTGGGAGATCTGTATTACCCACGGGAACGGGCCTCAGGTTGGTTTCATCATGCGCCGCTCCGAGCTAGCGGCCCATGAGCTCCACGAGGTGCCGCTCGAGGTATGCGTCGCAGACACCCAGGGAGCCATCGGCTATGCCCTGCAGCAGACGCTGGGGCATGACTTGAGCCGGCTCGGTATCGAAAAGGGGGTCGTGACCGTCGTCACGCAGGTCGAGGTCGACGAAAACGATCCTGCGTTCGCCAAACCGGGCAAGCCGATTGGGTCATTTCTCGACGAGGACACTGCTGCACAACGGACCCTGGAGAACGGCTGGACCTGCATCGAAGACGCAGGGCGAGGCTGGCGTCGTGTCGTCGCCTCGCCGGCCCCGGTACGCGTGGTAGAGGCAGGCGCCATCAAGTTCCTGATGGACTCCGGATTCGTGGTGATTGCGGCAGGTGGCGGGGGGATTCCCGTGGCTGAGCGAGACGGTGATCTCGTGGGAGTGGCCGCGGTGATCGACAAGGACCTGGCGTCTGCTCTGCTCGCAGGCGATATCGGGGCGGACACGTTCCTCATTACGACGGCGGTCGAGCAGGTGGCGCTGAACTGGGGAACTCCAGAGCAGGAGTGGGTGAGCCACATGACACTCGACGAGGTCAAGGGATATCTCGCGGAGGGCGGCCACTTCGCAGAAGGGTCGATGGCGCCGAAGATGCGTGCGGTCGTACAGTTCCTCGAACAGGGCGGCCGCGAGGCCATCATCACCGATCCCGACAACATGCAACGCGCCATGGCAGGCGAGACCGGTACCCGGATCACTGCGTAGCTGCGCGGTCTGGCGACCGCACTTGCCCACATCTGCGCCGGCCGATGCAGGTGCCCGGAAAGGCGAAACCGCCTGATACCACTGCCGTTCGCCATGACCGCCTCCTCAAGCCTCCAGACACGAACGTCGATAGAGAGGTGACGGGTACCGAATCTGGTAGGCGAAGCGAGGTTGCTTGGATGGGCTGGAGTCCCGACCCTGAACTCCGTCAGATGTTCATGGACGAGCTGAACGAAAGGTCGTCTCGGCTGGTTGAGGGTGCGCGCGCCATGCGCAATGGGCCGGTGGACTCGGAGTACGCAGGCGGCATGATGCGCGAGGGCCACACGATCAAGGGCACTGCACGTGTCCTCGGGTTTGAGGCGGTTTCGGTCGGCGGTCTGCTGGTCGAAGAGATCTGGAAGCGGATCCAGCACGGTGACCTCGAGCCGACTGAAGAGCTCGCGTTGGCGCTCGAGGCACTGGCAGAAACGGTGGTTGGCGCCGGTGAGGCCGATCCGGACACCGGTACCGTCGAGCACTACCAAGCAATGACCCGACTTTCCGCCCTGGTCCCAGATGTCGCACTTCCCGCGGTCACGCCACCAGACCCGACGGCAGTCGCCGCGACCACGCCACTGGAGCCCTTGGTCTCGGTGGACCTGATCACGGACCCGACCGTCGTGGAACCGACCACCATGGCCCCGGCCGTTGCAGAGCCGATTGTCGCCGCCCCAATCGTCGAGGAAGAGCCGGTCGCCACCAGCGCGTCACCCCAGGAGATCGCGGCTGCTCCCGAGGAGCCTGCAGTTGAGTCCGCGCCACCACCACAGCCTGAGGCCGCGTCTCCCCCTGGAGGGGGCGTCGATCCGCGCCCGCCTTTGGGCCGAAGTCCGAGTGGAGAGTATCCGGTGGGAGCCATGTCCGCGGTGCGGAGGCTACGGGGCCAGGAGGACCACGGGGCGGAGGCTCCGGTCCCGGTACCCGTCGAACCTGCGGCCCCGATACCCGTCGCCGCGGTTGCGGTCGCCACGTCACACGAAGCACCTGCTGCGAGCGAGCCGGTGGCCATGCCGGACCCGACTCCCCCGCTCGTCGCCGCGGCATCTGAGCCGGGGAGGCCCGCTTCTCGCTCCAGTGATGTCGACTATCTGATCGAGTCGATTGGGCGCTGGGTGGTCGAACCCTCGATGGTCAACGCCGGGTCGCTGAATCGTCTCGTCAACGGTTTGTCCGAAACGCGTTCGCAGGCAGACATCCTCGTCAACCTCGTCGGCCAGCTCGGTGACTCGGTGCCGGCAGACATCGCCGATCATCTCAACCGCGTATCGACTTGGCTCCAGCAGTCGGCGGCAGGCATGCTCGACGAGTCGCTCGGCCTGGCGGCCGTGCCGGTCACCAACATCACCAACACGCTGCCGCAGCTGGTTCGACTGCTGTCGGGCAAGCTCGGCAAGGACGTTGCCTTCGAGATCACGGGCGATGAGAGCATCTCAGTAGACCGCCAGATCCTTGAACAGCTGAGCGAGCCGGTTCGCCACGTCATTGTCAACGCCCTCATCCATGGGATCGAGTCGCCGCAGGCCCGGGCCGCAGCCCGCAAGCCTGAGGAGGCCAGTCTCGAGATGCGCGTTGGGCTTCGCGACGGCACGTTCGAAATCGAGATCGCAGACGACGGCGCCGGGGTCGACCTGGCGGCAGTACGCCGCGTAGCCGTGGAGCGGGGCCTCATCGACGAGGCGGCAGTCTCCGACGAATCCCTTGAACGGTTGGTATTCCTTGATGGACTCAGCACAGGAAGTGAGGCGGAGTCCACCGGTTCCGGACATGGCCTCTCGGTTGTGGCGCAAACCGTCGAAGGGCTATTCGGACGCGTCCGGATGGTGTCGGAACCAGCCGTCGGTACGACGGTCACGCTTGCCGTACCTTCGGCTAGGGCACTCGAGAAGCTGCTGCTGGTCGAGGCCGGGGGAGGACTATGGGCTGTGCCCTCGGCTGCGGTCGAGGCGGTGCATCCCATCAAGGATGTCACCGTATTCGAAGACGGGGACGCACGCGAGATTGAGTGGAACGCTTCCCGGATCCCGCTGCGCTCACTGGCGGTGACCGCCGGCGTTGCGCCCGGACGACGGGATCAGACGCTGCTCGTGATGTCGCACCGGACGGGTCGAGCCGCATTCACTTGCGGCGGTGCGCGTGGTACGTACGAACTCTGGGTGAGGCACCTGGGGGCATCGCACGCCGCGCCTCGCCATGTTTTCGGGATGTCGTTTCTCGCCAACCGCGAGGCGGTGCTCGTACTCGACGCTGGCCGGATGGTCGAACGCGCCAGCAGTCTCCCCGACGACGACCGACACCGTGAGGTTCGGGTGCTCGTAGTCGACGACTCGCGGGGTGCGCGGGCGGTGGTTTCGAGTGCCTTGGCCTCGGCAGGGCTCACTCCAAGCGTGGCAGGATCGGTGTCCGAAGCACTCGAGGTGCTCGACGAGCACGAAGTCGATGCACTGGTCGTCGATTTCTCGATGCCAAACGCCGATGGAGTTGCGCTCGTCAAGGAGGTCAGGGCTCGCAAAGACCCGATGCCGATCGTGATGCTTTCGGCAGTTGCCAACGAGGAAGACCAGACCCGCGCGAAACGGGCCGGGGTCGACGCCTTCTTTGCCAAGGGATCCTTTCAGGAGGGAGTGCTCGCCGACGCGCTCTGGGAGATGCTCGACGCCTGACGAGCAGCCACGCGGCCCAATCACACAGGTGTAGTTCGGTCCGTATACTCAGCGGCCCATGCCTGACACCATGCTGCTCGACGATCTCAACGCGACCCAACGCGAGGCGGTAGCCGCTACCGAAGGGCCCGTTCTGGTCGTTGCGGGCGCCGGATCCGGTAAAACCCGCGTGTTGACTCGAAGAGTCGCTCATCTGATCCGAGACCTCGACGTGTCACCCTTCTCGATCCTGGCGATCACATTCACCAACAAGGCCGCCTCCGAGATGAAGGACCGGGTCGCGGGCCTCGTCGGCCCGGTCGCACACAACATGTGGGTGTCGACATTCCACTCCGCCTGCTCGCGAATCCTTCGAAGGGAGGCGCCGCGATTGGGCTACCGATCTGCATTCTCGATCTACGACGCTGCAGACTCGCTGCGACTGATCACACTCTGCGTCAAGGATCTCGATCTCGACCCCAAGCGGTTCCCACCGCGCAACCTTCGAGCCGTCATATCGAATGCCAAGAACGAACTGGTGGACTACGAGACCTACGCCACCACGGGTACCGGGATCTATCACGAGAAGGTTGCCGATGTGTACCGGCTGTACCAGCAGCGGCTCGTCGAGGCTTCCGCGATGGATTTCGATGATCTCCTGATGGTGACGGTGGAACTTCTGCAGGCGTTCCCTGAGGTGCTCGCGCACTATCAGGAGCGCTTCCAGTACGTCCTGGTCGATGAATACCAGGACACGAATCACGCGCAGTACATGCTCGTGAAGCTGCTCACCGAGCGGCACCGCAATCTCTGTGTGGTGGGAGACTCCGACCAGAGCATCTATGCGTTCCGGGGCGCAGACCTGCGCAACATCATGGAGTTCGAGAAGGACTTCCCCGACGCCCGTGTCGTCCTGCTCGAGCAGAACTACCGGTCTACGCAGACCATTCTGGAAGCGGCCAACGCCGTCATATCCAACAACGCGGGCCGCAAACCGAAGCGGCTCTGGACCGATCTGGGTGAGGGTGAACCGCTGGTTGTGTTCGAGGCTGAAGACGAACACGACGAAGCCGCCTACCTCGCCGAGGTAGTGACCGAACTCGAGAAGACGGACCGCAGACGCAGCGAGATTGCTGTGTTCTATCGCACCAACGCCCAGAGCCGGGTGATCGAGGAGGTGATGGTCAAGTTCGGCGTGCCCTATCAGGTGGTGGGGGGGCTCAAGTACTACGACAGGCGCGAGGTGAAGGACGTACTCGGCTACCTGCGGGCCATCGTGAACCCGGACGACACGGTCGCCCTCAAGCGGGTCGTGAACGTACCCAAGCGCAGCATCGGAGCCACCAGCGTTGCTCATGTCGACCGGTTTGCGGATGGCGAGGGTTTGAGCTTCTACGAAGCTCTGGCCCGCAGCGACGAGAACCCCCGACTTGCGGCGAGAGCGCAGCGGTCGATCGCTGAGTTCGTGGCACTGCTGGAGCATCTGACCCTCCAGGCGGCAGCCGGACCGCGTGCCGCGCTGGAGGCTATCACCACCGACACGGGGTATATGGATTGGGTCCGGAGCGAGCGGACCATCGAAGCGATGGGGCGCGAAGAGAACCTCAAAGAGCTCATCTCGGCCGCAGCCGACTTCGAGGAGACCGGGCCGGCTTCGATGGGGCCGGCCGAGTGGGAGGCGATCGACGGCCTGCGGCGGGTGGAGATGTTCCTCGAGGCAATCAGCCTCGTCACCGACGTCGACAGCATGGACAACTCCGAGGCGGTGACCTTGATGACGCTTCACAACGCCAAGGGTCTCGAGTTCCCCGTAGTGTTCATCACCGGCATGGAGGACGGGGTCTTTCCGCACATGCGTTCGCTCGGGGAACCGGCGGAACTCGAGGAAGAACGTCGGCTGGCGTACGTGGGAATCACTCGCGCGATGGAGGAGCTCTACCTGACTCGAGCGTGGAGCCGCAACCTGTGGGGGGGGAACAACTTCAACCCACCTTCGCGGTTTCTGCGCGAGATCCCGGAGCACCTCACTTCGCAGGCGACACGGCGCTCCCGACGGGGCGTCCTGGAGTCGGTCACCCGGCAGACGAGCACCGTGGCCGACGGATCGATCGCGTCGGGCGATCGGGTACGCCACGCCCACTGGGGCGAAGGGACCGTCCGTGAGGTGATCGGCACAGGAGACCGGGCAGAGGCCGTTGTCAGTTTCGACGCGGAGGGAGTCAAGCGACTGCTCCTCGCATGGGCGCCGCTGGAGCAGGTCTGAGCCCACGGCCGGCGCGATGACCCAGTCGATGCCAGATCGGAGGACGAGAAGGCATCGGATCGAGCTGAATCCGACCCGGTTGCCCCGACTAACCTCGCGGCATGCCACGCCGGGTCCTCATCGCCAAACCAGGCCTCGATGGCCACGACCGCGGGGCCAAGGTCGTGGCCAGAGCGCTGCGAGACTCCGGCTGCGAGGTCATCTACTCGGGACTGCATCAAACTCCTGAGCAAATCGTCGAAACCGCGCTCCAGGAAGACGTGTCCGGGGTTGGGCTCTCGGTGTTGTCCGGCGCTCACATGACCCTGTTTCCCCGCGTCGTCGAATTACTGCGCGAGCGAGGTGCAGAGGACGTCGTGGTGTTCGGGGGCGGCATCATCCCCGACGACGACATTCCACTGCTGGAAGCGGCAGGCCTCGCTGCCGTCTTCACCCCCGGTACGCCACTCTCCGAGATCTCGGACTGGGTCGACAACAACCTGGACGAATACTGAGCGAGATGGCGGCGCACACCCGAGGCAGACCGGGAGAAGCAATCGGTTTCCACGTGTCCGGAGGAGAACGTGAAGGTTCATGAGTACCAGGCCAAAGCCTTGATGCAATCCTTCGGGATCCCGGTGCCGCTCGGCAGCCCGGCAACCACCGTTCAGGAGGCGGTGGAGGCGGTGCGGCCGCTCATTGAGGAAAGCGGCAATCCGGTCGTGGTCGTGAAGACCCAGATACACGCCGGAGGACGCGGCAAAGGCCGGTTCGTCGAACACCCGGACCTCGGTGGCGTCACCGTGGTCACCGCAGGGATCGAGGGAGGCGTCGCGGCGGCGGAGACCGAGGTGCGCTCCCTGGCCGAGCAGATGCTGGGCAGCACACTGGTCACCGTCCAGACTGGGTCGGCAGGCAAACGAGTGAACCGGCTGTACATCGAGCAGGGCATCGACATCGATCGCGAACTCTATCTGTCCGTGCTGCTCGACCGTGCCGTGAGTCGCAACATCATCATGGCCTCCACCGAGGGAGGGACCGAGATCGAAGAGGTCGCGGCATCAACCCCGGAGAAGATCTTGCGAGCCGAGATCGACCCTGCGTACGGATTGCTCGACTATCAGGCGCGGGACCTTGCTCACAGCCTGGGACTCACCGGGCAAGCGGCCCGCAATGGAGCAGAGTTCATGGCGACCCTCGCCGCGGCGGCGGTTGATCTCGACTCGGATTTGATCGAGATCAACCCGCTCGTCGTCACCACCGAAGGCGAGGTGATGGCGCTCGACGCCAAGATGGGGTTCGATCCGAACGCGCTGTATCGCCATGCCGCGGTCGAAGCCATGCGAGATGAGAGTGAAGAGGACCCTGCCGAGCGCGAAGCTGCGGAGTTCGACCTTTCGTTCATCAAGCTGGATGGCAGCATCGGGTGCATGGTCAATGGCGCCGGCCTGGCCATGGCGACCATGGACATCATCAAGTACGTCGGGGGTGAGCCGGCCAACTTCCTCGACGTGGGAGGTGGCGCCACGGCAGAGAAGGTGGCCGCAGCATTCAAGATCATCACCCGTGATCCCAATGTGAAGGGCATCTTCGTGAACATCTTCGGTGGCATCATGCGCTGCGACACGATCGCAGAAGGGATCGTGGACGCGGTCAGGGAAGTGGGGCTCGAGGTGCCACTGGTAGTGAGGCTCGAAGGCACCAATGTCGAACTCGGCAAGCAGATTCTGGACGAGTCGGGCCTTGCTGTGGTGAGTGCCACAGACATGAAGGACGGGGCGAACAAGATCCTGGAACTGGCGCCATGAGCGTGCTGGTAGACAAGGACACCCGGGTCATCGTGCAGGGAATGGGCAACACCGGCCGGTTCCACACCGAAACCGCAATCGCATACGGCACGCAGATGGTGGGTGCGGTCCACCCTTCGAAAGCAGGAACGACCGAACGGTTCACCGGTCCCACCGACCACTCGGGGGTGCCGGGACGTCCCGACACGTACGACGTGGAGGTTCCGATCTATCGCACCGTCGGCGAAGCAGTGGCGGCGACGGGGGCGACGGCGTCGGTCATCTATGTGCCGCCACCGTTCGCAGCCGATGCGATCGCCGAAGCTGCAGCTGCGGGAGTAAGTCTCGTAGTTTGCATCACCGAAGGCATTCCGGTGGCAGACATGGTCGTGACCAAGCGGATTCTCAGCGACACCGCGACCCGCCTGGTGGGCCCCAACTGCCCCGGCGTCATCACACCCGAGGAATGCAAAATCGGCATCATGCCGGGGTACATTCACAACCCGGGTCGCGTCGGGGTGGTCAGCCGCTCCGGCACGCTCACGTACGAGGCGGTTCATCAGCTCACCCGCAACGGCCTCGGCCAGACCACCGCAATCGGAATCGGTGGCGATCCCGTCAACGGGACCAACTTCATCGACTGCCTGGACCTGTTCAACCAGGACCCGGCGACCCACGGGGCGATCATGATCGGTGAGATCGGGGGCACCGCTGAGGAGGAAGCGGCAGCATGGATCGCAACCAACATGACCAAACCCGTCGCCGCGTTCATCGCGGGTACGACGGCACCTGCCGGCAAACGAATGGGCCATGCCGGGGCGATCATCTCAGGCGGCAAGGGCACGGCTGCAGACAAGATCCGCGCCCTGGAAGGTGCCGGCGTCCTGATGGCCGCCACCCCGACCGACATGGGCAGCGCCATGCTCGAGGCTATGAACGGCAGATGAGTACCACTCGATGACCCAGCTGCTGGCCGGGCTTTCGCTCGGCCTTGCTGCCGGCCTCAGCCCGGGTCCGCTCCAGACCCTGATCGTGACATCGACGCTGCAGCGCGGCTTCAGCGCCGGCTGGCGGGTCGCGATCGCGCCCCTCGTCACCGACGTCCCCATCGTGCTGCTCTCGCTCTTCCTCGTCGGCACGATCCCCACACCGTGGGCTCGCGGCCTGGGTATTGCAGGCGGCATCCTCGTTGTCTCCTTCGGTGTATGGGAGATCAGTCGAGCGCGCCAATCGGCGCAACAGCCCGAGACGGTGGATACGGGTTCGTCCGGTGACGTCTGGCGAGGCGCGGCAGTGAACCTATTCAGCCCCCATCCCTGGCTGTTCTGGATAGCTGCCGGGGCCCCTTTCCTCCTCGAGGCGTGGGAGGAGTCGCCTTCGCTCGCAGTCGCATTCCTGGCGGGCTTCTACGCGACCCTGATCGGCTCCAAGCTCGGTTTGGCATGGGTTGTGGCTGTAGGCCGCAGGCACCTATCGCCCGTCTGGCGCTTCCGGTTGGTCGTGCTGGGAGGTGGATTGCTCATCGTCGGCGGCGCGCTGTTGTTGGTGGCGGGTCTGCAATCGGCATGAGCGGTCGTGGATAGGCCGGGGACCCTCGTAGCATCTGGCTCGATCCACCTTGGCACTTTCCAACGCATCCCGTGTAGCTCTTCTGGCCGTAGTTGCCGCTGTTCTCTTGGCGGCTTGCAGCGACGCGGATGCTGTGCCCTCTCCCAGTGCCACCACCTCACCGACCGCACCTGCATCGACGACGACAACGTCCACGGCGGCTCCGGTGACGACCACGTCTCCTCCTCCCACCCCGACGACTGCTACGTCGGAGCCGCCTCCCCCCACCACAACATCGACGACCACCAGCACGACGACCACGACGACCCTCTCGCCCCCTGAGGCCCGTACCGAGCGCCTCACCCTGCAGGTGGGTGGCCGCAGCCGCGAGTACGTGCTCTTCATTCCTGAGGGCCTTGGGCCCGGACCCCATCCCCTCGTGGTCGACTTCCACGGGCTCACCGACTCCGGCGAAGGCCACGATTCACTTTCCAGGATGCGAGCGAAAGGCGAGGCGGAGGGATTCATCGTGGCGCAGCCGGACGGTGCTCTGCTCGGCAACAGCTGGGATGTCCTGGCTGACTCCTCTGACGTGCCCTTCGTGCGCACATTGCTCGCAGACGTCGAGAGTCGAGTACCGATCGACCCGAAGCGCACCTTTGCCACCGGATTCTCGGCGGGTGGGGGCCTG
>Ga0209567_10001459_pt1 | contig 12122 bp, 13 predicted proteins | sample COG_12_FD_184756 | JGI IMG/M metagenome (GOLD analysis project Ga0209567, IMG submission 184756) | Pelagic marine sediment microbial communities from the LTER site Helgoland, North Sea, for post-phytoplankton bloom and carbon turnover... | ecosystem: Environmental > Aquatic > Marine > Neritic...
AGCCCCTGGCGAACTCCGTAGGAGTTCGATCACCCAGCGAGCTGTGGGGTCGGTGGGTATTGTAATCGAGCCTCCAAGCCTCGAGCTTTCGTCGCGCGTCATCGATCGAAAAGAACAGGTTGGCGTTCAGGCACTCGTCGCGAAGCCGTCCGTTGAAGGACTCGATGAACGCGTTCTCCACAGGCTTTCCCGGTCGAATGAACTCCAGCTGCACGCCCCTCCTGTAGGCCCACGAGTCCATCACCCGAGAGTAGAATTCCGAGCCGTTATCGACCGTGATCACCCCCGGCAACGGACGCGTGAACGAAAGGCGCTCGAGCGCCCTCGCCACTGTCCTTCCCGTCATCGAGACGCCCGCCTCAAGTAGCGGACATTCGCGACTGAAGTGATCGACCACCGTTAACACCCGGAACTGCCGGCCGCTCTCGAGCCGATCGGTGACGAAGTCCATGCTCCAACGCTCGTTCGGTCCCCGCGCTGGCGGCAGCACGAGCCGCACGTGGCTGACTCGTTTGCGCCGTCGCTTGGTCCGTACTTCGAGCCCTTCCTCCCGGTAGATGCGGTACACGCGCTTTGCGTTCACTCGCCATCCTTCGCGTCGCAGCAACACCCCGATCCGTCGATAGCCGAACCGCGGGCGTGCGGCGGCGAGCTCGCGGATCCGTCCTCGCAGCACCGGATCGTCCGTCCGGACGCTCTTGTACCGATGAGACGTTCGGGAAAACTGCAACAGCCGGCACGCGCGCCGCTCGCTGATCCGGAACCCCACCTGCAGGTACCGCACGATCTGGCGCTTGCGGGCCGGCTTTACAGCTTTTTTGAGATCACCTCCTGGAGCATGTGCTTGTCCAGCGACAGGTCCGCCACCAGCTTCTTGAGCTTGGTGTTCTCCTGTCTCAGGTGCCTCAGCTCACGCAGCTCGGCGACGCCCATCCCGGCGAACTTCCGCCGCCAGGCGTAAAACGTCGTCTCCGTTACCCCGAGCTTGCGACATACCTCCTTGATCGGTGTGCCCGCTTCCGCCTGCCTCAGCGCGTAGGCAATCTGCTCATCCGTGTACCGCTTCTTCTTCATGCTCTGCCTCCTTCGGGAGGCCTACGGTACACCGATTTCCTAAACATCAACCCGGTACTGTTTTCGGGTTTTGGGTCACGAAGAATGAACACAAGAGTCGCTGTAACGGCGGCACTTGCAATGCTCGTGGTTTTCAGTACAGGCGGCATGCCCCCGCCCAATTCGGGGCTGTCAAACATGTCAACGATGGTCGCTTCGCCCACTGAGGACGCGCCAGCGAGCCCTCAGGTCATGGATTCCTTTTGCGTGTTCCAGATCAAGTTGAAGAACAGCAATCGCGCGCTGAGTGGAATTCTCAATGCAGAGTGCGGTCTTCCCGATGGGAGCCCCCCGTGGGGGAACTTTGGCGTCGACTCGAACCACGGTTCTCGGTATGACGGGCTCCAATATGAAGGTTGGTCGGATGCTGAGGACGACTGGGACAACGTTTGGAGCGCCTGCACGACGGAACCGGAGTACAGTCCCCCCAATTGCAATTACTACAATTCCGCTGGGTGTACCGAACAGGTGACAGACGTTGGGTACAGCACGTATGCAGACCTGGCGCTGTGGATGAAGATTCCGCGCCGTGCGGAAGATGAAGGGTGCGAGTGGTTCGACGGGCGCAATCTCGTCCTCACGGGCAATTTCATTAAGGTCTATGAGATGGATCACTTCCAGTCACCGGACGACTTCATCGACATGACCGGTCATGGAGACATCACGATTCTGAACCGCCCCGGGATTCCCGGAGACCTGAATCCTTGAGAGGATGGGGTCATGGGAAGAGCAACGAGGTATTCGCCAGAGGTACGAGAGCGAGCGGTTCGACTGGTGCTGGAGCACGAGGAGCAGTACCCGTCGCAGTGGGCCGGGATCTGCTCGATAGCCGAGAAGATCGGCTGTGCACCTGAGACGCTACGCAAGTGGGTACGGCAGTCGGAGCGGGACGCCGGCCGGCGTCCCGGTCTGACCACCGAGGAGCGTGAGCAGCTCAAGGAGCTTCGCAAGGAGAACCGTGAGCTGAAGCGTGCGAACGAGATCCTACGCAAGGCGTCTGCCTATTTCGCCCAGGCGGAGCTCGACCGCCGACCGAAGTGATGGTGCGCTTCATCGACGAGAACCGGAACGCCTACGGGGTCGAGCCGATCTGCGCGCAAGTGCCGATCGCCCCGTCGACGTACTACGAGCAGAAGGCACGGCAGGCGGACCCGACGCGTTTGCCGGCACGAGCCCAGCACGATGCGCGGCTGACCGATGAGATCCGCCGGGTCTGGGAAGAGAACTTCCAGCTGTACGGCGTGCGCAAGGTCTGGAGGCAGCTGCGTCGCGAGGGCGTGGAGATAGCGCGTTGCACGGTCGCTCGTCTGATGCGTCAGATGGGCCTGCGGGGCGCCGTGCGCGGCCGGCGGTTCAAAACGACGATCCCGGACGCGAGCTCGTGTCGGCCAGCGGACCTAGTCGAACGGAACTTCAAGGTCTCGCGGCCCAACGCTCTGTGGGTCGCCGACCTGACCTGCGTGGCGACGTGGAGGGGGTTCGTGTACGCGGCCTTCGTCATCGACGCGTTCGCCCGCAGGATCGTCGGCTGGCGCGTGTCACGGTCGCTGTCGGCGGAGCTGGCGCTCGACGCCCTCGAGCAAGCCCTGTGGGCGCGGCCCGAACTCCAGCAGCTCGTACACCACTCGGATCGGGGCGGGCAGTACCTGTCGATCCGCTACTCGGAGCGGCTCGGCGAGGCGGGTATCGAGCCTTCCGTCGGCAGCGTCGGTGACTCCTACGATAACGCCCTGGCCGAGACGGTGATCGGTCTGTTCAAGACCGAGGTGATCCGGCGACGCGGTCCGTGGCGCGATCTCGACTCCGTCGAGATCGCCACCTTGGAGTGGGTCGACTGGTTCAACAACCGGCGGCTACTCGGGCCGATCGGCTACGTGCCTCCGGCCGAGTACGAGCTTCGCTATGATCGTGCCCAACAAGCCCCAGCCATGGCGGCTGGACTCACGTAAAACAGTCTCCGGAGAACCCGGGGCGGTTCATTCCGCTCGATTGCAACGATTTCGACTACTGCGAGGATTCCTGGGGCGACGGGGACCTCCGGCAGGGACACACCAATATCCAACAGCAGATCCACGCCGACCTAGTTCACTCATCATTTGAGGAACTACCCGACAGCAGTCCGATCCCGGAGGCATCGTGGAGTACAGCGCCCAACGAGGCACCTGGTGGACCGATGCTGTCCCTGGTTCCTGAGATCGTCTCGAGCGTGGGCCAACCCAGACAGGTCGGTAGCGGGGTGATTTCTGTTGCTGGCCACGTTGTGGACGCCATCACCGGCTTGCCGTTTCCAGAGGCCACAATTACAGGGGCAGAAGCAAGTACAACAAAGATCGTCAGCACTCGGACCGATCGCGACGGGCGCTTTGTACTGGAGGGGTTGCCGCAGGGCAGCGTTGAGGTGGTTGCGTTCGCGGCAGACTACGAAACTACCGTTCATCGCTACGAGTTGACCTCGGGCCGGTTCGTCGAGGGCCTTGTACTGCAGTTGACGCCATCTGCGACAGTCGAGGGCGTATTGCGAGGGCGCGACGGCAATCCTGTCGGAGGTGTCGAAATCGAAGCCGTGTCCACTGTGGGCGACGTGACCTGCCCCCCGGAACTGGTCCACTCATAATGAGAGTCCCGGCATGTTTTCAGGGGTGTTTCCGACCAGCTGCGGCGGCGTCTCGGAGGGAGCCGGAGGCTCCCGCAGAGAGGCTGCCGCAGCGAACTCTCTCGGGGTCAGGTTGTCCAACGAGCTGTGGGGCCTGACGCGGTTGTAGTCGACGCGCCAGGTTTCGATCTTGTCGCGAGCGTCCTGCAGATCCGTGAACCAGTGTTCGTTGAGGCATTCGTCGCGGAACTTGCCGTTGAAGCTCTCGACGAAGCAGTTCTCCACCGGCTTCCCAGGCCGGATGAAGTGCAGTTTCACGCCTCGACGGTATGCCCAGGCGTCGAGGTACCGGCCGGTGAATTCCGGACCGTTGTCAACAACGATCATCTCCGGCAGGCCCCGCGTCTCTGCGAGGCGGTCGAGCACCCGGGCTACCCGTCGTCCCGGGATCGATGTGTCCACCTCGATCGCCGGGCACACCTTGCAGAAGTCATCGACGATGTTGAGCGTTCGGAACGAGCGACCGTCGGCCATCGTGTCGGCCATGAAGTCCATCGACCAGCGCTCGTTGATCCGCGTCACCTCCGGCAACACGACACGTGCCTGTGAGGCCAGTTTCTTGCGGCGCTTTCGCCGCACCGCCAGGTTGTGCTCCCGGTACACGCGATAGACGCGCTTGTGGTTGACCTGCCAACCTTCGCGTCGCAGCAAGATCAGCAGGCGTCGATAACCGAAGCGCGGCCGTTTCGCCGCGAGATCTCGCAGCCGAGTGGCGAGCTCATCATCGCTCGTCGGCTTCACCGGATACCGGCACGTCGATCGGTGCAGGCCCACGAGCCGGCAAGCTCGTCGTTCGCTCATCTCGAAGTGCTTGCGCAACCACGCCACCGCGGTTCGGCGGATCGCGGGCCTCACCATTTTTTTCCGAGAACCTCTTTCAGGGCCCGGATGTCCAGGCTCAGGTCCGCGACCATCTGCTTGAGTTCGCGGTTCTCCGCCTCGAGCTGCTTCAGGCGCTTCGCCTCGTTGACCTCCATGCCGCCGTACTTGGACTTCCAGCGGTAGTAGGTCTGCTCGGCGATGCCGTACTCCCGGCAGATGTCCTTCACCTTCTGGCCTGCCTCGCCGAGCTTCAAGATCTTGATGATCTGCTCTTCCGTGTACCTCTTCCGTCTCATCAGCGTCCTCCCGATCGACCAGTTTGTCGCCGGAGGACTCTCTGTCAAGTTGGAGCAGTTTCAGGGGAGCAGGTCAGACGAACACACGATACGGCTCCGTCGCTCCATCGGCGTCTCGAGGCCAGACGGTACCTTTCGCGTTCGGAATGTGCCGGTAGCCGTTCCTGTTCGGCTTGTCGCCAGCGACCCCGCCGCCGCGGCGGGCGAGACGCCGATAATGATCCTGGCCCCACGCGAAGTAAGACGAGATGTTGCTCTCGAGATCAGGTGAGAATGGACTCTTGTTAGCTGGGCCGTTGTTTGTGGCCGTTTGTCTCGCGTGTCCCTGCGGGGTCGCCACGGCGCTCCCGCAGGAGGCCGTAGTGGCCGACGAAGACCCGAGCGCGACCACTCGAGTGTGGGAGCTTGGAGGTGTTTTCGGTGTCGCGTTCGCCGACGTGGAGGGAATCACGACGGGGCCGGTTTTTGGTCTCAGTGTCGGAAGGTGGGTGAATGAAAGCTGGGTGATTGAAGGGCAGTTTCGAACGTGGATTGGCCGAGGAAACGATCCAGGTTTCGGAAACCAGCAATGGATGGGCATGTTCCGTGCTCTCTACGTCCATCAACACGGCCGTCTCAGACCGCTGGTTGGACTCGGTGCTGGTTGGGACCATGTGACATGGTCCTCACCTGGTCTGCCAACGATCAGGGATGGCAGCCTCTTCGGTCTTATCACCGGGGGGCTGGAGGCCAGAGTTGGGAGGCTTGCCGTTCGCCCTGAGTTCGGGCTGCAACTCGGCCCTTCATGGCTCGCTCCTCAATTGACACTGGGGCTGGTGTACCGGTTCGGCGGGTAGTTGCCGCCGACTCGTGCTCGCGTGAGACCACAAAACGTGGGGCCGGGCTGCGTGACCGGCTCCACGTCGCTACGTACGCCAGGCGCCTTGAGGAGGTCGCGGGCACCCAACTCGCGGTCACGATCATGGTGAAGCGCTACCGGCTGGTGCTGCCGGGGGAGCGGTAGGGGGCCGTAGCGGCAGAAGGATCAGGCGGCGGGCTCAGGTGCGTATTTCGGCCGAATCTGAACACTCATTTCGGCGGAAACTGAACAGCGATTTCGGGCGTAAATGAACGCTCGTTTCGGGAATCTGAACAGCGATTTCGGAGTTTTCGAACATCGGCGAGCCGACCCTGTGGGTGTATTTCGGCGCATCGTGATCAGCCATTTCGGCGGATCGTGATCACACCCAGGAGGCTGGTGGGCCGCATCGGTAGCGAAGCGACACCATGGATCCTCACCGGAAAGGGAGGAGCCGTGGATATCTCGACCGAGGCTATCGATGAGGCGAATACGACAGGTGTTGCGGCTCAAGCACGAGATGGGCTTGAGTCAGCGGGCCATCGCCAACGCCTGCGGTATGGGCGTGGGAACGGTGTGCGAGTACCTGAGGCGGGCGCAGAAGGCGGGGTTGAGCTGGCCGCTGCCCGCCGAGATGGACGACGCGGCGCTGGAGAAGAGGGTGTTTCCGCCGCCAGCGCCGTCGGGGGTACCGCGGCCGCTGCCGGACTTCGTCTGGATCCACCAGGAGCTGCGACGAACCGGTGTGACGCTGCAGCTGCTGTGGCACGAGTACCTGGAGGATCACCCGGAGGGGTACCGGTACACACAGTTCTGTGAGCGTTACCGGCAGTGGCGGGCGAAGCTGCGCCCTTCGATGCGGCAGGTGCATCGAGCCGGCGAGAAGGTGTTCGTCGACTACTCGGGCAAACAGCCCCACATCGTGAATCGTCACACGGGCGAGATCATCGCGGTGGAGCTGTTCACCGGCGTGCTGGGAGCGAGCTCGTATACGTTCGCCGAGGCCACGCCGACGCAGGAGCTGGAGCACTGGATCGGCTCTCACATCCGGATGGTGGAGTACTTCGAGGGCAGCGCGGCGATCTGGGTTCCGGACCAGCTCAAGAGCGGGGTGAGCGAGCCGGACCGCTACGAGCCGACGATCAACCGCACCTACGCCGAGATGGCCGAGCACTACGGTGCCGTTGTCATCCCGGCACGGCCTCGTCGGCCGAAGGACAAAGCCAAGGTCGAGTCCGGCATCCTGGTGGTGCAGCGGTGGATCCTGGCGCGGCTGCGCAACGAGACGTTCTTTACGATCCAGGACCTGAACCGAAGGATCGATGAGCTGCTCGTGCAGCTCAACGACAAGCCGATGCAGCAGCTCGGCGTATCGCGCCGCGAGCTGTTCGAGCGGATCGATCAACCGGCGCTGCGACCGTTGCCCGCCACCCGCTACGAGATCGCCGAGTGGAAAGCCTGCCGAGTCAACATCGACTACCACGTCGAGGTGGATCGCAATTACTACTCGGTGCCGTATCAGCTTGTGCACGAGAGCGTCGAGGCCCGCTACACGCACACCACGGTGGAGATCCTGTTTAAGGGCAAGCGAGTTGCCCGACCGCGCGGCCGCCGCCCGCCTGGGTCGCTACATGATCCGTTGCCCGATCGTGCTCGAGCGCATGTCGCTCGATGAGGACACCGGTGAGGTGCTCTACCGTACCCGCCCCTCGCGCGCCGAGCACCCCGAGGGCCCGGTGGCGCGCTGGGACGTGTACGAGCTGATCGCCCGGGTGCTCGATCATCTGCCGGCGCCGAACCAGCAGATGGTCCGCTACTGGGGCTTCTACTCGAATGTGGCGCGCGGCAAACGGCGCGCTGCGGCGCGTCGCCTCGCCGCCGGTCTCGATCCCGGCGGCGAAAGCCTCTCGCGCGCCGGGGTCGCCGGGGTCATCACCGTGCCGCCAGCCGCCATCGACGACGAGCCCTTCCGCCGCCGCGCCCGCCTCCGTTGGGCGGCGCTCATCAAACGGGTCTACGAGATCGACCCGCTGTTGTGCCCTTACTGCGGTGCCGAGATGAAAGTCATTGCCTTCATCACCGAGCACGTCACCGTGGCTCACATTCTCGAGCACATCCGCATGCCGGCGCAGCGCCCCGAGCCGCTGGCGCATTCCCCGCCGCTGCAGGAGGAGCTGCTGTTCGCCTCTTGAGACCGCCGTTGCCCGGTCGCTCGGCGGAAGTGTGTCCGCCGACGCCCCTTAAGGCGTGTTCGCAGGCGTCGCGATGCAGCGTGCCTGTTGATGACGGGCGGTCTGCCGGATTCGGGGCGACCGTGGCGCCCCTTCACGACGATCAACGACCCCTTCTCGCCCTTGAAGCGCCCCACGACCACGATTGCCGACAAGCGAGTTCCTACACGTTGTAGGTACCGATGTCGAGGACGATCGGTGGGGAGACGGCCAACAAGTATCGAAGCGCCCTGTGGGAGACCCGAGCGCCGTCGTCGAAGACCGCGTCGTCGCCGTCCACGCGAACGCGGCGAGGATCACCGTCGGCCAGCAGCCGAAGAACCTCGCACTCTTCACTGCCGAGTATTAGCACCCTGCTCAGCGCAAGGCCGGCACCGCGTAGCCTGTAATCATCTTGTTTCCATCGGCACGACGTGTGACCGCCCACATCTCGTTGCCAGGAATCGTCAGTACGAGGTCGGGACCTGAGACGACTTCATCCGGCAGCGCTAGCGTTGCCAGGCGCCTATTGTCGCGGCCGAGGACGTCGAAAGCCAGTGTGTCTTCCCAGCACCTCCGCGGCTGTCGGATTTCTCGAACCGTGGGAAATTCTCGGTCGCAGTCTTCCACAGGTCGGCTGCCCGTTGGCCGCAGCACCCAGATTCGATCTTGGTCATCCGTGAATAGCGCAACGAACACGGACTTCTCGCGCGGCAGCTGCTCGTCGCTCCACGAAAGGTCGGGAAACGTCCACTGAACCTGAGCATTCATCCACGCCGCGTACCAAGCGGCTTCTTCAGGAAGGATCTGCGCCGGGGCTGTGGATTGGGGACCCAGGATCGTGTGAGACGAACCATCACGCCTCCGAAGCCTCAGCTCGTATTTGTTAGTCAGGCCAAGAACGACCGCTCCGTCATGCGAGAAGGTCCACACCACTTCCGGCTGAAAGGGCGGGACGAAGGTCATCCTCTCGGGGCTTCCGCTCCGGCCGATGCCTCTGAGCACTTGACTCGGCGGCGCTCTTAGCTCCTCATCACCAATTGTCTCTAACGAAACCAACTCACCCTCCGGCGAGATGGTTGCGAAACCGGGACGCGTGGAACCACCTGTTTGTTGGTCGCGAGTGACTACTCCTGCCAAAAGGGTGCCATCGGATAGCGCCCGCATTGGACCAAATAGCGGTGCTGCTGTCACTTCCGTTGAGTAGATCACTTCGCCATCTACCGCCGAGAAAGCGTGGAGCCGCCTGTTGGTCGCCTCGCTAACAAAGACCCGCTCCGCCGTCGCTGTCATTCCCCACGGCCGGCGAAACTCCCCCGGCCCTTGGCCGTGTGAGCCGAAAGTCTTGACCGAGGTGCCGTCCCGAGAGTAGGCGGTGACGCTCGAGGCGCCTCTGTCGAGAACGTAGACTCGATCCCCAACGACCTCCAGGACACCTGGGTCCCACAACGGGTCCTCGCCCGGTTCATCCGAAGCCCCAAAAACGGCGACTGCGCGAAAACCCGCAGGCTCGCGATCATTCGGGGTCTCGCGAACCGAGTCCCCCGACCGGTTTGCAGGGTCGCCACCGCACGAAATCGCCACGATCAGCGACCCGACCACCAGAATGCCGAGCAACGAGTGCCGTCGCTGATGCGGGTTGGATTCGTCGTTCATGCCGTTGCTCCGTATCGCCAAGTGTCACCTCCAACGCCGTGTATCGTCGCAGGGCGCGACCCAACACGCTAGTGAGCCGCGGTGCTTCGCGTCTTCACGATTCCACGAGATGCCTACGACTAAGAGTTGCCGCAGCCCCCAGGAACTCGTGGAGGCTGCGGCAACGTGGCTCGGCAGCAGGCTTACCGGAAGCGTCTTCTAAACTGCGCACGGCTCCTTTTCGTAGACCGTGTTGGGGTCCCAGATGCAGTAGATGGCGCACTCGCAGTTGTTCGGATTCGATGCTTCCTCCCAGTTGCCTTCGCCACAGTGGCCTTCCCCGTAGTCCGCGCAGTCGCCCGCGGCGGCATCTCCAGCGCCGAATCCGAACGAGAATCCGGCCACGATTGCCAGAATGATGATGGCTGTTTTGCGATTCATGACTCTTCTCTCCCGTGGTCGTGCTGGTCCCCATTTCCTCGCTCCTTTCGTCCTAGCGAGCGAGTTGTGCATTCGTCTCCTTCTTGGGCCTTCTCGTTTACGGAGTTGAGACCTCCTCTCGTGGCTAAAGGTTGCGGCTATGACCCTCATTGCGCGAGCCGAAGACCCGAACGAGCCGCCTCCGCGCGTATGTCCTTCAGGGCAACTGATGTAAGCAGGCCTGCCCACGCGCGAAGTTCCTGCTCAGGCTGAACAATCAGAGTAGTCGGATACGCGCTAACACCCATTTCCAGGAATACCTCGCGATCTACGAGACCGACGGGGACTTCCAATTCGTGGCGGGTTAGGTATTCGCGGACCACTAGCGCGGGATCGGTTGTCAGGGCGATGATCGCGTCAGATTGCCATTCACCAACCCCGTCGAGTTCCGCAACCAGTTTCTTCCAGTTGGCCATGTTCTTTTCACAGACCGGACAGTCAACCGACAGGACAAGAACAAGGCGCGGCGCGCGTGAGCCCCTGAGCCAGAGCGTTCGACTTGATCCATCTAGAGTCGTGTACGTAATGGACTCCGGGGCCGTGACCGAGAAAGAGGTTGGCTGATTAGCAGGCGTGAAAAGACCTGCCGTAACGCGGCCAATGAAGGACGCTCCAACAGCCACCGCGACCACGATCGGAACGAAGCGCCAGTCGAAGGACCTCGGTTGTGATCTCACGTCTTTCCTGCCTTGCGGTGGGACATGAATTCGCTGGTGATTCCGATCCAGTCACCACGTAGCCGCCCGGCACGGGCGAAGTGAGACTGGGACCAGGGCATAGCCTCAAGTGACGACTAACTGCACGCAAGCGTTCCTTCATGGTCCCCAACCGATGACGATGGCAGCCGAGCCTGCGTTTCCGTGCTGTATCTACACTTTCCATGGTGATCGTAGCGTCCTTCTGGCTACGATCATGAAGTTCCACGCGGCCGGTGCCTCTACCTAGTACAACCCCTGTTGCTCGTTTTTTTTCCGGGGGAAGACGCCACATCGAGGATCATTCCTCTGGGTCGAGAGCCGACCCGCGCTCCCGACTCGTCGCCTAACACGCTCCTACCCGCTGCAACCGGGCACATGTTGCGCACAACTTCCCTAGGGGAGATGGCAACGACGGGCGCCGGCCTGTACCGACCACGACACCCCGAGCGCACCGTGCTGTACCGCGTTCTCGCGCAGCACTTCGAGCGCTTCGTGCAGGTGTACGACGAGCGGTTCGCCCCCACCCGGGGGCCGCTGCTACCCGGCGCACAGGAGGCCGTCAACCGCTACCTGGACTGCGGCATCTTCGCGTGCGGTTTCGCGCGGGTGCGCTGTGGCGAGTGCGGCCACGACTACTTCGTCGCCTTTTCCTGCAAGCTGCGCTGCATCTGCCCGTCATGCCACATGAAGCGGGAGTTGATCTGGGCCGAGTGGGCCGGAAACGAGCTGCTCGAAGGCGTGCCGCACCGGCAGGTGGTGTTTACCATCCCCAAGCGGCTGCGGCCGTACTTCCGCTACGAGCGGGCGCTGCTGGGGGAGTTGGCCGGTTGCGCCTGGCGGGCGCTCAGGCTCTGGGTGCTGGCGTACTTCGAGGACGAGGGCGCGGTACCGGGTGCCGTCGGGTTCATCCAGACGGCCGGCGAGCTGCTGAACTTCCATCCGCACGTGCATTTGCTGGTGACGGACGGGGTGTTTGATCGGGGCGGCGTGTTCGAGCGCTTCACGTTCTTCGATACGCTCCTCATCGAGCGGCTGTTTCGCGCCGAGGTGCTGCGGCTGCTGACGGGCAAGGGGCTGATCTCGCAGGACGTCGTCGACAACCTGTTGTCATGGCGCCACAGCGGATTCTCGGTGCACGGCGACGTGAGGGTCCCCGACCGCGCGGCCGCCGCCCGCCTGGGTCGCTACATGATCCGCTGCCCGATCGCGCTCGAGCGCATGTCGCTCGATGCGGACACCGGTGAGGTGCCGTACCGTACCCGCCCCTCGTGCGTCGATCACCCCGAGGGCCCGGTGGCGCGTTGGGACGTGTACGAGCTGATCGCCCGGGTGCTCGATCATCTGCCGGCGCCCAACCAGCAGATGGTGCGCTACTGG
>Ga0209567_10001460_pt1 | contig 12116 bp, 4 predicted proteins | sample COG_12_FD_184756 | JGI IMG/M metagenome (GOLD analysis project Ga0209567, IMG submission 184756) | Pelagic marine sediment microbial communities from the LTER site Helgoland, North Sea, for post-phytoplankton bloom and carbon turnover... | ecosystem: Environmental > Aquatic > Marine > Neritic...
CGCGACCCAGACTTCGTGATCGGTCGGGATACCGGAACCCCGCACACTAACGGTGCCGCTGCTGAGACCGATGTTGTGCAGGCTGAGTGCATTCTCTCCATAAGCCGCGAACAGCTCGGGATCGGGCTCGAGTTCCTCGGTTTCCTGCTGCTCATCGACGGAGTCGTAAACCACCCACAACGGCTGCGCCCGGGTCTCATCAAAATTACCGTCGGCACCGTATGCCCGGAGCACATAAGCAAGTTCGTAGACCGGCGCCTTGAACCAGGCCGCCGGCGGCTCCCAGGTGGCCACGCCGTCTTCACTGATTTCGATGACATCGAGCGGTTTCGACTCGACCGATTGCCCGGTTTCGAAGACCCGCACTTCGGCACGTTCGATGAAGTGCGAATAGTTCGTGTACATCCTGAAATGCACGCGCGATACGTGCGTTTCGTAATCAATGACACGCGAAACAGAAACTCGCGGCGGCTTCGCGGTAATGCTTAAGCGAGGCGCGGAGCGCAGGTTATCGAAGCCGAAGCGGATGTCGGCATTCTCGAGAGCGACGTCGGTGCACCGCTGGATGTCCGACGAACTGCGGTTCGGATCGTCGATCGGTTCGCCGTCGACCGTAATGCGCATGAGATTGAGGCCCAGAGGGTTCTGCGGGCTCAGCTCACGAGTCACGCGCGTGATGTCCACGCCCTCATAGTCATCGAACACCGCGAGCTCGTCATAGACGACTTCAACGGCAACGTGAGAGGTCTCGCCCTGCACAAAACCAGCGTTGACGACATCTTTCGAGTGTACGTAGCCACGCCCCTCGAATTCTCGCCGCTCGGCATCGAGCTGCATGTTCCCGGCCACCAGCTCCATCGCCCGGCGTGCGCGGGAGGCGGACAAGCCGATATCATCACCATAGACGGCAGCCGTTCGCCGCGGCAATCGCTCGTTTCGCGTATAGCCGACGAAGCGAAGGCGCGGGTTTGTCTTATCAGCAACATCAGAAAGCGCACGGGCAAGGGTATCCGTGTAGCCCGCCGGCACTACGGGATTGCCGTCCACGAACTCCAGCTCGGCGATCGTGCCCCAGGGCGGATCGTAGACGCGCGTGACCAGTTCGGCGCCTGCAGACTCCGGACAAAGCTGCGGCTCGTCAGGCAATTCCTGCAGTGGATCGTCATACCAGAATTCCACTTCGACTCGCCGGTTAAGTGCGCGGCCGCGGGCGGTCTGGCTGGAACTCAGGGGACGAACCGTACCCTTGCCATCACTCAGGATCATCGCGGTCGGCAGGTTCAACTCGTCCTGCACGACCAGGGCGACACGGCGCGCGCGCGCTTTCGAAAGTCCCGCGTGGTCTCCGTAAATGCGCGCCATCCTGCCGGTTAAAGGCGCGTCGTCTGTGTAGCCGACGAACTTCACGACGACGTTCTGCTTGTCGCTCAGGTTACCGAAGCCTTCGCGGACACGCTCGATGAACGTGCCGGTGACCTCGATGGTTTCCTCTTCGAAGTTCAACGGCGCGATAAGGTTTTGCACACGAGCGCGCCGCGCATGTCCGTCTACATAGCGCAGCTTGCAGACTGTCTCCATGCGGCACACCTTGATACGTTTGATCTCGTGCGGAACGAGAAACTCCTCGAGCGCGACCTGTTCCCGGACTTCGTCGTACCAGACTTCCACCTCGACGCGACGATTCTTCGCGCGGCCTTCCTCAGTCTCGTTGCTTGCGACGGGCTTCAGGTCCCCGGCCCACTCGAACGAGATCGCCTCCGGCGGTAATGCAAGTGCCGTCTGGAAATGCTCCGCGACCTGGCCGGCACGCGCCCGTGAAAGGCCGGCATTATCGCCATAGATCTTCTGTAGTCGTGGGGACAGCGGCTGGTTGTCGGCATGGCCGATCAGGTGCAGGCGCACATTGATGCGATCACGCATGCGTTCGAGGATGTCGCCCAGCGACGCCACAGTCGAATCCGGGATATTGGCCACGCCGGATTCGAAGTAGATGGACGGCACGAGGCCGCTGAGTTTCACCGTTTCGAGCGCGTCCTCGAGTGTCTCGCGGGTCTCAATTGTGTCGCCCTGCTCGGTATCGAGTGCATCCGGATCCTGGACCCATCGGGTCAGTGCTACGTCATCCGACAGGTGGCGCTCAACAGCTTCACCGAGCGGTGCTTCGTCGACGGATTCTGCAAAAGCCGTATTTCCAGCCAGCACGAGGAGTAGCATCAACAAGTGGTTTAGCTTCTTCATAGCCTTCACCTGTTCGTTGCCTTGCCGTTATCCACGGGTTCGCCGCGGCGCCAGAAGACCTCTGGCTCGATGACGAGTTCATAGCAGCAATTGAGTTGCTGCCATGCGACCATCACGTCACTCTTCAGCTTGTCGAGACGCTGCTCGACCAGCGATTCGTCCTCGACGTCTGCAAGGTAAGCGAGGCGCAACACGGCGGGTGCTTTCTGGAGTTCCTCGAGCAAGAGATCAATTCGCGGGCGCCACTGTTCGCGGAGCTCGGCCGTTCCCGGCGCAAACGCCGCATCAGCAATATCGAGTCCGATTACGCGATGGATCGAGGCACCGAAGTTCATACGCAGCGCTTTACCGCGCGTCGCACGTTGCACCTGAACGGGCCGCGTCGATGCCCGGTAGCCACTCGGTAACGTGCGGTCGTCCAGTTTCAACACAAAGTTGCTGCCGCGACTGTCATGCGGAACGATCGCACAGGTAACGTGGTAGCGACCGTGGTTGTCGGTCGTAGCCGCAAGCCCCCTTGCCGTCACAAGGCGTACGCCGGCGAGCCCCGCCTCTTCGGTATCCTGGTAGCCGTTGCGATTGGCGTCATCGAATACTTTGCCGGTAACGTCCGTGCAATCGAAGGTCGGATCCGGGACGAGACGTACAGTTGCCGTCGCCTCTTCTGACATGACGCCGCCGGTCAATGTGTTGACCGCTAGCGCGCGATTGACGAATTCACCCTCAGTGATACCGGCACCGGCCGCGAGCAGCAGCTTGATCGTGTGCCGGGCATCGGTTTCGAGCAGCAAATCCGACCAGATGAGTTCGCGGTTTGTTACGACTGGTTCGGTCGGCACGTCATCGAAACGAGCGGAGCCCTCGACGTAGCGGAATCCCGGCGGGAAACGGTCAATGATATTGACGTCCCGGAGATCTGCGCCGTAGGAGTTGCTGACCGTGATGACGTAGGGCACGAGCTCGCCGCGCTTGATGTTCAGCAATGGCGTCGTCTTGGTCACTGCCACGGCGCCATCCAGCCGCGGGTCCAGCGGAATGTGATTGTTGAACAGTTGTGACGAGCCTGGCGATTGACTGTCATTGAGCGTCAGCAGCATGTGATAGCTGGTGCCGGCACTTCTCGCCTGCACGGCGGGAGCTGGCGCAAACTCGGAAACCTGGACCTCGCAGTACTGGGCGGTCGCGAGCACGGCGTCGTCCGCCGAGCCCGGGCACGCTGGCACGTTGAAAGGCGGTGTGCTCTCGTCCGACGTGGGAGGGATGAACTCGGACACACCGGGCACGTAGCCGGCGCCGGGAGTGGCAACCTGGATCAGGTACGGTGTCGTAGTCGAACAAGAGGGGTCTGAGAAGTTGAGGTCGAACTTGTAGTAGCCGTTGCCGACGGTGACCTGGCCCTGCTGATTCGGGTCATCGAAGCAACTGTTCGGCATGGCTACGCCATTGCGAACGTCAACGAGGGTGACCGTCGCGCCCGCGACCGGTGTGCGCGCCACCGAATCATAGATGACGCCGTTGGGGTCGACCGGCATGTTGAGCGCGAGCAGGTTGCTGCCTTCCTGTACGTCAATATCGTCGATACGTTGCTGGCCGTCGGTAAAGTCCGAATCGGTTTCGCCGAGCATCGCGGTCCGCAGTCCTGCGCCCGGCGCACTGAAGCGCAGGGAGTACAGAACAGCAGGGTCGTAGACTGGCGGCACATTCGCAAACAGGTAGTAGCCGTCGGCGTCGGTCTGCATCGACCGTACAGGTTGATCGTCGAGCAGCAGGTCGACGGTCCAGCCTTCGAGCGGTTGCTCGACTCCGTCCGGCGTATTGTCATGATCGCCGTCGTGCCAGACGTAGCCACTCACCATGCCGGCGTTCGGCATGGCCCCAACATCGATCGACACGCTGGCCTCGGCCTGGCGTTGCGGGTCGTCCCAGTACACCCGGCCGGTGTTGGTGATGGTCGTACCTTCGAGGAGATTCGGGTCGATGACCGCACGGAAGCGCAGCACGACCTCGGCACCCGGATCCAGTGGGCCGTACTCCGTGAAGTAGTCCGCAGTAATGACGGTGCCCGCGACCGTAACGCCGTTCGTGAGGCCATTGAGTGTCGCCGACTGGTCGACGTAGGTGAGGTATCCCGGATTCGGTACGGAGATATCGTCGTAGAGCGTGACGTAGAAGGCCGGGACCATACCGACGTTGCGCGCCGTGACCACGTATTCGAGAGTCGCACCCGGCAATGCCGGGCCGCCGTCGACGACCGATACTTCCTTGACGATCGACATTTGCTGAATATCGCCCACGACCACGACAGTGGGCTCGGGGCCGGTCGCCGGATTGCCGTCGCCATCGGTCAGCGTATTCGGCACTTCCAGGCTGTAGACGGTGGCCTGGTTGACGATCAATGTTCCCGGTGCAACGCCGGCATTGACCTGCACGTCGAACTGAACCACGGCCGACTCGCCGGGATTCAGCACGCCTTCGCCCTCGCCAGGCACCGGCGGCGTAAGGTCGGCTCCGCTGATGGGTATGCTGTCGATCAGCGGGAACACGCCGCCATCGGGTTGCCCGACCGCGAGGCCATTCAGGGTGACCGAGTCGGCCGCGTAGGTCGTGTCGTTCGGCACCACGTCGGTGAGATCGACAGCCGTCGCTGCGACCGTACCGTTGTTGTAAACCGTGATCGTGTAACGCAGGACATCGAGCGGATCGACAATGCCCGGCGAGCTCCCGTCGACCTGCAATTCAGCGGTTTTCGGTGCGAACAACAGCGGGAAGTTGCCAACCACGTCGCGCGTCGGATCATCCGGAACCTCGGTTCGAGGATCGTCGGACGGCTGGTCGAAGACGTTGTTGTCGACCGCGCTGACGAATGCCTGGTTCGAGAGGATCGTGCCATCGGGCACATCGGGATACACGACGACATCGAAAACGATCGTTGCGACATTGTCCGCGACGCCGGCATTCATCGCTCCGGGCGTGAGATCCTGCGGTGCATTGACCAGGATGCCATCGATCAGCGGAGAACCACCGCCCGCGGCGTCAGCCACCGGTGTGCCGTTAAGGGTCGTGCTGCCGGCGACATAGGTCGTGTTCGATGGAACCTGGTCGACGATCGTGACACTCGTCGCATTGTCGGTGCCGATGTTCTGCACCGTGATCGTGTAGCGCAGTGTCTCGCCGGCGAGCAGCACGTTGGGATCGCCCGTGATGTAACTCGATATCTTGTCGACGTCGAACATCGGGGCCGACTGGATCAGTAGCTGCGTCGGATCCTCGTCGCCGGCCACGCTGGGATCAGCCGCGCCATTGACGTACGGGTCGTCGCTGAGCGCAATCGGCAGGTTGTTGTACAGGATCTCCGACTGGTTGTAGACGTAACTCCCATTGGCAATTACGGGGACGAGTTGGACCTCGAATTCGACGATCACACTGTCGCCGAGGCCTGCGAGGCTCAGGCCCCGCACATCGAGCAGGCCGGTTCCGGCAGCGCCGCCGTTCGCATCGGTATTGCTCGTATCGGCGTCGGGCGGGAACGTAACGACATTCAATGTTCCTGCCTGGAATGACGGAACAGCGTTGAGATGGTCCAGCTCATCGACAATATTGAAGTTGTCGACGACCGAGTCGCTGGCATTCTCGACCCGCAGGGTGTAGCGGATCATGTCGCCCGGCGTCGCGACGGTTGCAGGGTCGTCACCGGTCGTCACATTAACGGCGGTCTTCTCGAAGATCAGCAGTGGCGTGAACTCGACCACCGTGTGTGCGTCCTCATGATCGAGCGTGTTCACGGTGCCATCGGTCAATACGCGCGTGTATGTACGCGCATTGGCTGCCACAGCGTTGTCTGATACGTCGAGACTGAACCACTCGGTGGCGCCGGCGATGTTCGTCAGTGCCGTATCGCGCTGTGTATCCGCGTCGAGAGAGGCTTCGTAGGTGACGATGAGGCGTTGATCGGCACCGATGGCGGCCGTCGCCGTCAGCATCTCGATCGTAAACGTACAGTCGGGATCGCCATTGAAGGTGAGCGCGAAGTCGGTCCCTTCGACCAGCGGTGGAGCGACGACAGTAGCGCCATCGGCTTCGAACAGCTGTGCCGTGACAGCGGCGGGCGCCACGTCGCACATGCCACCTTCAGCGATGTGCGGCAGCACGTCGGTGAGGTACACGGCGTATGCCGGAGACTCGCCGATGTTGTGCACATTCAGCGTGAAGGTCTCGGGCTGGCCGAGTCGCATCTGCAATGGACCGTCTTTCTCGAGCGTCAGGTCGGGCTCGACGATGGTCATCGGCTCGGTCACGCCGGCATCGCCCGTCAACTGCGTCACGGAGTCGTTATCGAGCTGGTTGTACGTAAACGACGCGCTGTTCGTGAACGTCAGGCCAGCCACGTTGGTCGGCGTGTCCGCCAGCATGACCGTAACCTCGATTACGATCTGCTCACCGACCGGAATATCGATGCCATTTACCGGGTCTTCGATAACGAGGTTGGTCGCCGTGCCGGTGTTCTCCGGCGTCCACGGTCCGGAACCGGAAATCTTTGTCACGCCGACGTACGTCAGGTCTGCTGCCGATGCGCTCAGGTCGTCGAGGATACGCACGTCATAAAGCGGTGCTGTATGTGGCACCGACGGCACCGTGATCCGGTAGTTGAACTCTTCGCCGATCGTCGCAGTCGCCTGGGTATTCGCTTTCAGCGCCGGCGGTGGTGGCACAGCCTGGATCACAACACGCGTCGGGTCTTCGTCGCCGTCGATGCCCGGGTCGGCCTGGCCGTTGACGAACGGGTCGTCACTGTCAGCAAGCTTGGTCCCGCCGAGCAGGTCCGCCTGGTTCGTAACGACGGCACCGTCGAGCAGCGCAACTGCAAGCGTGATGTCGAACTGGATCGTGACTTCGCTGGCGGCCGGCAGGCTGAGATTGCGGATATCGAGGATGCCCGCGCCGTTCGTGCCACCGTTGGGATCCGTGTTGCTCGTGTCGGCGCCCGGCGGGATGCTGCCGGGAACGAGCGTCAGCGTGCCGGACTCGAACACGGCCAGCGAGTTCATTGCACCAAGGTCGTCGTAGAAGGTGACGTCGTCGAGCGCTCCATCGGTCGTCTGCAGGCGCAGCGTATAACGCAGCGTGTCGCCCGGGGCCGCAAGCGTGGCCGGGTAATCCCCGGTGGCCAGGTTCTCGACGGTCTTCTCGAAGAAGTACCCGAACAGGGCGACCGTCACGGTGTGCGCGTCTTCGTGATCGAGCACGCCGACCGTGCCATTCGTGATCGTCCGTGTAAACACCACGCGATCCGGATTGCTGCTGTCGCCATTGAACCAGCGCGTCGCACCGACGACATTGGTGAGTGTCGCGCCGTCCTGGCTGTCGGCATCGAGCCGCGTACGGTAGGTGACGATCAGGTGCTCGTCCGGGCCGATGGCGGCCTGGTCGGTCAGCATGTTGAGCCTCAGCTCGCAGCTCGGCGCGCCGGCATACGTGGCGTTGTAGTCGGCGCCTTCGACGAGCGGACCTTTGCCCGGCACCGGCGTCACACCGTCAGATGCCAACACCTGGGCCGTCAGTATTTCGGGCGCCATGTCGCACATACCGCCTGTCGCACCGTCGGGCAGCCGATCGAGAATCGTAACGTCCCAGGCATCGCCGAGACCGATGTTGTGAACGTCGATACCGAACTCGCCCCACTCGCCGAGATTCAGCGTGCGTCCCAGCGTCGTCGGACCGGTCTTGGCGACGGTCAGGTCGGGACCGCCAATTATCATCGGCTCCGATATGCCCCACTCGCCCGGCAGCGGCTCGTAGAAGATGCCGTCGATCAGGCGCCCGAAGTCCCACTTGGCCGTGTTGATGAACTGCGTGCCTACCGTGTTGGCCGGCGAGTTATCGAGCACGACGGTCAGCTCGATGACGATCTGGTCGCCGGCCGGAATGATCGGGAAGTTATCGAAAGTCAGGAAGCCGCCGACGTTCGTGAACGTGTGCGCCACCGACGCGCCGCTGTCTTTCCAGTACGCCGTGTGGCTCACGTAAGTGAGATCGACGCCCATAGCATTGAGGTCGTCCCACAAGGTGGCGCTGTGCAGGTCATTGACGGAACCCGCGACGTTGATAACGGTATCCGTCGCCGGATCGAACAACACGGGCATCGTCAGCGTGTACGTAAACGGCACGCCAATCGCCGCGACGTTACTATCAGGCGGAATATCCTTGTCGATCTTCTCGACCGGGATCAGCAGGTTCTGGCAGCTCTGCTTGATCTTCGACGACGAGCCGTTAGTGAACCAGATCTTGTGCTCATGGGTCGCGTTACACGACATGTTGCCCGTGTGCACGACGTTGTCGAACACGACAAGCCAGCGCTCGTCGGTCTGACCGGGAACCGTGTAGAAACTGAAGTTGGTCGAGATCGGGTTCGACGCAGGGAAATTTCGGATCGTACAGTTACGGTCAATCTGTAGCTGAGACGGGGCGACGTCGCCGGCGAATCCGTCCAGCACACCGTTCGGATAATCGGAGCAGGCCTGTGCGGCGGCATCAGTCGACCACAGTGAAACGACCACGGCCAACGCGTAGATCGCCTTTCGAGCCATTATGTCGAATCGAACCATGGCCAGTCGCTAACCATCCCTGTGTACTGCATCGCCGCTGCGGACGGCCCGATAAACAGTCCTTCTTCGGGCGGAGGCACCGCTAATCAGCCGTGCCCAGATCCAATCGGAACTATGGCGCAACGCCTGTTTTTAGGGGGTGAACCGCATCACACCTTGAGCACTTGGAAGCCTTTGTTTGACGGGCCCTCGGCTCCGCGCGAGACGCTTATGTCAAGTCTCTAGCGGCTTAGGCGGCAGGCAGGAAATCGATCGGGTAAATTATCGTCACAGCCACGATGTCTTCCTTCGCGCCAAAATCGAAATTGCTGACACGATCGACGACCTGCTGGGCCAAGACAGGTGCATCCATATCCGATGACTGAAGCTGGCACAGCGATACCGAGCCGTCGGGCTCGATCGTCATCCTGAGGATCATTTGCCCTCGCAAGGTCGGGTCCTTGCGCAGTTCACGATTGTAGAGCCGGTAAAGCGCCGCCTTGTAGCGATCGAATACGATCTGGATTTCCTCGTCGGTGCGTCCCGCCATCGCGCCGCCGCTCAAGGGCCGACCGGCACCGCCTTCGCCGCCGATGGAACTTGCGACGCGCGTTAGCGCCACACCGCCGATACCCTCGCCACCACCACCGACGTTGCGGCTGATACTGGCAAGATTAATGCCTCCACTGGAACCAGGCGCCGAGGTCGTGACCATCGATCGCTCCGGTCTGCCCACAGCATTTTCGCCAGCACTGCTTACTCGCGCCTGCGAACCCAGCTTCGCTGTCGGCCTCAGACTCGCACGGCTGGCGAAGCTGTCACGAAACGCGAGAATGCCTTTCGACTTCACCTTCTCCTTGCTGTCTTCGGGCGCCGCTTCGGCAACCAGCGGCTGTTCGGCCGACTCTGGCAGATTCTCCGGCGGTGTTTCTTCCGCGAGCTCAGGGTCGGGCTCTGGTATTTCTTCGTCGGGTACAATCGCCTCTTCTACAACGGGTGGCGGAGGCGGCCGCATTTCCTCGCGCACGAGCTTGGCAACTCGCTCAGGCACCTCGGTCAGGCGTGTCAATTCCGGTATCGGTATATCCACAACGCTGACGAGCAACCCCGTCAGCAAAAAGACCAGGAACGAAGTCGCCAGCGATCGGCGGAAGCGCTGGTCCTCTTCGCAACCTCGCGCCCAGGGCATGATCTGCCTGACTAAAGGCAGGTTTTCGGCGTCGCGTTCGACGAGCCATTCGCGCTTGCGGCTCGCTTCGCGTTCCGCTGCATCGAGCGCGTCGTAATGAAGATAGTCGAGCGCCAGGTTCTGATCGTCGATCTGCTCGAGGACCGAATCCCGTTTTTGCTCCAGGGCGATTATTTCCGCACCGAACTCGTCAATCTTTCGATGCGCGTAACGCAGACGTGCGTCATGCGCGCCACTGTCTTGCCACTTATCCCAGAACAGGTCGATTGCGCCGAGTTCGTCCAGTTCCTCGAGCGAGCGGCAGATCCTGGACAGCACATCGAACTGGTGACTCTTGTCCAGCAGTTGTTCAAGTTCGGCATCGACCGCGCGCAGGTCGTTCTCGTAGCTGTCGAGGACCTTCTCGTTCTGCTCGACTTGCCCCTTGAGTGCAAGCTCTTCCGCAGACAAATCCTGGCTTACCGTGTCATCCATAGTCATGCGGTATTACCGTGCCGCTATCTGCGATGCCTTCTGGATGACGGCCAACGAAACGTTCTCGTATCCTTCTCCGGTGCACGTCGACATGATCTTCTTGACGACGCCGAACGGCACGGACCTGTCAGCCAGAATTGTAACTTCCTGGCTGCCTGCGACAGCCAGCGTGTTGGGGCCGAGAATATTCTCCTTGAGTTCGTCAAGCCGCACGGCGATTGCGTTCACCGTCGGCGAATCGCTGTCGAGCACGTCGGCAACGAAGCCGACGGCCTTACCCTGTACCAGCACTTCCTCAGGGCTGACGAAGATAACGACGGTTTCGCGCGGCTTGGTTTCCACACGTGACTCAGGCAGCTTTACGGTCTTGGGCGCTTCCATGACCTCGACCGATCCCGAATTCACGAGCAGGAAAAAAACGAGAATCGTAAACACGTCCATAAGCGACGTGAGATTCATCTTGGTAATCTTGATGCGATTGCGCTTCATGCGCTTGATGCGGCGCGTATTCCTCATGGCGCATCTCCCACGGAGATCTCGGAGAACAGCGCGAACAGTTCGTACTCTTCAGTGTCCTCGATGGGGACCTCGACGCTCCTGACGATGTCCATGACCTGGATCAGGTAGTCATAAGGAATTTGTGTTTCCATCAAAACCGAAGCGGCGTCATGCACCGGGTATTCCAGCTTGAGTTCGACCATGAAATCGGACAGTGTCTCGAAGTCGTATTCGTCTTCCTTCTTCGGGATCGTTGCAATCGTTGCTGAACCATTGCTGATCTCGATTCCGGCTTCGCGGACGACGACCTCGACACGAAAACCGTCTTCGTTGCTGGATGGACCACCGGCGGAGCTCGGCAGGTTGAGCTCAACAATCGTCAACCTGGAAAACACTGCGGTAATCAACAGGAACGGCACCAGAACCACCATGAGGTTCAGAAACGTCGTCACGTCGATTTCGTAGGCGTTTTCCTTGGTACGCCGTTTGTAGTGATGCCGCCTGGCCATATCGCTTATGCCTCGACCGCCCGCTTCGCCCTTCTCGTGAAGACGTTCAGTGCTTTCACCGTGGCCATTTCGAGACTGTCCACGATATCGCCCGTCTTACTGGTAAGGACTGCGTGGGTGATCAGGAGCGGAATTGCAACCATGAGACCGAAAGCCGTGGTGTTCATGGCAACCGAAATGCTGGCAGAAAGCAGGTCTGCTTTCTCCGCGGGATTCGCGTTTGCTACCGCCGTGAACGCCTGGATCAGGCCCATGATCGTACCGAGCAGGCCGAGCAGGGTCGCGATACTGGAGGCGAGCGCGACATACGGTGTGCGCTTTTCGAGGCGCGGCACGATTTCCATCATGCTCTCCTCCATCGCGATCTCAATGTCTTCGCGACGGCGCACCGCACCCTGCAGCGACAAGCCCATGTTCAGGACCTTGGAAATCGTCGATTCGTCTTTGCCCGTCATTTCACGCGCGGCGTCGAACTCACCATTCGCTAGCAAGGGTTGAACCTGCTCCCAGACGGCCTGATTCTCGTTAGTAACCAGGGTCAGGGTGATGTAGCGTTCGACTGCGATCGCGACGCCGAAGGCAAATACCAGCAGTATCGGATACATGAACGCGCCACCCGATGCGAAG
>Ga0209567_10001461_pt1 | contig 12115 bp, 7 predicted proteins | sample COG_12_FD_184756 | JGI IMG/M metagenome (GOLD analysis project Ga0209567, IMG submission 184756) | Pelagic marine sediment microbial communities from the LTER site Helgoland, North Sea, for post-phytoplankton bloom and carbon turnover... | ecosystem: Environmental > Aquatic > Marine > Neritic...
CGCAAGCCTTACCTCGTCGCTCGCGTCCAATCCGTGGTGGCTGCACGCATGCGGATTGGCACTCGCGGCGCCGCCCCATCCCCATGTCGCGTCGCGCTGTGCCCTTCCGTACGTCAATGGGAGCGGCAACTCAACCACCTGCGGGAGCGCGAGCCCGAGGGGCGAAGCCCGGCGCGAACGCGCCGCCAAGCGCGAAGCGCGCGGCAGGGAGGATTACGGGTGGGGGTGGGCGGGCGGTGTAATTAAACCGGCGGTGACGCGGTTCGCGGTTACGAGGTCCTACCCATCATCAACTGAAAGAACGATGCGCCGGTGTGTTTCATCATGCCGATGATGTAGACCAGTGCGATCGAGCCGTCGAAGGCGACGATGCCGTATTGCCAAGATTCCGCGATCCCCTTTGGAACCATGTAGATGATGCTCACACACGCCGTCAATCGAACGAAGCCCTGCCAGAAGATGATGGGAGCTCGGACCAGCATGTCTTGCGTCGACCACATGAGGGCGGCGCCGGCGAACATGAGAAAGGCGCCGGCGGTCATGAGCGCGCCGAAGTGCGTATCTTGCGGTTCGAGGATGGCCGCGGCCCAAGTTGCGAGGCCGATTGGGATATCGAGAAAACCGGTGATCAGAACGAACTTTCTCAGCACTGTGCTCTCCTTCGGCGCTCTCGGGTGAACGGCGGGCGCGAGTCTAAGCGACCTTCATACGGGTGTCACTTGGTTGCCCAGAGCGCCAAAGGCCCCTAGACGGGTGGGCGACCGTGGCAGCGTCTTCCGAATTCGACCCAGCCCAAGAGCGCGGGCCGCTCGCCTGGATGGCGAAGAATGCCGTCGCAGCCAACGTATTGATGCTCATCTTGATCGTGGGCGGGCTCGTGACGTTAGGGTCTGGGATCAAGCAGGAGGTGTTCCCCGAGGTCGACCTGGACGTCGTCGTCGTCGAGGTGGTTTACCCCGGAGCCAGTCCCGCCGAAGTGGAGCAGGCGGTCGTTCTCGCGATCGAGGAGGCGATCCGCGGCGTCGACGGCATCAAGAAGGTTCGGTCGACGGCCAGGGAAGGTTACGCGATGGTGAGCGCGGAGCTAGTCCTAGGGACAAAGCAGGACCGTGCGCTCAATGACGTCAAGAGCGCGGTTGACCGGATTACCTCGTTCCCCGCCGACGTGGAGCGTCCGACCGTCAGCATTCTCGCCCCGCGACAGCAAGCGATTTCGATCGTGCTCTACGGCGATGTCGACGAGGCCGCCCTGCGCGCGGTGGCCGAGGACAGTCGGCGGGAGCTACTGCGCGACGATCGAATCACCTACGTCGAGCTCACCGGCATTCGTCCCCTCGAGATCAGCATCGAGATCCCACAGGCACAGCTCCGGAAGCACGACCTCACCCTCGACCAGATCGCAGCGCGAATCCGGGCGGCATCGGTCGAGCTGCCCGGAGGTGGCGTAAAAACCACCGGCGGCGAGGTGCTTCTTCGGACCACCGAGAGGCGGGATCGTGGCGACGAGTTCGAAAGCATCCTCCTGTTGAGCCCCCCGGACGGGTCTCAGGTGAGAGTTAGTGATATCGCGACGGTGAAAGACGGGTTCCAAGAGAACGATCGCAAAGCCACGTTCAACGGAAAACGAGCCGCGATGATCAACGTCTTCCGTGTCGGCGACGAAACGCCACTGACCGTGGTCGCCGCGGCCAAAGAACACGTGGAGAAGCTGCAGGCGACGCTGCCGGCCGGCCTGCACGCCGCACCCTGGTTCGACGCCGCCGAGATCTACGAGCAGCGGCTCTCGCTCTTGATGCGCAACGCGCGCATCGGTCTCGTCCTCGTGCTGCTGATCCTCGGCCTCTTCCTAGAAGCCCGTCTCGCTTTCTGGGTCACGCTGGGAATTCCAATCTCGTTCGCGGGGGCGCTTCTGTTCTTTCCGAGCGCAGGCCTCTCGATCAACATGATCTCCCTGTTTGGATTCATCGTGACGCTAGGCATGGTGGTCGACGATGCGATCGTAGTAGGTGAAGCGATCTACAGGCAGCGATCGAAGGGTAAGGGACCCCTCGAAGCGGCCATCGTGGGCACGCGTGAGGTCGCCAGGCCCGTCGTCTTCGCGATCCTGACCACCTGCGTGGCGTTTGCACCGATGCTGCTGGTGCCCGGCGTCATGGGGAAGTTCTTCCGTGTGCTCCCGATGCTCGTGATCGTGGTTCTCATGATCTCCTTGATGGAGTCGCTTCTGATCCTGCCCGCTCACCTCTCTCACCCCATGCCTTGGTGGTTGAGGACCGTGCTCGCGCCTTACCTGTGGCTCATGAAATGGCTAGCCAAGCTCGAGGTGCCACGACGCTTGGAGTATCACATCGAGCATCGATACATCCCCCTTCTGCGCGACGCGCTGCGCTGGCGATACTTCACGATCACCGCGGCCGTCGCGGTCCTGATTCTCACCGCTGGGGTGGTCGCCGGTCGAGTCCCTTTCACGTTCATGCCAAAGGTCGAAGGCGACCTGATCACCGCCCAGCTCAAGATGCCGGTCGGAACCCCGATCGCGGTAACGGAGCGGATGACCGTGCAGATGAGCACAGCGGCTCGCGCTGTCCTCGAAGAGCTCGAGCAAGCAATGGATGAACCCAAATCGATTTCGCGTGGCCTCTACCAGGACGTGGGCGCGAACTCGACGCTCGAGCCGGGCTTTGATGGGGTTTTTGCAACCGAGGGGACCGAGCGCTCGACCGTGATGATCTACCTCGTCCCCTCCGACGAGCGGGAGATCACTACGCAGCAGTTTGTCGAGCGCTGGCGGCAGGCAATCGGCGAGATCCCCGGTGCCGAATCGATGGTGTTCAGATACGAGTTCGGGGTCGAGCCCGGCAGCCCAGTCGATATCCAACTCATTCACGAAGACGTGGCGACCCTCGAGGGCGCAGCCGAACGACTTGCATCCGAGATCGCCTCCTACAGCGGTCTCCGCGACATCGATAGCGGCGTCACAAAAGGAAAGGAGCAGCTCGATTTCCGCCTCACGGATGCCGCCATCGCGCAGGGCCTCACCGAGATGGAGCTCGCGCGCCAGGTCCGCGCATCGTTCTTCGGATCCGAATCATTGCGCCAACAACGCGGCCGCGACGAAGTCCGCGTCTACGTGCGGCTTCCCCGTGAGGAACGGGGCTCCCTCTACCACGTCGACAATCTCATCATACGAACGCCGGCGGGAGGAGAGATGCCCGTGTCCGAAGCCGCTATTGTCTCGCGAGGCCAGGCGTACACCGTCATCGACCGAACCGACGGGCGTCGCAACATCAGCATCACGGCCGACATTGCCGACGAAGACACCAACTCGAACGAGATCAACGCGCAGATCCGCCGACGGGAGCTTCCGCAGCTCGTGGCCGACATCCCCGGCCTCGCCTACGACCTCGGCGGTGAACAGGAGCGACAATCCGAAACCATGCATGCCTTGGGTCTCGGCTTCCTACTTGCGCTGATCACGATCTTCTCGATCCTAGCGGTGGCCTTCCAAAGCTATTCCCAGCCCATCCTCGTGATGTCCGGGATTCCCTTTGGGATGGTGGGTGCGGTGTGGGGTCACGTCGTGATGGGTTTCGACTTGAGCCTGATGAGCATGCTCGGACTGATCGCGTTGTCGGGCGTCGTGGTCAACGACTCGCTGATCCTCATCGTGGCGATCAACCGCTACCGCCAAGAAGAGGGACTCGGTTCGTGGGAGGCGGTTCTTGCGGGTGGCAAGCGTCGCTTCCGCCCCATCCTGCTTACCTCGCTGACGACATTCTTCGGACTGGCTCCAATGATCGTGGAGACCTCGGTTCAAGCGCGCTTCCTGATTCCGATGGCGGTGTCACTTGGGTTCGGGGTGCTCGCCGGCACCTTCATCATGTTGCTGATCGTTCCCTGCGGTTATCTGATCTTGGAAGACGCCCGAAGAACGACCGGGAATTTCCTCGCCCGGCTACGCGGCAACCCGACAATCCCGCCTCCCGTGCCACCGAAAGACGCGGTAGACCTTCTCGAAGTGTAATCCATCACACACTGGCAGGTCGTTGCCATTGACGCCCCAGGCGCCCGCCTCGACACTGATCGATGGGGATCGTGACTCCGAGAAAGGGGTCGCGTGGTGTCACGGTCAGGGGGAACCGATGAAACGCTTTGCTTTTGTATTTGGGGCATTTTGGATATTGACGGCGGGAGCGAGCGCTCAGGAGCTGCCGGGTACATTTTCAGTCGAGCAGAACGGCGTGCCGCTTGCTGGTTCTGGCGAAGAAGTGCCGGAAGACGCGCCCGAAGAAACCAAGGTCTACGACAAGAAGGTCGGCGGTAAGGTTTGGCTCGAAGCCACGGCTGGCCCTTCCCGCTTCGACGCCACGCGCTTCCGAAGCCTCGACATCATTCCCTCTCAAGTTCAGGGGCTGATCCCGCGCGTCGTAGTCAGGGGCCCGGAGTTCGGCGCTGCCCTGCGGTTTCTAGCCGGGTCGTCGACGATCGGCGCCCGGTTCAAGCGTGCAAAGTATGAGCCCTTCGACCTGACCTCCATTGGCCTGGACCTCGGGTTCCTCATACGCGCCATACCGTACGTGCACCCCTCGATCCGGCTCGGCTTCAACTACTACACCACGACCGGCGGTCTCGTGCTCCCCGGCTTCGAAAGTCTGGTCAGCAACGTGCGGAGCCACGGCGGAGGCGCGTCGCTCGGAGCAGGCCTTCGGATTCCCATCGTGAAATGGGTGTCGATTGCGGCCGGCTTCGACTACTCGATCATCGGTCTGCTCTTCCAAGGCACCGAGAACATCACCGGGGGCAGCTTCACCGCGGGCACCGCCGGCACCGAGATCGCAGGCACGTTTGCGCTGACGTTCCACCTAGGCGGCTAACGCTCCGCTGCGCGCTCGTTAGACACGTGTGTGCGCGAGGCAAACGTTCCGGCTATGCTCGCGTGGGACAGAGGGCAAGCATGATCAACAAGGGCATCATCTTGGCAGGCGGGACGGGCACGAGGTTGCATCCGCTCACCAAAGGGCTGAGCAAGCAGCTCATGCCCATCTACGACAAGCCGATGATCTACTACCCGCTGTCGACGCTGATGCTCGCGGGGATCCGGGAGATCCTGATCATCACGACCCCGCACGAGCAGGCTCTCTTCCAAGCGCTACTTGGCGACGGCGCGAGTTGGGGGCTTCGCTTCGAGTATGCCGTGCAGCCGAGCCCGGACGGGCTCGCACAGGCCTTCTTGATCGGCGAGGACTTCATCGATGGCGACGCGTGTGCTCTCGTGCTCGGCGACAACATCTTTTACGGGCACGGCCTTCAGGGCTTGTTGGTGGAAAGCGCCCGACAGGCCGAGGGAGCGACGGTGTTTGGCTACCACGTGAGCGATCCGACGGCCTATGGCGTCGCCGAGTTCAACGCCGATGGCATGGTCGTCGGGATCGAAGAGAAACCCAAGAATCCCAAATCGAGCTACGCGGTGGCAGGGCTCTACTTCTTCGATCAAGACGTCGTGAGTCACGCCAAGGCGCTCGAGCCGTCCGCCCGGGGAGAGCTCGAGATCACCGACCTGAATCGCAGATACCTCGACGCCGGGAAGCTTCGATTGCAGAAATTCGGACGAGGCGTGGCCTGGCTCGATACAGGGACACCGCAGGCATTGCTCCAAGCTGCCAACTTCGTTCAGACGATTCAGGAGCGTCAGGGGCTGCGCGCCTCTTGTCCGGAGGAGATCTCTTTCCGCAAAGGATGGATAGACGCCGACCAACTCGCTCGGCTCGCCAAGCCTCTGCAGAAGACCGACTACGGGCAGTACTTGCAGACCCTGGCGGCTGGGTTGGACATCTGATGAAAGTCGAAACCCCAGGGATTTCCGGACTTCTGATCATCGAGCCGGCCGTCCATGGCGACGAGCGAGGCTTCTTCATGGAATCGTATTCGCGAGATCGCTACGCGGAAGCGGGTCTTCCAAACGAGTTCGTGCAAGACAACGTGTCACTTTCCTCGAGAGGCATCTTGCGCGGTCGGGATTGCGTGGAACGACCCCGAGATTGGAATCGAGTGGCCGATTCAATCGCCGCGGCTGTCTGCCAAAGACCAACAGAACCCCCGGCTCCAGGACATTCCTGCCCAGAGTCTCCGGCACTATGCGTGAGATCCTCGTCATCGGAGCAGACGGAATGCTCGGGCGCTGGTGGGCCGAGCTCCTAGCCGCCCGTGGCATCGACCACGAGAGCACCACGCTCGGTGAGCTGGATATCACCGACCCGTCCGCAGTCGATCGCTTCGTGACGCCGGGAACGCAATGGGTCGTCAACTGCGCTGCATACACGTTGGTCGATGCCGCCGAAGAACACGAAGGTCTCGCCAACGAGGTCAACGGTCATGCGGTTGGTCGGATGGCGGAGCGATGCAAGGCGGTGGGCGCAAAGCTCCTGCACTACAGCACAGACTACGTATTCGATGGAGAGGCCACGGAGCCCTACGCCACCGACCATCCACGAAGCCCGGTGAACGCCTATGGGCGGAGCAAGGCGCTCGGAGAGGAGCTCATTGAACGTTCCGGCGTAGAGCACCTCCTCGTCCGAAGCAGTTGGCTGTACGCGCCTTGGGGAAAGAACTTCGTCCTGACGATCCGCCAGCTCTCGAAGACTCGGCAGAGCTTGCGGGTCGTGGACGATCAGCACGGCCGCCCCACCGACTGCCGAAGGCTCGCCGAGGTGAGCCTTACCCTGGCGAACCAAGGGAGCCGGGGCATCTTTCACGTGACCGACGGAGGCGAGTGCACGTGGTTCGATCTGGCAACGCTGATCGGCGAGGCAATCAACCCCAACTGCCAAGTCGAGGCATGCACGAGTGCCGAGTTCCCGCTTCCCGCACCGCGTCCAGGGTATAGCGTGCTCGATATCTCCGCGACGGAGAATGTCGTCGGGCCGCTGATTCCGTGGGAAGATCGCGTTCGGGAAGTACTAGCTCGAGTCGAGGACTAGGACCCGACCAGCGGCTGTCTGGGTAGCCGTTTCGCTTCGCTGGGGATCGACAAGAAGCACACCCTGACTAGTATCCTGCTGTGTCGGCGTCGCGGAGCGCAGCGGGGAGCGGGAGATTGTTGGCGGCGATGTTCGTCGCGATCGTGCTCGGGTGCAGCTTCGCCGCGAATTGCTCGAAAGCTCAGTCGCTCTACTATAGGACCATTCCGGTCGGCGAGCGCGCGATGGGGCTTGGGGGCGCCTTCACCGGGGTCGCAAACGATCCGTCTGCCACGTACTACAACCCCGCAGGCATCATGCGCGGTGGACGGTTCCAGCTTCTCGGCAGCCTGGCCTCGATCGTGTTCGTCCGGAGGACCGTCGAAGACGCGTTTGATGCGCCCAACGCCGACACGGACTTCACCTCGACAAACACGACAACTCTGCCGCGATTCATTGGCACCGTGGTGAAGTTTGGGCGCAAGAGATTTGGCGATCATCAGTTTGCGCTCGCGTACAGCACCTTGGAGGTCGATCGCCACAGCTTTGGCGTCGGCGCGTCTCAAATCGAACCACCCTCCACTCTCGACCTACGCCTGAGAAACAACTACGTCTCGAGGTGGTACGGAGTCTCGTTTGCCGCACAGGTCAGGAAGAAGGTCTCGCTTGGACTGAGCGCCTTCGTGGCTCAGCAACGAGCGAACTACAGCGAAGACATCGGGCTCGCGAGCGGCGGCGTGCTCAACGACAATGGGGTACGGGTGGGTGGCGATTCAGCGACTTCGAGCACCGAAATTTCGATACGCGCCTGGGATCTCGTCCTCCGATTGGGCGCGCTCTATCGCATCAACCCGCGCTGGCAGTGGGGATTCATGTTCCAGGCACCGGGCATCCCCGTGAGCGAGAAGGGCAACGTCTTTCGCCGTGTTACGACGACGGCTAGCGGGACCGAACCCACGTATTTCCTCTTCGATCGCGGAGACCTCTCCGCGAGAGCGCCGATCGCAGGCGAGCTTCGGACGGGTTTCGAATACAGAGTCAACGCGCTCACGATCCTATCCTTCGACGCCGCGGTCGCAACCCCGATCCGTGATCGGAACGTCTTCGATCGCCCCGAGGAGCTCGCGGGCCTGGACACCAACCTAGGCGTCTACTTCCCGAATTCGACGGAACGCCGGTGGACACCAAATTTCGCCGTCGGCGCCGAGCACCTGTTCGGCAAAGCGGCCGTGGCCGGAGGTCTCTTCACCAACCTCTCCTCAGCGCCTGACGTGCCGGCGACGACAACCGAGTACACTCCGGACCAAGTGAACATCTACGGCGCTTCAGTCTCGGTCGGCCTCGACACCAAAGGCTACCGCCTCACCGTCGGCGCGAACGGCTACTTCGGCAGAGGAGACGCCTTATCCTTCACGATCGATCGCGATGTGGAGGTCACTGGCTATGTGCGAACGAAGTCCAACGTGTCCGCGCTAGTCCTCTACATCGCAGGCGCAGTCTCCGTCGCGACCAAGGGCGCCAAACAGGTCGAAGACAAATATAAGGAACGGAAGAGCCGGAAGAACGGCGGCGGTGACACTGACACTGGCACTGACACTGACACTGACACTGACACTGACACTGACACTGACACTGACACTGACACTGACACTGACACTGGCACTGGCACTGACACTGACACTGACACTGGCACTGACACTGACACTGACCCCGTAGAGTGACTTCGTCACCACGGGGCTTCGCACTGACCCCGTAGAGTGACTTCGTCACCACGGGGCTTCGCACTGACCCCGTAGAGTGACTTCGTCACCACGGGGCTTCGCTGCCTCGCCGCCCCCAAAACATGCGCGGCAGCGCGAGCCCGAAGGGCGAAGCCCGGCGCGAAGCGCCGCCAAGGCAGAGCAAAGCGAATGCCGCGGCAGGGAGGACTACGGGTGGGGGTGGGCGGGCGGTGTAACTAAACCGGGCGGTGTATTTAAACCAAACCCCTCAGTCGAGCAGGTAGACCTTCGTCGGCGGGAGTCCGAGACCCGGGGCGATCTCGATCGACCCCACCTCGGTGAAACCAGCTTCACTGCCGGCAAACTCCAGGATGGCGTTCTGTGCCGCGTCCGGCACGTAAAGCATCGCGCTGTCGGGATCGTATGCCGAAAGGCCGATGACAAACGACCCGGTCGACTCGTGGACGAGGCCTTGCGCCCCAGTCGAGAGGTCCGTCACATAGAGTTCGTCGACAGTCGTTGCGAAATCGCCATTCGCCACCCCGACAACTCGCCGTGCATCAACTGCAACGACGAAGTTGACCGCGATCGCCGACGTCGGGTGATCGGCCACGCGCCATATTTGCTCGATCACGACGCCACCGTCACCGACGTCGAGCAGCGCAATACCCGATGATGCGCGCACCTGGGGCTCGTCTCCGAACGGCTGGGCGAAGCCAACGCACGCGACGACGACTTTGGTTGGCTCACCCGGCACCGACACAGTGTGGCCGCAGCTCCGGAGGCCCTTCAGCTCGAGGCCTTCGACCTCCTCCTCTCCGAGGTCGATGACGGCGACCATTCCGGGGCCCGACGCATCGAAGCCCGGGCTGATCCGGTCGAGCCCAACGACCATGGTCGACCGAACGAGCACGCCCCGGCTCGGCCGCGCAAAGACCTCTGCTTCGACGGGCCCATCGTCGGTCATCACCTCCGCCGTGGTGTCCAGGAACGACAAGTCGATTCGAGCTCCCGTCGCGGTCATGTCGGTCGGGTTGATCTCGATCAGGTCGTTGCCTTGAACTTCCGCGGATGCGGAAGGATTGAGGTTCGATTCGTACCGCGGAATCCAAGCGCTGTCGGGGTCCACGAAGATGAGGTCCTGCGGGTTCGAGGAGAAGCCAGTGTCGCCGACGTCACCGTGGGTTCGCACCTGCCCGTTGAGATTTCCGCTTGGTATGAAAAAGCGACTGACCACGTCGGTTGAAAACCGGTCGATGACGGCGAACGTCCCGTCCCGAGCTTGCTGGTTTGGCAACACGAGGTCACCGGACAGCGTCGCGACCAAGCCTGGATACGTCGTCCCGGAGTTGAGCCAGCTCTCATCGATGAGCACGAAGTCCCCGTCGAGGGTCGCGATCGACGAGCTGCTGAAGTCGGAGCTGACCACTGCGTACCGTGGCATCGTGTCGAGGGGCTTCAGCGCCGGCGTGCCGGCTCCGGCGCCTAGTCGTGTGTCGTTCTCGCCGCAGCCGATGATTGCGAGGGAAGCACAGATCAGAAGAGCAAATTTCGGTTCCCGTTCCATCTCTTTTCCTCCAGCTCCGGCGGAGGAGGGAGAGGAACAAGGCACGTTCGACCGTGGAACATAGACCGTGTAACCACCCGCCATCCCCGAGGCGATTCGAGTGAGCTCACGATGGGTAGGTCTCCGGGCTCGCGACCCTAGGCTCTGCCGCCTTCCCAGGTTTTCACCCAGTGGCGTCGTGGCAGCGCATTCAGTCACATACCGTGGCGGGTCCGCGTCGGCCTCTCACCGACTTCCCTGTTCAACCGAACGGTTTTCTCTCCGTCGATCTATCTCCAACGGCTTCGATGAAGCCGCCTTCGACCCTCGCGAGGAGTGAGACCGTAGTTTTGGGCTCATCAAAGTCAAGCTACCACGTGTACCGGTAGCTCAGCCGACCGGTGTAACGGCGCCCGGGAAGCGGAAAGCCCAGCAGATCGTCGCCGCGCACGTCGAGCAGGTCGTCGACTCGAACGCTCAGGCCCAACTGTCTTTCGACCAGGTCGACGCCTACCCCGGTCGCCAACACGGTTCGCGCGCGAATCTCGACGAGGTTCGCCGGATCGGCGTAGCTCCTCCCGATGTACTGCACTTGGAAGAACGCCATGATGTCCGATACCCACTTGGACAGTCTCCCAGAGTGACCCTCGGGTTGCGCGAACGCGACCCACTCCGGTTGCCCGGGGACTTGGTTCCCAGTCGCGTTATCGATCGCCTGCGTCCATGTCATCTCGCTTTGCACGATGAAGTGCTCGGTAGCCCCTCCGCGAAGCTCCACCTCGACGCCACGATTGCGCCCGGAATCGATGTTCTCGGCGATGACGGTGAACTGTGACGTCCGGCGAAACCGGATCGCATCGTCGATGTGAGTCAAGAACGCCCCCACCGACGCGTAACCACTGACCACCCCCGTGTGCCCTCGAGCCGTGACGGCGGCGTCGTACGCCAGAGAGCGCTCGGGAATGAGAGCGGGATTGCCGACCACGGCGCCGCGGTTGCCGAAAAGCTGCACGATCGATGGCAGCTTGTACCCACTGCTGATCGAGCCCCGCAAAGCAAGCCACCGGAGCGGTGCAATCGCTCCCGCGACTCGGTACGTGGGAAGGAAGTCCGACGATTCCCGCTCCGCCGGTCCACCTAGCAGCGTCTGCCGAAGCGAAGCGCGTGTCCAGCTCAGGCGAATGCTGGGGCGCAACTCCAGCCCGACCTTGCCGAGCTCCCCGAAGAATCGGGTCTCCAAGGTGCCCGCGGCGGAGAGGCGATCGGATGCACGGTCGGAGACCGTGGAAAGCTCGCTTTGCGGGTCGAACGCTTGATAGCGCGCGGAGCCGATCGTCGTGATCTCGAGCCAAGGCAGGACCTCCACCGACCCGGCGACTCGGCCGAAGATCGCATGCGTCTGATCGTCGGTGCGTTGGGGACCGCCGTTTCCAATTTCGCCGAACTCGTCGGTGAATCGGTTTCGTCCGTAGTCGTAGTTCGCTGCCACTTGGAGGCGATACGGATGCGCTCCGTTCTTCTCCTGAAGCCAGGACGCCGACCCAATCAGGTGCGTCATCTTCGTGCGCGCTTGGAGCGCGGGACTCGAGCCTGGCCCGGGCTCACCCCGATCCCTTCCGAGACCCAGGAAGACCAAATCGAGGTGACTCGAGTCGCTGGTCTCCGCTCGAAGGTTGGCAAAACCGAACCCTTCGAGGAAGTCGGCATTTTGGCGCTTGCGCTCGACGTCGTCGGTCGGGTCGAATCGTGTTCCATTGTCGTCGAGGTAAGGGTAATCGTTGCGGGCTCCGGCAGCCCCGGCCGTTCCGAAGAGCTGAACCTTCTCGGCAGACGCTGCGCCAAACAAATTGGCGCGCCACGAACCGAAGCTGCCAGCAGTGGCGCGTCCACCG
>Ga0209567_10001465_pt1 | contig 12087 bp, 11 predicted proteins | sample COG_12_FD_184756 | JGI IMG/M metagenome (GOLD analysis project Ga0209567, IMG submission 184756) | Pelagic marine sediment microbial communities from the LTER site Helgoland, North Sea, for post-phytoplankton bloom and carbon turnover... | ecosystem: Environmental > Aquatic > Marine > Neritic...
AGGGGCAGCGGACGGTCTGGACGGCGACCTCAAGAGTCGCGAGTTTGAGCTGATTCTTGATGCCCTGCGGGTGGATAACGGTAGCCGCAAGGCAGCCGCTGAACGCCTGGGCATCAGTCCACGCACCCTGCGCTATAAACTGGCGCGTATGCGAGAGCAAGGTATAGCCGTTCCGGCCTGAGGAGTACGAATGATGAGCAGCATAAGTAATGTGGATCAGGTGTTGGCGGAAATGCGGCGGCTCACGTCTGCCGCGCAGAGTGGACCTGTACAAACAGAAAAGGCAGCGGCAGGCGAAGCGGATTTTTCCACCTTGTTGAAGCAGTCAATCGACCAGGTTAATGAAACGCAGCAGGCAGCCAACACACTCTCCAATGCATTCAGTACCGGCGACCCGAATGTGGATGTCACCGAAGTCATGATCGCCTTGCAGAAAGCGGGCGTCGCGTTCCAGGCGATGACTGAGGTGCGAAACCGTCTGGTTTCGGCCTATCAGGACATCATGAGTATGCCGGTGTAAACAGGGGTCGGGAGTAACGTTATGGCACTGGTAAAAGCGGAAACAGTTCACGGCTTCCAGGGCTTACCGGCGCTGCGCCAGCTTGGTTTGATGATCGGTCTGGCGGCCAGTGTGGCGTTGGGCGTGGCGGTCGTGCTCTGGTCTCAGCAACCCGGCTACACGCTTTTGTATGCCAACCTCAGCAGTAAAGACGCCGGCCAGGTTATAGACGCCCTGCAGAAATCGGGCATCGTTTTCAAAGTGGACGAAGCCACCGGCGCCGTGATGGTGGAAAGCAGCAAGTTGCAGACTGCGCGCATGCAACTGGCCAGGGACGGTTTGCCGGAAGGCAACGCCATGGGTTTTGAAATGCTGCAGAAAGAGCAGGGATTCGGTACCAGTCAGTTTATCGAAACGGCAAGATTTCAGCGTGCCCTGGAAGGCGAACTGAGCCGCACCATTGCAACATTGCGCAATGTCGAGGCTGCACGCGTACACCTGGCTATCCCGAAGCGTTCTGTTTTTCTGCGTGACCGCTCTGATCCCACGGCATCGGTTATGATCGATCTGTATTCCGGCCGTACACTTGACGATGAACAGATCGCCGCCATCGTGCATATGGTTTCCTCCAGCGTACCGCACCTGACACCGGAAAATGTCACCGTGGTGAATCAGCGTGGCGATCTGCTGAGCAGTAGTAACTCGGCTGATGGACTGGCGCCGACATCCAGTCAGTTTTCCTACAACCGCAAACTCGAGTCGACGTATTCTGACCGTATTCGTCAGTTGCTGGAACCGATTATCGGTACGGGAAGGGTGCGGGCAACGGTTAATGCCAACCTCGATTTCACCGTTACCGAGCGAACCCAGGAGTTCTTTAACCCCGATTTGCCGTCCTTGCGCAGTGAGCAAATCAGCGAAGACGAGACTGCGGCGGGAAATGTCGCGTCGGGCATACCCGGTGCTTTGTCGAATCAACCACCCCAGGACCCCGTTGTCCAGCCACCCGGGGCGGGGGGCGGCCAGCTGGATTCGGCGTCCGCTACAGCACCGGTCAACAGCAGCAAACACAGTGTTCGTAACTACGAACTGGACAAGACCGTCAGTCATACCAAACTGGCAACCGGAACCATTCGCCGACTGTCCATTGCCGTGGTGGTCGATGACAAGCAGCAGTTAGACGAAAACGATGAACTGGTCAGCAAGCCCTGGACGGATGATGACTTGAAACGTTTCACCACGCTGGTCAAGGAGGCCGTGGGCTTTGATGCACAGCGTGGTGATACCGTGAATATCGTCAACTCGTCGTTCATCCCGCCACCGGTGGCGGAGGCGATTCCTGAGCCTTCTCTTTTGGAACAGCCCTGGGTCTGGGATGTTGCCAAGCAGGCTGCCGGTGCTCTGGGTCTTTTGATTGTCGTTTTCGGTGTACTGAAGCCGGTTATGCGCAGCCTGGCAGACAAAGGCGTCCAGTCCATGCAGGCGACGGCCATGCTTCCGGCAGGCGCAGCAGCGGGTGAAGCTGGTGGCGCAGGCGCTGACGATCGACTCAGCTTGTCCGGTGCAAACCCGCAACAGGCACAGCTGGCGGCGCCGCAAGTGAGCTATGAACAACACCTGGATACAGTAAAGAGCGCCGTCGGTGAGGACCCCAAACGTGTAGCACAAGTCGTCAGGAACTGGGTGGGCGAAGATGGCTGAGGGCAATACCAAGCTCAAGGGTACTGATCGTGCAGCGGTGTTGCTGCTGAGTCTAGGGGAAGAAAACGCCGCAGAAGTCCTCAAGCACATGGGGCCCAAGGAGGTTCAGAAAGTCGGTGCGGCAATGGCTGCAATGACCAATGTGCCACGAGATCAGGTGACGCAGGTGCTGGAGCAGTTCACCCAGACCGTGCAGAACCAAACAGCGCTGGGCGTAAATTCAGATGAATATATCCGTTCGGTGATGGTGGGCGCACTGGGTGAGGATAAAGCCAAGGGCCTGATGGATCGCATCCAGCTTGGCAGCAGCACCAAAGGCCTGGAGGCGCTGAAATGGATGGATGCACGGGCCGTTGCGGAACTTATACGACTGGAACATCCGCAGATTCAGGCCATCGTGCTGTCTTATCTGGATAATGATCATGCCGCAGAAGTCATCAGGCTCTTTCCTGACCTGACCCGCCACGATGTACTGCTGCGTATCGCGACCCTGGACAGTATCCAGCCTTCCGCGTTACAGGAGCTCGATGGAATCCTCGAGCGCCAGTTTGCCGGCAATCAGAATGTCCAGTCGTCGAGCATGGGTGGGGTGAAATCGGCAGCCGATATTCTGAATTACATGGACAGCTCCATCGAAGGTGAAATTATGGAGGCCATCAAGGAGGCGGATGCCGAACTGGGTCAGGAGATCCAGGACCTGATGTTTGTGTTCGATAATCTTATTGACGTCGATGGTCGTGGTATCCAGGCCCTGTTGCGGGAGGTGTCCTCCGAGACCCTGATTCTGGCGTTGAAAGGCGCCGAAGAAGCCATGAAGGAAAAGATCTTCAGTAATATGTCCAAGCGTGCCGCCGAGATGATGCGCGACGATCTGGAAAACAAGGGTCCGGTGCGTCTGAGTGAAGTGGAAGGCGCACAGAAGGAAATCCTGGCTATTGCGCGGCGTATGTCTGATTCAGGCGAGCTTGTGCTCGGCGGCAAGGGAGCAGAACAGTTTGTCTAAAGTTATCCGCGGTGAGACAGTCTCGGATTGCCAGGCCTGGCATGTGCCCGAGGTGCAGTCTGAAGGTTCACAACAGCGCCGTCCAATGACGGCACGCCAGCTGGAAGAGATTCAGAACCAGGCTCACAGGGAAGGATTTCAGCAGGGATTGCAGGAAGGGCGTGATGCGGGACTCGAGGAATTCACCCAGCGTGTTCAGTACCTGGAACAGGTTATTCAGTCACTCAGTAAACCTTTTGAAGAGTTGGACGAGACTGTCGAGCGGCAGCTGGCGCAACTGGCCATGCTGGTTGCCAGACAACTGGTGCGGCGCGAGCTGAAAACTGATCCCGAACAGGTGATTGGCGTTGTCCGCGAGGCTTTGTCGGTATTACCTGTGGCGGCCGGTAATGTTCAACTGGCCTTGCATCCCGAAGATGCGGTGATGATTCGTGAGTCTTTGTCACTCCAGGAAGGCGAGCAGAATATCAAGCTTGCACCTCAGGGCGCCCGTTCTTCTGACTGTGGCGGGATTCACGTTATCGATGATCCCGTGCAAAGCCGCGGTGGCTGCCGCGTGCTTACCGAAGTCTCGCAGATCGATGCAAGCGTTGAGTCACGCCTGAACGCGGTCATTGCCAGTGTATTGGGCGGTCAGCGCAGCACGGACAATCCGGCAGAGTGATGCTGCAGAGCGGACGCAGCGAAATCTGGAAGCAGCGGCTGAAGCCGTATCTGCGACGCGCCGAGCAGGCGCAGCCCTTCGTGGTGACAGGTAAACTGACACGCATGGTGGGTTTGACACTGGAGGCGGTCGGTTGCCAGGCGTCCATCGGTGGACGTTGCCTGATCGAATCGACACAGGGTGAACCCATCGAAGCCGAGGTCGTTGGATTTCACGACGACAGGCTCTACCTGATGCCGATTGGTGATTTGAAGGGTTTAGGCCCCGATGCCAGGGTGATACCGACCCACAGTGTGTGTGAAGTGGCGGTGGGCGAACATTTGCTGGGCCGGGTACTGGACGGTGCCGGCCATGCTCTGGATGGTAAGGGACGGATATCTGCTGATGAGCGTGTACCCCTGAGCGGACGGGCCATTAACCCGTTGACGCGTTCCCCGATTCGTGAACCGCTGGATGTTGGTGTGGCCGCTATCAATGCCTTGCTGAGCGTAGGTCGTGGTCAACGCATGGGGCTGTTCGCAGGCAGCGGTGTTGGTAAGAGCGTTCTGCTCGGCATGATGACACGCTACACCAACGCGGATGTTATCGTTGTCGGTCTGATTGGCGAGCGTGGTCGCGAAGTGAAGGAATTCGTGCAGAATATCCTCGGTGAAGACGGTTTGTCGCGTTCTGTTGTGGTCGCAACACCGGCCGATAACTCTCCACTGATGCGTATGCACGGTGCCATGCTGGCAACCAGCGTTGCCGAATACTTCAGGGATCAGGGTAAGCAGGTTCTGCTGCTGATGGATTCGCTGACACGTTTTGCCCAGGCGCAACGTGAAGTGGCGCTGGCTATCGGTGAGCCGCCGGCCACCAAGGGTTACCCGCCATCGGTATTCGCGAAGCTGCCGCAGCTGGTCGAGCGCGCCGGAACCGGCGACCGTGGCGGTTCGATTACGGCATTCTATACCGTGCTGGCGGAAGGCGACGATCAGAACGATCCGATTGCCGACGCAGCGCGCGCCATTCTCGATGGTCACGTGGTGTTGTCCCGTGAGTTGGCCGAAGCCGGCCACTATCCGGCCATTGATGTTGAGGCCTCCATCAGCCGGGTCATGGTGGATGTGGTGGCGCCTGAACACGAGCAGGCGGCCCGTCGCTTCAAGCAGATTTACTCGGCCTACCGTCAGAACCGGGATCTGATCAATGTCGGCGCCTACCAGGCGGGCAGCGATGGTCGGGTTGATGAGGCCATTGCCCTCTATCCGCAGCTGAGCCGTTTTCTGCAACAGAATATGCACGAGCAGGTGACCTGGAACGATAGCCTGGCCGGTCTGGCCGAGTCACTCGGGCTTATGCCTGCCGCTGAGGCTAACGCTTAGCCGGCAGCAGCCGACAATGTTGTGGAGAATGTAATGGTCTTGCACACAATGACACGATCCAAACGCATGCGGCCGGTCCAACAGCTTGCGCAAAGCCGCGAGCAGAAGGCTGTGCAGAAGCTGGGGCAAAGCCAGCAGTATCTGCAGGCGCAACAAGCCAGACTGGAGGAATTGCGGGCCTACCGCGACCAGTATGCCAGGGACTTCGAAGCTTCGGGTGGCGACGGGCTGGGCGCCACCCGCGTGCAGGACTACCGGATATTCCTCAGTCGTCTGGGCGAAGCCGTACGCCAGCAGGAAGCGGTCATCGCCCAATGCTGCGCCCGGCACGAGCAAACCCGCCGGCAGTGGATGGAGTCCCGCGGCAAAAGCCGGGCTGTCGACAAGCTTGTAGACCGATATTGCCTGGAAGAAAACAAGCAGCTGGACCGCAAAGAACAAAAGGAACAGGACGACCGGGCCCAGAGGCCCTCTTCCGATCCAGTCCACAAATAATCAAAGCTGGCACGCGCCTTGCTCCACTACCCTGTAATTGAATTCAATCGATTCAGGAGCTTTTACATGAACGCATCCTTACCAGTATTGCTGAGCGCCACGGACAGCGCCGGGGGGTTCTCCGGGCTTGATGCGGAACTTCAGGGAATACAGATAGATAGCGTTAGTCAGTCGGGCTTCGCGCCGCTTCTTGAGCAGGCACACGCGGCCGTATCCAGTGAGTTTGCGGCTGCGCCGTTAACCGCACTGGATGCCGAAAGCCTGTTACGGCAGGTCCAAACCTTGCCGCAAGCTGGCAAGCTGTTGCCGCTGCTGGAGCAGGTGCTGGACGAGGCGGGCGCCAACGGCGTTGAACCTGGACAGGTGCTGCAGCAGATTGCTGAAAAACTGGAACACCTCGGGTCGGGTTCCGAGTCGAATCCCGCCGCAGGCCTTATCGCCGCACTTCACCAGCTGCTGGACGAACTCCCGGCGCTGAAAACCCCTGCCGACACAGTAGCGTTTGTGGCCGCTGGCGGAAAAACCTCCGAAGCCGCCCTGGCCGGGGACAGGACGACGGGCCGCTCTCTGCTACAGCTCATGCAGGGGCAGACCGGTGTTGCCGAGGCCGGGGCGCGAGAAAAATTGCCTGTCAACGAGGCGCTGAACGCTTTCAACAACGCCGGGCTGGACAAAGCGGCGGATCAGGCCCAGCTACGACAGCCCGAACTGGCAAACGTTATTGCAACACTCAAGCACCTGACAGGACAGGGTAAATCTGCACTTGCCGACACCCCGCTACGGGCAGAGTCGGTGACGGCTGCTGTGACGTCGCCGGCTGTCCAGGCATCCAGTAGTCCAGCGACATCGACGTTAGCGACGCTCAGCGTGAATACCCCGCTGGCTCAGGGCAACTGGGATCAGGCACTGGGTGAGCGTATCCAGTGGATGGTGAACCAGAAAATGCAGGGCGCCCAGATCAAGCTGAATCCGGCTCAGCTTGGGCCCATGGAAGTACGTATACAGGTTCAGAACGATCAGGCCAGTATCCAGTTCAGCTCGGCCCATAGCGTGGTCCGGGAGGCACTGGAGGCGGCATTACCCAGGCTGCGTGACATGTTCGATGCATCCGGTGTTGAACTGGTGGACGTTGACGTGTCCGGACAGCCATCTGCCGGCGAGCAACGCGCCCGTGGTGAGGAAGGGGGCGTGACCCGGGGAGCGCGCGTCATTGATGGCGACAGTGGGGAGGAAACGGTGCTGGAAACGCCGCTAAGTTCGTTACTGGAAAACGGACGATTAGACCTGTTTGCCTAACCATGTTGAATTAGCTGGAGTTGTTCCGATTTGACCGTGTCAAGGTCAGTGAAAAGCGGCGGTTGTGTCAGTAACAGATTGATTGTATTTATGGATACGCTTATGTTACTTTATTATAACAATTATAAAAATGTTGGAACTGGAAATGCCAACTTCCCCGAAAAAACGTGGGCGGCCGAAGGAGGGGCGGCGGTCCGGCGTCCGCAAAAAATCCTCCAACCCTGTTGCCGGTAAAGAAGTCGACTACGTTCTTCAGCTGACCGAGGAAGATAGCCGGCTGCTTAACCGCTATAAGGACATCATGGCCCAGGGGGCAGCCGGATTCGCGGAAACCGTTTACAACTACCTGTTCGACAATCCTGACATCGCCGATGTGCTGTACGCCTACGAACGCGAGGGCGGAAACATCGGCGAACTGGTGCGCGGCATGTTGGCGCACAAGTTGAGTCTGCTGAGCGGGAATATCGATGAAAAAGCGACTGCCCACAGTGAACAGGTGGGTCGCTCGCATTATCGCCACGGCGTCAAGCCGGTATGGGCGCTGGGCGCCTACCGCCTGTTTATGGATCATCTGCAACATCTGGTGGATACCGATCCGCAAATTGAACAGCAGGATCGCGACGCCGTGGAATCGGCGGTTATCAAGATGATTTTCCGTGACCTCGCGGTCGTAACCGAAGGTTACTGGCGGGCGGCGGTGGAACAGCTCACCGATCAGCGTGACGAACTGGGCTTTGAACAGGATCTGGCGGGCGAGATTCTGAGCAACATACCGCAGCTGCTGTGGACGGTCGATATCGAATCCAACCGCATCAGCTATGCCAGCCCTGGTACCCAGGCATTCTGCCACAATGAACTGGAAGCCCCCATTCCCTGTTTCTACGCCATTCACGGTTCTGAACGAGAGCGGGTACTGACAGCCTGGCAACAGGTGCTGGACGGTGAGTCGGTACAGCTTGAAGTGCGACTGACGCCTGATGACAGTGAAGAGAGCTGGTTCCGTATGGCGTTTTATCCTATGGCCAATCGCCGCGGCCGTGTACTTCGCGTCCATTGCCTGATGGAGGATGTCACAGATTTACACATAGACCGGGAACGCCTCGAGCAGCTTTCTACCCAGGATGAAGTGACCGGCCTGGCCAATCGCGCCCTGTGGTATGACCGTCTGGCCTCGGCGCTGGCGGTGGCGCGGCGTAATCCCGGTGCCTCGGTTGCCGTCATGATTCTGGATATCAATCAGTTTAAAATGTACAACGATTCGCTGGGCCACGCAGCCGGCGATGAATTGTTGCGTCAGATATCGCAGCGTTTGCAAAAGGTGTTGCGCGATACCGATACACTGGCCCGTCTGGGTGGCGATGAATTCGGTATTGTGTTGCCGTTTCTGCAGGATGCAGAGAGAGCGGTGGAGCGTGTGGCCGGTGAAGTCATGAATGCGCTGAGTGCACCATTTTCCTATGAGCAAAAAGAACTGTGTTTAAGCAGCGCAATCGGTATTTCGGTGTTCCCGCAGCATGGTGAGGATGCGAGCACCCTGGCCAGTCATGCCGACAGCGCCATGTACCGCGCCAAGTGGAATTCGGCACCTTACCTGTTCTATGAAGCGGATACCACGACATCTTCTGCGACGGAACACCTTTCGATTTCCGGCCAGTTACACGGGGCTTTGGAGCGGAAAGAGTTTGAACTCTACTACCAGCCGAAAGTCGATCTGGCCAGCGGCGCGATCTGTGGTGCTGAAGCGTTATTGCGCTGGCAACATCCGCAGCAGGGACTGGTTCTGCCTAACAGGTTTATTCCGGTCGCCGAGCAGTTGGGTATGATTTCTCCAATCACCGACTGGGTGCTGGATACCGCATTGGCTCAGAGTAGAGCCTGGCTGGTCGAAGGTAGACAGATGCCGGTTTCGATAAACGTCTCCGCACGTTCTTTCCAGTCACCGGGACTGGTCACACGTATTGAGCAGTCCCTGAAAGAGGCCGGCGTGGGTGGCGGCAGTCTGGAGGTCGAAATTACCGAAGGCACCCTGATGGCGGATCTGGATAGAGGCGCCCGTATTCTAAAGGACCTGAGTGATCTGGGTGTGTCGATTGCTATCGACGACTTTGGCAGCGGTCACTTTTCCCTGTCGTATCTGAAACGCCTGCCCATCAATACCCTGAAAATCGATCAGTCCTTCCTGGAGAGTATGGACCGCAATCCGAAAGATGCCGCTATTGTGCGCTCCATCATCGAACTGGGTCATAACCTGGGCTGCAAGGTTATCGCCGAAGGTGTCGAGGATGAAGGGGTCCACCTGCAGCTACAGGAGCTGGGCTGTGACCTGGTACAGGGTTTCCATATCAGCAAGCCCTTGCCGCTGGCTGGGTTCGACCAATGGCTGTCCGGCTCCTCTCACTAGCACAATAATTTCCGGACTCGCGTAGTCCCCCCCCTTGTCTGAGCATTCGACAAGGATGCTCAAGCATTTTCAATATTCCTTGCCGTTACACCGTGTGATTGCGTGGCTGTTTTTTCACCGCAGCGCTTGCAAGTCCAGCCAATGTTCTGTCAATCGTATCCATCCCGTAACGTCAGAAATTCGGCGCTCAGCTGAAAGAGTATTATAACTATATGAATATGAAGGCTATTAAATTGAGCCGCATCGTGGCATACGTCTTGCTTTTGCTCTAACTGCAAACATAAGCGGGGATTATAGAATGGCACAGGAAGACGATCTGGAACTGGATGTCGACGGCGGTGTAGCGCAAAAACCGAAATCCAGGTCCAAGCTACTTATCATCATCAGTGTTGTGGTTCTGCTGCTGGGCATTTCGGCAACAGCAACAATCCTGTTAACCGGTGTCTTGTCAGGCGACCCGGAAGACACTGTCGGTGAACAGACCGACGGCGATAACAAGACGGCTAAAAAACAAAAGAAAGCCAAGGGGCCCTTGAATTACGTGCCCATGGACCCTCCCTTTGTTGTCAACTTCAATGCTGATACGGATGTCAGATTCCTGCAGATCACCGTGGAAGTCGGTACCCGTAACCCCGAAGCGGTGGACCTTGTCAAGGAACACCGTCCCGCCATTCGTAACTCCCTGGTGATGCTGTTTGGCAATCAGGATCCTGATACCTTGAATACACGCGAGGGTAAGGAGACGTTGCGCAGTGAAACCCTGGCAGAAATTCAGAAGGTGTTGACGGAAGAGACCGGTGATGCGGGTGTGGATAGTGTGTTCTTTACCAGCTTTGTCATGCAATAGGGTGAAGCGGTGAACGATCTTCTTTCACAGGACGAAATTGATGCGCTGCTACACGGGGTCAGTGGAGGCGAGGTCGAAACCGAAACCGATGAAGAGGTTCCTGAAGGTGAAATTCGGGGTTACGACTTTGACAGTCAGGACCGTATTGTACGCGGTCGTATGCCCACCCTGGAAATGATCAATGAGCGTTTTGCCCGTTACTTCCGCATCAGTCTTTTCAACATGCTCCGCCGTGCCGGTGAGATCTCGGTCTCTGGTGTGCAGATGCTCAAGTTCGCGGAGTATGTGCACAGTCTGTTTGTGCCGACCAGTCTGAACCTGGTGCGCGTACCGCCGCTGCGGGGAAGTGCGTTGTTTGTGCTCGAACCCAAGCTTGTTTTCGCCCTGGTGGACAATTTCTTTGGCGGCGGTGGCAAGTTTCATACCAAGATCGAAGGTCGTGAATTTACGCCAACAGAGCTGCGAGTCATTCAATTGGTACTGGACATCGCGTTCCAGGATCTGAAACAGGCCTGGAAGCCGGTTTTGGAAGTCGGTTTTGATTATCAGAGCTCCGAGGTGAATCCACACTTTGCCAACATTGTCAGCCCCACGGAGGTTGTCGTCGTGAATACCTTCAGGATAGAGCTGGACGGCGGTGGCGGCGACATGCATGTCACCATGCCTTATTCAATGGTGGAGCCCATCCGCGACCTGCTCGATGCCGGTGTGCAAAGTGACCGTAGTGATCGCGATGAACGCTGGAGCCGTTCGATTCGCAAGGAAATGAAAGAAGCACCGATTCGTCTACAGTCGACCCTGGTTGAAACAAGCTTGTCTTTGCGTGAAATCAACCAGCTTCGAGCCGGTGACGTCATTGCGATTGACCTGCCCGATCTGGTAACGATCGAAGCGGAAGGCACACCCGTATTTCGTGGAAAATTTGGCGTATATAACAGTAGCCGGGCTGTGAAAGTGACACAGAAGATTACCCCGGATCAATTTGAAAAATAAGGGTGGCAGGAGAGGCCGATGAGTGAACAAACGGATAAGCAGGAAGCCGGCGCTGTTGACGACTTGGCTGATGCCACAGCCGAACAGGCGGTAGCGGAGCCCATGGCAGAACAGCCTGCGCAAGCCGCTGCCGCAGAGTTCGACAGCCTCGAGGACACCTCGGTTGGACAGGTAGATGAAGACGAAAATCTGGACGTTATTCTCGATATTCCTGTCACCATTTCAATGGAGATCGGGCGTACCAATATCAGTATTCGTAATCTCCTCCAGTTAAACCAGGGCTCGGTTGTGGAACTGGATCGACTGGCCGGCGAGCCCATGGATGTCCTGGTCAACGGCACGCTGGTCGCGCACGGCGAAGTCGTTGTCGTTAACGAGAAATTCGGTATTCGTCTGACGGATGTCATTAGTCCCGCGGAACGGGTCAAGAAGCTCAAGTAGGGTTATGCATGATGTCTTCCCGCGCTCAGCAACTGACCCTGTTTGCTACTGGATGCGTCACTTCCACCCTCAGCTGTGCAGCAGAGTCCGACACAAAAGCAGCCAGCGCACTGAAGGGCGCCACTAGCCTGGGCCAGGCCCAGGATCCCATGGCCCTGACCAGCCTGTGGCAGTTGACGCTGGGTATGTTGCTGGTACTGGGTTTGATTGTCGCCATCGCCTGGCTACTCAAGCGCAGTGGTCGCTTCCAGGTGGCTGCCGGCGGTGGACTGCGGATTCTCGGTGGACTTTCGATGGGGACACGGGAACGTGTTGTCCTGCTGCAAGTCGGCGAGACCCAGTTACTGGTGGGTGTTGCCCCGGGGCGTGTACAGACACTGCAT
>Ga0209567_10001467_pt1 | contig 12077 bp, 11 predicted proteins | sample COG_12_FD_184756 | JGI IMG/M metagenome (GOLD analysis project Ga0209567, IMG submission 184756) | Pelagic marine sediment microbial communities from the LTER site Helgoland, North Sea, for post-phytoplankton bloom and carbon turnover... | ecosystem: Environmental > Aquatic > Marine > Neritic...
TCGACCATGTACTCAATACGCTCGAGGTAATACTCCCGACTGAAAAAGCCGCGGATGTGTCCGACATCCGGGACGCGGCAGCGCTGAACGAAGGGTCGCGCGTTTCAGTCTGCGGAAGTGGACGGGACTTCTTCCCCGATATTCCTCTCCCACGCCGAGGCTTCAAACTCGGAAGCGCTCTTCATGCGTTGACGAAGGTCTTCGGTGACGATTTCCGCATCACGCTGGTTTTCGACCACCACCGGGTTGATGGTCACAATCAGTTCGGTGCGGCCGACATTTTCGCCGGTGGTCGAAAACAGTTGGCCGAGCCAGGGAATGTCCATCAACAGCGGGATGCCGGACTTCGATTCGGTCCGGGTCTCTCTGATCAGCCCGCCCAGTACCACGGTCTGACCGCCGTGGACGGTGACGCTGCTGTCAATGGTGCGCTGCGCGATCGACACGTTGCCGCCGCCGCCGACGGCCGGCTCGCTCCCGGGCAGGCTGACCTCCTGACTGATATCCATGGTCACCTGCCCGCCGGCATTGATGCGCGGGGTAACGGTGAGCAGGGTGCCGGTGTCGCGGAACTGCACCTCGGTAACGATGGGGGCATCCGGGTCGCTGGTGCTCTGCGAAGAGCGGGTGGTGACCGGGATCTGGTCACCAACGCGAATGGTCGCGGTCTGGTTGTCGCGCACCATCACCTGCGGCGCCGAGATGAATTTGACGTTTGACTTGGAGGCCAGCAGATCGAAAAACAGGCGGGTTTCATCGCTGTTGTTGAAGATCGCCAGCGCCAGCCCATCACCGGCCGCTTCGGCGCCGCCCGGCAGCGGCGTGTTGAAGCCCAGTTCGAAATTGCTGCCGCTCAGGAACCAGCCAACCCCGTAATCCAGTTCGTCGTTGAGGGTGACCTCGGAAATGATGGCATTGATCAGCACCTGCCGCGGCTGAATGTCGAGCTGGCGGATCGCCGCCTCGATCATGCGGTAATCCGCGGGACTGGCCATAACGAGAATGGCGTTGTTGTCCTGATCGGCCATGATGGTGACGGCACCCTGGCCCTCACCGGCCACCGTGGCGCCGGCCACTGTTGTCTCGGTCACGGTTGCCCCACCCGCAGCTGTCGCCATCCGTGACGCCGCTGCCGTCACGGGCTCCGGATAATCACCGCCGGCCCCGGCGGCACCAACCGGAGCTGGAGTGTCGCTGAGTTGCCTTGCGGTACGAAAGACGTTGCCGCCGCCCTCCACGCCCGGCGGCAGTTCCGGTATCCCTTCCGTCACGGATGTCACCCCGACTTCCTGCACCTGCCCGAACAGCTCCTGCAGGACCCCGGATATGTTTTCGGCCTTGCCGTACTTGACATGGTAGACGTACAGGCGGCGCCCGGGCGATGCTTCAGTACCCCAGTCAAACTGCTCGATCAGTCTGCGTACAGCCTTCATGTGTTTCGGCTGGTGAGCAATCACCAGGATGGCATTCAACCGTTCGATCGGTACCAGCCGGACAATGCCGGTAAACGGTGTCTGTCCTTCGGCGCCGATCACCTTCTCGATTTCGCCGACCAGAACGGCCGCATCGGCATAGTGCAGCGGGAACATGCCGAACGACATCCCCTTCAACCAGTCGACGTCGAAGACCTTGATGGTCTCCAGCAGGTGGTCGAGCCGATAACGCGGACCGGACAGGATCAGGATGTTGCGCGTTGCGTCGACGCGCAACGTGGTCCCGGTGGGGACAAAAGGTGTGAGGATTTTCTCGATCTCGCCGGCCGCAACGTGCTCCAGCGGCACGATCTGCACGGCGAAACCCGGCCCCTGGCCCGTCGCCTGCTGCCTGCCCACCAGCGGCGATACGCCCGCGCCCTCCGCGCCCGCCACCGGCAGGATCTTGTATATGCCGCGGTCCTGCACCAGCACCGCGCCGTTCAACTCGAGCACCGACTCGAGAATCGACAACACCGCCTCCCGGCTGACGGCGTGCGTGGTATGCAGGGTCACGACACCGTCTACGCCCGGGTCGATGAGATAGTTTTCCTCCAGAATGTCATCAAAGATGACCTTGATGAACTCTCGCACGCTGGTGGCCTCGAAATTCAGGGTCACGTCCCCCGCCGGGAATGTCCTGTCCTTGTCAGCCTCAGAGACCTCGCCCAGGAACACACCGGTGCCGATGCGGACGGCCGGCTTGTCAGCGCGGCTTCCCTGGTCAGAATCAGCGAAGCGGTCGTCGGCAGGGGGCTTTACCGCCGGCTGCCCGGGGGTCTTGGCAGGGGGCACTTGCTGCGCCGCGCGGGCTTGTTCGGGGGGGGGCTGGGTTGGTTTTGTGGCACAGGCAGCCATCGTCAAACCACAGACGAGTATAATCAGTCTACGAATCAGGCTGTTTTTCATTGTTGCGCTGTTTTCATCCTCGACGGGCGGCTTGCACGTCTGCCCGCTCAGTCACCACCGGACGTACCGGTTATACGCTACTACATATCAGGTTCAATGTGTAAAAAGCGATGCCGCACCAGGACACCCGTTGTATTTGGTATTACTAACGGCATCAGGGCGTTAACTTTAATATTTCACCTTTCGCTTCAGTTGAGTCAAGTGTAGTCTTTATTCAAGCCGGCTGTCATAGGCGTCGATTCACTGGATATCCTGGTCTGGGAGTGTCGGGGAACCTGACATCACTGCTGACAGTCTCACTCGTGGTGAAATACGCTTCGATGTATTATCACACATTATTCTTGCACTTAAGTTGAGTGAATTTGTGGATAACGGGCATATAGTGGGAAAAACGGCGCAACAGACAATGAGCGATGCAATCGATGCCCCTGCGAGCGGTGCCGCCAAAAAAGGCTTGTGCGACTATCTGATCGAGTCCGGGAAACTGAGCCCGGATAATGCCGAGCGCGCCTTGCGCCTGCAAAGCGGGCAGGAGATCAGGGAACCGATCGGCGCCATCCTCGTCAAGCTGGGCTACGTCACCGAACGTAACGTGGCGGAATGCCTGGCTGTGCAGCTGGAGCTGCCGCTGGTGGAGGCAAAAAACTTTCCCGAAGAGTTGCCCGCGGCCGAACAGATCTCCCACAAGTTCCTGCAGGACAGCAAAACCCTGGTCCTGGCCGAAGACGACGACCACTTGACCGTGGTGATGGCCGACCCCCTGGACAACTATGTAGCGCACGCGCTCGGCCTGCTCACCGGTAAGGCAGTGCTGCCCCAGGTCGGCATCGCCTCGGAAATCGAGCAGGCGCTGGCGCAGAGCCATGCCAGAAAAAACGGCGCCGGCGTATCTTCAGACAGCGGCGATGACAGCGCCGGCTTCCTGGGTGATGTGGAACACCTCAAGGAACTTGCCAGCGAAGCACCCATCATCAAGCTGGTGAACCTGATCATCAACCGGGCGGCAGAGTCAGGTGCCTCGGACATCCATATCGAGCCCTTCGAAAACCAGCTCAAGGTGCGTTACCGTATCGACGGTCTGTTGCGGGAGATGGATACCCCAGTGGCCGGATCGACGGCCGCGGTCGTCTCGCGCATCAAAATCATGGCCAATCTGAACATCGCCGAACGCCGGCTGCCACAGGACGGCCGCTTCAGAATGCGCGCACGCGGCAGCGAGCTGGATCTGAGGATCTCGACGGTGCCGACCCTGCACGGTGAAAGCGTGGTACTGCGTCTGCTGCAACGCGACAATGTGGCCCTGGACTTCGGCCCGCTGGGCTTCAGCGCCGAACTCGAACAGCGCATGCATGAGATTCTCGCCATGCCGCACGGTATTCTGCTGGTCACGGGTCCGACCGGCAGCGGCAAGAGCACCACCCTGTACGCGGCGCTGAAACATCTCAATACCCCGGAACGCAAAATACTCACGGTGGAAGACCCGGTGGAGTACAACATCACCGGTGTCAATCAGATTCAGGTCAAACCCCAGATCGGTTTGACCTTCGCCAACGCCCTGCGCTCCATTGTTCGACAGGACCCGGATATCATTATGATCGGCGAAATGCGCGACGAGGAAACCGCCAAGATCGCGGTGGAGTCGGCGCTGACCGGACATCTGGTACTGTCAACGCTGCACACCAACGACGCGGCGGGGAGTATTACCCGTTTGCAGGATATGGGTGTGGAGGAATACCTGTTGACCTCGACCCTGAACGCAGTGCAGGCGCAGCGCCTGGTGCGCAGGCTCTGCCGGCATTGCCGGCAACCCTATAAACCGCTGAACGAGGTGGTGCAGCGCTTGCGTCTGCAGCGCTTCAGCCCCAATGGCGACATTACCCTTTACCGTCCGACCGGCTGCGAGCACTGCGGGGGCACCGGCTACACTGGCCGCGCCGCCATCCTCGAGCTGCTGGTGATGACCGACCCCCTGCGTCAGCTGGTGCTGCAGCGCGCTGATGCGGGCATGATCGCCAAGGCTGCCGTTGCCGAAGGCATGGGCTCCATGTTCGACGACGGCCTGCGCAAGGCATTGGCTGGAGAGACCTCCATCGACGAGGTGTTGCGCGTAACCCAGGACAGTCACCAATGACCGCGCCGGCAGCCCGTCGACGGCCTTCAGCCCGGTGGCAGCGATTTAGCGGGAGAATCCGCTAATCATGCCCGGATTTCAGTACAAGGCGGTGACCGCTGACGGCGAGGTCGTGCAGGGCACCCTGGAGGGCAGTGACAGAAAGCAGGTGGTGGAGCAGCTGCACGCCCTCGGCCAGACGCCGATACGCATCGACGAAACGGCGGTCCCGACCGGTCGCGGGCGCAGGCGGCGCCTGCGCAAACGGCGTCTCAGCGAAGAGCAGATCGGCAATGCAACCCGCGAACTGAGCACCCTGCTGCGCGCCGGCCTGCCGCTGGACCGCGCCCTGGGTGTGCTGATCTCTCTGGCCGAAGGCGAGCCCATTGCCGAATTGCTGGCCAATGTGCGCAAAGAGGTCAACGGCGGCGCCACCCTGGCGGATGCCATTGAGAGCCAGGGCGGCGCGTTTAACCGCTTTTACATCAACTTGTTGCGCGCCGGCGAAGCCGGCGGTGCGCTGGAGGTGGTACTCGAGCGGCTGGCGGAACACATGGAGCAGAGCAAGGAAGTCCGCGATGCCATGTTGTCTGCGCTGATCTATCCCGCCATCCTGATCGTCGTTGCCGTGAGCTCCATATTCATTCTGCTCGGTTACGTGGTACCCCAGTTCACCGAGCTGTTTGAGGACGTTGGCCAGGTGCTGCCATTGCCCACCCGCATCACCATCGCCGTCGGCGAGGGCCTGCAGAGCTACGGCTGGGTGGCACTGCTGGTGGTCGCGGCGGGCGTCTGGCTGATACGCCACCAGCTCCAGGACCCACGCGGGCGGCGCCGCTGGCATGCCCGCTTCCTCAATCTACCCCTCGCCGGGGCTATAATCACCCGCGTCGAGGTCGCCCGTTTCGCGCGCACGCTGGGGACCCTGCTGCACAACGGCGTCCCGCTGTTGAAGGCCTTATCCATTGTCAAGGACAGCATCGGCAACCAGGTGATCGCCGACGGCATCGAACGCGTGGCCAGCAGCCTGAAGGAAGGCCAGAGCCTCGCCGCGCCGCTGGCGGAAGCCGCGTTGTTCCCCCCCTTCGCAATCCACATGATCCGCGTCGGTGAGGAATCCGGGCGCCTGGAGGAGTTATTGCTGCAGGTGGCAAGCATCTATGATCGGGAGACACAGGTCACCATCAAGCGCACGCTGGCGCTGTTGGAACCCGTGCTCATCCTGGTCCTCGGCGTCATCATTGCGGCGGTCATCATTTCCATTCTGATGGCGATACTGGGTATTAATCAGCTGGTATTTTAAACGATAACGATAAGGAAAGAATGAACCATGGCTTATACAAAACACAAGGCAGAACAGGGCCAACGTGGCTTCACTTTGATCGAACTGCTGGTGGTGCTGGTGATCCTCGGATTACTCGCCGGCCTGGTGGGACCACAGATACTGCGCTACCTCGGCAGTGCCAAGAGCGACACCACCCAGCTGCAGATCGAGGAGCTGGGCGCCGGTCTCGACCTGTTTCACCTGGAGGTCGGCCGTTATCCCACCACCGATGAGGGCATCGTCGCCCTGGTGGAAGAACCCACCGGGGTGAACAACTGGAATGGCCCGTATCTCAAGAAAAAGACCGTCCCCAAGGATCCCTGGGGCAACGAATATAATTACCGTTCACCCGGCGAGAACGGCATCTACGACCTGTTTTCACTGGGCCAGGACAACATGGAGGGTGGCGAGGATGAAAACGAGGACATCGTCAGCTGGTGATCGACCCGGCTCCCGGTGGCGGGCGTAAGCGCGGCTTTACATTGCTCGAGCTGCTGGTCGTCATGCTCATCGTCGGCCTGTTGGTCGCGCTGGTGCCACCACTGTTTTCGGGCGCCGTTCCGGGCGCAAAACTCAAGGCGGCGGTACGCGATCTGGCGGTCACGCTGCGCCTGGCACGCAACCAGTCGATCACCCGTGACGTGGAGAGGCAGGTTCACCTCAACCTGGAATCCCCGGCTTACGCCATCGGCGCACAGGCGCCGCGCGCCTTGCCGGCCGGTGTCGAACTGGAAGTAGCGTCGGCGCCAGGTCAAAGCGCCGTAGAAGCAAAGCGCCACGTGGTGCGGTTCTTTTCCGACGGCAGTTCCAGCGGAACGCTCATCACCCTGAGCAGGGGCAAGCGCAGCTACGACCTGCACGTGGGCTGGCTGACCGGCAGGGTGACCATTATCGAGGACGCCGAGGCCGGTGTCCGCTAGCCCGCATTTCTCACGGGGCGGCGTGTGAGATACAGATGGTATTGAATTTATGAAGGACTTTGTCAACAAACAAGAACCAGGATGTTTTCAGGACAGGCCTATCCCGGCCCTGGCTTGTTCTCGTACGCTTGCACTTGTTCTTCACTCAAGTGGTAGCTACGGCTACCACTTTCGCTCCAGAACGGCGTCGAAGCGCACGAGCCCGGCGCCAGCATCCGGGATCCCCGTGAGATATGCGGGCTAGAGGCACTGCACAACAGGGCTTCACGCTGATTGAAGTGCTGGTTGCCTTCATGATCCTGACGCTTTCAGTAAGCGTGCTGTTGCGGATCTTTTCAGGGGGCCTGAACAATGTCGCAGTGGCCGGGAATTATGCCCAGGCGGTGCTGGTGGCGGAGTCTCAGCTGGCGGCGGTCGGCCGCAGCGAACCCCTGCTGGTTGGGCAAAGCTACGGTGAATCGGGCGAACGGTTTCGCTGGCGGCGGACCATCGAGAGCTACCTGCCCTGGGAAGACGACACGGCACTCACGGTGCCGGTGTCGGGTTACCACGTAACCGTTGAAGTCAGCTGGATACATAACGGGCGCAACCAGCAGATCACCCTGAACAGCCTGCGGGTACAGAACCGCCCGACCGGCGAAGCGCCAGGCTGATGGTATCGCACCCGCACAGCGGCTTATTAACGAGGCCGGCAAAACTATACAGGTGGGCCGGTGATGTGCCCGCTTGGCGAGGACGCCGCGAATCCATCCATGGAGGCTTGACGGCAGCATCCCTGCTGCCGACACCTCGCCAAGCGGGCACATCGCCGGCCGCGGAACATCCGGGGTTCAAAATGGCCGGGTCGATGAGACGGGGCGATGGATTCACGCTGCTGGAAGTGCTGGTGGCGGTGGTGATCATGGCTGTGATCATGACCACGGCGTTCGGCGCCCTGCGCCTGGGCGGGCGGAGCTGGGAGGCCGGGGTCACGCGCGCATCCGACAATGAGAGGTTCCGCACCGTGGCGGATCTGATGCGGCGCCAGGTCAGTCAGGTCATACCCATGACCTGGCCCGACGAGAAAAAAAAGCGTATCACCTTTGAAGGAACTTCCGACCGGCTGCGCTTCGTTGCACCGGCACCACAACAGCACCGGCAGGCGGGGCTGTTCGAGTACGGTTTCAGTACGCGACAAGATGGACCCGATACCAACCTGATATTGTCCTTTATACCCTTCAACCCCGACGCCGAGGCGTTCCAGAGGCCGGCCAGCCATCAACAGCTGCTGCTGGTAGCGGGACTGCAGCGTGTGTCATTCGACTATTTCGGCAGCCCGATCAACGCCGCGGCCAGGGGCAGGGCCCGGACGAGCACACAGCCACCCAGCTGGCACCAGCGCTGGGATGCCAGTGCGCAGAACTTTCCGAATCTGATACGCGTACGGATGGAAGTGAACGAGGGGCAACAGTCGTGGCCCGAGCTGTATCTTGCACTGCCCGCGGGTGGCAGCCAATGAGACGGCCGGCCTGTCACCCGCACAAACCCGTCCGCTATGGCGACCGGCAGCGCGGCATTGCCCTGGTCGTGGTGCTGTGGCTGGTGGTGCTGATCACCGTGATCGGTTCCAGCCACGCGCGCAATATGCGCATCGAAACCAGCCTCGCCTTCAATCATGTCGGCACTGCCAGGGCTCGCGCCCTGGCGGAGGCAGGCATCAATCGCGCCATTATGGAATTGTTCGTCGACAATACAGACACGCGCTGGCCGCTTGACGGCACCGCTCGTCAGATTCAGCTCAACAGCGGCAGCGTCAACATCGGCATTCGTGACGCCAGCGGCCTGCTGGACCTGAACAAGGCTGACCAGGCTCAGCTGGAGGCGGTGCTGGGCGCAGCCGGTGCCGACGATGCGCTGCGCCTGGATCTGGCCGATGCCATCCTCGACTGGCGCGATAAAGACACGCTACGGCGCCTGCATGGCGCGGAAGATACCGACTACCGGCACGCCGACCTTGATTGGGGTTCACGTGACGGGCCGTTTGCCAGTGTCGATGAGTTGCGTTATGTACTGGGTATGACGCATGAACTGTTCGTGCGACTGGCGCCCTATCTGACCGTGCATTCCGGTAAAAACGATGTCAACCTGAAATATGCGCCAGCCTGGCTGTTCTCGGCACTGACCAGCAGGGAGCGCGAGGTCCCTGAAAGTCTGGTGGTCGAGGACACGCAGGCTGGCGGTCCCTTCCATATCACCGCCTGGGCCACCAGTAACCGGGGTGCGCGGGCATCGGTGGAGGCCGTGCTCGGGATTGCACGAACGGGCGAAGCGCCCTATAAGATACTTTCCTGGCATGAGCCTGCCAGGTCGAGGAAAATGCCCCCCGGACAACAGGACGCGAATGCAACTCAGTAAACAGAATCTGCACATCAAGTTCAGCGCGCCACTGTGGCGGAGCGTTGAAGCGTTCTGGTCCTGGTGGATCGGCGAGATGCGCGGCATGCTGCCGCCAAAGGTACGTCGTGCGCTGATGCCGCGCGCCCAGCGCCTGTTCATGGAACTGGACGGCACTGACGTGGTGATGAGCCAGGGCACGGCGCAAAACAAGGCAGAGCTGACACGCTATACGCTCGACCAGTCAGAGGCAACACCGCTCCAGCTGTCGGCAGAAGAGGAGAGTCATCGGCAGGCCCGCGAGCTGGTGTTGTGCCTGCCGGCAGACAAGGTATTGACCCGCTCGCTGACATTACCGCTCGCCGCTGAGGAGAATCTGCGCGAGGTGCTATCCTTTGAAATGGACCGCCAGACGCCTTTTACCGCCGAGCAGGTGTACTATGATTTTTCCGTCGTCGCGCGCTCCGCGGCGGAACGCACCCTGACCGTTGAGCTGGTGCTGGTGACGCGCCGTATGCTGGACGAACTGCTCACCCGGCTTGATCATCGTGGTCTTCACCCCGACCAGGTCACCGTCAACTGTGGCAAAGCCGGGGGCTTCGCCGCTGTCAATTTACTGCCCGCAGAGAACCGGCAGCGCAAGGCCGTCACACCGCGACTGGTTAACCTTGCGCTTGGCGTCCTGGCTGTATTGCTGCTGGTCAGCGCCGTGGCGCTGCCGCTGCTGGACAAACGGCAGAAAATCCAGGCGCTGGAACCGTTGCTGGAAACCGCCGGCGCCAAAGCCAAAGAGGCCCAGCGGCTGCGCAACGAGGTCGACCAGCTGACGGCGAACTCCCGATTTCTGACCGATAAAAAGCAGTCATCGCTGCCGGTGCTCGAGGTCATGGATGAGCTCACCCGCATTCTGCCCGACGACACCTGGATCACCCGCCTGGATATCAAGGGCTCCGAGCTGCAGATCCAGGGACAATCATCCTCGGCGGCCGCACTGATCCCGTTGATTGAATCCTCGTCCATTCTGCAAAATCCGCGTTTCCGCTCTCCGGTTACCCAGATTCCGCGTTCCGACGTCGAGCGATTTCACCTGTCCGCCGAGACCCGGGGACCAACGCCGTGATCGAAAAATTGAATCCGGGGCAACGCCGGCTATTGGCACTGGCGATCCTGGTGTTGGCGCTGGGGGCTGTTTTCAGCCTCACCGTGTTGCCCGTCCTGCTGGCCAACCAGCACTACCAGGATACCATCACCACCCAGCAAAGCCGTCTGCAACAGCTGCAGCGCGCCGCCGCCATCGGCGACACCCTGCAGCCGGAATATGAGCAACTCCAACGCTGGCAAACGACCGACGCGCACTACCTGAAAAGCAACAGCGCGGCGCTGGCGGCGGCCGAGCTTCAACGCCTGGTAAAGCGCATCGTAGTGGCTAAAAATGCGGAAGTGGTGAGTACCCAGATCCTGACCACGCGGCAGGAAGAGGGCTTCGACCGCGTTGCCCTGAAGGTACGCATCCGGGGCGGACTGGAGAACATCGTACAGGCATTCCATGTCATCGAGACCGGTGAGCCGTTCATTTTTCTGGATAATGTGTCGGTCCGCGCCGGCAGGGGACGACGCGTTCGCGGAAAAGTCGCCACCCTGCAAGCTCTGGATATCGATATGGAACTGATCGGATACATGCCCCATTCATCATGAAGCGTATCTCCTTTGGCAATAGACTGACCCCCATGCTGCTGGCAGCCTGTGCCTTATTCGGCATTATTGTGGCAATCGAATGGTTTGTACTATCCCGGCAGAATGGAACCCCGACCGGGAACGATACCCAGCCAGCCGTCGCGGCCGACACCCTACCGACCCGAACCACCTACGCGGCACCGGATTTCGAGACCTTCAGTGAGATCCTCGAACGTCCCCTGTTTACGGAAGGTCGTACGCCACCGGAACCGCCCACAGCCGAACAGGCAGCCGTCCTCAAACCCGGAATGCGGGCGCAGCTCACCATGCGTCTGGAGGGCATAGCGCTCACCCCGGTGGCCAGAATCGCGGTGGTACGCGACATCAGCAGCAACACACTGTTGCGCCTGGCGGAGGGTGCGACACATCAGGGCTGGGTGGTGGAGAGCGTCAACGCCACAAGTGCCACGCTCAAGCGTGGCGAACAGACACACGAACTCATGCTGGAGCTGAACGAGAAAGGCTTCAAAAAACCTCCTCGCCCGATCAAAAAAACTTCGAGCCCGGTGCGGAAAAATCGCCGTAAAAAGTGACGCCGCCGACGTCTTCCCTATCCATCCAGGCCGGCCTGCGCCTGCGACACGGCGCGGAATATGGCACGCCCCTTGTTCATGGTTTCGGCCCATTCGTTGGCCGGCACCGAATCCGCCACAATTCCGGCGCCCGCCTGAATATGCAGCATGCGTTCCTTGATGACCGCTGTGCGTATCGCGATGGCGGTATCCATATTGCCGGTCCATGACAGGTAACCCACGGCACCGGCATAGACCCCGCGCTTCACCGGTTCCAGTTCATCGATAATTTCCATGGCGCGGATCTTGGGTGCACCGCTGACCGTGCCCGCCGGAAAGGTTGCGCGCAGAACGTCAATGGCCGACATGCCTTCGTTAATCCTGCCCACCACATTCGAGACGATATGCATAACATGTGAGTAACGTTCGATCAGCATCTTTTCAGTCAGTTCAACACTGCCGATTTTACTGACACGACCGGCGTCATTGCGGCCCAGGTCGATCAGCATCAGGTGTTCGGCGAGTTCCTTTGGATCGGCCAGCAGTTCTTTTTCGAGCAGCAGATCTTCGGCTTCATCCTTGCCGCGCGGGCGTGTACCCGCGATGGGCCTTACGGTAACGACACCGTCTTCCAGGCGCACCAGTATCTCCGGGGACGAACCGACGATATGAAAATCATCCAGATCCAGATAATACATGTAGGGCGATGGATTCAGGCTGCGC
>Ga0209567_10001468_pt1 | contig 12076 bp, 9 predicted proteins | sample COG_12_FD_184756 | JGI IMG/M metagenome (GOLD analysis project Ga0209567, IMG submission 184756) | Pelagic marine sediment microbial communities from the LTER site Helgoland, North Sea, for post-phytoplankton bloom and carbon turnover... | ecosystem: Environmental > Aquatic > Marine > Neritic...
GCCGAGTTGTAGGGCGCACCCCCACTCAGAGCAGCAGCAATACCTCGGTCGGGCGGCGCCGCCGAATCGATACAATCCGCGCCGTGGAACCCCTTCTGCTGCTCACCACGGTTCTCGCCGGCGGCTTCGCGTTCGGCTGGATCGCCCGGCTCATCGTCCCCGGCGAGGCGCCGCTGTCGTGGTCCGAGACCACCATCGTCGGCGTGGTCGGAGCCGGGCTGGGAGCCACAGCCGTCAACCTGCTGGTCGGCGGCAACTCTATCACCGACTTCACCTTCCTGACCATCCTCGGCAGCGTTATCGGTTCTGTGATCGTGCTGCTCATCGCCACTTGGTTGGCCCGCAAATTCGGCTGGCACGCAGCACCGGAGCCTCCGCCACCATCGGTTGCGGACCTGATCGTGGCCGGGGAGACCAGCCACGTCGAGTTCAAGGAAACAGCCCGGGTCAACACGCACACGGGGCGGCGGGACGACAAGATCGAACTGGTGGTCGCCAGAACCATCGCCGGTTTCCTCAACGCCGAAGGTGGTACGTTGCTCATCGGAGTCGCCGATGATGGTTCGGCTGTTGGACTCGAACGGGATCTGGCCGTCATGAAGGCACCCGATGTCGATCGTTACCAACTCTGGCTCACCGACCACATGCAGACCTGCCTCGGCAAGAACGCGGTCACGTTCGTCACCGTCACCTTCGAGAAGGCTGGGGTTACCGAGGTTTGTCGCGTCGAGGTGGCTCCTGCCGGTATGCCGATCTTCCTCAACGAGCCCAAGGGACCACGCACCGCCGACTTCTATCTGCGTCTCGGCAACTCGACCCGTCGCCTCCTCACCGACGAGGTGCTCGAGTACCAGGCCAGACGCTGGCCAACCTAGGAGTACAGCAACCCGTTTTGGCGGATCTCAGCGCAGCATGTTGCGCTCATGTCCGCCAAAAGCCTCTTGGGGTGCGAGAATCACGCCATGGTCGAACAGTATCCCGGATGTCCCAGCCCACTCGGAGCCCTCGTCGAGCCGGACGGCGTCAACTTCAGCGTCTACTCCCGCAGCGCCACTCGGGTTGACCTTCTGCTCTACGACCACGTTGACGACAGCGAGCCTGCCCGCGTCCTGCAGCTGGACCCCGATCCGCACCGCACCTACCACTACTGGCACGTGTTCGTTGCCGGGATCGGTCCCGGCCAGATCTACGGGTACCGCGCCCACGGACCGTTCGACCCCGACCGTGGTCACCGTTTCGACGCCGACAAGGTGCTGGTCGATCCGTACGGTCGTGCCGTCGTCACCCCCTCCGGGTACGATCGACGGGCCGCCATCGAGCCAGGCCGTAACGACGCGGCCGCCTTCAAGAGCGTCGTCGCCGACCCAACGACCTACGACTGGGAGGGAGACCTGCCGCTCCGGCGCCCCTTTGCCGGGTCGGTCATCTACGAGATGCACGTAGGCGGGTTCACGAAGAACCCCAACTCGGGAGTCGATCCGCAGCGACGAGGTACCTATGCCGGTCTGATCGACAAGATCCCGTACCTCAAGGACCTCGGGGTTACCGCCGTCGAACTCATGCCGGTGTTCCAGTTCGACCGCCAGGACGCCGACTTCGGCCTCCCCAACTACTGGGGCTACGCCCCGATCTCGTTCTTCGCCCCCCATGCCGGCTACAGCTCACGCCGTGACGCCCTCGGCCCGCTCGACGAGTTCCGTGACATGGTCAAGGCGCTCCACCGCGCCGACATCGAAGTGTTCCTTGATGTCGTCTACAACCACACGGCCGAAGCCGGCGCCAACGGCGCCACGATGAGCTTCCGCGGGTTCGAGAACTCGACCTACTACATCCTCGAGAACGGCGGCCGCGACTACGCCAACTACTCGGGCTGCGGCAACACCCTCAACGCCAATCAGTCCATCGTGCGGCGCCTCATCCTCGACAGCCTCCACTACTGGGTGGGCGAGATGCATATCGATGGATTCCGGTTCGACCTCGCCTCGATCTTGTCACGCGACGAGCGCGGCTTCCCGCTACCCAATCCCCCGGTGCTGTGGGACATCGAGTCCGATCCCCACCTCGCCGGCACCAAGCTGATCGCAGAAGCCTGGGATGCCGCCGGCCTCTACCAGGTGGGCGACTTCGTCGGCGACAGTTGGAAGGAGTGGAACGGCAAGTTCCGAGATGATGTGCGCGCCTTCGTGCGCGGCGACGCCGGTACCATTACTCGCATCGCAGACCGCTTGGTCGGCAGTCCGGATATGTATGCCGACGAGCCCCGCGAAGCCGAGCAGAGCATCAACTTCGTCACCAGCCACGACGGCTTCACCGTCAACGACCTCGTCTCGTTCAACCGTAAGCACAACGCGGCCAACCGGGAGGACGGCCGGGACGGAACCGACTACAACGTCAGCTGGAACTGCGGCACCGAGGGTCCGACCAGTGACCCCGTTATCGAGGCGCTCCGCAACCGGCAGGTCAAGAACCTGCTGACCATCACGATGATGTCGCTCGGCGCTCCCATGCTGCTGATGGGCGACGAAGTCCGCCGCACCCAGGACGGCAACAACAACGCCTATTGCCAGGACAATGAGACCAGCTGGTTCGACTGGCACGACCTCGATCGTCACGCCGACATCCACCGCTTCGTGAAGGGGCTCATCAGGCTCCGGCTGCAGCGTGACACCGTCACCACCGAGCCCCACTTGACCCTCATCGACCTGATGGAGCGGGCAAAGATCCGGTTCCACGGGGTGAAGGTCGACGAACCCGACTTCTCGCACCACTCGCGCAGTATTGCTCTGTCGGCCCAGTCGTTGTCGGGAGACCTCCTGATGCATTTTGCCCTCAACGGGTACTGGGCTCCCCTCGATTTTGAGCTGCCACCGCTTCCCGACTGGGCAACCAGCGGCTGGCGACGGGTCGTCGACACTGCGCTTGCCGCCCCCGATGACATCTCGACGCCTCAAGAGGCCTCGGCCGTGGCGATACCCACCTATCGGGTCGGGGGACGCGCCGTAGCCGTTTTCTTCGCCAACGCCGCACCGCAGGACTAGCCCACCGCCCCCACCTCGGTCTCATCGCCGGCTCATCGACGACTCACCCCGCCCTCATCGGCCTCCCGTAGAACGGTGCTACATCGAGTCAACACGGAAGGGACCGGCCATGAGATACACGGCTCACACGTTCGTCGCAGTTGCGCTGGCCGCGGGACTGAGCGCCTGCGGGACCGACGCAGCGCAGGACACGACGACCCCGGACACGGCGCAGGTTGAGCCGATGGGAATGGAGATGGACATGGGCGACCCCGCTGCCACCCCGGCCGATGCGATCGAAGACGCCAGCCTCAGCACCGGCGAGTTCGTTGCACTGCCGACGGCGCCGGCCGGCAGGACGCCGAGCGGCGAGGCCGACCTGGCCCGCCATGTAGCAGGGACGACGGTGACGCTCCGCCTCCAAGGTCTGCCGCCCGACACCGCGTTCATCGCCCACGTCCACGAGGGTCCCTGCTACGAGGCCGGCGGACCCCACTACAAGCACGACCCAGCCGGTGACGACTTGCCGCCCAACGAGATCCATCTCGCCCTCACCAGCGACCCCGGCGGTATTGCCATGATGACGGTCGAGAACCCTCAAGCTGCCGATGAGCGGGCCCGCAGCGTGGTGATCCACATCGCCGGCGATGACACCCCAAAGCTGGCATGTGCCGATCTCGACGATGTCGCCCGTTGACTGCTGCTCCCTGTAGGAGACCGCGACCACTAGCGTTGTCGAATCCTGCAGGAAGGCCACCATGACCAACTTCGACGTGACCGGGATGCCCGACGGGCGCGACACGCTGCGCACGATGGGTTGGGAGTCGCTCCCCTACGGCAGCGTCGGCTTGACGCGCCGCACCGACCTCGGCAACGGGAAGTCGGTGTGGTCATGGCTCGTGCTCATCCCATGGTCCGATGACGCCAAACCGTGGATCGACGGCACCAAGATGCTCGGCCCATCGCTCAAGGACGAGAGCCAGGAACGGGAAGACATCATTGCCGACATGCGGGCTCTGCTCGACAAGAGATACGGCGAGACTGTCGGCCAACGCGCCGCGGACGCACTGATAGAACGGATTCTCGAAGAGGACTAGAAGGGCATTGCGCCAACGCTCCTGAGGATCTGGCCGGTCGAACCGCCACCGGATTTCGCCTACGGTTCGACCGGCTAGTTTCATTTCATGCCGGCCGCATCTGATCTTCCGATCCTCTCCGAACGGGAGCGCGCCCGGCTGTGGGATCGCCTCTTGCTCGACCGCCTCGATGCCGTGGTTCCCCGCATCATGGAGCGCGCCGAGATCGACTGCTGGGTGCTTGTGGCTCGGGAATACAACGAAGACCCGGTGGTCACCACGATGTTCCCCTCTACCTGGATCAATGCCCGGCGCCGCACCGTCCTTGTCTTCACCGACTACGGCCGGACCCGAGCTGCGATTGCTCGCTACGGGGTCGGCGACGCCTTCCCAGCGGCATGGGATCCGGAGATCGAACCGGACCAGTGGGACAGGCTGGCCGCCTACCTCGAGGAACGAAGCCCGCAGCGCATCGGGCTCAGCCGCTCGGAGACCTTTGCGCTCGCCGACGGTCTCACGGCCACAGAAGACGCAGCCCTCGTTGCCGCGTTGTCCCCCGAGCTGGCCGGCCGGCTGGTGCCCGCCGAACCGCTCGCCATCGGCTGGCTGGAGACTCGCACAGAGGCCGAAAGGGAACTGCACGGCACAGCTTGCGCCGTCGCTCACTCGATCCTGCGAGAGGCGCTCTCCCCCGCGGTGATCACGCCGCATTCGACCACAACCGCCGATGTTGAGTGGTGGCTGCGTCAGCAGGTGGCCGACCTCAACCTCGGTACCTGGTTCCACCCCACGGTCTCGGTCCAACGTGACGCCCCTCATGACGAGCGCGATTCGTTTGCGGTGGCTCCCGGCGACGTCGTCATCGAACGCGGCGACCTGATCCACATCGATTTTGGGATCGCCTACGTCGGCATTCACACCGACCAGCAGCAACACGCCTACGTGCTGCGGCCGGGCGAGAACGCCGCCCCGGTGGGAATCGTTGCCGGCCTTGCAGCTGCCAACCAGGCCCAAGACCTCGTCATGCAAGAGTTCCGAACCGGTCGTACCGGCAACGAGGTGTTGGCCGCGGCCCTAGCCAGGACCGCCGAGGCCGGCCTTGACGCCACCATCTACAGCCACCCGATCGGACTCCACGGCCACGCGGCAGGCCCGACGATCGGCCTGTGGGATCAGCAGGGTGGAGTGCCCGGCCAGGGCGACTACCCCGTCTACACGGACACCTCGTATTCGATCGAATTGTCGGTAGTTGCGCCCGTTGCAGCATGGGGCAGCCGTCCGGTGCGCTTCATGCTCGAAGAGGATGCCTTCTTCGACGGTACCGCCTGCAGCTTCCTCGATGGCAGGCAGACCAACGTCTGGTTGATCTGACGGCGTCGGGGCCTTGGGCCGACGCCATCACGGATAGGGCCTTGCGTCCGGGTGCTTGACCTCCATGCCCCCGAACAACACGGTGGCGTTGATCTCCAAGCGTGGCGCCCCAGGGCCGACCACTTCGTTCTTGGCGCCGTTAGACCAACCACCAAAAAGCGGCAGCCCGCTGACCCGCACTTCCCAACCGTGGGGCACCGTGATCTCGGTGCCGCCAAACGCCGTGAGCACCCCCAGGGTCACGCCATCGTCAACGATGGCGGCCTCCGCCAGATTGACCTCGGTTCCCCCAAAGAGGGTCGTTATCGACCCGCCCTGGAAGGCTGCCGATCTACTCGCGACCTCGCGGCCCCAGAATGCTACGAACGACTCAACCGTGTCTGACGCGTCGGCGTCGCTCCCCCGGCCCGAGCCGATGCCAAGCAGGATCCACACACCCGCCAGCATCAACATCGCGGCCCAGAACGCCCCCCATGCGTCCGCCGAGACGACATCGAGACGAACCGCCAAGAGCATCAGGCCGAGTGCAATGACGAATGCCGGCGGGAACCAATGGCGCGGATTGGACAGAAACATGCCGACACCAAGTCCGATCAAGATGACGGGCCAGAAGGTGGCGAGAAGCTCGCCGGCGTCGAGGACATCGAACTGCTCGAGCAGGAGCAGCACCCCAAACGCCACCAGACCAACACCCAGCAGCAGCCTTCCCGTGCTCACGTGTGGCCTCCCTGCGGTTCGCGTTCCATCTTGCCGTTCACGCTACCGATGGACCGCTGGGTCGATCAGGTGACCGAGGAACCAATCGCGGGCGAGCGCCGCCGCCCGATCCAAAGTGCCCGGCTCCTCGAAGAGATGGGATGCTCCGGGCACGATGGCGAGGCTGACCTCGGCGGCCATCCGCAGCATGGCGTCCTCGTTGAGCGTCTGGACCACAACATCCAGTTCCCCGACGATCAACAGCGTTGGCGCCCGGACCCGGCTCAGAGCGTCGTCGGCGAGGTCTGGTCGCCCGCCGCGAGACACGACCGCCCCCACCACGCTCGGGTGGTCTGCGGCCGCAATCAGCGCCGCACCGGCGCCCGTCGAGGCGCCAAACAAGCCGATCGGAAGCCCGACGACGTCGCCGTCGGTCTGGAGCCATCCGACCGCGGCCGCCAGACGCGACGCCAACAGCGGGATGTCGAAGCGGTGCTCGGAGGTCAGACGATCCCTCAGCTCCTCTTCAGCCGAGAGGAGGTCAAAGAGCAGGGTCGCCAGCCCGGCTCGATTCAGATAGCCCGCGACCCATGCATTGCGCCGGCTGAAGCGGCTACTCCCACTGCCGTGAACGAACACGATGATCCCGCGAGGTTCGGCAGGCAGAGCCAGTTCACCCTCGAGCGGAACGTACCCGGCATCGATCACGACCGTCCGGCGGTAAACGGTGTTATCCAACGCCATACATCCCTTCAGCAGCTCCGTCATTCTGATCCTGGTCCGTCCCCGGCTTCGGCTCTAGGGCCGGACGCCCCTTCGCCGCCGACCTGTCCCGTCACTCTGTGGTGCCGCGTTCCCAATCGGCGTGGAGCGCGGCGTAGACACCACCCGCAGCCAGCAGCGCGTCGTGGTCTCCCTGCTCGACGAGAACGCCGCGATCGAACACCAGCACCCTATCGGCGGCTTCCGCCGTCGACAGCCGATGCGCGATAGTGATGCTGGTTCTCCCGGAGGTGAGTCGTTCAATGGCGCGGCGTAGCTTCACCTCGAGCGAGGGATCGACCGCCGACGTGGCCTCATCCAGGACGAGCAGGTCCGGCGCGGCCATCCACGCCCGCACCATGGCGACGAGCTGCCGTTCGCCCGCGGACAACTGGCCGCCACGCTCCCCAACCTGGGTGTCGACACCGTTTGGCAGCGCGTCAACCCAGCCTTCGAGCTCGAGGTCCCGGAATGCGGCGCGGACTTCTCCATCGGTCGCCCCCGGCTTGCCGTACCGAACATTGGCGGCGATGGAGTTGTCAAAGAGGAACCCTTCCTGCGGCACAAAGGCAACCTTGGCGCGCAGGTCGCGGAACGGAACCTCGTCGATGGCAACCCCGCCGACCTTGACCCGGCCGCTAGTCGGATCGAGCAGACGGGTGACCAGCTTCGCAAAGGTGGTCTTGCCGGATCCGGTTTCCCCGACGACGGCGAGCCGACTTCCCACGTCGACGTGGACGCTGACATCGCGCAGAGCCGGTTCGCCCGTCGGATAGCTGAAGCTGACGTCTTCGAACTGGACATCGAGACCGCCATCGGGCAGCTTCGGACCGGTCAACGGGTCCGGCACGTCACTCTCGGTGTCAATGACCCCGAGGATGCGGCGTAGACCGGCTCCCGCCGTCTGCGCGTGATCCAGCGTCTCGACCAACATCTGAACGGGCTCAACCAGCAGGTTTACGAGGAAAAGGAACGCCAGCAGCGTGCCGGCACTGGTACCCGACGAGGCCCCCAGCACGACGCCGATCCCGATCACCGATGCCGTGAGGAGTCCGGCAAATACCTCGGCGCTCGAGAAGAGAGCCGCCCCCAGCTTGGCGGTGCGGTACTCCTCGTCGCACTGTGCATCGAGCGTCGCCCGCACGTTCTCGATCGTGGCATCCTCGGCGCCGAACGCACGAATGACCGGCAACCCGGCGATGGCCTCGCCAAGGGCGGCCAGGGTGTCTGCGACCCGCCCGCGCACGCGGTCGTGAGCCCGCCGCAGGATCTGTTGGAACCAGCCGAGCAAGACGGCGTAGATGGTGACGCCGATCACGACCAGCAGCGCCAGACGCCAGTCGTAGTAGACCATGACAATCACTGCGAGTACGACCTGGGCGGAGCCGATGATGATCCCGACGCCACCCCATTCCATGAAGTGCATGATCGTGTCGACGTCTGAGGTGACCCGCGAGACCAGTGCACCCCGCCGTTCCGATTCGACGTGCAGGACGGAGAGTTCGTGCAGGTGGCGGAAGGTGAAGACGCGCAGGTCCGAAAGCCCGGACGACGAAGCGATCGACAGCCGAATCACTGCGGCCCGCCCGGCAAGGGCCGAAATCAGCATGGCCCCGAACGCGATCGCACCCTTCCTCAACACGGAAGCCATGTCGATCTCATCAGTTCCGAGCACATCGGAGTCGATGATCAGCTGGATCATGATCGGCACCACGATCGCCATGCCGGTACCGATGAACGCCAGCACCAGTGTGAACCCCAGCCCCTTGCGGAGCTCCGGAGACTCCTTGAAGGCGCGACGCAACGCCGTGGCGGTGCCGATCGACGGGGCGGCGGTTGACGTGGTCACGACTCTGCGTCCATTCTCGGGGTCCGGGCGGGTCCTCCCCGCCGTTCGGCGGCGTCCTCTTCATATGCTTGGAGCAACCGGGCATACCCGGGCACTTCCAACATCAGATCGCGGTGAATCCCGTGCGCGATGATCCGCCCCTCGTCGATGTAGACCACGTCGTCGGCAAGCGTGATGCTGGAACGCCGGTAGGCGACAACGATCACCGTCGACGGTAGCTCGGCGTCACGCAGCGCCTCGAGAATGCGCGACTCGACCGAGGGGTCAACCGCCGAGGTGGCATCGTCCATGACCAGGAGCCGCGGTTTGCGAGCAATGGCCCGGGCCAGGGCGATTCGCTGGCGCTGTCCACCCGACAGACTGATGCCGCGCTCTCCGATCCGAGTTTCGTAGCCGTTGTCAAGTTCCCGGATGAAGCCGTCGGCTCCGGCGATCCGTGCGGCGTTTTGGATCTCCTCGGCACTTAGCGCCATGCCGAGGCGGATGTTGCCTGCGACGGTGTCATCGAAAAGGAACGCCTCCTGGGCCACATAGGCGACCTCTCCCGGCAATTCCGATCGGGCAAAGTCTCTCAGGTCGCGCCCGTCGAGCCGGATCCGACCGTTCTGCGGATCCCACAGCCTGGCCAGCAACATCGCCAGCGTTGACTTGCCCGAAGCGGTGGGTCCGACGACGGCGACGATCCGTGAGGCCGGGATATCGAGTTCGAGGTTCTGCAGGACCGGCTCGGCCGCCTCGTACGCAAAATCCACTTGTTCACCATCGATGGCGGCACCCGACGCATCCGATCGTGCCGCCAGGTCGCCGTGGCTGACGAAGTCTTCAACGGTGAGGATGGCGTCGACGCGGCGCCATGCCGCCTGGCTCGCGGCCATTTCCCACAGCACAAACCCGACGAGGCGTACCGGAACCGTCAGGAGTGACAACAGGTATGCGATGGTGACAACGTCGCCTCCGGTGATGCCGGCTGAGTCGATGCGGGCAACGCCGGCGATGATGAGAACCAGCGTGGTAACGGCGGGAAGAGTCTCGACGACGGCCCGGTAGTTGCCCCACAGCCGGCCAACCCGGATGAGACCATCGCGGAGGTCCTCCGACGCCAGGCGCATTCGATCCGTCTCGAAGTCCTCCCGGCCGAGCGCCTTGACCGTGAGAGCGCCGTCGAAGCTCTCGTGGGCAACGCTGCTCACAACGCCCCGCCGCCGCTGCACCTCCTGAAAGGCCACAAACATCGACCAACTGCCGCGGGCGTCGATGATGACGATGGAGGCGAGGGCAACAAGAGCGATCAAGCCAAGCAGCGGATCGATCCACGCGATCATGGCTGCGCTGCCGATCAGCAGCAACGACGCACCCGTGCCGTACGGGAGCGGTGCGAGCACGAACGTTGCCATCCGGGCGTCGGTCTCGCTGACGGCCAGCAAATCGCCGGTGGTCTGGCGGCTGTACCAGGCGAGCTCCAGCTTCGTTTGGTGTTCGATGAGGCGCTGGCGGACATCCGCTTGGGTGCGAAACTGGAGGTAGCTCGCTGCAACTCGGCGCAGGGTGATCCCGATGGCCTTCCAGATGGCAACCGCGACCACGGCGGCCAGCGCCGGCCAGAGCCGGCCACCAATCGGCTCGCCTTCGTTGAGCACCGGGATGATCAACGAGTCGGTGATGTTCCCGATAACGACCGCGGACGCAACGATCGCCCCGGCAAAGAGGGCGGCACCGCCGACGGCCAGCCAGAAGGCCGCAGGGTGCCATCGAACAAACCGAGCAATCAGGCGGAGCCCACCCTGAAGGACGGCCGAGAGCGTTTCGGGTTGCGCGGCAGCGCGTTCGGAGGTCACGAAGGACCAATGGTAGAGGAGAGATGCGGCCATCGACCGTGGTCGCCTCGCCCCGAAGCCGCTCCGAGCGTTCAGCCCTCCAGGGTGGGAAGGGCCGCACTCATGACTGCTGCTGCGTACTCGAGCACTTTTGTCTCAGCTGCGGGGTCCGCGGCGACCTGGTCGTAGTACAGGACGCTGCCCTTCCAGCCCTCGGTCTGCCATTCGGCTCCATGCGGGAGTTCGACGCCAAGAAGTGCTTCGCCTTCGAACGGCCACGGATTGGAGTAGAAGTAGGCCCGGCCGGCGGGATATAGGCCGAAGTTGAGTTGGGCCGGATGGGCCTGAACCTCGCCACCCTCCTCGTACTGCTCCATTCGCGTGCCGTACCACTCAAAGGCGAGATCGAACCCGTGCGGCCAGATCTGGACCGGCCCGACCGAGTCGCCCAGTGTCGCCCGCCGACGCTCGAGCACCGTGTTGGCATTGACGAACACGCCCATCAACGCCGTGGCGACCTGCGGGTCGTACTCCCGGGGCGTTTCGTCGACGAACTTCTCGCGGAGATAGTCGCCCTCGAGTCCGTACTTGGCGACCGCGGCGATGAGGGCGTCTGCAAACTCGGTTCCGGTGAGGCCGTCCGTCATGGGGACGGAACTCGCGGTGCCGTCGCTGGACTCGATGACGACGGAGTCACCCACCAGGTCCATGCGCAACGCCACGCTGCCGCCGCTCGGCACCGGGAGATTGTCCGTTACCAGGCCATTCGGCCTCACCTTCAGGCTGATGTGCCACCACTTGGGATGGGGGACCGCGTGCGCCCGAGCGATCGCGCCGACCCCTTTGGCGTAGGCGTGGAGCGTTGCCCGGGTGGGTTCCCACTGTTCGTCGAGCGGGGCGAAAAAGGTGTTCGACACGTGATGATCTCCTCGGTGACGGTCTCTCGCTGGCACAACGCACCGCAGCTCGGTCATCTTCCCGCGACCCTCCTGATCCAAGTGTCGGCTGTCTGACATTCAGCCAAGGGTAGCGGAATGCGGGCGGGGGACGCGCTGGTTGCACAAGAGACAAGAACCCGACACTCCCGGCGGAGGCCATCATGCCCGAGACGATCAACCTCGCCCTGCTCATCGTCCGGGTCGGCCTCGGTGCCGTCTTCCTCGCCCACGGTGTCAAACACGCCATGGGCCGCGAGAAAACGAGCCGCTGGTTTGGGTCGCTGGGCTTCAAGAGCCCAGGGTTTCAGTGGTTCGCGTCCACCGCCACCGAAATCGGCGTTGGGGTGCTGCTGATCGCAGGCCTGCTCACCTCGGTGGCGGCCGCCGCCCTGATCGCCGTCATGGTCGTGGCATTCTGGAGCGTCCACCGCTCCGCCGGATTCTTCATCACATCATTCACGAAGCCCGATGTCGAGGTCGAGGGCTACGAGTACGTCCTCACGCTCGCCATCATGGCGCTTGCCCTCGCCGTTGCCGGCCCGGGCGAGTGGTC
>Ga0209567_10001469_pt1 | contig 12071 bp, 10 predicted proteins | sample COG_12_FD_184756 | JGI IMG/M metagenome (GOLD analysis project Ga0209567, IMG submission 184756) | Pelagic marine sediment microbial communities from the LTER site Helgoland, North Sea, for post-phytoplankton bloom and carbon turnover... | ecosystem: Environmental > Aquatic > Marine > Neritic...
CCCAAACGAAGCGAGCTTTGGCTCGCGACGGCTTCATCTCACGCGAGAGGTGTTCATCGAGCGGGCGGACTTCATGGAAGAGCCGATGAAGAAGTGGTTTCGATTGGCACCGGGTAGGGAAGTGCGCTTGCGTTACGGCGCCCTGGTGACCTGCCACGAAGTCATCAAGGACGACGCCGGGAATGTGGTGGAGCTGCGATGCACCTGGGACCCGGAGTCCAAGGGAGGCAACGCCCCCGACGGTCGCAAGGTGCGCGGCACGATCCACTGGGTCAGCGCAAAGCACGCCGTCGATGCCGAGGTCCGCCTCTACGACCGCCTCTTCAACGAAGAGAACCCGCTCGACGAAGCGCTCGAAGGCGACTTCACCTCGCGCATCAATCCGGAGTCGCTCGAAGTGCTGCAGAGCGCGAAGCTCGAGCCGAACCTCGCCGCACGCGGCCCCGGCGAACGCGTCCAGTTCGAGCGATTAGGCTACTTCGTCGTCGACTCCGACAGCACCCCCGAGCGCCCGGTCTACAACCGCACCATCCAGCTCAAAGACTCCTGGGCCAAGCTCGCAAGAAAGTAGAGTAGGCGATAGTGTGTAGCACCGTCACTTCCCTTTGAATTTCGGAGGCCGTTTCTGGAAGAAAGCCATCACGCCTTCCTGCAGGTCTTCGGAGGTGATGACTCGCTCGAGCGCGGCGTATTCGTGCGCGAGACCGTCCGCCAGGGATTTCGGCCCGCCCTCGATGACTGCGTCCAGGATCCCCGCCACGGCAAGAGGCGCTTTCGCGGAAAGCTCGGTCGCGAGCTCGGTCACGCGCAGGTCGAGCAGATCGGGCTCGCAAACCACCGTGAGCAAGCCGGCTTCGAAGGCCTCATCAGCGCTGAGCTTCTTCGCGAGCAGCATGATCTCGAGCGCCCGGGCGCGTCCGACGGTACGGGTCAGGCGCTGGGTTCCTCCCCAAGCGGGAACCACGCCGAGCTCGACTTCAGGCAAGCCGATCTTCGCCCCGCGGGCACCGATGCGGAAGTGACAGGCCAACGCGATCTCGAAACCCCCGCCCAAGCAAGCGCCGCGAATCGCGCATACGACCGGCTTGCGCATCGTTTCGATGCTGCGGATGACACGCAGACGCTGATCGATGAAATCTTTGACACCGCGGTCCGCTGCCGCTGCGCCGAATTCGCGAATGTCCGCGCCAACCGAGAAGTTTTCGTCACCCGCACCCCGCAAAATGACGGCGCGGACGCTCTCGTCTCTTTCGACTTCATCGACCGTCTTTTCGAGCGCGTCGATCAGGGCCATGCCCAAGCGGTTGTAAGGCGGGTCGTTGAGCTCGATCGTTGCAACCGAGCCCTCGCGGTGGACCACGATCGGCTCCTCCTTGCTCACGACAGCTCCTCGATGTGGCGGTTCAGCTCGTCGTGCCACCATTGGATGGGAGCCTCTTCGATGCCATACGTCAGAAACTCGTTGGCCCCGCTCGAAAGCCCTTGCTGGATCTGCTCGCAAACCCAGAGGTCCTCGCCTTTGAAGACGCCGTTTTGGATGAGCTCGTAGTTGAGCTCCCAGTGCGCTCGCGCTTTTTCGGTCCTGGGCTCTTCGGGAATGATCAGGTCGTGCTCCCAGTAGATCTCCCCGAGACCGGTCGGGTACACCGTGGCGCGGCTGACAAAATCAGGCTGCGCCACGAAGACCGTGTTGGGAAAAATGACGTAAGTCGGTGTGGCGATGTCGCGTATGTCCTCGATCTCGTCGGCCGCCACCGCCTCATGGAAGCCTCCCCGCCCTACGATCGCACGAACGTGCGGGCCCGTGAGCTCCGAGTAGCTCCGGTGGTCTTTGAAGTAGGGACCGACCGTCTTCTTGTGAAGGTGCCGAACGTGGTAGCCGTCGAGAAAGGCTTCCATCACGATCTTCCAGTTGGTGCGTGCCGTGGTGGTCGCTCGGCGGAAGACGAGGTGGCTGCCGAGGTTCAGGGGACCCAAGTCGGGTTCTAGCGGATCGAGAAAAGTGCCGAAGTCGTAATCCGTAGCAGGCGTCGCAACGACCCAGACGAAGCCAAAACGCTCCGTCACGGGGAGCGATTGCAAGTTGAGCGCGCTCTTGTCGAGCGCAGGGAACAGCTCTTCCCGTGGGACCTGGGTCAGAATGCCATCCAGATCGTAGGTCCAGCCGTGGTAGCGGCAATGCAAGCCCTTGCGCGCTTTGCAGAAGCCGGTGTCTTCGACGAGCCGAGTTCCCCGGTGGCGGCAGACGTTGAGCATCGCATGGAGCTCGCCGTCGCGGTTGCGCGTGATGACGATGGGCACACCGAGCGCGTCGTAGGCCAGGCACGAGCCAACCGACTGTAGCTGGGACACGTGCGCGACGGGCATGGGAATCACGCGCAACAAGGCGCGCTCCGCTTGGAGCCGCGCTTCGTCCGTGTACGCCGTGACGGGGATCTGGAAGACCCCGAGCGCAGGATTGAGCGTGCCCTCGTACACGCGGACCAGTTTCTGCAGTAGCTCTTGGTAGATCGGCGGATTGTTCACGTCGTTTTCAGTACCACATCCGAGCCCGCCGCTGCTGGGAAACCTCTGGTATGCTCGCGTCCTCAGTGCGCAGTTTAATCATGGTCGTAGCGCTCGTCGCCGTGATCGGCTTTGCAGCCGGGACCTGGCTCATGACTCGCGGGCCCAGTCCCGTGCAGGCCGCGCGCATCGCCGACGTGCTCCAGGACACGGCCCCTCCCGGCGAGCCGGCTGCATATGCGCATTGCGCCTCTTGTCATTTGCACGATGGCAGCGGCAGGCCCGACGGCTCGATCCCGCGTCTGACCGGTCAGAGGCGCGCGGTCCTGGAGAACAAGCTCTATCGATTGAGAGCAGGAATGATGCGGCTTCCCGTCATGGACCCGTATGCGCGCACGCTGCCGCCCGAGGAGATCACGGAGATCGCGAGCTACCTATCTGAGCTACCGGAGCTCGAGCTCCCGCCCAGTCAGGCCAGCAAAGCGGAACAAGCCCATGGCGCGTCCCTGTTCGCGCGGCATTGCGCGTCGTGTCACGGCGCAAACGGCGAAGGGAACGATGGCCTATTCGCTTCCCGGCTGTGCGGACAGTACGCCGGCTACCTCGTTCGACGTCTCGAAGAGGCGGCCGCGGGGACCCGTGGCGACGCGGACGCGATCATGCAAGGCGTCGTCGATACTGTTCCGGTCCAGAATCTGAGTCCGATCGTTGCCTGGCTGTCTGTTGGAGATGGGTGTCCGTCGCCGTGACCGATCGATTCAGCCGCAGGCGATTCGTACGCGTGGCTGGAGGGGCCGCGGCAGCCGCATCAATCGGAGCGCCCGGTCTGGTTCGCGCGGCGACCACCGGTGAGGTCCAGCCCGTGGCACGACATGTGAACGTGATCATCATTGGCGCCGGACTTTCGGGCCTGATGGCCGGGCGCGAGCTCCTGAAGCGCGGAGTAGATTCATTTCTCGTACTCGAAGCGCGGGAGCGCGTGGGCGGGCGCACGCTCAACATGCCAATCGGGGGCGGGCACATCGTGGAGGTCGGCGGGGAGTGGATCGGCCCCGGCCAAAACGCGATTGCCGCCCTGATCGACGAGCTCGGGATCAGCGCATTCGATCAGTATTACGAGGGCGACACGACTTACGACATCGAAGGTGTGATCTCTCGCGGCCTCTTGCCGGACGTCAGCCTTTCCGAGGCTGCCGACTTTGCGAAGATCGCCTGGAAGCTCGACCGCCTCTGCAAGAAGATGCCGGTCGGCGAGCCCTGGCGCATGAACGACGCGTCGGCGCTCGATCGGACCACCCTCGGAAACTGGCTGCGCGAACACGCGTCGACGAGCTTCACACCCTCGGTGTTTCGCTTGATCAGCCGCGCGGTCTGGTCGGGTTATCCCGAGCGCATTTCGTTGCTCTGGGTCTTGCACTATCTCCGTTCCGCCGGAGGTCTGTTACCGGTGATCCTCAACGACGGTGGCGCCCAGGACCAGCGCATCGACGGGGGCTCTCAAGTGATCTCGGAGCGCATGGCTGCCGAGCTTGGCGATCGCGTTCTCCTTGGCCAGCCGGTGCTCCGCATCGCGGACCAGGCCCCTGAACGCATGCGTGTCGTGACCTCTGCGGAAACCTTCACCACCGATCGAGTCATCGTCGCCATGGCGCCTGCCGACACGACACGGATCGAGTTCGCGCCCGCACTGCCGAAGCCACGCCAGGACTTGGCCGCTGGCTGGGCGCGACTGCCACGCTTGCCACTCGTCAAAGCCGCTATGCTGTACGAGCGCCCATTCTGGCGAACGGAGGGGCTCAACGGCGCGATGCAAAGCGATCGCAGCCCGATCCAGCTGGTCTTCGACAACTCACCTGAAGATGCATCGATGGGCGTTCTCAGTTGTTTCCTTTCCGTCGTGGAGTCTCCGCACCTCGCAGACCGCAAGGCCCGCGAGCACGGCTTGAAGAAGGAGCTTGCGCGCTACTTCGGGACCAAGGCTCTCGGCGCGACCGGCTACGTCGAGAAGGACTGGTCAGCCGACCCGTGGAGCACCGGCTGCATCACCCCGCTGACGCCTGGCGTGCTCACTGCTGGCGGGGAGCATTTGCGAAAGCCGAGTGGCCGCATCTTCTGGGCCGGCACCGAGAGCGCCAAGCGCTGGTGCGGATATATGGACGGCGCCATCTCCGCAGGTGCGCGGGCAGCGGACGAGGTCCACGCTTCGCTAGAGCGCTAGGACTGCCCGATCGCGCTCAGGATCCAGCGGCGGGTTTCGATCGGGTCGATGACCGCATCGATTTCGAAGTGCGCCGCCATGTTGACCGCTTTTCCACGCTCGTAAAGCTTGTCCACCATTTGCTGGAACATGGTTTCGCGCGCTTCCGGATCTTCGATCGCCGCGAGCTCTTTGCGGAAACCGAGCTTGACCGCCCCTTCGAGGCCCATCCCGCCGAACTCACCGGTCGGCCAAGAGATCGTGAACGCGGGTGCCTTGAAGCTACCGCCGGCCATCGACTGCGCCCCGAGCCCGTAGCCCTTGCGCAGGACGATCGTGCAGAAGGGAACCTCTAGCGATGCTCCCGTCGTGAAGAGCTTCGCCGCGAGCTTCACGAGCCCGGTTTCTTCGACCTCCGGTCCCACCATGAACCCCGGCGTATCGCAGAGAAAGACGAGCGGGATCCCAAACGTGCTGCAGAGCCTCATGAAGCGGCTCGCCTTGTCCGCCGCCTCGCCATCGATCGCGCCCCCTAGATGCATCGGGTCGTTGGCAACGAGGCCGACGGGCTTGCCTTCGACTCGCGCCAATGCGGTGACCATGCCCGCGCCAAAGCCGCCCCTGAGCTCGAGTACCGAATCGCTGTCCGCTAACGTCTCGATCACTGCGCGCACGTCGTAGACACGTAGTCGATTCTCGGGAATCGCCGAGCGAAGCAAGCGTTGGTCCGCGCAGCTCCAGCGGGAGAGGGCGCCTTGGAAGTACGAAAGATACTTTTTCGCCGCCGCAACAGCCTCGTGGTCGTCGTCGACCAGGACGTCGATCACGCCATTTCGATATTGGGAGGCCGAAGGACCGATCTCTTCGGGCGCGAACACGCCGAGCCCTCCGCCTTCGATCATCGCAGGACCGCCCATGCCGATGTTCGAAGCCTTCGTAGCGATCACGACGTCGCAGCAACCGAGCAGCGCGGCGTTCCCCGCGAAGCAGTGACCCGAGTTCACGCCGACGAGCGGAACCTTCCCTGAAAGCTCTGCGAAGTACTGAAACGCGCGGCAATCCAGGCCTGCCACGATCGCGTGGTCGGTGTCGCCCGGTCGACCGCCTCCGCCCTCGGAGAAGAGCACGACAGGAAGGCTCCGCTCCTCGGCAAGCTCGAACATGCGGTCCTTCTTGAGGTGATTCATCGTGCCCTGCGTGCCGGCGAGCACCGTGTAGTCGTAGGACATGACCACGCACTGCACGCGAGTTTGCCCGAACGCCTCTCCGTTGATGCGGCCGATGCCTGCAACCATTCCGTCCGCGGGCGTGCGCTTGATCAAATCATCGATGGGCCGGCGCCTTCGCTGGGCGGCAATGACCAACGCGCCGTATTCGACCAGCGTTCCATCGTCGAGGAGATCCGCGATGTTCTCTCTCGCAGTGCGCTGCCTGGTCTTGCGACGCTTCGCGACGGCCTCCGGCCGGTTTTCGTCGAGCCCAAAGGCATGGCGCTCGTTCACTTCGGCTAGGTCCGGGCGAATTTCGTCTATCGAAGCCTGTTCCTGGGCGTCCTCCGCGGCCTGGACGTGCTCCGCCCGTTCCAAGATCACGAGCGCGTCTCCGGCCGCCACCATCGCATCGGCTTCGACGAGCACCTTCCGGACGACGCCGCTCTGCCTGGCGCTGACGATGTGCTCCATCTTCATCGCCTCGAGGATCACGAGCGTCTGCCCAGCCGCAACCCGCTGCCCGATTTCGGCCCGCACGCCAACGACCAGAGCCTGCATCGGCGCACAAACCTGAAAGCTCCTGCCCATCCCCCCGTGTTAGCAGCTTCTGCCGCCGAATTAACCCTTTCAAAAAGGGGACTGTCCCCTTTTTGAAAGGGTTAATGAGTTGGGGGGTTTGGATTAGGATGGGTGGATGGAGCGCGCGGAAAAGAATGTTCGGTTGGGGATGACCCTGCCGGTGGGTGGGGCGGATAAGGCGGTCGAGCTCGCAACGATGGCTCGCGACCGAGGGTATGACGAGATTTGGATGGCGGAGGTCAATGGCGGGGACTCGTACGCGCTTGCTGGCGCGGTTGCGCAGGGCGCGCCGGGAATGCGCATTGGGACCGCGGTCGTTCCCGCTCAGACACGGACGCCGATGGTGCATGCGATGGCGGCCATGACCTTGAGTCAGATGACCAACGGCAACTTCATTCTCGGCATCGGACTTTCGTCGCCGAACATCGTTCAAGACTGGGCCGGCCAGCCGTTCGACAAGCCCCTCACGCGCATGCGCGAGCACGTCGAGGTGCTGCGTCAGATGATGAGTGGACAGAAAACCACGTATGAGGGCAAGACCCTATCGGCAAAGAGCTTTCGGCTCGGCGGTGCGACCGTCGGCGAGGTTCCGATCTATCTTGGCGCGCTCAACAAGGGGATGTTGCGCTTGACTGGGGCGCTTTGCGACGGAGTCTGCCTCAACATGGTTCCCGAGTCGGCCCTGCCGCAGGTCCTCAGCGAGGTTCGGGTGGGCGCCGAGGAGGCAGGGCGCGACCCCCGCACGATCGAAGTCGTTGCTCGGCTTCACGTGGTCATGGCCGACGACCCGGCGATGGGCCGCAACTTGATCCGCACGGTCTTCGGCGCCTACGCGGCAACGCCCGGTTACAACAAATGCTTCGAATGGATCGGCTACGAAGAGGAAGCGCAGAAGATTCGCGAAGCGTTTGCCAAGGGCGACAGAGCCGGCGTCGCGATGGCTGTGACGGACCGGCTCTGTGACGCGATGGCCGTCGTCGGTGATCGGGAAACCGTCCGCGCGCGCATTCGCGCTTACGCGAAAGCAGGGATCGACGTCTGTGTGGTCAACCCCATCGCCGATTTCTCTGCAGTGCCTGAGGTCCTCGAAGACATCTCGGGCTGCCTCGATGGCCTCGATCTGAGAAATAGCGGCGTAATGCGCGCGACCAGCGCTGGCTCTTGAGACGACCCCCGGATCGTGCTCTGCTGCAGGATGGTCCGTAGCCTGCTCCTGTCGTCCCTTCTCCTTCTTGGCGTTCTGGTCAGCGGAGATTCGTTCCCGGGTGAAGCTAGCGCCGAAGAGGCCCCCGCCCCAAGCCCTGAGCCGAGCCCCGAAGCGACCACGGAGCCAACCCACCAGCTTCGAATCGCGACCTTGGCGCCGAGGCAATCCGGCCTCGGCAAGGCCTTTCAGCAGCTCCGCAAGGACTTGAAAGAGATCACCAACGGGCAGGTGAACCTCAAAATGTACGACGGTGGCGTAGCCGGCGACGAGCTCACGGTGGTTCGCAAGATGCGGGTGGGGCAGCTCGATGGCGCCTTGTTGACCTCGACGGGGCTCGGCGCCCTCGTGCCCCAGGTGCTCGTGCTTCAAGCGCCAGGGCTGATCACCAGCTATCCGGCGCTCGACGACGTGCGGGAAAGGCTCGGCCCTGAACTGGTCGCCCTCTTCGACAAGGCCGGGTACGCGTTGATCTCCTGGGGGGATTCCGGACAGGTTCGCATCTTTTCGAAGCACAAGATCCAACATCCGTCCGATCTTCACAAAGTTCGGCCCTGGGTGTGGCGAGGCTCGCCAACGATGAAGGCATTCATCGAAGCTGCAGGCGCCAACGGGGTGACCATGGGCCTTCCGGAGGTTTTCTCGGGCCTTCAAACGGGGATGGTCGATACGGTGATCTCGTCCTCGATCGGCGTCCTCGCGTTTCAGTGGCACACGCGGCTCAAGACCATGACCAAGCCGGGCGGCGGCATCGTCGTTGGAGCGTACGTGATCAAGAAAGATCGTCTCGCCGCGCTTCCACGAGCCGCGCAAGACTACATTCGGCAAAGTGCCAAGGACCACGCAGAGGAGTTCCGCGAGGGCGGCCGGCGGCTCGACAAGGAAGCAAGCGAGGCACTCGCGGGCAGGCTCAAGTCGGTCAACCTGTGGCGCAACCAGCAGGCCTGGGAAGCGATCCAGCGCGACGCCCGCAATTCATTGGCCGGGCGACTCTACTCGAAGTCCTTGATGATCAGAGTGCAAGAGATCGTGGGTAAGAACTACTGAGGTACGACATGCTTAGATGGATTTGCGGCGCATCGCTTCTCATGAGCATCGGCGCGTTTGGTTGCGTCGAGGAGAGTGCCATATGCGGTGACCTCTCGATGCTCGAGCCTGGGCCCACCTGCACCGCATTCTGTTTGAAGGCGGCGGTTGAATGCGAAATTGAGGCCTTTGCGAATGAAACCTGCGCGCTGGAGTGCGAAACGCTCCTGGCCTGCGAGCGCACGAGGTCAGAAGACTGTGGCGACGCGTTCGAGTCAGCGGTGCAATGCGCCACTGCGCTCGAGTGCCAGGACATCCTCGACCAGAGCAACGGGGAAAACCTCGAGACCTATCCCTGCCTGCCCGAGCTACAGGCTCGCGACATCGCCTGCCCCGAGATATGAGAGATATGAAAAAGGGCACCCACGGTCTGGGCGCCCTTTTCCCACTCGCGGCTCACTAATCGACTACTCGCATTCGCTAGGGGAGTCGTCGATCGGGCCCGTGCAGAGATCGAAACACTGGATGCAATTGTTGTTGCAGCGGCATTCGATACAGTCCGGAGCGTTCGTGTCTCTGATACAAAATTCGGCGCAGAAGGCAGAACCGCAGGCCACCGTCGTTCCGGTACATGAGATGCATTCGTCCGAGAGACCTGGTGGGGACGCTACGCCGGTCGCGTCCTGTGTGCACTGGGTGACGCAGCTTGCTGCGTTGGCAACGATCTCCGGGGGGCAGTTGGGTGCGCAGCCGAGCACCTCCAACGCTTCATCGCCGCAGCCCTCGAGTGGCGGAACCGATGTCGGATCGAACTGCAGGGTGCCGAAGATACAGTCGCTCCCGATTGCAGACGCCGCGTCGGGACCCGTGTGCGTCTCGCCCTCCGGTGCGGAGATGTACACGAGGCCATCGTACACCGCCTGGTCCGCGGCGTTGGTGCACGCGTTTATGATAGGACCGCACTCGCCACCCTCGGTGCTGCACTGGCCGGTCACCGGATCAACGGTGCATCCCGCGACTACGGGGCCGCTGTTGCAGGCCGCAGCCGCGCCAGCCAATGCGAGAACCCAGATAAGATTGCCTTGTTTCATGGTTGGTTCCTTTCTCTTGGCTCTACTCGACTAGAAAATCATGGCGGCGCGGAGCTGTACGGTCCAGAGCCAGGCATCGTTGAACCCAGCGTTTGTAAAGGCCTGTTTGGGTTGCATCATGCCGGATTCGAGGTCGACCCAGATGATGTCCTTGGCGCCTACCCTGGCGCGGATCGCGAGGTCAGCCTCCCAACCCATGAAGCAATCAGAGTTGAAGCCACACTGGCTGTTTGTCTCGCGGTAGATCAGGGGGTCGAGCTTGTCGGCCCAAGCCACCAGGAACTGCGTATGCACCTCGAGCCCCGGGACGATCGTGAACCGGAAGCTCGGCATGAGGTACTTCGAGTTCCAGACGCTGCCGTTCGCGCCCAGCTCTTGCGCATTGAACGGAGTCAGGGCCTGGAAAGTCAGAGCCTTGAGTGCCACCTGATACATCAAAAGGCCCACCTTGATGTTCTCGTTGAATCCGCGGGACCTGAGGACCGCCGGCTGCTCGTCGACCGTGCCGGGGGCCGCGCCGGATAAAATGTTGTCGTCACCCGATGACCAGCCGCCTTCGGCCTGAAAGGCCCACTGGCCTTCATCCATGACCCCGATGCGGGCCATGAGATTGAAGACTCGCGCTTGGCCCTCTTGGCAAGGCGCGGCTAAACAACTCGCCAGACCGTCGGGCGGAGCCCCGGTGAACGCCAAGGCGCCACTGTGTCCGAGGATCGCGTGGAACTCGCCTTCGGTCGTGAGCGCCAGGTGACGCTTCTTCTTGAGGGTGCTCTTCAGGCGCCAGGCGAAGTCCGGGATGGTGATCCGGCTGTCGGTCGATCGCTGCCATCGATAGACGACGTAGGCGCCGATGAAGAACTCATCGGTTGCTGCGCGACCATAGTCTTCGTCGAACCAGGCCAGGACATTCACGATCTCGCTGACTCGCCGATCGAGGTTGGTCAGGTACGCAAGCGGAAAGGTCGAGCGCTCCGGGAATGTCGTGTAGAACGGCTTGAAGTTCGGGTCGGTCGCAGCCCCGGTACTGCCGTCAAGAGCAGAGCTGATCGTCGAGTCTACCACCGGATCCTGGGTGAGGCGATCGTACAGAAACGCGTAGATCAGCGGCGTTTGACGCGTGTCGCCCTTGCTGATGCCTCGCGCCAGAGTGATCGGTCGCGTGGCGAATAGAATTCGGTCGAAGGTCTCGCCTCGGTAGAACTCACCCCACTCGGCGAGGCCGTTGCCCGCGTGCGTCAGCTGGCCCATGCCCCACTGAGATTCCATTCGGCCGACTCGAATTTGGCCGATGGGGACCAGGAACTCGATCCAGGCACGCTCGAGCTTCAGCGACTCGGTTAGATCAAAGCCATTGCGGTCGGTCTTGGACTGGTCGACCGCGAACAGAGGGACGCTGAAGACGCGGGCGTTGTCGCCATAGACGACGTTGTCCAAGCCGTCGATGGTGAACCGAAGGCGCGCAATGGGAAGGTCCGGGTTCGGGCCGTAGGTGACCTCGGGATCGAGGCGCAGTCGCATTTCGCCAAACGACGCGTTCTTGCTTGGAAAACGCGACTCGCTTGGGATGCTCCCAACCGGCATCGGCGCGTTCCCGATCCAGTTGTAGCGGGTCCGGTAGTAACCGTGGAACTGGAACTTGAGCGGGATGGCGTCTTCTTCCTCTCCGCTTCTACGCACGCTTTGTCCGACGTCGCCCATGCTCCTGCGAATCCTCTCACGCTCGGCGGCTTCGGTGCCCAACCCGACCTCACCTGCTTTGTCCGCCCCAGCGGTGCTTGGTGGCCTCGCACCGGTGACCGTGGGAGTCTCGGTCTCCTCGTCCATGGCTCTGAGCTTCTCGAGCTCGGACATGGAATCCTCGGTGCTGGTGTCCGGGTCTACAATCGGAGAAGGCTCAGCCCCGATCTCTTCCGGCCCGTATTCTTCTTGAGCGGCGACCTGCCCCGTTGAAAACAAGGCCGCCATCATGGCGACTACCGCGATCCATCCATATTTCACGTCGCACCTCCACCTTCTCTCACGAGAGCGCACCGAATGCGTGTTCCGAAGTCGGTGAGAACCCCGGTGCTGGTGAGAATGCACAATCGCGCGACGTTCTGTCTACCCCCTTTTTTTCAAGGTCGCGCGCGTCGCGGCCCGATGCAGGCTCCCATTGGCTGCCAGTAGCCGTGCCGATCACGCTCGTTCGATGCTGAACATGCAGTCGGTGCGGTCCACCTGATCGATCGAAGAGGCCCTTTTCGTTGTGAATCGACGCG
>Ga0209567_10001470_pt1 | contig 12068 bp, 12 predicted proteins | sample COG_12_FD_184756 | JGI IMG/M metagenome (GOLD analysis project Ga0209567, IMG submission 184756) | Pelagic marine sediment microbial communities from the LTER site Helgoland, North Sea, for post-phytoplankton bloom and carbon turnover... | ecosystem: Environmental > Aquatic > Marine > Neritic...
TGAGAGAAACGAGGTCGCACTGGCGGTGCGTCGAATAGCCCTGAAAGTTTCGTTGCAGCGTGCCGTTCAGGCGAGCCGCAACGAGTTCGTCGCCGGGCAAGGCGAAATGGTCCATGCCAATATAGACGTATCCCGCATCACAGAGCTTGTCGATCGTATGGTGCAATAACTCCAGCTTGGTCTCGGGCAGCGGGATGTCGTCCGCATTGATCATGCGCTGACCTTTGAAACGCTGCGGCAGGTGTGCGTAGTTATACACTGCGAGCCTGTCCGGTTTCATGTCGATGACAAGATCCAGGGTCTTACTGAAACTCTCGACGGTTTGATGCGGAAGACCGTAGATGAGGTCGAACGAAATCGATCCAAAGCCCGAGTCCATGGCACTTTGCACAAGGTTCCGGACTTCGTTGGGCGTCTGGGCTCGATTGACGGCTTGTTGTACGTCAGGATCGAAATCCTGAATGCCGAGACTGAGTCGGTTGAAGCCAAGCTCGGCGAGGTGTCGAATGCGATCCGCATCGACGGTCCTGGGGTCCACTTCGATCGAAAACTCACGATAATCGCTGTCATCGAAGTTGAACGCATTGCGTAGCTTTGCCATCAGATCGGCCAGCTGGTCGCGGTCGAGATAGGTTGGCGTGCCACCGCCAAAATGCAGCTGCTCAATCTTCCGAGCGGGATCAAACAACGTCGCCTGCATATCGATTTCCCGATACAGCATCTCGAGGTAGCGATCGACGCGCGCCTGGTTGTGCGTGACGATTTTGTTGCAGCCGCAGTAGTAACAAAGCGAGTGACAGAACGGGATGTGCACATACAGGGATAATGGTACGCCGCCATCGTTGCTCATAATGGCGTGCCTCTTGTAATCGTCGGCCGTCACACTGTCAGTAAACTGCAATGCCGTCGGATAAGACGTGTACCGCGGGCCTCTGCCGCCGTAGCGCACAATGAGGTCGGAATCAAAGCAAACGCCGGTAAGACGGTCTGATTGGCTGTCTTCGGTAGTCATGGTTCCAAATCGTCCCCGATTTCATCCTGTGCGGACATGGGTAATTGCCGAAATCTTACTACGGTTTGACGCTCAGGCCCGTCGCAGCGCGTGTACGAGGTAGAGTGCCACGGTAAACAGCAGCATGGCGACCGCCTGATGCGCAGCCCCCAGCACGACCGGAACCGCCAGTAGCAGCGCGGAGATGCCAAGAACGACCTGCAACACAGCGGTATGCAGCAGCGCATTGGCAGCGGGCCGGGCGCGCTTCGGCAAATTCGCTTTTCGGGCCTTGAACCAGTAGATAACGATGCTGATGAAAGTGAAAGTGGCGAGCCAGCGGTGATCAAACTGCACCGTCGTCATGTTGTCGAAGAAATTTCGCCAGAGAGGCTCCAGGGCGGTGAGTCCTGGAGGCAACCAGTCATCGCCCATCTTGGGAAACGTGTTGTATATCTTGCCGGCCTTGAGTCCGGCGACGAAACCGCCCGTGATGATCGTAATCGACACGAGCACCGTGAGGCCGAGTGTCTTGCCATACCACGGATGCTTTGCGGCGCCTTCACTGGCCGGAAACAGCAAGGACATCGCGACCCAGAACATGTAGGCATAGATGGCGAAGGCAGCGACCAGATGCGCTGTCAGCCGGTACTGGCTTACATGCGGGACATCGATCAGGCCGCTCTTGACCATGTACCAGCCGAGCAGCCCCTGCATTCCGCCAAGAACGAACATCAACAGATACCTGGGCCATTCCTGTCTGCGGATGTAGCCCCGGACCACAAAAACGACGAACGGAACGAGGAAGACAACACCGATAGTTCTCCCCAGAAGTCGGTGCAGGTACTCGAGCCAGAAAATACTCTTGAACGCGCCCACATCCATATGCGAGTTTATTATCTGGAATTCCGGCGACTGCTGGTAAAGCTCAAACGCGCGTTGCCATTGCAGGTCGCTCATCGGCGGCAATATGCCCATCAAGGGACGCCAGTCCACCATCGATAATCCGGATCCGGTGAGTCGTGTGAAACCGCCGAGGACGACCATCGCGAATACCAGTCCGCAGCAGACCAATAGCCAGATGGCGACCGTGCGGTCTTGTGTTTGTCTTTCCAAGGTCCTGCCCATTTACACCGGCGCCCGCCGGTTGTTGCACTCGGCGAGCAATTTTAGCAGGCCCAGCAACAGGATGGCGGCCAGCCAGTTGTGCGCCACGGCAATACCAATCGGCAGGTTCGTGAGTATGGCCGCTACCCCGACCGTGAACTCGGCGATAACGAGCAGCATAACGACAACGGCCGAGACGCCAAATCCGTCGCGCAGAGCGAGCAGACCGGCAATCAGGACCGTCAATGTGGCCAGCACCGCGACGATACGATGCAATTTGTGTATATCGGCGCGCTCAGGGCCGCCCAATGCCATCCCCGTCGGCCCGATTTCATGTTGCCGCGTCAAATCGAATGCTGTCGACAAGTCGTTGCCCGGCAGCCAGCTACCGTGACAATCCGGGACGGTCTGGCACGCGGACGCCGCAAAATTCGCACTGGTCAATCCGCCAAGACCGATCTGCATGCAAAGTAACAATAAGGCCGCAATGGCCCAGCCACGCACGGTGGTCGGGACAGTCTGGCGGGGGCGCGCATCGCGAAACACCATCCACCCGAGCAATCCCAGCATCGCGAATCCGCCGCCGAGATTGCCCATGACGACAGCCGGGCTGTGCAAGCCGCCCGAGTAAATGCCGAGCCATGCCAGGGACGCTGTTAGGCCGAGCAATGTGAATGACAACAATTGGTCTCTCCGCTTGAGCACGGACAGAATGGCCATGCCCAACAGCAGAAGGCCGAGCACGCTGGCAACCAGCCGGTGCACCGGCGTGGCCCAGGACATCGGCTGCTGCGCCTCGACGGCAAGGCGCTCATACGTGCTGCCAACGGTTGGCGCCTCTGCCGCCGGTTCGCCTATCAGCCCGTAACAGTCGGGCCAATCTGCACAACCGATGCCGGAGTTATCCAGGCGCAGGTAGGCACTGACAGACACGAGGGCGATGACGAACAGCAAGGAAATTGTGGCCAGTAATCTCATGAATAGTATCGAGACCGTTTCTTTTTATTCTTTGACTTCGGGCAGTTGTGAGGCTGAGCCTCGCACCAGGCGCACGAATTTCGGTGTCTTCTTCCAGTCCACGCGGTCATGGCCGTACTGGAAGTTCCAGGCCCAGGCGGCATCCCACTGGAAGCTGTAATCATTGGCTGACCAGTACTCGGCGGCCTGTGCGTGGACAAAAAACCTGGTATTCATCGTCGGCGGATTGTCAGCGCGACCCAGGTCGCTGACCGAGAATTGTTCGTCTTTGCCGGGCATGCGCCAGTCCTGGTAGCCACAGTAACCTGCTTTATTGACGGCGCTCACATAGTTCCAGGTATCGCAGGCGCTGCCGGTGCATTGACCGCCGTTTTCCACGCCGCGGTAGTCGAGTTCTCCGTTGGCTTCGTTCGGGTCGTACCACGAATAGGTATTGCGAAAGTCATGCAGGCCCGCGATATCCATCTTGACCTGCCAAAGGAGGCCCGTTTGGTTGTCGAACACGCAGGTGTCATTATCGACCGAAATGGTGCTGTACTTGGTGTCGTGGCCGTATTGAGTGTCACCGGACTCCTGGCCACAGGCAGCAAGAGCCAGAAACACCAAAGGCAAGTTGAGTCGCAGCATATTCATGGCCGGGAGCTTACCCGATTTCCGGCCACCGGGGGGGCGCCTATTGTGGTAACTACGTATAATCCCTAGTACTCCCAAGACCGCCACAGGACTAATCTTGGCAACGCAGTTTTGGGGATTTCGTAGACGCGAAAAAAGGCCGGCCGTTCGCGACGACCGTGGCGGCGCCTACGATTAAGCAAAATCAACGCAAGAACTAAGGAACATTGGCCATGAGTGAGGAAACCACAGGCGCAGAGGGACAAGTCCGTGTGCCGTTTATGCAACGGGTTCTCGATAACCCTTTCATACTGTTGTTTATCGGCATCGTATTTCCAGCCGTTTTCTACATCATCTGGGGAATCATGGAAATCGTGAACATCCCCATCGCCCAGTAACCACCGGACTCTGGTAAAGGAAGAGGTGACCGTATGAGCGCCATTCAACCTCCCGCCGAATTAGTCTGGTGGAAGCAACCGCTGGACAAAGTCGAAGGGACCTGGATCGGCATTGCGCTGGTCTGGTCCCTGATTATGTTTTTCATGATGCCTTTCTGGCACATTTACGGAAAACAGAACCTCTCGAGCGAAGCCTACAAAACAACGCCGCAGGCGTACATGGCGAAGACCCAGGCTATGGTCGACCAGTACACGGTTCGAACCGAAACGGCCGCACAGCTACCTGTGGTCAGACCGCCGCCTGGCAGTGACGTCTATCTGCTTGGTCGACTGTGGCAGTGGTACCCGCTGCTCGAGCTCGAAAAAGGGCAGACGTATCGATTACATATTTCATCGATGGACTGGCAACACGGATTCTCGTTGCAGCCCGTCAACATCAATACCCAGATCCTGCCCGGCTACGAAATGGTCTTGACCATCACGCCGGATACGTCGGGTGAGCAGACCATTATTTGTAACGAGTTCTGCGGCCTTGGCCACCACAACATGGTTGGCAAGATCTATGTAACGGAGGGCGGACAATGAGCAAGGACCTTTTCAGAACCTGCCCGGACACAGGGTTGCAATACCACAAACCGGCCGAAATGCTGATGAAGGCGCATGCGGTCGTTGCCGTGGTCATACTGCTGATCGGTGGCATCGCCGCGTTGCTGGTGACTTTGACCCGCTGGCCGGCAATTCACCTACTTCCTGCGGATCGCTTTTACCAGTTGTTGACGACGCATGGCGTCAACATGCTGATCTTCTGGATGATTTCGTTTGAAATTGCGGTCTTGTATTTTTGCTCATCAACATTGCTGAGATGCCGTCTTGCAACGCCGAAAATTGCGTGGCTGGGTTTTGCGCTGATGCTGATTGGCATCATCGTCAACAACGCAGCAGTTGCCAATGGCGATGCGTCAGTCATGATGACGTCCTATGTGCCGATGCCGGCGAATCCGAACTTTTACCTCGGGTTGATTCTGTTCGCCGTTGGCGCTTTGATCGGCTGTTTCGTGTTCCTGGGTACGTTGGTCGTTGCGAAAGACGAAAAAACCTACGAGGGCTCGATTCCGCTCGTGACGTTTGGCGCGCTGACGGCGTGCATCATTGCCGTGTTTACGATCGCATCAGGCGCTATCGTATTGATCCCGACCTACCTGTGGTCACTCGGCTTCATCAACAACATTGACGCCGCCATGTACCGCATAGTCTGGTGGGCGTTGGGCCATTCATCCCAACAGATCAACGTGGCGGCTCACGTCGCTGTCTGGTACGCCATTGCGGCGATCGTCTTCGGCGCACGTCCGCTGTCGGAGAAGGTCAGTCGTGTTGCATTCTTCCTCTATATCGCATTCCTGCAACTCGCGAGCGCGCATCATTTGCTCGTGGACCCTGGTCTCAGCGCTGAGTGGAAGATTTTCAACACAAGTTACGCAATGTACCTCGCCGTGCTGGCCAGCATGGTTCACGGCCTGACCGTGCCGGGCTCGATCGAAGTCGCGCAACGCGCCAAGGGCCTCACCAATGGTCTGTTCGAATGGCTGCGCAAGGCCCCGTGGGGTAACCCGATTTTCGCCGGTATGTTCATATCGCTCATTGGCTTTGGCTTTATTGGCGGCATCTCGGGCGTTGTGATGGGAACGGAACAGATCAATATCATCATCCATAACACGATTTATGTTCCGGGGCACTTCCACGCGACGGTCGTAATTGGATCGACACTGGCATTTATGTCGCTAACGTACTTCCTGATTCCGACCTTATTCCGTAAACAGGTCGCGTTCCCAGGTCTTGCCAAGTGGCAGCCGTATCTCTTTGGTATTGGTATGTCGTCTTTCACACTCGCGATGATGGGTGCCGGAACCCTGGGCGTCGAACGTCGCCACTGGGATATGGCATTCACCAATTCCGCTCTCGGTTTTGACTATCCCGCCAGTGCTTACACACTGATGGGTATCATGGGTATCTCCGGCGTTGTCGCGATTCTGGGAGGTGCTATCTACATACTCGTCACCGTCGTATCGGTATTTTTCGGAAAGCCGGTAGCCTCGGAATCGGGCTACGGAATTGCCACGACACGCCTGTCGCGTGCCGATCCGATAGTCGTTCCCGAGGGTGGTCACGAGGCCGCAGGAAAATGGGGTCTCGCAGCCCCGGGTACCTTCTTGCTGGCGATGTTCTTCCTGGTAATTTTCGTTCTGTATTACGCTGTTAACTGGAAGTATCTGGCATCGGTCTGGCCAATGTCTTAATTTCCCCCAACATTTGACCGAGCCTTGTTTATAGGGCGGGCGAGATGCCCGCCCTTTCTTTTTGCGATACATTTCGGACCATGAGCACTATCTATAAGTCGGTATTGTTGCTTGCTTCGATCGTGCTGTCTCTGACAGCCGGCGCCGAGGAAGATGATCGCTATGATCCGGATCGTGCGTTACAGATTTCCCAGGCCGCCGTCGGCAACACGATCGGCGACTACGAGCTCACCGATCACCTCGGCGCCCCTGTACGGCTGCGCGGCGACTATGCCGGGCGGCCACTGGTCATCAGTATGATCTTCACGTCCTGTCATCATGTTTGTCCGACGACGACTAAACACCTGGCAACGGCGGTTGACGCCGCCCGCGAGGCGCTTGGTACGGACAGTTTCGATGTTGTTACGATCGGCTTCGACGTGGCACACGATACGCCGGAGGCTATGGGGGCATTCGCGCGCAAGCAGGGCGTCAATGAACCCGGCTGGCGCTTCCTGAGCGCGTCGAATGAAACCATAAAACAGATCAAAAACGACCTCGGATTCATCTTTTTTCCGACAGCGCGTGGCTTCGATCACATCAATCAGTCGTCAATCATCGACCGCGATGGCGTTGTCTACAGTCAGGTCTACGGCGTGACGTTTGAGCTGCCGTGGCTGGTAGAGCCGCTCAAGGAACTCGTGTTTAACAGGCCGAGCAGCCAGGGGCACCTGGTGGCTGGCCTGGTCGATCGCATCAAGCTTTTCTGCACGGTTTTTGATCCGACGACGGGACGTTACCGCTTCGACAATTCACTCTTTTTCCAGTTGTTCGCCGGCGGCACGTTCATACTTGCCGTGCTCTTTTATCTGTTGCGCGAAACGTTCAAGGCGCGAAAGGCTCGCAAAGCGCGATGATCGAACGAGTGCACAGCATTGGCCGCAGCGTATTCGCGCTGCTGCAGAAACCCCTGTCGCGCGCGTTTGACAGCGAACAAAACCCGCTGAATTATCTTGGCGCGCTGACCATTTACTTCTGCTGGATTGTCCTGATTAGCGGTATTTGGCTGCTGATTTTCTTCCGCACCAGTGTCACTGCGGCGTTCGGGTCTGTTGAGTACCTGACGCACGAGCAATGGTATCTGGGCGGGGTTATGCGGAGCCTGCATCGCTACGCATCGGATGCAGCCATCATCATGATCCTGCTGCACGTCGTCAAAGAATTTGTTTACAACCGCTACAGGCTCAATCGCTGGTTCAACTGGGTCACCGGAATTCCTCTCGTCTGGATGATTTTCCCGCTGGGCATAACGGGTTACTGGCTGGTCTGGGATGAGCTGGCCCAGTATGTGGCGATCAGCTCGGCCGAGTTGCTTGACAGCATTCCAATATTTACCGATTCGATGGCCGGCAACTTCATGAGTGATGACCTGCTATCGGACCGTTTCTTTACACTCATGGCGTTCCTGCACCTGATCGGCCTGCCGATCTTCCTGGTGTTCGGTATCTGGCTACACGTTTTTCGCCTGAACGGGCCGCGAATCAACCCGCCGCGTCGCATGATGGCCGCCGCGTTGCTCGCGATGCTTGTTCTGTCGTTTGTCTATCCTGCCATCAGTCACGAGCAAGCGAATCTGGCGACGGCGCCGCAAGCGCTGCGCCTGGACTGGTATTATTTGCATGTATACCCGTTGATTCAGCGCTGGTCTCCCGGCTGGGTGTGGACCTTGCTCGTCGGCATCAGCGTCCTCTTGACGATTGCCCCGTGGGCACCACCGGCAAGGAAGACGACCACAGCGGTTGTCGATCTCGACAATTGCAACGGCTGCAAGCGCTGTGTCGACGATTGCCCTTTTGGCGCTGTCGAGATGGTGCCACGCACGGACGGGTCGAATTACACGCACCAGGCATCAGTCGATGATGATCTGTGCATCAGCTGCGGCATCTGTGTAGGCGCTTGCCCGACGGCTACGCCGTTCCGCTCGCGCAGCGCCCTGATACCCGGTATCGACCTTCCCAACCGGTCGGCGGCCGATATTCGTCAGGACATTATTGATCAGGCCGCGTCGGCGGCCGCCGAGCCACGCGTGATGGTTTTTGGCTGCAGGGACGCCCAACAGACCGTGAGTTTTCGCCGTGCGGGCGCCAACGTGGTTACCGTCCGGTGCATGGCTCACCTGCAACCGACATTTCTCGATTTCACCCTGAGCCGCGAGCATGCCGATGGCGTGCTGCTACTCGGTTGCAAAGACGGCAACTGCAATTATCGATTGGGCGCCGAGTTCACGGAAGCGCGAATTGCGCGTGAACGTGACCCGCGGCTTCGCAAACGAACGGATACATCGAAGATCGCAATCGGTTGGTTGACTCCGTGGTCCGATATCAGTGATCCCGTGAAGGTGCTGGATGCTTTCAGTGCTTCTTTGCCAAAAAAGGAAGACGAGGCATGAAGCTGGCCTTCGAAGTATTTGCCTGGGTTTTTTTTGCCGCGGTTGTGGGACTGTTGTCGGTGTGGCCGCGTTACGACACGATAGAAAAGGACCACGCCATGGTCACCGTGACGTTCTCGCATGCGGCGAATCGTATCGGAGAATGCCGCACTTTGACCCAGGAAGAACTCAACCAGTTGCCGCCGAACATGCGCGAGCCATCGGAGTGTCCCCGTGAACGTCACCCTGTACGCATCGAACTTCGCTCGGACGATGCCGTGCTGTACCGAGAGGTGCTGGCGCCCAGCGGCATCTGGTCGGATGGCAAAGCCAATGTCTATCGCCGTATAGTCGTGCCGGCACGGACACATGACCTGTTCGTCGGCATGAACGACAGCGGAGACGAAGACGGATTCGACTTCGAGGGGTCCAGGCGCATCGATATTGCGCCGGGCCGCAATGTCGTGGTGCGTTTTGACGAACAGCTACAGAAATTTTCGATCCAGTAAGGTATTTAATCAAAGGTTCCGTATATGAGCTTGTTGGAGTGGAAACCTGAATACTCGGTAGGTATCGCATCGATGGATGACGAGCATCGTGAGATGATCGACCTGATCAATGCCGTGTATGCGAAACTGGGAACATCGCCGGATCCCGATGAAATCGAGGAATGCCTCGAAAATATATTCAGCACGATATCGCTGCATTTCGCCCTGGAAGAGAGGATCATGCGCGAGCAATCATATGCCGAATACCCCGAGCACAAGGAAGACCACGAGGATCTGCTCGATGAGATCCGTGACCTCATGGACGAATTCATTGCGGATCAGGAATCGGGCGCCCGTTTGCTCGAAAAGCGACTGTCGGACTGGTTCGCCCGGCACTTCGCCTCATTCGATGCACGCCTGCACGGCAAGCTCGGCCCCCACTAGCGGGACGGTCTCACGCGGTTAGCAGCGTTCGCAGCACTCTGAAAGAGACCAGCGCGAGCACGAGGAAGACCGCAAAGAATATGACCTGTCTGTTCTTTAGAATCTGGCCGCGCCTACCCTCGATGATGCGGATGATCCGGTCGGAGACGAGGTAGATGACAATCGCGACCAGCGTGAATAACAGGATTTCGGTAAGCATGTTGTTGTTCTCTATTGGGTGTGCCTGGTTCGACCACGCATCGATTTCCAGGCGACGACAAGAAATAGAAGGCCGCCGGCCACAGAGACGAGACCACCGAGGCCCATCAGGCCCATTCCGGCGATCTGGCCGAGTCCCTCCAGGCCCTGCGCTGTCCCGGCGGTCTTGCGTTGCACGCCATAGCCGCCAGTCCAGGCAAGCCCGACGATATGCATGAGCTGTCCACTACCATACAAGTATGGTTGCCAGACGGCCATACGCTGCGGCAAAGCCCCGAATCCAAGACGCGGCAGCAGGTAATAGCTCAATCCCATGAACCCGATCGTCACGCCCACCGTTGCGCCGTGATAGTGCGCCGGTATGACGATGTCGAGGCCGGCGATCATGAAGCCGAGAACGCCGCCGACTGCGAACAGACCAAGCGAACTGACGAGCGCCGCACGCAAGTAACGACCTTCACCTTCAGGTTTTTCGGCATGCCAGAGGCTGGCTGCGACGGCGAGCCCCAGCGGCAAGCACGAGAGGCCGCCGTATTTCATGAGTTCGGTGAATGCGATACGGTGACCGGGCGAGGTTATTTCGTGGGCGAGGTACAGGAAAGGTACGGTAATGACCGGTAGCGCAAGGATGATCAGGTAGACCAGGGTCAGGCGTGGCGTCAATTCGAATCGACCGCCGCTGGCGAACGAGAGGACCACCCATGCCACCATCATGAGCAGCGTATAGCTGAACTGGATAACGTGGCCAGCGCCCCAAAAAAGAAACTCGAAATAAATCTGGCCGTCCATGCCGTTCGGCAGGCCGCGCCAGGACGCAAATACGGCAATGACAGAAAGGCCCGTCAAGATTGCCGACAACGTGATGCCGAATCGAAGCGCCCCTGTTCCATCCAGCCTTGTCGTGATACCCGTGCGATCAAACAATGCCCGGACGAGGTGACTGCAGATACCTGCCGCGAACAACAGCAGCCCTGCAAAAAACAACGGATGCTGCAGTATCGGCACGTAATTGTTCATTAACGGATTGCCGGCGCCGATGAATGGGCAAACTATAATCACGCCCGTGCCAATCGCGGCCAGCGAGAAAGACAGGCGGTCCCATACTGGTCGGTCTCTCGATGTGCTCAGGCTCCAACATGCGGCAGAAACGGCAAGCAGCCAAATGAGCACGGATAAAGTGACGTGAACGACCAATGCGATCCGAAAAAAGTCGAGGAAAGGGATCAGTTCCTGCACGATGGGTGTGCGGGCCAAAACCAGCAATATGGAAAAGACACCCGCGGCCAGGAGCGATACGAGACCGAGGGTCAGCCAGCCGGTGGTTGCGCGGCCTGCGTCGGCACTGGCAATCGGTAGGTCAAAGTTGGGGTCGGACATCGGGCGTCGTCGCTGTGGTGCCAGTGGCGCAAACTACAGGCACGGATACGGTGCCGTCAATTCCGGATGAGCGCCTGCCGGGACGCCCGATTTCCATGATAGTCTGCGCTCATGCGTATCAAAGATTGTAATAACATCATGGACTTCCGCCGTATCGCACGGCGCAGACTGCCAACCCCGGTGTTCCACTACATCGACGGTGGCGCTGACGACGAGTGGACGCTCGGCCACAACACCGAGGCGTTCAATGACTATGAGCTGTTGCCATCGCAATTGTCGGACGTCAGCTCGATAAATCTCAAGTCGACGTTACTCGGGCGGGACGTCGATTGGCCCGTGATGATTGCGCCGACCGGCGCTTCGAAGCTGTTTCATCGCGACGGCGAAACCGCGGTCATCAGGGCTGCCGACAAGTTCGGCATGATGTATAGCCTGTCGACGCTCGGTACGACGACGATCGAGGATGCAGCGGATGCAGGCGTCTGCCCGAAGATGTTTCAAGTCTACGTCTTCAAGGATCGCGGCCTGACTCGGGATTTTGTTGATCGCAGCAAGGCAAAAAAATACGCTGCGTTGTGCCTGACTGTAGATACACCGCTGGCTGGAAATAGAGAACGCGATATTGTTCACGGTCTGTCAGCGCCACCCAAGTTCAAGTGGCGCAGCGCCGTGAGCTGGGCAACACATCCCGGGTGGCTCTACCGGGCGTTGATCCGCAAGGATCTGGATCTCGTCAACATCCCGGCTAGCAAGGCTGGCTCTAAGATTGACGGC
>Ga0209567_10001471_pt1 | contig 12059 bp, 8 predicted proteins | sample COG_12_FD_184756 | JGI IMG/M metagenome (GOLD analysis project Ga0209567, IMG submission 184756) | Pelagic marine sediment microbial communities from the LTER site Helgoland, North Sea, for post-phytoplankton bloom and carbon turnover... | ecosystem: Environmental > Aquatic > Marine > Neritic...
CGAGTCCGGCGGCTCCGTAAGCAAGGGCGCAACGTGATGCGCGGCGATCCCAGCGATGCAGATTTCTGGGAGCTGGTGCAAAAGGTCCCCAGCATCGATCTCGTGATGCTGGCGCTGCCGACATTGACAGCCAACCTGGATGCACTTCAGCAGCTGCGGGAGATCGATTTCAAGGGCCGCATCGCCGCTACGGCAAGGTATCCGGACGAGGAAGCGCAGTTATGTGAAGCAGGCGCTACTGCCGTATTCAACATCTATGCCGAGGCCGGCACCGGGTTCGCCGGCCACGTCGAGGCGAGTCATTTTTCATGATGACATCCATGGATGCCTGATCCCTACTCGGTGCCGATGTTCGCTCGGGAGGCGGCCTGATTTGCTCAATCTCCCAAATCAGGATTGGCTCGGCTCAGGGGGTATGGTCAAGCCAACTTCTGGGTCTGTCCGCAATTCGGTGCCGGTGTTCGCTTATTTGCTTATTTCTCGAGTACCGCTGCTCATCTTCCACCGCCGCGCGTCTATTGTGAAACATGTCGATACGCGAACGTCGGTGATGTCATTCTCTCCGTCCGGCGGCCAGATGAGTCAACAAGTGAACACCGGCACCCAATTAGGCACCCACAATCACTTCTTGTGGTCAGGCCCCGTCAGCGCCACTCCACGACACCAGGATGACCACTTACTGATACGGGTCAGCCAGCACAACGGGAGCCAGCGCCGCTCTTGCACACGCGGCACCGGGACATTCGCCTCACTGCTTTAGTGGCGCAGATCAATGCGCTTGTCGATGGGCACGCAAAAAATATCGATTGGGTTGCTGCGCCCCCGTAAGGTCAGCGGCGGCAGAGCCAGCAGGGGTATAGTTGAGTCAACCTTGCCATCCAGCGAAAGCTTCAGCGCATTCGAGAACAGCACTTCGCCGGCGCGAGCACGTTGACTGAGGCGCGCGGCAATGTTCACCGTGTCGCCAATCAGGGTGTAATTCATGTATTGCTCTGATCCCAGGTTGCCGGCAACGACCTCGCCTTGATTGATGCCGATTCCCAAACCGGTATCGATGCCGTATCTACACCGCCAGCGCTCAGCCAGTTCAGCAAAACCCGACAACATCTCGCGTGCGGCACGCAGGGCAAGCGCTCCGCCATCCTCCTGGGCGATAGGCACGCCAAAGCCCACCATCAATGAATCGCCTGCCATGTTGAACACGGTGCCGTCGTAACGGAATGCCGCAGCCGTCAAGGCCGCAAAAAATTCGTTCAACAGCTCGAACACCTGCGGCGGTGCCAACTTTTCCGCAATGCCGGTAAATCCGCGCATATCGGCAAACATGACGGCAGCATGAGCGCGTGACCCCAAAGTGAGTGAGGCCATGTCGCCATCCATCCGGGCAATGATCTCGTCGACCAGGCGGCCGGAGACGTAGCGCCGGAACACGGTGCGCAATCTTTCGCGATCATGTTCTGCCGCCAACGCATGTTGCGAGGTCCATTGATTGAAGAATTGCCGCTGCTTCAACAGGGTCTGCAGGCGCGCCAGAATCTCCACATGGGTGGTTGTGCGCATAAATACGGCATCCACCCCTGCTTCATATGCGGACTGTCGCCAGATATCGTTGTCCGCCAGCGCTGCCTGAGGCAGCAGTGCAGTTTCAGGCTGAAGGCGCAGTTGTCTGCAGGCCTCCAGCGTCTCAATCTGGCCCATATGCGTCACCACCAGCGGACAGACATCCAGCTGCGGGTACCTCAGCAGGTCGGCAGGCGTGCTTACAAAGGTGCACTCCTGACCGACTTGAGCCAACCAGTTACGGATGCGTTCGCGTGTTGGTTTGGGTGCAGCCAATACCACACAGGGACTATTTGTCATTGCTCGAAGACTCATCGCCAGCCGAGAGTATACGCAATTCAAATGCCCGGTCCGAAGCTGTTGGCGACCGGCACTCTACCCGCACCCGTAATCCGCCCCCCGTGGCGGGGATTCCGTCTCTCAGCGATTGGGCCAGATATGCAATCTGCCGTCGAGCTACCGGTGTGGTTGCTCTGATACAGCGTCCCTAGTCCCTCTACGCGTGAAGCGCACTAGCGGGATCGGGGTTGGCTCACCCAGGAACGTCTGCTTCCGGCTAACAGCCGCCATGCCCTTATTGAGTTCCAGTCTCAGATTTTGCCGGTGACACGGTCCCAGAATTCCGCGCGGTCATTTGTCCGTGGAAACGCTTCGGCCGGCAACGGTGCGTCGAGGAACTTGCACAACGGGCCCCATCCGGTTCTCACCTCATAGACGAGCAGCTGACTGGCCGGGATCGTCGTCTTGACGGCATCATTGTGCGCCACGAAGGCTTTGATCAGGCCGTCGCGGTCGAGGCCTTCCGGAAACCCCGTCCTGCCGATCACGCCGGCAGCCATTTCAAGCCACGCTTTCATTTCGGGTGGCCCCTGGTCTCTTTCAGCAATCAATTTGTAGATGGTTGCCCCGAAGCTGTCGGCCCATCTCTCCGGATCGCGCTGGGTCAACACGAACTTGGCTGTCGGGTAAACTTCGATCAGTTCGCGAAAAAAAGCAGCTGTGGGCCAGTCCACCGCGCTTGCGAAACCGTCATAGATCGCCTGCCAGTCCGGGTGTCCATCCACAGCGGCGGACCATAGCGGGACCTGCACGGGCATGTGATGCAGCACGGCTTCCATGTGGTGACATGGACCGAACCCAAGCTGATTGATCGCCAGCTTGAGAGAATAGGTGCCGGTACGCCCCACGCCCGCGCCAATGACTTGTATAGACATCAAGGTTGCCCCCAAATGCGTCGAGGATAGATGCTCCCTGTGCGCGTAGCAATTCCGCCTTTGGGTCGGGAGCGGACCTTGGGTGCCGGTGTTCGGTTTCTTCGGTTGTTCAGCATTGACCTGTTCGAAAAAGGGGACAGTGACCATAATTCACCGTAGCGGGGCCAACGGGCGACGTTCTATCGCAGGGTGTCGGGCAAAACCCGGGTCGAACCGAGGTTTTGTTCCAGCAAAATTGTAGGCAAACCTCGGTTCGACCCCAATTGTTCTCGGCTATTTCCACGCTGATCCAGATACACTGCCGGGTCATTGGAGGAAATCAACCAACCAACCCCGGAAGAGCCGGTACCCGATACGAAGGCAGGAGCGAAGAGATGAAATCGATCATGGCCAGGTACCTCGCGTTACCGTTTCTTGTTGTGGCCATTGCGGGATGTCAATCGGGAGAGGAGGCTGCCAGGGAGAATCTCCAGAAGGCATTCCAGGAAATGGGCCTTGCTATAGAGAGAGGGGACCTTGAGGCCTTCACGGCTCATTACTCCGAGTCTCCTCTTCACCTGCCGCCGGGCGCTCCGATGAATTCAAGCCGAGCAGAAGTCCGGGATTTTCTGCAAGGCAAACTGGGCCTCTACAAGATCGAAGACGAATTGACTGTCCGGTTCTCCAGTGACGCCTCGATGGCGTACGTCTTTGGAACTTACTCAACGGAGGCCGATCCGTCTCAGGGGCGCGAGAGCGTCCACGGACGGTTTATTACGATCTGGCAGAAAAACGGCGAAGACCAATGGGAATGCGCAGTCGACATATGGAATTCCGAAGAGCCGAAATTCGCCCATCTCTAGGGATCCGAATTTCCCGTGAGGCGCAAGGGTCCGGCACCCGCTTCCAAAGGGACCGGGGACGGACCGATCTGGGGGGGAACGCATGAGCAATTTTTCGATTCTGGTGCCAGGCCTTCTGCTGGGCCTGTATACGATGTTTTTCTTTTTCTATATGGGTTTGACTCGACGGGCGGCGATCGTCGGCAGAGAGATCAGCATCAAGTATTACCGGACCTACGAAGGGGGTCGGGAGCCCGAACGGCTGAAGGTGCTGACACGCCACGCCTCGAATCTGCTGGAGACCCCCGTACTGTTTTATGTGGGGTTGCTCTTCATAGTGACATCTGGTGCGACTAATGCGTTTTTTACGACCCTGGCCTGGTTGTATCTCGCGGCCCGCGCTCTGCATGCGTTTATCCACCTCGGCAGCAACAACGTGACCCATCGCTTTGTGGCTTTCGGCAGCAGCCTGATCGTCCTGGTGGTCATGTGGACCGGCGTGCTGTTACACGTTGTCGGTGGCCCCTCCTGAGCCGCAGGAGAGCCCGCAACCGGTGCTGGAATTCGAGACCAAATGCAACGGGGAGAGGGTCAGAGACGTATTCTCTCTAATTTGGAAGGCGTCGGTCTCTGACCCCGGCGCTTCTCCTTAAAGAAAAACCCCGCCGAAGCGGGGTCTTGAGTGATCTGGAACAGTGCCGGATCCATTCAAAAGACAGATCCGGCACCGGTTGATGCGTTTAGCCTTTCATCGAACTCAGTTGGCGCTCATATTCTGCGCCGTGACAGAGCCGGGAGACTTCCCGTGACGCCCCAGGTCGAAGCGGTCGAGGTTCATCACCTTGGTCCATGCGGCGAGGAAATCATTCACGAACACATCCTGCGAGTCGTCATAGGCATAGACTTCGGCGATCGCTCTAAGCTCGGAGTTCGAGCCGAACACCAGGTCCACGTCGGTGGCCGTCCACTTGAGCTTGCCGGTCGCGGGATCACGGCCTTCGAAGACCTTGGGGTCCTTCTCCGTGGGCTGCCATTTGGTGGACATGTCGAGCAGATTGACGAAGAAGTCATTGCTCAACGTGCCTGGCTTGGCGGTAAATACACCCAGCTTTGACTCTCCGGTGTTGGCATTCAGCACCCGCATGCCGCCGACCAGCGCCGCCATCTCAGGCACCGTCAGGTTCAGCAGGTCGGCCCGATCGACCAGCAGCTGCGGCGCTGACCGCCGGTGAGTGCCACTGATGTAGTTGCGGAATCCGTCCGCGGTCGGATCGAGCACGGCAAACGACTTCGCATCGGTCTGCGCCTGGGTCGCGTCGGTGCGGCCCGGGGTAAACGGAACCTCTACCGTGCGGCCGGCGTTCTTCGCCGCCTGCTCGATGCCGGCGGACCCGCCGAGCACGATCAGATCGGCGAGTGACACCTGCTTGCCGCTACCCTGCGCCTTTTTGTTGAAGTCTTTCTGGATCTTTTCCAGCTTCTTCAGCACCTTCGCCAGCTCAGCCGGGTCGTTGACCGGCCAATCCTTCTGTGGCGCAAGGCGAACCCGCGCGCCGTTCGCCCCACCGCGCTTGTCGGTGCCGCGGAAGGTCGATGCCGACGCCCAGGCAGTCCCGACCAGCTCGGGTACGGTCAGGCCCGATTTCAGGATCTGAGCCTTGAGGTCGGCCACGTCACTATCGTCGACCAGCTTGAACGTGACCGGCGGGACCGGGTCCTGCCAGATCAGTTCTTCCTGCGGAACCAGCGCGCCGAGGTAACGGACGCGCGGACCCATGTCGCGGTGGGTCAGCTTGAACCATGCCTTGGCGAAGGCCAGTTCGAGCTCCTCCGGGTTCTCCTGGAAGCGCTTCGCGATCGGGCGATAGACCGGATCAAACTTTAGCGACAGGTCGGTCGTCAACATGATCGGTGCATGCCGCTGGCTCGGATCGTGCGCATCCGGCACCAGGTTGGAAGCGGCGCCGCCCTTTGGAATCCACTGAGTCGCACCGGCGGGGCTCTTGGTCTGCACCCATTCGAAGTTGAACAGGTTGTCCAAAAACTGGTTGGACCACCGGGCCGGTGTCACCGACCAGGCGCCTTCCAGGCCGCTGGTGATGGTATCGACGCCCTTGCCGGTGCCGCACTTGTTCTTCCAGCCAAGACCCTGCTCCTCGACACCGGCACCAGCCGGGGCGGGACCGACGCACTTGGACGGATCGGCGGCGCCATGGGCCTTGCCGAAGGTGTGTCCGCCGACGATCAGCGCGACGGTCTCTTCATCGTTCATGGCCATGCGGCCGAAGGTGTCGCGGATATCGTGGGCAGCCGCGAGCGGATCCGGGTTGCCGTTCGGCCCCTCCGGATTGACGTAGATCAGCCCCATCTGGACCGCGGCGAGCGGCTTCTCCAGCTTCCGCCCTTCGCTGTAGCGCTCATCGGCGAGGAACTCGCTCTCCGGGCCCCAGTAGACCAGATCCGGCTCCCAGGTGTCTTCACGCCCGCCGCCGAAGCCGTAGGTCTTGAAGCCCATGGAATCCAGCGAGACATTACCGGTCAGGATCATCAGGTCAGCCCATGAAATCTTTGAGCCGTACTTCTGCTTGATCGGCCAGAGCAAGCGCCGGGCCTTGTCCAGATTGCCATTGTCGGGCCAGCTGTTGAGCGGCTCGAAACGCTGCTGACCGCCGCCGGCGCCACCGCGGCCGTCAGCAATACGGTAGGTGCCCGCGCTGTGCCAGGCCATCCGGATGAACAACGGACCATAGTTGCCGTAGTCCGCCGGCCACCAGTCCTGGGATGACGTCAGCAGCGTCTTGATGTCCGCGATCACGGCGTCCAGGTCGAGGCTTTCGAACTCCTCGGCATAGTTGGCGTTCTGATTCAGCGGATCGTAGGTCGCCGCGTTCTGGCGAAGCGGATCGAGGTTCAGTGTTTTGGGCCACCAGAATTGAACTGTCTTCGGCTCCTCTTGAGCCAGGGCGGAGCCCAGTGTCATCAGCGTAAATGCGGTCGCCAGCGCGGCGACGATCGGCTTGGTTCGTCTAAACATGGCAGGTAAATTCCTCTTAAGGTGCTGACATTCGGCTAAGCCGAATTTAGAATCATTCTAACAAACTTTCGAACTAAGAAAAGAGGTAACTGCTAAGAAGAATAGAGCACCCCGCTACCCGGTGCCGGTGTTCACTTATTCACTTATTACGGAAGCAGCGTTGCTGATCTGACGCCGCCGCGGGTCTATTGTGGAACAAATCGACAGGCCAACATCGGCGCCGTCTGCCTCGCCGTCTGGCCGTCTAATAAGTCAACAAGTGAACACCGGCACCCGCTTTCTGTCGTCGACTTCTCCTACCGCGGGTTAACCCGCTTCCTCAGGCACCCGCTTGCCCGGGAAAAAGGTGTCACTCCCGCTCAAACCTGGCCTGGAAAAACCGCAGCTGCGCCGGCTCATACACAAACCGCAATCCCTGGATCTCGTCTCTTCTCTGATACAGCCGGATGATGCCCTCAGCCACACCGCGCATGTGGTCATTGGTATAGACCCGTCGCGGGATCGTCAGCCGTACCAGCTCCAGCGCGGGGCGGTAGTTCTCGCCGGTCTCCGGGTTGCGTCCTTTCGACACGTTGCCGCGTTCCATGGTGCGCACGCCGGTCTCGACATAGATCTCGGCGGCCAGGGTTTGTGCCGGGAACGCGTCCTGGTCGATGTGCGGCAGGAAACGTTTGGCGTCGAGGAAGATCGCGTGGCCACCGGGCGGATGCACGATGGGCACGCCGCCGTCGATCAGCATCTGGCCCAGGGCTTTGGTTTGTGCCACCCGCGAGCGGATATAGCGGTCGTCGAGCATCTCTTCGACGCCTCGGGCCATCGCGGCCACATCGGCGGTGGCCAGACCGCCGTCGGTGACATTGCCCTCGTAGAGCCGTAACAGGTGGCGGGCGCGGCGCGCCAAATCTGCGTTATCGCGGAACGCCTGGATGCCGCCGATGTTGATCAGGAAATCCTTCTTGCCGCTGACCGTGCAGCCGTCGCCATAGAGCATCATCTCGCGCAGGATGTCGCGGATCTTCACCTCCTTGTAGCGCGGATCGCGGCTCTGGATCATGCGCGCGTTCTCCACGCAGCGGGTCGCGTCGAAGATCACCGTGATGCCCAGTGCCTGACAGTACGCATAGACCGCCTTCATATTGTCCATGCTCGCGGGCTGGCCGCCGGCCATGTTGACGCAGTGCTCGAATGACACGTAGGCGATCTTGTCCGCACCGTGCTTGTCCACCAGCGCCTTGAGCTTGCCGAGGTCGATATTGCCCTTCCACTCGAAATCGTTGTCCGGGTCGTGGGCCTGGTCGACGATGACGTCGGCGAACACGCCGCCGGCCAGTTCCTGGTGCAGTTTGGTGGTGGTGAAGTACATGTTGCCGGGCACCAATTGGCCGGGCTGGATCAGGATGCTGGAGAGGATGTGCTCGGCGGCCCGGCCCTGGTGGGTCGGGATGATGTGCTCGTAACCGGTGATGTCCTGAAGGTTGGCCACCAGCTTCTGGTAGGCGGCACTGTTGCCGGCGGTGGCCCGGGTGGCATCCATCGCCGCCCACTGGTCGGTGCTCATGGCCGAGGTGCCGGAGTCCGTCAACAGATCGATAGCGACGTCGGCGGAGCGCAGCAGGAAGGTGTTAAAGCCAGCGGTGCGGATCGCTTGCTCCCGCTCGCCGCGGCTCAGGTTGCCGATCCGTTCGAACGTGTGGATCTCGTAGGGGAAGGTGTCGAATTCGTAGGGCGCCAGATCCGGGAACACGCCGTGGTAGGCCATCTGGTCGCGCCATTGGCCGGCCGCGCTTTGCCGCATGGGCGGGATCTTGTCCCGTTGCCGGTAGAGATCGATGATGGCGTCGGCCACCTGGTCGAGCTGTTCGTTGGTCATCGCCAGACGCGGGATCTGCACCGGCACGAGTTCATCACGCCCGACCCGTCCATGGGCGATGGCGCGCACGCCGGCACTGAGATACAAGGCAGCGGAGAAGGTGTCCTGCGTGTGGTCCGTGATGTGGGGCAGGAACAGCGCGGTCTCGATATAGGCGCCGTCGCAGCCGCGTTCCAGCGGCACACCGGCGTCCTGCAGACGCCGGGTGAAGCGCTCGGTCTGCTGCATGACCCAGTGGACCTCGGCCTCATCGCCCATCTCGGTCAGGCCCCGGGCCAGCATCTCCATGGTGCGCCCAGCCATGCCGCCGTAGGTATGCAGACCTTCGTAGACCACGACCGCATTCATCAGCTTCTCGTAGTCATCCGGGTCGTCGGTGCTGAGGATGCCGCCGGTGTTGCACTTGGGGTCCTGGGCGCCGTCGATCTGGAACAGGCTGCAGGTCTTGGCGATCTGCATCACGATCTCGGCGATAGAGCGGGTGGCCCAGCCGGGCTCGTGGCGTTGTATATACCAGGCGTTCTCGATCACCCGCGAGCCGTTGCACACCAGCCGCACGTCGTGGCGGCGGGCGAGCTCACGCACGGCCCTGAGGTTGGACAGGCTGAACGGATGCTGACCGTCGGCGAAGGCCTGCACATTGACGAGGGACACCCCGCTCTGGCTCAGCACCTCGTCGAGTTCGAGGATGTCCATGTCACCGGTGAACACCTTCGACTCGTGAAAACGCAGGTCCTTAGGCTTAAGGCCTCCGCCTTCGAGCACGTCCAGCCAGGTGCGGTGGTTGGTGGCCACGATCGAGCCGGGCGGGGCCAGCGTGGCGAGCACCAGCTTCATCGCGCCGAGTCCGTTGTGCACCGGGCAGACATAGGAATGCCCGAAGACCGCGGCCACCGCCTGCTGCAGATGCTCGAAGTTGCGCGCCCCGGCATAGGCCTCGTCGCCGAGGAATTGCGCTGAGAGCTGCTCCTGGCTGACCGCGTTCATCGCGTTCGAACACATGTCGAAGGTGAGCTGCGACGGCAGCAGGTTGAATACGTTGAACTGCGCTTTCGCCAGGTCCTGTTTGCGCTCGTCGAGGCTGGGGAAGGGCAGCAGACGGACGGTCTTGATCTTGTGGGGTTCGTGGATTCGGGTTTGGGTGTTCATGGCTGGCTTCTTGTTTTTTTGGATGCTAGTTAAGCCTAGACCATGGGGAGCGGGGTGCACGGTCCCCGAGATCGGGTGTATAACTTCTATATCGATCGGCCAACAACCGCAGGACAACCAGGACGACCATGCGCTGCTTTTTTCGCCCGACCGCCATATTGACCGGGGCGCTGGTTCTTTCCGGACAGCTCGGCTGTGCGCTGACACCTGAGACCGCCAGCGTTGACGCTCAGACAGCCACGCCGGCATCCGGCGCGGCCCTGGTAAGCGACCCCGCTGAGATCTACTCCGATCCGGCCAGTGGGTCAGCCTATCCAACGAACTTTGTGCAGGTGCATGACACCAGGGCCAGCGTGTCGGCCGACGGCTTCGTGCACGGATACTCGAATACGTTCGTCTCTGAAACGAAAGACGGATACCCCGCCGGGTTGTTTGTCTCGGCCGATTACCACGATTGGGGCGGCTACCCGGTCTACTACCCTTATCCGTATACCCTCGTCTCGCGCCCCTACGGGTATCAGTGGGACGGCGCCTGCGGCAACTGGCCCCGCGCATACAGTTCCTACGCCGGCTACGGCCGCGGCGTCACCGCGATTGACGGGGCCTCCCACGGCGGTCGCGGCATTGTCACGAGCAGAGGGATCGATCGTGCCGTTGGCGCGCGATCGAAATCCGGCGCAGTGAAGGGTACCCGCGATGGTAGTGGCGCCTACCGGCCGACGGACAACGGCCGGCAGGATCAATCAGGCGAGGTCTTCTCGAGCAAGGGCACCGGGCGGGCATCGAGTCCCTACGCAGCCGCCCAAAACCGCGGCAGCCAGAGCAGCGGGACGTCCCAAAGCAGCGGCTACACCGGGAATCGCAGTCAGAGTTCGGGTCAGAGCTATCGCACCCGCGCTCGCCAGAGCGGTATGAGCGGCTCGTACCGATTTAGCCGCGGGCGGACGAGCTCAAGCTGGACGAGCAAGCGGCGCTAAATCCCATTTCATACCCCGCGATCGACAGGCAACCGGCTACCGCGACGCAGCACCCAATCAACCCCTATTTCCGTTCCATTCTCTCTGGATGTGCTTATACTGATTCTCATACGCTTTGGGGGAGGCAACATCATGAGCAATATCGACTGGGTCATCCGCGGTCCGGAAATTTCTACCTGTAACTGCAACTGGGGCTGTCCGTGTCAATTCAACTCGCTGCCGACGCACGGTAACTGCCGCGCCGGTGTGGCGATGCGTATCGACGAGGGCCATTTCGGTGACGTATCGCTCGACGACGTGCACTGGGCGGCGATGTTCGCCTGGCCGAAGGCGATCCATGAAGGCAATGGCGAGGCCTTGTTGATCCTTGATGAGCGCGCCGGGGATGCACAGCGCGAGGCTCTGCTGGCGATCCTGTCCGGGGAGACCTCGGTCCCGGGTGCGACCATGTTCAGCGTGTTTGCTTCTACGCTGACCAAGGTACACGAACCGGTGGTGGCGCAGATCCTGTTCGAGGCGGACTTCGATAACTGGAGCGGAGAATTCTCGGTCCCCGGCTATATCGACGCCAAGGCAGCGCCGATCACCAACCCGGTGTCCGGCGAGTCGCATCGGGCCAAGGTGACGCTGCCAGGCGGTTTCGAATACCGCGAAGCCGAATTCGTCAGCAGCCGTACCCATGGCCAGGGTCCGATCCCGCTGGATTGGACGGACGGTCATGGCCACCTGTGCATGCTGCACATGACGCCGCATGGCCCGGTCGGCTGACATTCACAAACAGATCGGGACCGAGCCGGGTCGCGCCAGCGTCGCCATCGAAACGGTTGTCCGCCACGACCGGCTGGTCACCGCTGCAGCGCTGACGTTGATCACCGGGCTGGCCTGGCTCTGGCTGCTGGCCGGGGCCGGCATGGATATGGACATGGACGGCATGGATCCGGACATGGTCATGCCCATGGACTGGTCGCCGGGCTACGCGGTGCTCATGTTCTTTATGTGGTGGATCATGATGATCGCCATGATGTTGCCCAGCGCGGCCCCGATGATCCTGCTGTTCGCGCTGGTCAACCGACGCAGTCGCGAACAGGGTGCGCCCTGGGTGCCAACCACAATTTTCGCTTCCGGCTATCTGATCGCCTGGGGCGGATTCAGTCTGGCGGCGACCCTGTTGCAGTGGTGGTTTGAGCAGGCCGGGTGGCTGAGCATGGCGATGGCCAGCGCCAACCGCTGGCTCAGCGGCGGCATCCTGATCGCGGCTGGCATCTACCAGCTCACGCCGTTAAAGCACGCGTGTTTGCGTCATTGCCGCGGACCGGTCGAATTCATCAGTCAACACTGGCGTCCTGGCCCCGGCGGCGCGCTGCGCATGGGTCTCGAACACGGCGCTTTCTGCGTTGGCTGCTGCTGGGTGGTGATGGGACTGCTGTTCTACGG
>Ga0209567_10001473_pt1 | contig 12045 bp, 12 predicted proteins | sample COG_12_FD_184756 | JGI IMG/M metagenome (GOLD analysis project Ga0209567, IMG submission 184756) | Pelagic marine sediment microbial communities from the LTER site Helgoland, North Sea, for post-phytoplankton bloom and carbon turnover... | ecosystem: Environmental > Aquatic > Marine > Neritic...
TTTTTGAGTTAACCTCTCGCTTGGAACTAACCAAAGCCCAGTTTTTTTAGATCAAACTGCCCGTCTCCGGAGGCCGCGGCTGGGCTGACACCTGAATCCTAAAGCGGTGGCTTTTAAGCCCTAAACGTAGGAGAAGGAGAAACAAAATGGCTTATGATAACTTGATTTTCGAAAAACGTGGCTACATCGCCATCATCACCCTCAACCATCCCCCGGTGAACGCCTGGAATCTGGGATTGATGGAAGATTTCGAGAAGGCTGTAGACGAAATTGAAAACGACCATGATGTTCGGGTGCTTATCATAACCGGTGCCGGTGAAAAAGGTTTTTCGGCCGGTTTTGATGTCAGTGATGCTGCCAATTCGCATATAACAAGCCCCAAGGGTCGCGATATCTGGACCCGCATCGATCAATTTTCCAAACCGGTGATTGCCGCGATTAACGGGTTTGCCATGGGCGGCGGTCTTGAACTGGCTTTGAGCTGTCATTTCAGAATCATGATTGATGATCCCAAGGCCACCGTCGGGCTGACCGAATTAAATCTGGGAATCATACCCGGATGGGGCGGCACTCAGCGCCTCACGCGTATTATCGGTAAAGCCAAAGCCCTGGACATGATTTTGTTCAGTAAACGCATCGATGCCAAAGAGGCGCTTTCGATTGGTTTAATCAATCAAATTTCCACCAAAGACAAATTGTTGGGCGATGCAATTGCGTTTGCCGAAGTCCTGACCCATCGCCCACCCCTGGCGGTGGGTGCAGTCTTAAAGGCTATTTCTGCATTTGATTACAGCGGATTAGAGGAAGGACTTAAAGTAGAGGAAGAGGGCGCTGCCATCGTCGGCAAGTCCAAGGATTGCGTCGAAGGGTTTACCGCCTTTCTGGAAAAACGGGACGCAGTGTTCACCGGAGAATAAGTCTCGATTTGGGATTTTCTCGATTTTAGATTGGTGATTTCGGATTGAAATAGAGAAAGAAAAGAGAATTATCGGTTTAAGAGTTGTGGGAGCGGTTTTCCAGCCGCGATCCTCGAATGGCCATACAGCCTATTGCATTACATTTCTAAGAAACTCGTGGTTCACCTCTAAATATTTAAACCGCTGCTGAAACCAGGGACTCATAATAAGGGAGGAAGGCATGAAATTTATCCGTATCAACATGACTGACCAGAGTATTTCCGAGACTGATTTCCCCCAGGAATACATAGGATTAGGCGGTCGGGGGCTGACTTCGATCTTAATCAACACCGAGGTTCCGGCCGACTGCGACCCTCTGGGACCGGACAATAAACTGGTGTTTGCGTGCGGACTGCTCACCGGCACCAAACTGGTCAATACCAGCCGGATTTCCATCGGTGCTAAAAGCCCCTTGACCGGCGGCATCAAAGAGTCCAATGTAGGGGGCAGCGCCCCGCACTCATTAGGCAGGACCGGCATCGCGGCCATTGTGGTGGAGGGTCAGGGCCCAAGCGGCAAGTATTGGGTCCTGCGTATCGATGCTAACGGTAATGCGTTCCTGGAACCGGCCGACGAGTTCGTCGGATTTCGGACCTATGATTGTGCTGAAAAAATGCTGGCCCGGTACGGTGAGAAAAATGGTATTATGCTTATCGGACCCGCAGGTGAACAACGGCTGGCGTCTGCGTCGGTTCAAAGCACGGACCTGGACAATCGTCCCTGCCGGGCAGCGGGCCGCGGCGGTATGGGCGCGGTCATGGGCGCCAAAGGACTAAAAGCCATAGTGGTCAGCGAAGAAGGATCCGCTGATGACGCCTCATCTGCTTCTGACGCTTTCAAGGCTGCGGCCAAAGTAGTGGCCAAGGCTATCTCCGAAAACCCGTTTACCGGGCAAATGCTGAAGGCGGTGGGTACGGCCGGGCTGGTCGGCGCAGTCAACGCCATGGGTGCATTCCCCAGTTTTAACGCCACCAAAGGCCAGTTGGAGGGCAGCGACAAAATTTCCGGCGAAACCCTGGCTGCCACCGTGGTCGAACGTGGCGGGCGTACCGGACACAAGGGATGCACCGGCTGCATAATCCACTGTTCCAACGAGTACAGGGACCCAAACGGAGAGTACATCACTTCATCGCTGGAGTACGAGACCATCTGGTCCATGGGCGGTATGCCCGGTATCACTGATCTGGACGCCATTGCCAGGCTGGACTTTTTGTGCGACGACATCGGCCTGGACACCATGAACACCGGGGTTGCCGTGGGGGTGGCCATGGACGCCGGGTACAAAAAGTTCGGCGACGCCCAGGCCGCCATCGACATGCTGGAAGAAGTTGCCCGGGGAACCGAGATCGGTAATCTTATTGGTAACGGTCCTGTGGCGGTGGGCCGGCATTTCAATCACGCTCGGATACCGGCGGTCAAAAATCAGAGCATTGCCGCATATGACCCGCGCGGCATGCAGGGCAACGGCGTAACCTATGCCACCTCGCCTATGGGTGCGGACCATACCGCAGGCAACCTGATCGGCGCATATTTGACCGGTCAACTCAAGGCCACTGAAGCCGATGGACAGGTGGATGCCTCGCGGGAAGCCCAGATCGGCATGGCCATGGTCGACACCATCGGGCTGTGCCTGCTGGCCGGGTCCGCCATGACCGATCCGGCCGAGCTTCCGGCCCTGAACGAAGCCGTCAACGCCCGCTGGGGCTCGTCACTGACCCCGGACGACCTGTTGGCCCTGGGCGTACGCACACTCAAAGCCGAAATCGAGTTTAACCGTAAAGCCGGTCTAACCAAAGAAGACGACCGCCTGCCGCAGTTCTTCTACGATGAACCACTATCTCCGCATAATGTAGTGTTCAAAATATCACCCGAAGAACTGGACAAAACTCTGGATTTATAAAATACCATCCATGGCCGGGGACCTGCCCGGTCCCCGGCCATGGCGGTGTCCATCAGTCAATGGATTTCGGATTTGGGATTGCGGATTGGATAAGAGGAACCAATCAATTTAGAATCTTCCTGTTGTGGATTTTAGAATTCGGATTGCGGAATGTATTGATTAGATGTTTTTCCTTATTTTAAATCCGCAATCCCAAATCCCAAATCGAATAACCCGTCAGAACCTTTCCAGCTGATTCGGGAAATAATCCTCCAGGACACCTTCACGATAAACATCGGCGGTGGCGCAGTGTAATCCGCCTCCAAAGGGGGATACCTCAAACAATGGTACCGGGATTACCTCAAAGCCGTATTTATACAACAACTCCATCATGGGTGTTTCAAGGGCTTCAACACAGATGGTCTTAGGATCGATCACCAGGCAGTTCATGTTCAACCACAGGCTACAGGTGCACAGCGGCATTTTTTCTTTGCGAACCGATTTGGGGGCTTCCACAAGTTCCCAGTCATTTTTTTTAAACAGCTCGTTATGGGCCTTGTTCAGGGGGTAGCGTTCGGGATTCACCAGCACCAGACCGGGGCGCAGGGGTATGAGGGTGGCATCGATGTGCCAGGGCAACATCTCCCTGTAGGTCACCCTGTGTACCCGGTGATCCGGATAATGACGTCGCAGCCATTCAATGCCGGCGTCATTTGTTACCATGGACTTTTGAACGAAAAGATCCTTGCCGAAGCGGGCCACATCAGCGGCATCAAACAGAGGTTCGGTTTCCGTTATGATCCAGTCGCTGTTTTCCGTAATTCTCCACTGCTCTTCCTCGCTTGAGGTATTCCATTTTTCCCAGAAGTCCTTTTTATAGGTCTGCTCGATCAGGCGCGGCTTCGGTGCGGTTTCCCAGCGGAAATGGGTGTCTTCCTTATAATACTGCTCAAGCAAAGGCCGGTAGCACAGGTATTCAAACCAGCGGCTTCGAAAAGACATGGGGGCTTCAAGAATTTCATTGCCGACGGTCAGAAGCACATCTCTGGGGGGCATGCAGCCAAACATGTTACCCTGGCTCCAGTCCGGGGTATTGATGGCCTGGCTAAAATCCAGAGGGGTAGGGCGGTCAACCCGGATGCCTCGTTTTTTTAATATGGCCGCAAAATTGTCCAATAGTTCGTCGGCCTTTTCTTCCATTTCTTCCGGAAGGGGACCGGAGGTTCCCAGGGGATATCCCTGATCCGGAAAATCAAGTTGAACCGCCGGTTCGGGAGACTGAATTTGGGTGCCGTCAGCCCGCCCGACGATGACATGTTTCAAAGGATCCCACTCATTCCACGAAGATACGACTGTTTTTTGGCTGCTTTCTGTCATCGAGTTCTCCTGATCAAAACAAGTTTAAACGAAATACAGCTTAATTTTATACATAAAGAAATATGGATAAACATTTTAAAATACAAGTAAAATTATGGAAAGGAGTTCTGTTTTCATCATGCCTGTGACACAGGCTGTATCGCAATTAAGAGATATGGTTGTGAAATGCTTAATCTAAAGTAGCAAGAACTCCGGCACCTGGTTCCCGGCCTTCAGCCCGTCTTCAATTAATTCCAGAACCCTGGCTTTTTCATCCGGAAATTTATAACCTTCATAGCCATGGCTGAGCATTAGACCACCGTTGCTGTTCCTCCAGTAATTGCCGGCATGATCAAAGCAAACCTTTGAGGTGACGTTTAAGTTCTCGATCATCTGCCTTAATTCGATCAATTGCTCATCCGGTGACAGCATCTGGAATTCGCCGCTTTGTTCCCATTCGTAGATCGGGGTCCCCGGCTGGGGGAAGAGCGGCCTTGAGCGAATATAATGGGGGTTGATTTCGCTTAGCACCCGGGCGGTGTTTTTTGCATGGTTTTCCCACATCTCCTTGCCGCCCAGACCCGGCATCCAGTATTCGGAAAGCTGAAAGCCAGCTTGCATGGCTTTTTGACCGCCTTTGATATGACCCTCGCCGGTGACACCTTTTTTAATTTTTTGCAACAGTTCATCATCGCCGGTTTCCAGGCCCACATGCAACCGGTCGAGTCCGGCGCTTCGAATGGCTTCCAGTTCTTCCAGCTTTTTCTGGCTCAGGGTTTTCGATCGAGCATAAGAGGTCACCCGGGTCAGGGAAGGGAAGGTTTTTCTCAAATGTTGCAATACGTCAATAAACTGGTCGGTTTTCATTATCGGGCTGTTGGCATCCTGCAAGAATGCAGTTTTAGCACCCGATTGCAGCCAGTTGAATACCATTCCAAACCCGTGATGGAAATTGAGTTCCGGATGCCTGCCGATCAGTTCGATGGCGGTGTCGCGGGTGATTCGGCCGTTTAATCCGAGTTTGTGAGATATATCTTTCAAATCGTTACAAACAGCCGCAATGGAATCGATGTCACCCTTGATTTCTTCAGGGGATCGGACTTCGAATTTTTCGGTTTTGTACATGTTACAAAAGGCACAGCGATTCCAGGGGCAATTGCGGGTGATTCTGAGCAGCAACGAGAAACTCCCGCCTTCGCTGGGTGGTCGGTAAACACCTACTTCAAAATTATATTTTTGTGAAGATTCTGCCGCCATCGGGTCTCCTTGAGTGTCTTTAGTTAGAGATTTAGTTTTGAATCCTTTTCATTTTAATAAATATTTATTTAATCACGAAAGGACGAAATGACGAAAACACGAAAGAAAAGATTAATTTCGTGATTCCCAAATTTCGTGTTTTCGTGATTAATCCCTTTTGGTCCCGGATAGTCCGGAGTAGATGCTAAATCTGATGCCTAAAATAATCATTGATTGGTTTATTTCAATTCGGATCTATCGGTCCTGCTTAGCAAGACGTGCTTAATTGGCATTTTGGAAAATTAGATTTGACATTTTTTTTTGCATCGTCTAGCTTAACTCAGCCAAAAATTATGAAGGGTTGCGTATAAATTTTCAACTACTTATTTTGCGGAGAAGCAGGCCATGGCAACGGTAAACGTAAACGACTGTGAAATCTATTATGAAGTTCACGGGCAGGGAGATCCACTGGTTCTTATTATGGGGCTGAGGCGCAACGTTGAATGGTGGTACCGCCAGTTACCCGCCCTGTCTCAACGCTTTCAGGTAATCGCTTTTGATAACCGGGGTGCCGGCCGTTCCGATAAACCCGTCATGGAATATTCCATGGGACTGTTTGCGGAGGACACAGCCGGGCTCATGGAAGCCCTGGATATTCAAGATGCCCATATACTGGGGATTTCCATGGGCGGATATATTGCACAGGAACTGGCTCTGAATTACCCCGCAAAAGTTAAAAGCCTGATTCTGGGTTGCACCGGCTGCGGCGGCGACAGGGCTGTGATTATGTCGCCGGAAAGAATGGAAAAATTTACGGCCAACAAAGGATTAAAGCCCGAGGAAATTCTGCGCAAAGATATGGATATCTATTTTTCCGATGATTATGTCGATCAATATCCTGAAAAAATAGAGGAATTTATCGAAATTTCTATGCGTTACTACCAGCCGGCGAATGCCTTTTTCAGGCAATTTGATGCCTGTCAGCGGCATGACACCGGTGACCGGCTGAACCAGCTGTCGTTGCCCACCTTGATAATGACCGGCGATGATGATCCCCTCGTTCCGCCTCAAAATTCTCATGTCTTAAAAGAATTGATAGGGGATGCGGAACTATCTGTTTTTTCCGGCGGCCGCCACTGCTTTTTTATAGAGTATGCGGATCAATTTAATCAAAAAACGGTCGACTTTTTTAAAGCCAACGGATGAACTGGTTTATTTTTGTCTGCGCATCATGGAAGTCCGGCGCCGGGGACCTCAACCTTTACTGTTTCGATTTTTCCACCCGGCATGGCACGAACCTGTTCGGGAATGGCCGATCCTGCCGTGCAGATAAACAATGTGCAGCGGTCATCGCCGCCAAGCATACAGGCATATGGTCTGGTTGATACTTTGACGCGATGGGTAATATCGCCTCCTTCAAGCACGCGCAATACTTCACCGGGGTGGGGTGCCGCCACCCAGATGGCTCCCTCGGCATCCAGGCAGATTCCGTCCGGGAACACCCCTTCCAGTTCGGCCCAGATACGGCGATTGGTAAGGGAACCGTCCTGCTCAAGGTCGAAGGCGGTTAACCGATTGCCAAAGGTTTCGGCCACGATGAGGGTTCGCCCATCCGGTGTAATAATGGTTCCGTTCGGGAAAAGCAGGTCCTCGGCCACAATTCGTGAATGGGCTTCCGGCGTCACCAGCACGATCTCAGCCGGTTCAACCGGCGCATTGGCTGCATAGTCGAAGCCAAAGTTACCGATAAAAGCCCGGCCCTGTTGATCAACGACCATATCATTACAGTGAAACGATGCCAGCTGACTTAAATCGGCAACCTCCACCAGCCCTTCGGGATCGAGCCTCAACAGACGCCGATCAAGCATTGAAACCACCAGGAGGCGGCCGTCAGGGAGCCATCCCAGCCCGGAGGGCGATCCTTGGACTTCGATAATTATCTCGGACTTACCGGTTGGATCCAGGGTCATTACCTGGAGACCTTGCATATCTGAAAACCAGAGCTTTCCATCATGCCAGCGTGGGCCTTCCGGAAATAAAAGGCCGTCCAGCATTGCATCGGTGTGCAGTGAGATAATCCCATTCTCTTCTATCATTTTCTTTTCTATCTTTTTTTTTCGATTAACGACCAGGCGACATCGGCGACTTCCCGGGCCAAACTACCCCGTTCAAGTGCTTCGGACGAACTTGCAATACCCATGATGCCGCGTTTGTATACCCCCTGCAGGATGCTCGCCAGTCGAAAAAAGGAGAAGGCCAGATAAAAATTCCAATTGGGAATCTGTTCTCGACCGATATACCGGCAGTATTCGGCCACAAATTCGGATTCAGTCGGAATACCGGTTTGGAGTCCGGCCTTGCTGTCAAGGCTCAGTTTGCCGGCGACACCAGCGTGGTAAGCCATGCAGCTGTACCCGAGGTCGCCGAGAGGGTGACCGAGGGTGGATAATTCCCAGTCCAGCAAAGCCACCACTTTGGGTTCCGTGGGATGGAATAACATGTTTTCCATGCGAAAATCGCCGTGAACGATGCAGCTGGTGTCATCTGCGGGAACATTTTCGGGCAGGTATTGCATGAGTTTTTCCATTGAATCGATCTCATCTGTCCTGGCGGCCACATACTGTTTGGACCAGCGGCCGATCTGGCGACTGAAATAGTTGCCCGGCTTGCCGTAGTTTTCCAAACCCAGTTCAACATAATTCACAGTGTGCAATGCGGCCAACACCCGGATCATGTCAAAATATATAGCCCGTCGTTCCCGGGGTTTCATATCCGGCAGGGTTAAATCTCCCAACACGCGGCCCGGTACATATTCCATGACAAAGAACGGTGTTCCGATGATGGTGTCATCCTCACACAGCAGGAGCATCTTCGGCACGGGGACACTGGTTTTCTCAAGGGCTTTCATGATGCGATACTCGCGCTCCACCTGATGGGCGGACGGCAGGAGTTTGCCGGGTGGCTTTTTTCTGAGCACGTATTTTATATCGTCGCTGCTCAAAAGAAAGGTCGGGTTGGATTGGCCGCCCTCAAATTGCTTGACTTGGAGCGGAGTTCTAAATCCCTCCAGATTGACCGTCAGATAGTCAACTAAGGCTTTCTCATCGAAAAGATGCGCATCGCGAACCTGTGTCAATATGGCTTGATTTCTCATTTCATTTGCAATCATAAGATTTCTCCCCCGACCCGTTTTTATTAAGTCCCCTGATTTTTATTGCAATTAGGTTCTATTGGCAATATCTAATATCCTTGACCCTCAAATGACATAGAAACTGGAGATGCGAAAATGCCTGATTTTCAAAGCCAATACGCCGAGGTCAACGGTATCCGATTGCACTACGTGAGTTCTGGCCGGGGAAAGCTGATCATGTTTGTACACGGTTTTCCTGAGTTCTGGTACGAATGGGATAATCAACTGGTTGAGTTCGGCAGGGACTACCAGGCCGTGGCCCCGGATATAAGGGGTTACAACCTTTCGTCTAAACCCGCAGAAATCGAAAAATACCATGTAAAAGAAATTATTGAGGACTTGCGGGCGCTGGCGGAACATCTGGGTCATGAAAAATTTATCATGGTTGCTCATGATTGGGGAGGAGCCATCGCCTGGTCTGCTGCCATGCGCCATCCGGAATTATTGGAAAAGCTGATTATTATCAACTCGCCCCATCCGGCCGTGTTTGCCAGGGAACTGTTGAAAAATCCCGACCAACAAAAAGCCAGCCAGTATATGTTGATGTTGCGTTCGGCTGAAGCGGAGCGGGTATTATCTGAAAACAACTTTGCCAGGCTGATGGACTTATTGGTACAGTTCGGCAGTAAATGGGAGTTGCCGGAGGAAAAACGCCTGAAATATATCGCCGCCTGGTCCCAACCGGGAGCTTTGACCGGCAGCCTTAACTATTACCGAGCATCCCCGCTTTATCCGCCGACTTCAAAAAATGATGAAGAGCAGATCGAAAGTATTCTGGATTTGCCCGAAGAGATGTTTGAAATAAAGGTTCCAACGCTGGTTATCTGGGGGGAGGAGGACCGGGCACTTTTAACGGGCAATTTGGATGGACTCGGAGAATATATTAAGGATCTGACGGTTAAAAAAATACCCGACGGCACCCACTGGGTGAGTCATGAGCAACCTGAACGGGTGAATTCATTGATTCGGAATTTCATAAAATAGATCTTTTAAGGTTCAGAGTTCAAAGGTTCAGGGTTCAAAAGTTTAACCGCCACTGGCGGCGCCGAAGGTGATCGGGATTCAGAGGCTCGGATGGTCCAGAAAAACCTTGAACGCTGAACTCAGAACCTGTCTTACTGTCATAACACAACCCTGAACGGTGAACTCTGAACCTCTGAACCATTCAAACAAGGAAAAAACGATGGCAAATTCAAAATTTGATCTTAAAGGAAAAGTTGCCCTGGTGACCGGCGGCAACGGTGGTATCGGCTTGGGCATGGCCGAAGCGCTGGCTGAAGCCGGTGCCGATGTTTGTATCTGGGACCTATTGCCGTCTATTTTGCCAGTGATCACAGTGAATACCACACTGGGGATACGGTGGTCATAGACGGCGGGTACAGTTGTTTTTAAGACCACTCATCCAGAAACCAGCCCAATAATGGAGCAATGTAAATCATGTCCGAATATGAAGACCTAAATCCCCGTTTTAAGGAATCCCTGTTGAACTGGATGGAAACTAAAAATCCTTTTTGGTCTCTTCTCGGTATGGAACTCATTGAAATTAAAAAAGGCTGGGCGAAAATTCGGTTGCCCTTTACTGAAAAATTGGCCAACGGCATTGGCGTGGCCCATGGAGGGGCGATCTTTTCACCGGCGGATTCGGCCGTGGGTATGGCCCTGGTAGGTTTGCTAGACAAGGACGAAAATATATCCACCCTGGAAATGAAGATTAATTACATGAAGCCGTTTACCGAGGGGGAAATGATCGCCGAAGCAAAAATTCTCCATAAGGGAACAATGACGGCCATCGGTGACGTGGCGGTCACGGATGGGAAAGGCAATCTCATCGCCCAGGGGCTGGCCACCTACGCCATTTTTAAAAAGGAGAGTTAACCATAACTTATATAAGCAGAGGGGTCGGGAATGAAGGTCGATGAATTTAAAAACATTATCTATGATATGGACGATGAAACCGGAATTGTAACGGTTACCATCAACCGGCCGGAAATCAAAAATGCGCTCACGATACTGGTGTTGTTGGAATTATACTGGGCGGCGGATGCCGTTGAAAACGATCCCTCAGTCAAAGCCCTGATCCTTACCGGCGGAAAACCAACGGATATGGACGACCCGGCCGGTGAAGCCTTTAGCAGCGGTGGATATTTCAATCTGGCGGATCTGGAAGCCCTTGATGAAAAAACTAAGGGTGACATCGACCTGACCGATATCGCCCAAAAAAGATTGTGTTTAAAAATGTGGCAGCTGGACAAGCCCGTTATTGCTGCAATCAATGGATTGGCTATTGGCGGGGGATTTACCATTCCACTGGCCTGTGCCGACCTGATTTATGTATCCGAGCACGCCTGGGTCAAGCTTCCTTTCATCAACCTGGGCCTCATTCCTGAACTTGCTTCTAGCTATCTGTTGCCAAGGTTGGTGGGATTTCAGCGGGCCAAAGAGATAATATTTTTCGGAGAAAAAATTTCGGCCTCGAAACTGTACGAAATGGGACTGGTGAATGAAGTGTTGCCCCATAATGACCTTATTCAGCATACGAAGCAGATGGCCCTGAAACTGGTACCGCCCCGGGGTGCAGGCCTGGCAACACGACTGGCAAAACAGGCGATGCACAAGCCGCTAATCGAAGCGGTAACCAAAGCCCTCGACATCGAAAATGAAGGGTTGAATAAAACCATCGCGTCGGCGGATTTCTGGGAGGCCCTGGCCGCCCGCAAAGAAAAACGCGAACCACTGTTTAAGGGAGAGTAAAGCATTAGGAAGGCGGAATGGGGAAGTCGGAAAAGGGTACTTTGAAATAAATATTAAATGCCGTCCAGGCTTGCTGGAATTTTGATTGCCATCCTTATAACTATTAATTAATAATGGAGGTTGGTTATGAGTGAAAGGTTAATAGAGTACTTTAATAAACAACCCAGGCTTGGCACCCTGAGTACATCTGATAAAACCGGCAAAGTCAATTCCGCTTATTTTGGATCGCCCCGGATGGTTGACGAGAAAACCGTATTTATGGGTTTAGGCAACAACCGTACCTTTGCCAATTTACAGGATAATCCCCATGCCATGTTTATGGTCATGGAGGCTGGTAATACAATAATGGACTGGAAAGGTGTTCGGTTATATGTAGCTATGACCGAGTGCCAGACATCGGGCGAAAAACTGGATGATATGAGAGCCACCATTGCCAAACACGCCGGTGAGAGTGCCAGCAAAATGATCCATGCGGCGGTCACTTTTGAAATCCAGGAAATAAGACCATTGGCGGATTTTGGGCAGGGGTGGGAAAAATCTATATAAATTAAATATATAAAGGTTTGGAATTGAAACAATATATAAAGGAAATAATCAACCAGGGAGATGACAGCGGCAATGGCATGACGGTCAGGTTCGGTCTGCCGTCCGGATTGGAAATTATTGGATTCCCGACC
>Ga0209567_10001474_pt1 | contig 12038 bp, 9 predicted proteins | sample COG_12_FD_184756 | JGI IMG/M metagenome (GOLD analysis project Ga0209567, IMG submission 184756) | Pelagic marine sediment microbial communities from the LTER site Helgoland, North Sea, for post-phytoplankton bloom and carbon turnover... | ecosystem: Environmental > Aquatic > Marine > Neritic...
CGGTGGTCGCCGCATAGAAGCCGTCGTTCAGGTAGTCGTTCTCGTCCGTGGAAACGGCGTCGATGCAGCCACGGGCGCAGTGATTGTTGGTGATCACCAATCCGTCCGCCGACACGAACGAGGACGAACAACCTCCACCGTAGCGGACGGAGGCAAGGCGCACGTGCTCCAGCCACTCGGAGTTGGGACGAAAACCGTAGGTGTCCTCCCAGTAATCGAGAGGCGGATTCTCGAACGTCCACATAGTGCCCATCTCGGTGCCCGTCAGCTCAACCATATCTGACTTCTCGATCGCCGCTTGCGGCGCGGCGAGCAGGCCGGCGGGCGTCTCGACCACCTGTGGCGGCGGGACAGGTGCGGGCGCCATTTCGGGCGGCGGCGCGGACGAGCATGCTGCGGCCAGGAGCACGGCCAGCATGGCGAAATGTCGTACTCCGATATTGGTCATCGGTCACTCCGTTCATGGGTTGGGCGGGTCACGGGACTTCGCGCTTCATCTGCAAGGGTCAGGCCCGCGCGCAGAGGCCTCACACCAGCTGGCGCAGCACCGTCTGCAGTATGCCTCCGTTGCGGTAATATTCGACTTCCACCTCCGTGTCGAGACGGACGATCGCGTCGAACTCGGTGACCGCTCCGTCGTCGGATACGGCCCGCACGGAAGCCTCACCGCCTGGCTCGAGATCTCCGTCGATTCGCGTCACATCGAAGATCTCGGCGCCCGTCAGTCCGAGTGCCCGGGCGCTCTGCCCGGCGGCGAACTGCAGGGGCAGCACGCCCATTCCGATCAGGTTGCTGCGGTGGATACGCTCGTAGCTCTCCGCGATCACCACACGGATCCCCAGGAGGCTGGGTCCCTTGGCGGCCCAGTCGCGCGACGATCCCGTGCCGTACTCGCGACCCGCGATCACGATCAACGGCACACCTTCGCGCTCGTAGAGCATGGCGGCGTCAAAGATCGACATCTGGTCCCCGGACGGTAGATGGCGGGTGAATCCTCCCTCCACGCCGGGAACGAGCTGATTCCTGAGCCTTACGTTGGCGAAGGTGCCCCTCATCATGATCTCGTGGTTGCCGCGCCTGGATCCGTACGAATTGAAAGCCGCCGGGACCACTCCATGCTCCTCCAGGTAGCGGCCGGCGGGCGAATCCTGTGCGATCGCCCCAGCTGGTGAGATATGGTCGGTAGTCACCGAGTCTCCGAGCAGGGCGAGGGCCCGTGCCCCGATGACGCTCTGAAGCGGTTGTGGCTCCCTCGACATGGATGTGAAGAACGGCGGCTGCCGGACGTACGTGGAGTCCTCAGCCCAGGCATATCGATTGCCGGCCGGGACGGGGAGGGCGCGCCATTCGTCATCACCGTCGAACACGCTGGCGTACTGCTCACGATATTGCTCCGTGAGCACGGATGTCCGAATCGTGTCACGGATCTCCTGTTGAGTGGGCCAGAGGTCCCGGAGGAACACGTCCGCGCCCTGCGCGTCCTGTCCGAGCGGTTCGCTGGTGAGATCGATGTCCATCCGGCCGGCGATCGCGTAGGCGACCACGAGGGGCGGCGACGCCAGGTAGTTGGCCCGTGTCTGCGGATTGACTCGACCCTCGAAGTTACGGTTTCCGGAGAGGACCGCGGCGGCGACGAGATTGCCGTCCCGTATCGCCTCGGCGATCGGCACGGGCAGCGGACCGCTGTTCCCGATGCACGTGGTGCATCCATACCCGACGACCGAGAACCCCAGCGCCTCGAGCGAGGGCAGAAGGCCCGCCTCGGTCAAGTACTCGGTCACCACCTTGGAGCCCGGGGCGAGGCTCGTCTTCACCCACGGCTTGCGCTGCAGCCCGCGGGCCACTGCGTTTCGCGCCAGCAGCCCGGCAGCAACCATCACGCTCGGGTTCGACGTGTTCGTGCAGCTCGTGATGGCCGCGATCACGACCGCGCCGTCTCCGAGGTCGAAGGAAACCGGTTCGTCTTCAAGGTCGAGCGTCGTCACGGAGACCGCCACAGGCTGATCCGAATCTCCGCCGGCGCGGGTGGCCGCATGCGCGGACAGCACCTGCTCGAACGACTCCCGAACCCGCGTCAGGGGCACCCGTTGCTGCGGCAGCTTGGGCCCGGCGAGGCTCGATTCGACCGTGCCCAGGTCGAGCGAGAGGGTGTCGGTGAACTCCGGTTCCGGAGACTCGGCGGTATGGAACAGGCCCTGCGCACGGGCATAGGCCTCAACCAAGTCCACGTGCGCGTCGTCTCGGCCGGAGAAACGCATGTAGGCCAGCGTCTCCTCGTCGATCGGGAATATGGCGCAGGTGCTTCCGAACTCGGGCGACATGTTGGAGATCGTGGCCCGGTCGGCCAGGGAGAGAGAGGCGAGTCCCTCTCCGTAGAACTCGACGAACTTGCCCACGACTCCCTTCTCACGGAGCATCTCGGTGACGCGCAGCACGGCGTCGGTCGCCGTGGCCCCTTCGGGGAGGGTCCCGTGCAAGCGGAGGCCGACGACCTCCGGTACCAGGAAGCTGATGGACTGGCCCAGCATGGCGGCCTCCGCCTCGATGCCGCCGACGCCCCACCCGAGGACCCCGAGTCCGTTGATCATGGTCGTATGACTGTCCGTTCCCACCAGGGTGTCGGGGTAGAGCACCCGCTCGTCGCCGCCGCCGCTGTCGAACACCACCCGGGCCAGGTATTCCAGATTGACCTGGTGCACGATCCCGGTGCTCGGGGGGACGACGCTGAAGTTGCCAAACGCCTGCTGACCCCACCGTAGGAACAGGTATCGTTCCCTGTTCCTCTCCATTTCCTTCTCGGAGTTGATGAACAGCGATGCGAGTCGTCCGAAGCTGTCCACCTGAACCGAGTGATCGATGACCAACTCGGAAGGAAGGTGGGGATTGATCAGGTCGGGGTCGCCGCCCATTTCCAGGATCGCATCGCGCATGGCCGCCAGATCGACGACCGCCGGTACGCCCGTGAAGTCCTGCAGGATGACGCGAGCGGGCATGAAGGAGATCTCACGCTCGGCCGAAGGATCCCATCCTGCGAGGGCCTCGATGTCCGCGGCCGTGACGGTGGTCCCGTTCTCGTGCCGCAGGAGGTTCTCGAGCAGAAGGCGGATCGAGAACGGGAGACGGTCGACTCGACCGACTCCGGCTCGCGACAGGGCCTGGAGATCGAAGATCCAGGCCGAAGAGCCGTCCGGGAGTTCCAGGAGGCGACGGGCGCCGAAGGTGTCGTTGCCGGTGCTGGCGGGAGACATCATAGGGGACTCTCTGTGGGTTGCGACCACCCGGCATGGGGCGTCGAAGAATCGTCCTTGGCCGCGCGTCCAGCGACGCCCGGCTACGCGGGAAGGCAATATGCTATCCCGGGTTTGCCGAGGCGAGTGCGAAACCGGGTGTTGGAGTGGCGTCGGGTGAGGCTGTCTGGCACGATGCCCGGGGCGGCCTGATATTGTGGAGCCCCGGACCCGGGGATCAGATCGGATCGTGTCGAACGAGAGGCTTATGGGCGAACCCTACAGGGCGGACTACAGGGGGCCGGTGTTTCACTTTTTCTGGCCGCTGACCCGCTACGTGACCACACACGTTACGGTCCTGATTCTCGGCCTCGTGTTCTACGTTCTGAACCGGGCCACGGTGATTGGCCGCGAGAACGTACCGAGGGAACGGAACACGCTGCTCCTGTCGAATCACCAGACGATGATCGACAGCTTTCTCGTGGCCACGGCGGCCTACTTCGGTCCATCGTTTCTCAGGCCCTACCTGATACCCTGGAACCCGGCGGCCGAGGAGAACTTCTTCAAGAATCGGTTCTGGGCCTGGTGGGCGGACAACTGGAAGTGCATCCCGGTGCAGCGGGGGCGACGGGACGTTCGGGTCGTGCACCGGATGATCCGGGCGGGGAAGGGTGGAACCATGGTTCTGTTTCCCGAAGGTACACGTTCGCGCGATGGAGAGATCAAGCGAGGAAAGGCCGGAGCCGGGTTCGTCGTGCTGGCCAACCAGCCGAAGGTGGTTCCCGTAACGGTGGACGGACTGTACGATGTGCTGCCGGTCGGCAGCAGCTTTCCACGGCTGTTCAAGCACATCTGGCTGGCGTTCGGAAAGCCGATCGACTATTCGCAGTATGTTGGCCAGCCTCGCTCCAAGGAGGCGGCACGAGAGATCGTGGACGACGTGATCGTAATCCTCCGCCGCCAGTTGGAGGCGCTCAGGCAGTTGCAGGCGGGGGAGATCGACCGGAAGGCGTTCGAGAGAGTACTCAACAGAGAAGAGGAAAGCCCTTGACCATCAACACCGCAAACCTGAAGACGACGGCCCTGGCAGCCGTTCTGTCGGTGACGGCGGCCGCGTGCGCGCAGTCGCAGGAAGCGAACAATGAACCCCGCGCCGGAGAGGATCAGACCATGCAGCAGCCCCAGGTTACAGGACCGCGTGTACTCGTCGAGACGAGCATGGGGAACATCCTCCTCGGTTTCTATCCGGACCAGGCGCCGCTCAGCGTGGAGAATTTCCTCGCCTACGTGGAGGCCGGCCACTACGACGGTCTGGCCTTCCACCGGGTGATCCCGGATTTCATGATTCAGACGGGCGCTCACGAGGCGGATCTGGCCATGCGTGACGGCGGCCGGGAGTCGATTCGCAATGAATCGGACAACGGCCTGAGCAACTCCCGCGGTACGGTCGCGATGGCCCGTACGGGAGATCCGCACAGCGCGTCGTCCCAGTTCTTCATCAACCACGCGGACAACACGTTCCTCGACTTCGGCGCCCAGGGCCCGAACGAGTGGGGCTATTCGGTGTTCGGCACCGTGCTCGAGGGGGTGGACGTGGTGGACGCGATTGCGGCGGTTCAGACCGGGAACGCCGGCGGCATGCGGGACGTGCCGGTCGAGCCGGTCACGATCGTCTCGGCGAGGGTCGTACAGCCGTAACCGGTTTTGACAGGGCAGCGATGGGGGCGCCGGGGAGACTTCCCCCGGCGCCCTTCGCGCGTCAGAGTGTCGGGCAGGGCGCTCAGGCGACGACCCCGGGGCGCAGGACTTCCTCGAAGATCGGAAGCACTCCTTCCAGTGTCTCTCGCTCGATCACGAGCGGTGGGGCGATCCGTATCGTGTGGTGGTGCGTGTCGTTGCACAGAACGCCACGCTCCTTTAACGCCTCGCAGAACGGCCTGGCCATCCCGGACTCCGGCCGGATCTCCACCCCAATCATCAATCCCCGGCCGCGGACCTCCTTTACGTGCGGAGAGTCGATCTGACGCAGGCGCTCCATGAACCAATTGCCCAGGTCTTCGGATCGATCGGCCAGCTTCTCATTCAGAACTACCTCGAGGGAAGCCAGGCCTACCGCGGCCCCCAGCGGATTGCCTCCGAAGGTGGATCCGTGATCTCCGGGGTGAAAGACGTCCATCACCTCGTCGTCCGCGACGATGCCGGACACCGGATAGACGCCACCGCCCAGTGCCTTGCCGACGATGAGGATGTCGCCCCGCGTTCCGTCCCAGTCGCCGCAGAACAACTTGCCCGTGCGACCGAGCCCGGTCTGGATTTCGTCGTTCAGGAGAAGGACCCGGTGCGATCGACAGATCTCCTGGGCGCTGGCCAGGAATCCGTCCGGCGGCACGACGATCCCACCCTCTCCCTGTATGGGCTCGACGAGGAAGGCGACCGTGTTCTCGGTGATCGCTGCCTGGAGAGCGTCCAGGTCGCCATGCGGGATGAGCTTGAATCCCGGAGCGAACGGACCGAAACCGTCGCGGTACTGAGCTTCCGACGAGAAGCCCACGATCGTGGTCGTGCGGCCGTGGAAGTTGTTCTCGCACACGATGATCTCGGCCCGGTCCTCGGCGACCCCCTTCACCTCGTAGCCCCACTTGCGAGCTGCCTTGATGGCGGTCTCGACGGCCTCCGCACCGGTGTTCATCGGGAGCGCCCGGGTGAACCCCGCCGCTTCCGCGAGCGCCTTGAGGAACGCGCCCATCTGGTCGTTGTGGAACGCCCGTGAGGTGAGGGTGAGCCGGTCCGCCTGGTCCTTAAGGGCGCCAACGATCGCCGGGTGCCTGTGTCCCTGGTTGAGGGCCGAGTAGGCGCTCAGCATGTCGAGGAACCGGTTGCCGTCCACGTCCCACACCCAACAGCCCTCACCTCTCTCTATGACGACCGGTAGCGGTGCGTAGTTGTGCGCACTCCACCGCTGCGCTTCACGGACGAACGTCTCAGTCCTGTGCATCGAAATAGCCTCCACGATCGTTGGGAATACCGTCTCCTGGACCACTGTGCGGGTCACGGACCAACCGAGCCGCGCGGCAGGTTATCCAGTTGCCGGTCGGCGGGCAACGGCGTGCCGGGCTCCCTCCGCGGGACCATCGGGACGCCACTGGACAGGACCGCCCGATCGCCTCATACTCGATCTCCATGGCCGCCCGCTCGGGCGGTCTGAGGAGAGGAAAAAGGCACGGGGAAAACATGTATATACTGATAACCGCACTGCTGGCAGTCTTGATCACGGGCATCGGCGGCACACTGGCCTACTTCTGCAGATTGCCCGAGCTGGACGACAGTTCCAACGACCCGGCCTGACCCGGCCGGGCCGCCAACTCGCCCGGTTTGTTTAGCGACCCGCCGACACGATTCTCTGCATCATCTCCGGATCATCGGGCAGGAGCTCGGCAGGGGCGAGACGGGCGACCAGCTTCCTCCACTCCGGCCGAAGTCGATAGGCCTCCGCGAACAAGGGCAGAGACTCTTCCACCCGCCCGACGCTGGCCAGGGTCACGGCGTGCCAGAAGATGGGCTCGGACTCACCCGGAAGCAGAGCCTCGGCCTGTCGGTATGCCTCCAGGGCGGCGTCGATATCGCCCTGCGTGACGTATTCGTCACCCTCGTTCATGTGTTGGTAGGCGCGAGCGACCGATAGCAGGCGACGAAGCTCGACCAGGGGCTCACGGTGGTCGTCCACGCGAAGATCGAAGATGCGATCCTGCCAGGGCCTTCCCGAGGGCTCTGCCGCGACCACCAGGAGGGCTGCGGATTGGCGCCCGCGTATGTCGCCGCCCTCTGCCTCGGCCGCCTCCAGGGCCGCCATCAGTCGTGCCGCGAGGTCCCCGGACGTCGTCGTGTACGCGCGCACCATGGCGTCGCATACCGTCGCGTGGTGCATCAGGTTGGCCTGCACCGTGAACGCGTCTCCCTCGAAATCGCAGGCATGCTGAATCGCCAGACTCCCGGTGTGGACCGCCGTACCGCCGTCTGCATCCACCATGCCGACCTGGCGGACCTCGGGATGCCCATCCGCCGCGACGAGCCCCGCGAGGGCCTGGTCGGCCGTACTACCGGTACCCATCAGGACCAGTCCGTTCGAGCCGTACGACGGGTCGATGAAGGACTGAGTGGCGATCGCCCCGACCCCGCTCCGTGCCCATGCGACGGACGACCCCACCGAGAACCAGTGGGATTGGACTGCGACGCCCAGTTCTCCCGTCTCGGCGTCACGGGCTACGATCGAGTACGTGTGCACCGGCCGGAGCGGTCTCTGAAGCTCTTGGGCCAGGGAGCGCCCTGGAATCGAAAGGGAGATGGCGGCTAGAGCGACGAGCGCCAGTGCGCTCACCCTGGGAGATCTGGAGACGGACATGGCATCCTCTGCGCCGGGGGTTCAACGTTCGTGGTGTACCACGCTCGCACGGAGTCTAGAACGTCAGAGCGGCCCGGGGAAGCATGGCAGTTCCGGCGTCGTTCTGGCCGCATGGGAACAAATGGTGTAATCGGCCGTAGAAGAAATCAGTTACGCCGGCGACGTAATGTTGTTTCTATAGCCAGTCAGATCGGTGGACATGAGTGCTATCGGGTGCTATATTAATAGACTCTGCAGTTCTCGTTTTGACCCAACTTCGAGGTTTGCATGACAAAGCACTTTCGGGACGACAGCGGCAGACGGTGGAAGGCGTGGCTCGCTTCGAGGGACGTCTTCTGGCCCGATCCCGCCAAGACCGGAGCGAAGGACGACAAGGAGTCCGTGATCTTCGTGTGCTTTTCCGATCCGGCACAGCCGCAGCGTCGTATCAAACTACCGGCTGGCTCGTTCGAAGGCCTCGGTGTAGAGGACTTGAAGAGCCGCTTCGACGTAGCCGAGCCGGATCCGGCTATCAGATAGGGCGCGCGAAGGCTCGGAACGAATCGAGCGAGGGGCGTAACACCGGTTGACCGGGAGTTGCGCCCCTTTTGCGTGGACACTCTTGAGCCAGTCCTTCCGAGGAGGAACATGACCGATCAGAACGCCAAGGGACTTGCCGGCGTTGTGGCTGCCGAATCTGCCCTGAGCTTCATCGACGGAGCGGCGGGCGGTCTGTGGTACCGTGGATACGACATTCATGCTCTGGCGCGTCACGCCTCCTACCTCGAGTCCGTCTACCTGCTATGGTACGATGCGCTCCCGGCGGCCATCGAGCTCGCCGCTTTCGAGGGGACACTCGCGGGGCAGCGAGCACTACCGGCGGCCGTGCTTGACGTCATGTGCGCACTGCCAGCCGATTCCGCGCCCATGGCAGCCCTGAGGACCGCGGTATCCGCACTGGGACAGGTAGACCCCGAAGCGGATGACATTTCCCGCGAGGCGGATCTCAGAAAGGCCGGGCGCCTTGTCGCGCAGATGCCGACGATGGTCGCCACGTTCGATCGAATCCGAAGGGGACTTGATCCGATCGATCCCGATCCTGAGCTGGGTCATGCCGCCAACTTCCTCTACGTCCGCGAAGGCGTCAGGCCAAGCGAGACGGCTGCACGGGCACTGGATACATCGTGGCTTCTCTACCTCGAGCATGGGCTGAACGCGTCCACTTTCACGACGCGCGTCGTGGCCTCGACGCTGGCCGACATGCACTCCGCGATCACGGCCGGCGTCTCGGCTTTGAAGGGGCCGCTACATGGCGGTGCCAACGAAAAGGCCATGGAAATGCTGCTCGAGATTGGGTCGGTCGGTCACGTGCCGGCCTTTGTCGACCAGGCTCTTGCCGAGAAGCGGAAGATCATGGGCTTCGGCCACCGGGTGTATCGAACGGAGGACCCGCGCGCGACGCACCTGCGTCGCATGGCCGAGGAGCTGAGCCGCGAGGCTGGCGGTTCCGAGTGGTATGACGTGTCACGAGCGCTCGAAGAAGAGTTGCTCGAGCGCAAGGGTTTGTACTGCAACGTGGATTTCTACTGCGCCACAGTGTACTACTCTCTTGGCCTGCCGATCGACCTGTTTACTCCACTCTTTGCGATCGGTCGAACCGCAGGCTGGGCCGCGCACGTGATGGAACAGCATATGCACAACAGACTCATTAGACCGCGAGCTGAGTACACGGGGGAGATGGACCAGCCCTGGGTGCCCATCGACCGACGCTGATCACATTGTATGTCCGGGGAGCGTAGAGAATGTCTTCTGAATATCGCTTTGCACAGGTACCCGATGGAGAGTCCATCGCCGTCACGCCGGATGGACCGGTAGTGCCAGACCGACCCATCGTGCCGTTCATCGAGGGAGACGGTATGGGGCCCGACATCTGGGCCGCCGCCGTGCGGGTGTTCGACGGTGCCGTCGAGGCCGCCTACGGAACGGAACGGAAGATCCAATGGATGGAAGTGTACGCGGGCGAGAAGGCGCTCGAGCTATCGGGTGAGTGGCTGCCCGAGGAGACCCTGCAGGCGCTCCAAGAGTTCGCCGTTTCGATCAAGGGACCACTCACCACCCCTGTCGGCGGGGGAATCCGGTCGCTCAACGTGACACTCCGCCAGAAGCTCGATTTGTACGCGTGCGTGAGGCCGAGTCGTTGGATACAGGGCACGCCATCTCCGGTGAAGGCCCCGGAGAAGCTGGATGTCGTCATCTACCGGGAGAACACGGAAGACGTGTACTCGGGGATCGAGTGGGAGGCAGGCACCAAGGACGCGGAGAAGGTCCGTGCGTTCCTGAACGATGAAATGGGGTGTTCGGTCAGGGAGAACAGCGGGATCGGCGTCAAGCCGATCTCCGAGTTCGGGACGAAGCGCCTGGTTCGAATGTGCATCAGGGAGGCGATTCGTAATGGCCGCAAGTCGGTGACGCTGGTCCACAAGGGCAACATCATGAAGTTCACGGAAGGCGCCTTCCGCGAGTGGGGATATGAGGTGGCCCGCGACGAATATGGGGACGAGACGATCACCGAGACGGAGTTGTGGAGCGCGCACGATGGGAAGCAGCCGGACGGGAAGGTCGTCATCAAGGACCGGATCGCCGACGCCATGTTCCAGCAGATTCTCCTGCGGCCGGCGGAGTACGATTACATTGCCTTGCCGAACCTGAACGGGGACTACCTGTCCGATGCTTGTGCCGCGCAGGTCGGGGGTCTCGGCATGGCTCCCGGGGCGAACATAGGAGACGGAGTCGCGCTCTTCGAGGCGACGCACGGAACGGCGCCGAAGTATGCCGGACTGGACAAGGTGAACCCGACCTCGCTGATTCTGTCCGGCGTCATGATGTTTGAGTACATGCGTTGGGACGAGGCGGCGAGTGCCCTGTTGGGGGCTATCGAGCGGACGGTCGGCCAGAAGTACGTGACGTACGATCTCGAGCGCCAGATGGACGGCGCCACCCTGGCCAAGACCTCGCAATTCGGCGACCGCATCATCGACAACATGCGGGCTGGCTGAGCCGGCCGCAGGCGGGGTCGGATGATGTCCCGGCCCCGCTTAGAAGAGCGACGCACGGAGGGACCTATCGGGTCAAGGACGCTCCCGAATACCGGGCTCCTGCTCGTGCTTTGCCTGTGTTTGGCTCCCGGACTTCGCGGTCAGGAGCCGGACAGGCCCGCCCCCGAGGCGTCTCCCGACACTCTGGTCGGCGAGCTGGAGGGTGAGCTGACCGGCACCATGGCCGACTCCACGCAGGAAGAGGCTTTTCAGCAAATCGCCGAGGAACTCCGTCCCCCGGCCGAGGGCTGGTCGTGGTCGACCTTCGAGTGGGATCGCGACGCGATCCTGCGCTCCAATGCCATGACCCTCGAGGACCTGCTTTCCGAGCTGGTGCCGGGCTTCACGACGCTTCGCGCTACATGGTTCGGCGGACCCCATTACGCTCTGCAGGGGGCGCTAGGCCCCGGGTTTCTAACGATCTCCATGGATGGACGTGAGCTCACCACCCTCGATGCAGGTCAGGTCGACCTCACGCGCATCGCCCTGGCCAGTGTGGAGAGTGTCCGGGTGCGCCGTCGGGCAGATGGCTGGGTGGCGGAAATGACCACGCTGAGACGGAAGAAGCGCTCGGCGTATTCGCGCATTACCGGGGGGACGGGCGATCCGGGCCTGAGCCGGCTCAGGCTGCTGTTCAGCAACGGCATGGGGCGCAGTCTCAACCTGGGCACTTCGATCGATCTCCTCGACACCGGTGGAGACAATCCGTCGAGCGACTTCAACTTCTGGGGCCGGGTGGAGTGGCTTCCCGGTGGGGGGGATGCGGGTCTCGAGCTGCACTGGGTCAGCGAGAAGATGGAGCGGACGGTCTATGATTCGGAGGACATCAACCGGACCGAGCTATTCCTCAGGGGAAGGGGAAACCTAGGTGACCATCTGCAGGTGGAGGGGTTCGCCGGCACCACGGGCCTGAGTGTGGATGGAGAGAGCGTCCGCAAGGTGGCCAACGGTGGTTTCAGGCTGTCGGGCGCAACCGATGACGGGTGGTTCCGGGCCGGCTTCAAACTGTGGGACGATCCCTCTTATCCGATCGCCGACATGGATCTCGACGCGGGCTACAGCGTCCTGTCGTGGCTTTCGATCAACGCCGCCGGCCGGCTCGGCTCGTGGAACGACTTCGGCACTTCTGAATTCCGGGCGGGCCTGGCTGCCGCCGTGCGGCCTGCTCGCCTGACGTTGACGGTGGATGGCGCGACCGGCACACGGGGCGTGTCCTACCCGACGCTCCAGCGGTCCGACTCGGTTTCCTTCGACGTGGCGGCCGGCGGGCTTGCCCTGCACCTGGGCCCATTTGCACTCTCCGGTCGAGGCGAGTATCAGAAGCTCAGTCGTCAATTG
>Ga0209567_10001475_pt1 | contig 12038 bp, 9 predicted proteins | sample COG_12_FD_184756 | JGI IMG/M metagenome (GOLD analysis project Ga0209567, IMG submission 184756) | Pelagic marine sediment microbial communities from the LTER site Helgoland, North Sea, for post-phytoplankton bloom and carbon turnover... | ecosystem: Environmental > Aquatic > Marine > Neritic...
CCGCTTGTGCGAACTGGCTGGACGCCGGGATTCCTAGCAACCCGATCGATTCAGGACGCCATGTCACAGCCTACATCGGACCGCCCGCTCGCTCCCTGTGTCACTCGTCGGGCCTTTCTCGGGTTCGTTCTGTGCTTCAGTGCCCTCGCACTGTCCTTCCAGGGCTGCACGGCCGAGCGAGATTCTGAACAGGGCATTCTATCGGAGGCCGACTTCGAGGCCGTGGAGATCTGGGCTCACCCGGACACGGTGGGCATCGATGTCTACTCACCCCTGGATTTCAAGGCCGCATCCCGGTCCGTCGCCTGGGCGATCGATGGCATAGCTCGGGGCGTGATGCGCTACGAACCCGCGGAGGGCAAGCACGGCGCGTTCGGATTCATGAACAACCCGCCGGCAGAAGTCGTGAGCCCGGTTCGTCTGGCTGTGGCCGAGAACACCGGGATCTTCGTGTTCGATGATTCGACCCGCATGGTGGACCTGTACTCACCCGGCGGGCAGCACCTGCGCGGATTCGATCCGGGTCTTCTCCCGTCGATCCTCGAAGTGTCCCGGCGGCCTTTGCGTCTCACCTACGGCGTTCGGGCTTTCGCGGATGATTCGATTCCGACCCTGGCGATCATCCAGACGGACTTCCTTGGGCAGAAACCGGACACTCTGCTCTCGCCCGACGTGGGGCCCGAGACCCTCCGCGACGCCCCCGCCGTGAGGGGAAGTCTAGTCTCGACACCCTCCATGAGTGGGTTGTGGATCTTCGCCAAGAGCGCGTCCGACACGGTCTTCGAAGTGTCCGGCTCGGGTCCGTCGCGCAAGCTGGTGCTGCCGGAGGCTGACACCCTCCGCGTGGGAATACTCGCCGACCTCCAGCAGCAGATCCTGTGGGTCGTCTCGCCACGGCCGCTGGGCGGTCTCGACTGCGAAGCGTATGACATATCCCTCCCCGGCGAAGAGGGCGTCATCGACGGGACCCAGGCATACCTCGGAGTCCGAAGCACCCCGGTCGACTTCGTCGGCAAAGTCGCGTTCGACGGTTCCGTGTCGGGGTGGTTTCGCGGAGAGCGAGGAATCTACGCTCCGAGGGGCTACGACATGCGAGTCGAGGAACTGCGCGAGGGAGCGGCCCTGGCCCGTGAGACGCGCGCCCCGAGGCGGACAGCGATCGCCGATCAGTGGACACAGCTACAGGAGGCTGTCGAAGAAGCAAGAGAACGGGCCCGCCAGGAGGAAGAGGATGTGCGGGCGGAAGAAGAACTGGAGTAGCTCCTCGGCGTACTTGCGCGCCTGACGGAGGCACGAGGGGCCGGCCTAACACGATGGGCCGGCCCTTCCGCATCAGACGCCGCGGGCAGCCACCTCGTCATACAGGCGGGCGATCGTCTCGATTCCCTTGTGGTACGTCTCGACATCCATCCACTCGTTCGGGGCATGCGCGTTTCCGCCCGGAGGCGCGAACCCGAGCAACAGCACCGGTCCCTTGAGGACCTCCTCGAACAGCGGAATGATCGGAATCGAGCCGCCCTCTCCGATGTAGACCGGGCGGCGCCCGAAGGAATCCTCCAGGGCCTGCGCGGCGGCCTCGAACAGCGGACTGTCGGGATCGCCGGCCCACGGCCACCCTCCGTGTGATGGCACGACGCGTACCGTCACGCCCTCGGGCGCGATCGCCATCACGTGGTTCGTGAACAGCTCGGCGATCTCGTCCGGGTCCTGGTCCGCCACGAGTCGCATGGAGATCTTGGCGCTCGCCTTGGCCGGGAGCACGGTCTTGGCTCCATCGCCCGTGAACCCTGAGATCATTCCGTTCACATCCAGGCAGGGCCGATACCACAGGCGCTCGAGCGTGGTGTAGCCGGCCTCCCCATTGAGTGAGGGGGCGCCCGTCTCCTCGATGAACTCCTCGTCCGTGAACGGAAGGGCCTTCGTCTCGGCGCGAATCGTCTCCGACATCGATCGGACCCTGTCGTAGAATCCGGGGATCGTGACGCGACCGTCCTCGTCCTTGAGCTGCGAGATAATCTGGGCGAGAGCGAACGCCGGGTTCACCACCGCGCCGCCGTAGCTGCCCGAATGCAGGTCACCGGCCGGACCGTCGACGAACACTTCCAGGTAGGCGATGCCCCTCAGTCCGGTGCCGATCGACGGGATGTCGATTCCCAGCATCCCCGTGTCGCTGACGATCACCGCGTCACATGCCAGCCGATCGGCCGCGGAGCGCAGGAAGGTCTCCAGGTTGACGCTTCCGATTTCTTCCTCGCCCTCGAAGCACAGTTTCACATTCACCGGCATCCCGAAGCCGCCCTTGATCCTGGCCTCGAGAGCCTGGACGTGCATCAGGACCTGGCCCTTGTCGTCGTTCGTGCCGCGCGCGTAGATGCGGCCGTCCTTGTACGTCGGCTCGAAAGGAGGCGCGTCCCAGAGCTCCTCCGGATCTACGGGTTGCACGTCGTAGTGCCCGTAGACCAGGACGGTCGGCGCGTCGGGGTCCACGATCTTGTCCGCCACCACGAACGGATTCCCTTCCGTCGGGATGATCTCGACGTTGTTCATCCCCGCCTCACGGACGATCTCGGCCAGCCACTCGGCGCAGCGGGTCACGTCTTCCGCGTACCGTTTCTCGGTGCTCACGCTAGGAATGCGAAGGAAGTCGACGAACTCCTGTTCGTACCGCTCCCTGTTGGAGCGGACATATGCGGTCAGGTCTGAACTCACGGTTCTACTCCGATTGGTTGAGAGTAAGTGAAGATCCGTCACACCTCTCGAGCGCCATGGCGAGGGCCGCCGCGAGAAGGCCGTGTTCTGAGCTTCCGGCGCGCTCGACCGCCTCGTCCACGGCTTCGGCGACCGTGGCCTCGATCGATTCGAAGACGATTTGCGGTTGCAGCGGGAAGTCCGAGCGGCTCTGGCAGGCGAATGCGTGCGCCGTGCCACAGCTGGCGATGATGTCAGCCACCACGGCGAAGCGGGCGTCCGCTTCCTGCTCTACCGCCGTATCGCCGGGTTCGGAAGCCGCAAAGGGATGGTTGGCGCCGGCCACGATCGATCGTACGCCAGCTGCATGAATCCGGTCCAGCACCTCGGTGTCGAGAGTACCGGACGCTGCGGCCGCGACCAGCATGTCGGCCGGAGTATCGAAGAACGCGTCCGTCGCGGCGCTGATGCCCGCTTCCGTGATCGCCGGCAGCGTGTTGCCCCTGCGGTGGAGAAGCATGGTCTCGACCTCGGCCGCGGTGAAACCGTCCTCCCGGAGCAGACATCCGCCGGCGTCAACGATGCCCACTACGCGGAAGCCGGCGCGCGACATGTACAGCGCCGCCGAGCCACCTACCGAGCCGAAGCCCTGGAGGAGCACCCGGGTGTCCGGGGGAGTGCCGCCCTGGTGGTGGAGCAACCTGAGTGCTGACTGCGTGACGCTGTATCCTGTGACGAGTGTGAACACTCGGGCCTCTTTTCCGGCCAGTCCGTACTCGTCCGGGACCGGCTGATCGAGTCCGATGTTCATGAGCTCCGAACGACGCCCCAGGTTCTCGCCATCGAGACCGAAATGCCCCCTGAGCACGCCGACCTGGGGATGACCCACGCCGATTTCACGGCAAAGGGGGATGACTTCCGCGCTCTCGCTCACGTTGAGGTCGCCGGCTGTGCCGTAGCGGCTGAGGAGCTCGGAGCGAATCGCCCGGAACCAGCGCTCGAGCACATCCTTCTTTCGCGGATCAGCGGGATCGAAAGCGATGCCTGACTTGGCGCCTCCGATCGCGGGTCCGGCGAAGGCGAACTTGAGCTCCATCGCCTTGGCGAGGAAGGTCACCTCGTCACGGGTCAGGCCGACCCGCATGCGCGTGCCACCACCGGCGGCCCCGCCCTTGAGGCTGTTGATGACGAGCCACCCCCGGGCGGCGGTCTCCCGATCGTTCCACTCGAAAACGATCTCGGGCGCCGCCCGGAAGTATTCCTGGTAGCTCTTCCAGACTTCTCCGTCTCTCGCGTCAGCTCCTGCCATTCACTCGGCCGGGGTGCGCGGGACGCGGATCAGCCTTCGACCGCTTCCCACTCGTTGTTGGATCGATCCAGATCCGGATAGTTGCCGTCCGCGTCGATCGTGACCTTCGTCAGGTCCCCGGACGTGGGTACCGTACCGGTGGTCGTGCGAGTGCCGGCCCACACGGAAGGTGGCCACACGACCGTCTCCGCGGAACCGTCGGCATACTCGAGCGTCATCTCCACCGGCATCACGCCGCTGGACAGGTTGGATACCGTGACTTCGGCGGAACCGGAACCCGGCACCACCTCGTCGATGGCCTGGTCCAGCGTAGCGGTCCCGAAGAACCACGGCTGCCAGAACCAATCGAGGTCCGCGCCGGCCGTCTCGGACATCATGGCGAAGAAGTCCCACGGCATCGGGTGCTTGAACGCCCAGGTCGCCGCGTAGTCCTTGTAGAACGCGTCGAACGTCTCCTGGCCGATCATGTGCCGCAGGGTGTGCATCATCATCCCCGGCTTGCTGTAGGCGGCCACGCCCGCGCCGAACTGGTGCTCGGCGTAGTCCATGTGACCCATGATCGGCTCCTGCATCTCTAGCTGGACAATCATGTGGTAGCCCCGGTCCTCACCGGGACGGGTCACCGGCGTCTCGTAATAGTCCGCCATGGCGAGCGACGTGTTGTAGGTCGTCAGCCCTTCGTCCATCCAGGCGTAGGCCATTTCCTTCGTACCCACGATCATCGGCATCCAGAAGTGGCTGAGTTCGTGGGTGACCACGCCGTTCAGCCCTCGGTCGGCCGCCTGGTGTGTGATGAACGTGATCATCGGGTACTCCATCCCGCCGACCCAGGGTGGGCCCATAGCAGCCGTGGCCTGTGGATACGGATACGGAAGGATGTAGTCGGAAAAGAACTCGATGGCCTGCTTCGCGTACTCCGTGGCCGGAGCCCAGTGATCCATCTTCGGATCGAACACGTTCTGAATCAGCGCCCTGCCCTGCTCGTGGCCCGTTTCGGCGCCCGTCACATGCCACACGTAGGTGCCACCTGCCGCGAACGCGAAGTCGCGCACCATCTCGGCCTCGAGCGTCCACGTGTGCCAGCCGTCTGCCGTCGGGAGGGTGGCGTTGCCGGCTTCCCTGTCCTCGACGCTTACCACCTTCACGACCGTATCCAGAGCGGGGGCCGAGGCGAGCGTCCGCACCGCCTCCGGGTGAAGTACGTCGCCGGGGTTGCTCAGCATGCCCGTGCCGACGACCAGCCAGCCCTCGGGGACGGTGACGTTGACCGTGTAGTTGCCGTAGTCGGTGTAGAACTCACCGCTGCCCAGGTAGGGCGACTGGTCCTGTCCGAACACGTCATCGAACACCGCGACCTGCGGGTACCACTGGGCGAGGTTGAAGACTTCGTTCTCCAGGTGACCCATTCGGAACGCGTCCCCACCTGGAACGACGAACGACCAGTCCACGTCGATCTCGACCACGCCACCGGGCGCCAGGGGCTCGGGCAGGGAGACCACAGCGAGTGTCCCACTGATTCGGAAACCGGGATCTTGCGGTCCTCTCGGCTGCTGGCCGAAGGATTGGCGAGGCGGAAGTTCTTCGAGGGCCATGCCGCCGGCCGCGACGCGGTTCAGCGTCATGCCGCCGGTGATCGTGGAACTGCGACCACGCGGCGATCCTTCCGCAAACACGTTCTGATACAGGTGAAGGACGATGGCCGGCCGCTCGTGCGGGGTCTCGTTCCGGACCGTGATTTTCGAGCTGGCCGTCAGCAGGGCGGACTCAGGTTCGATCTTCACGTCGATGTCGTAGTCTACCCACTGCTGCCAGTAGTCGGCCCCGGGTCGGCCGTCCGCCCGGCGCGTCCCCGTTTCGAGTGCCGCCACGTAACCGCTCGGCGGCTGTACCGGGTTGAATACCGGGTAGTCGACGACCAGGCCTTCGCCGTCGGCCGGGTTCGCGTCCTGCGCCGCAGCGTTCGGCGCTGCAACGGCAACTACTATCGCCAGCGCGACGATCGATCGACTCCACGTTCTCATCATGTTCCGCCTCCCCATCATCCTCTACCTCCGTATAGTGACTTTCCGACGCCTGATCTCTCCGCGTCAGTAACAGGTATCCACCCCTTGCCGCTGTGTGCGGGACGGCAACCTACTCCGGAATCTCGAAGTCCGTCCAGTTGATGAGCGGCAGCAACTGGTGCTTTCCCTCGTGCCTCCAGTCAGCCGGCGGCCACGCCATCGACCCGAAAGGCGCGATCCGACTGACACTCAGACGAGCGGCGAGCGCGGCCAGATTCTGAAGCTCCTCGGCACCGCTGTAGCCCAGCGTCTGGATGTGTCCTTCCAGGGGTTGCAGCGCGTCTTCCAGCGCTTTCAGATCCTGAACGCGATGCACCCAGACCACTCGCGGCAGTGATTCGGCTCGGATTGCCGGATCCTCGCTCGACAGGATGGTCCAGGCCAGGGACTCTCCCGGACTCACGACCCTCGACCGACCGCTCTCGTAGCCGGCGAACTCAAAGGCCGCCCGAGCCGCCCGAATCGCTACGGCCTCGGCCGCCGTCGCTTCCGGGGGTGGCTGCGTCCGGGTCTGTTCCTCGAGAGCAGCCGCGAGTCTTTCGACGAACGGTCGAGTCGAATCTCCCACAACGTAGACCAATCGGGGCGAAACGCAGCCCTGTTGGTCATACGCGCATATGTCACGGGCCAGCGCCGTGACGGCAGACAGGGGGCCGTCCGGTAGCACTACCCCGATGCCGGTCTTCGGTCCGTACGTGACGAGGTCCGTGTTCGCGGGCAGGCTTCGGCGCACTTCCTCCACCGTCATGCTTCCCCCATACACCACGGTCCTGCCGGCCCACTTCGCCCATTCCCGCCACGCCACCGGAAAACTGTCTCCAGCCCACCAGGTCGCGGCGATGCAGCGGCCCAGGAGCGGATCCTCGTCGGTCAGGACACGGGCAAACAGCGGAAGGAGGCCCGGTTCCGACCCCGGCAGTTTGCACAGGACCCCCGACCGAACGAGCAGCGCTCGTATGGTGGCGGTGATGGCCACCCCGGGGACGTTCCCTGCAAGCACCTGGAGCACCACCGGTGGCCCGAGGGCCCGGCGACTGCGCCGACCCTGCCCTGCCCAACGCGTGTCCGTGACGAAGCCGTCCAGTATGCCGGCTCCCCCGAGTTCAGACTCCACCAGGCCGGCCAGGGCCTCGGACGTCCAGGTGCGGGACATGCCCTCCAGGGTCTCCGCGACCAGGCTCTCGCTCCACCCCAACTCGACACGCAGGAGCTCCCGAGCCGCCATTCCCTCGGGCTCATGCGCCGACAACCGTCCGGCAGCCCTGGTGATCGCCTCGATCACCTCATGCGTAGAGCGAGATGCGCGCGCCTCCAGGGCCGCGCTCCGAACGGAGCTTGCTACGGACCTGGCCTGCGCTGCGGTCAACGCCGGGGCACGGAAGGCCGTGCCCGCCCGGCTGCGACTTTCGAGCCACTCCGTCGGCGGCGGGTCGAGTCCGGGCAGATGCCAGGCCTCAAGCATGGCCCTGCGCGTCCAGGAGCGCCGCCGTGGCCAGCGAGCAGCCGCGCGGTGGAGATCCGTCCGTCCGTCCGACCCATTCGATTCCGTCCTCCACGACTCTACCCTGGTCTTCCGTCAGCACGGCGCACACGCTCCCGAGGTTGGCGAGGTCGAAGTGGCAGAGTATCCCTTTCTCACCAGGCGGGAGCTCTTCCAGCGTAACCGGGTGGAGTACCCGCGACCGCAGCCAGGGAGGTCCCACCAGCGGGTAGGCCGGCTCGCCGCAGCCGTAGCGCTGCGACAGAAGCTCTGTCATACCGAATTCGTTGACGATCGCGTCCGGTGAAATCTCCAGTTGCTCCGCCAGCCCCCGCACCAGGTTCGCGCGTCTGAGCCCGGGGCGTCCCTTCTCGCCACCGGTGTCCATCAACACGGACCCGACAGGGAGCCGGTCGCTGACCGAGCGACCTGCCTGCAGACGCTCCAACCACTCTGCGAAACCGAGTGTCGTCCCGAGGAGACACAGCGGACGCCCCGCGTGTACGCTCTCTCGCACCTCGGCGTCCAACAGATCCCACTCGATGCCGGCGGCCGAGGCCACGCTGGCGCCGTCTCCGGATCCGAAGCCGGTGCGGAGGTCATCCATCATCCACCCGAGCGACGAATCGGATTGATGCGTAAAGGTAGGTGGGAAGGTCACTATCCTCGCGGGATTATCGTCGTTGATGACGAATCCGCGGAATCCCGCCCGCAGCGAGGCGCGGTACAGCTCGGGGGACCTTACCAGGTGCCGGCCCTGCGCGGACCGTCCGCGGGTCGTACCGCTCGTGAGGAATAGCAACCGGGCATCGGAGCGGTCTCCGACGATCAGGTCCACCACGCGGAAGGCCTCCGTGGGAACCGGAAGGACTTCGCGCCAGCCTCTCACGTCTGCCGGAGCCACGCCTCTCGTCTCACAGTACTTCCGATACGGAGCGTTCTCCTGGAACTGGAGGCGGAATGCCCGACGCGCCCACCTATCCAGTTCCTCTTCGTCCCATGAGGGCATTCCGGGGCGCCAGCCCTCGAAGGCGGCCATCAGTTCCGTCGACAGGAGGTCGAAGGACTCCGTCGCGGGCTCGTGCGGGGCTGTCATCCGCGGAATGTGGTGGCTGGAAACCGGGGCGACAAGCAACGCATGCCCCGGCGGATCAGCGACTGTCCAGGTTCCCGGTGTGGGTTTGACCTTTACGTACCCACTTTACCTCTACCGACCCTCCGGGGTCCGATCTGGCGATCGCATCACGTAAGATGATAATAGTGCTGCACTTGGTACCGCCCGCCTCGACCACCACGTCGCCGTCTTTGAGGCCCATCCGCTCCGCCGGCGTGTCGCGGAGCACTCGCAACACGAGCAGGCCCTCGTCGACTCCGTCGAAGTACTCGGCCAGGTCGCCGCTCAATTCCCGGAATTCGGCCCCTCCCACCCTCCGGTCCGACAGCAGCAAGGTGCGCAGTTGGCTCGGGACTACCTGCGGTCGGAAGTAGTAGGCGAATTCTCCGTCGGGATCCGCTCCCGAGGTGACCGAGAACGAATACCCGGCGGAATCTCCTCGCATCACCCGCAGTTGCCCGCGCAGGTGAACCAGCGAGTCCAGGTGGACCCTGGCCGATTCGAACGAGGAGTCGCGCACCTGGGCCAGGCGGCCAGCCAGTTCTTCGTTCTCCCACACCGTGACGCCCGTTCGGTCGGGCCACGATTCGTGCTCTCGCATGCGCTCGAGCAGCACGTGCGCCTTCTCGCTGTCTCCAACTTCTATGTTGAACTGTCCGTCCGTGTCCTGGTGGAAGAAGACGAAGTCGTTACCGAAAGCCTTCATCGAATCATGGCGCACTTCGAGCTCGTCTAGTCTCGTCTGAACGGATGGGACCCGAACGATCTGCACCCGGCTGCGACCGCCCTCCGCAAGCTCGTCTGGAGGACCGAAGAACGTCCTCACCTCGAAGTATGGCTCGGTCGGCCGCAATTCCGGTGTCACCGCGATCGTCACACGCCCTTCCTCGCGCCCGACCTGGAGCTCTACCGGGACCCCGACTTCGAGGCCCAGCAGAAGGGAGCGTCCTTCGGCGCTGGTTACATCCAACTCGTTAACCGACAGCAACGTGTCCCTTGCCCTGACCCCGGCCAGATCCGCCGGCCCGTTCACCACCACGGACGTGACCACCGGGGGGCTGTCGCACACCACGTCCATCGTGCGCGGCGCCTCGCACAACTCCTCCAGGAGAACTCCGATGCGGGCTTTCTCCTGTGACACCCAGGTCATCTCGGGTTCCTGGGCCGCGAGTTCGCCCCCAAGACCGGCCAGAGCCAGCGCTATCCACCCGACCGTCCACCTCGATCGGCGAACTCTTTCGTCCATGCCTACCGTCATCGTTTCAGTCTCAGTATTCGGCTGCGGTCATGCGCAGCGTCTGATCCAATTGCGTGGCCAGGTCATCCCGCTCGTCCACCAACTGGAACAGGAAGTTGTTGAGCACCGGATCCGCCGGCGCTTCTCGAAGAGCGGCCCTCGACGCGTCGATCATGCCGTCCAGGTGCGTGATTCGTTCCGCTACGGCCGCCGGCCCCGTCTGCCCGGAGCCGGACTCATCGGATCCATCCCGCAAGTGCTGGAGGCCCGCGACCGTTCGCAGATACGCCTCGGCCGGTTCGATCTCCATGGTCGATGCCGGGTCGGCGATCTCATTCGTGGTCGCTACTGCCGGACTCGGCTCCGGCGCGTCCGAGCTGGGACTGATGCGCTGGCCGACCAGGAGGCCCCCGGCGAAGAGCGCCAGTACAGCGGCTGCCTGCAGCGGCCAGCTCGTGGCCCGTCGCCACAAGGGGGTGGCTGCCGCCTGGCCGAGCGGTTCCAGTCCGAGCCTGTCCTCGATGGCGTCCCATTCACCGACCGGTGCGGTCAGATCCGGCAGCCCCGAAAGGGCCATACGCATCCGACTCATCTGCTCGTACTCTCGCGCGCACTCCGGGCACGCGGCGATGTGCTCGAGCCCGCCCGCGGCACCTTCGGGATGCTCCAGGAGGTTCGAAATCTGCACTCTGCTCAAATGCTCAAGCATGATTGCCTGCTTCATTTCGTTCCCGGGCCGGTGACAGGAGGTCGCGCATGCGGGCCCGGGCCTTGTGCAACTGTGACTTCGACGTTCCTACAGCGACACCCATCCTGTCCGCGATCTCATCATGAGTAAGGCCCTCGACATCGTGCAGTACGAGCACCGTCCGATAGCCCGGGGACAGCCGGTCAAGGGCCTGGCCGAGCAACTTCTGGTTCAGCACCGTCTCATCCGTCGGCGGCGGGCCCGTTTGCCTCTCGGCCGCTGCCTCCACATCCGGACGCTTACTCTGCCTTCGCAGCCGGTTCAGGGCTGAATTCACGGCCAACCGATGCATCCAGGTGCCAAACGACGACTCTCCCCGGAACAGATGCAGCTTCTCGAAGGCGCGCACCCATGCGTCCTGGGACACGTCCTCCGCGAGGTGGTCGTCACCGACCATCCGCCGAACCACGGAGTACACTCGGCCGCTATGCGCAGTGTAGAGAGCCGCCATCGCGCGGCGATCGCCCTGCCGGGCCGCCGCGATCAGCTGAACGTCAGACATTGGCCTCGTTTCTCATGTCGTCGGTATTTGGACGGGTGGGGCTGGACGACCGTTGCCTCACAAACACGGCTTCGGTCAGTCCGCCGGGCGGCTGCCTTCCAGTCGTCGCATCAGCCACGGCGTCGCGAGGTAAGCCACGATCGCCACCATGAGCCCCACGGTCGCGTCGATCCCGTAGTGGAACCGTCCGAACACCGTTCCAAGGGTTAGAGCCACCGCGAAGGGGGCCATGATCCAGAACACGCGCTTGCTCTCGCGCCCCGTCGCAAACCAGGCGGACAGCGTCGCCGCCACGTGCGAAGAAGGGAACGCGGTCCCCTTGGAAGAGCCGGACTCGAGAATGGCGTGAACCAGCGCGAACATATTTCCGTCCGCCGCGGGACCGGTGATCCGAGGGAAGTCGTAGCGGGGGCCCGCCACCGGAAAGACCGAGAAGCACAGGTAGCAGATGAAGAAGGCCAGCGCGATCGTGAACGAGGCACGCTCCAGCGCGCGCGGCCCCTTGAGCAGGAAAGCTGTCGCCGCCGCTCCAGGAACGATGATGTAGTACGAGAAGTAACCGAGGTGCAGAAACTCGGAGAACCACAGGCCGCTATACCATTCGCTGAACGACAGCGCCAGCTGGGTGCCGAACAGCGCCTCTTCCCACTGCATGACCACCGCGTCGAAGTAGCCCGCTACGTGCAGCTGGTTCAGCGGCGCCAGTTCCATGTAGAGAACAGTCGTGAACGCGACCGGGTAGAACAGTCGGAAGAACAGCGCCAGGCGATGCGAGGGAAGCGGGAGGGCCGCCGCCCACCAGATCAGGCCCAACCCGACGGCGTGCAGAGCAGCGATTCCAAGCCCCATTCCCGTGAAGCTCGTCAGGGCTACTATGGCTGTGGCCGCCAGGTAGGC
>Ga0209567_10001478_pt1 | contig 12011 bp, 8 predicted proteins | sample COG_12_FD_184756 | JGI IMG/M metagenome (GOLD analysis project Ga0209567, IMG submission 184756) | Pelagic marine sediment microbial communities from the LTER site Helgoland, North Sea, for post-phytoplankton bloom and carbon turnover... | ecosystem: Environmental > Aquatic > Marine > Neritic...
CCGACCTCGGCCGGCCGTCTGCCGACCTGCCGACGCTCGAATTCGGCAACCTGGCCGACCAGCCCCGGCGCCGGCAACAGCAGTAACCGCAGAGATCAGGTAAATGGCAACTAAAAACGAAGACGTCGAGACACTGGTCGGGAAGAAATACCGCCACGGATTCGTCACGGACATCGAGAGCGACACGGTACCGCCGGGACTGGACGAAGACGTCATCACGCAGATTTCCCGCAAGAAAGAAGAGCCCCAGTTCATGCTGGACTGGCGGCTGAAATCGTTCCGCCACTGGCAGACCATGCGCGAACCGGACTGGGCCAAACTAAATATCGAGCCGATCCACTACCAGGAAATCTCCTACTATTCGGCGCCGAAACAGGACGAGAATGCGCCAAAGAGCCTGGAGGACGTCGACCCCAAACTGCTCGAAACCTACGACAAGCTGGGCATTCCGTTGCACGAACGCGCGGCGCTGGCTGGCGTGGCCGTAGATGCCGTATTCGACAGCGTGTCGGTGGCAACGACATTCCGCGAGAAACTCGCGGAAGCAGGCGTGATCTTCTCCCCGTTCTCCGAGGCCGTGCGCAACTACCCGGAGTTGATCGAGGAATACCTCGGCAGCGTCGTGCCGTACCGGGACAATTTCTTCGCGACGCTGAATTCGGCGGTATTCACCGACGGTTCGTTCGTGTACATCCCCAAGGGCGTGCGCTGCCCGATGGAACTGTCGACGTACTTCCGCATCAACGAGGCCAAGACGGGCCAGTTCGAACGCACGCTGATCATCGCCGACGAAGGCAGCCATGTCAGTTACCTGGAGGGGTGCACGGCGCCGATGCGCGACGAGAATCAGCTGCACGCGGCCGTCGTCGAACTGGTGGCGCTGGCCGACGCCGAGATCAAGTACTCGACGGTGCAGAACTGGTACCCCGGTGACGAGGAAGGCCGCGGCGGTATCTACAACTTCGTGACGAAACGCGCGGACTGCCGCGGCGCTAATTCGAAGGTTTCGTGGACCCAGGTCGAAGCAGGCTCGGCCGTCACGTGGAAGTACCCGAGCTGCGTGTTGCGCGGCGAGAACTCCGTAGGCGAGTTCTATTCGGTCGCCGTCACGAACAACCTGCAGCAGGCCGATACCGGCACGAAGATGATTCACATCGGCCGCAACACGCGGAGCACGATCGTATCCAAGGGCATCTCGGCCGGCCGCGCGCAGCAGTCGTACCGAGGACTGGTTAAAGTCTTCCCGACGGCCGAGGATGCGCGCAACCACACCCAGTGCGACTCGCTGTTGATGGGCAAGAAGTGCGGTGCGCATACGTTCCCGTACATGGAAATCAAAAACAACTCGGCGATCGTCGAACACGAAGCGACGACGTCGAAAATTTCAGACGACCAGCTGTTCTATTGCAGGCAGCGCGGCGTCGCGGAGGAAGACGCGGTCAATATGATCGTCAACGGCTTCTGCAAGGATGTCTTCCGCGAACTGCCGATGGAATTCGCCGTCGAGGCCCAGGCGCTGCTGAACGTCAGCCTCGAAGGCGCGGTCGGTTAGACAAAGAGAAAACAGAATGCTGACAATCGACAATCTCCATGCCAACGTAGGCGACACCGAAATACTGAAAGGGGTCAGCCTCGACGTCGCGGCGGGCGAAGTACACGCGATTATGGGGCCGAACGGCTCCGGCAAGAGCACGCTGGCCCATGTGCTGGCCGGCCGCGAAGGCTACGAAGTGACCGGCGGCACCGTGACCTACCTGGGACAGGACCTCCTCGAGATGGATCCGGAGACGCGCGCCTGGCATGGCTTGTTTCTCGGCTTTCAGTACCCAATCGAGATCCCGGGCGTCAACAACACCTACCTGCTCAAGGCGGCGCTGAACGCGCGACGCAAGTTCAATGGCGAAACAGAAATGGACGCCGTGCAGTTCCTGCGCATCGTCAAGGAAAAGGCGAAGCTGATGCATATGGATCAGAGCTTTCTGAACCGCAGCGTCAACGAGGGTTTTTCCGGCGGGGAGAAGAAACGCAACGAGATTTTCCAGATGGCGGTTCTTGAACCGACGCTCGCGATTCTCGACGAGACCGACTCGGGGCTCGACATTGACGCCCTGAAAGTGGTCGCCAACGGCGTCAACGCCCTGCGCGGTCAAGACCGCTCTTTCATCCTCGTCACTCATTACCAGCGCCTGCTCGACCATATCCAGCCGGATCATGTCCACGTCCTTGCGGACGGTCGAATCATCAAGTCCGGCGACAAATCGCTCGCCTCCCGGCTTGACGCCCAGGGATACGACTGGCTGCTCGCCGAAGCGGCGGCAGGCTGATCGGGAACTCGGATGCGACTCTCGACTGAAGCGTCACAGGCCGCCGTAGCGGCGATCGAGGAAGCTTTCCGGAGCAACCCCGGCGCAGGGGCCCTGCCCGGCTGGCTCGATGGACCACGCGACGACGCGCTGGCAGCCTTCGTGCGTGTCGGCTTCCCGCCCCCGCGGGCCGAGGAGTGGAAATACACCAACCTGGCGGAGATTATCGGCTCCAGCGCCGCGCGCCTGAACCGGGCACCGGCCGCGGCCGATCCCGCCGTTATTAGCGAACTGCTGCACCGGATTCCGCGCCGAACCGGCGATCCCACCATCGTGATCGCGAACGGCCGCTTCGAACCTGAACTGTCGAACCTGCCCGACACGAGCCAGGGAATCCGCGTATCGACGCTGTCGCAAGCATCGGCCGCGGACCGTGATCGTTACGCCGCATGGCTTAACGAGGATTCGCGCGACGGAGCATCTCCTTTCGCGTCCCTGAACGCCGCGTTCCTGCAAGACGGCATAATCGTCGACGTCCGCAGCGATGCGCAGGTCGCGGCTACATTGCACATCGTCTTTGCGAGTGATTCGGCGGCAGCGCATACGCAGACACGAGTCCTGATCGCCGCGGGCGCGCGCAGCAGCGCCGGCGTGGTCGAGCACCATGTCAGCGAGGGTGATGCGTGGACCAACACCACCACCACTATCGATTGCGCGGAATCGGCCCGACTCACGTATGTGAAACTTCAGGACGAATCGGAAGCAACCGACCACATCGCTGCGCAGGAGGTCCGTCTCGCCGCGAACAGCGTGTTCAGGGCCGCTCACTTCGACCTCGGTGCGCGGCTGGCCCGCAATGACCTGCGCGTGCGTCTGCTGGGCCCCGGCGCGAATGCGCAGATGTTCGGGTTGTTCCTGGCCGACGGTCGTCGCCACGTCGATAACCAAACCCGCATCGACCACGAGGCCGGCGATGCGACGAGCTTCGAACACTATCGCGGGATCATGAATGATCATGGCCGTGGTGTGTTCAACGGGAAGATCATCGTGCACGACGGAGCGGACGGCACCGACGCGCAGTTGAATAACCGCAATCTGCTCCTGTCCAGAACTGCCGAGATCGACACGAAGCCGGAGCTGGAGATCTACACCGACGACGTCAAGTGCGCCCACGGCGCCACGACGGGACAACTGGACGACATCGCACTATTTTACCTGCGGGCCCGCGGCATCCCGGCCAGGGTCGCGAAGCACATGCTCGTGATCGCATTCGCCCGGGAAATTCTCGAACAATTCGACCCGGCAGCGAGCGAGCTCGCCGACTACGTCAACGCCACTCTGGAACGGCGCTTGCCGGAATGAGCCAATGAACGCCAAGATGCAGAATCGCGATTCAGCCAAATTCGATGCGGCGCGTCTGCGCGAAGACTTCCCGATCCTCGCACAGGAAATCAACGGGCACCGGCTCGCGTTCCTGGACAGCGCCGCATCGTCGCAGAAACCGCAATCCGTCATCGATGCCGTGTCGCGCTACTACGAACGCGACAATGCCAATATTCATCGTGGCGTGCATACACTGAGCCACCGCGCGACCGAGGCACACGAACATGCGCGCGAGAGCGTGCGTCGCTTCATCAATGCGGGCGCAACTCGGGAAATCATCTTCACCCGCGGCACGACCGAAGCGATCAACCTGATTGCGTCGTCGCTTGGCGAGACGATGCAGGCCGGCGACGAGATCGTCATTACCCACCTCGAACACCATTCGAATATCGTGCCGTGGCAGTTGCTCTGCGAACGCGTCGGCACGGTGCTCAGGATCGTGCCGATCAATAAGCGCGGCGAAATCGATATGGCCGCGTACGAGGCATTGCTAGGTCCGCGCACGAAGCTCGTATCCGTCGCGCATGTCTCAAATGCGCTCGGCACGGTACTGCCGGTTGACGAGATCATCGCTGCCGCGAAACAGCGAAGTATCCCCGTCCTGCTGGACGGTGCCCAGGCGATTCCGCATCAGCCGGTGGACGTCACGGCACTAGGCTGCGACTTCTACGCGTTCTCGGGACACAAGATGTTTGCCCCGACGGGCATCGGCGTCCTGTATGGCCGCGAAGCATGGCTCGACCGACTGCCTCCGTACCAGGGTGGCGGCGACATGATCCTGGAGGTCAGTTTCGACGGCACGACCTACAACGAGCTGCCATACAAGTTCGAAGCAGGCACGCCCAATATCGCCGGCGCCATCGGCCTCGGCGCCGCCATCGACTATCTCGAGGGCGTCGGGATGGCGAATATCCAGGCTTATGAGGCCGGCCTGCTCCAGTACACCACGGATGCGATCGGCTCCATTGACGGCATTCAACTGTTCGGGACGGCGGCGCACAAGGCCGGGGTCGTCTCGTTCAACGTGGACGGCATTCACCCGCATGATCTCGGTACGGTACTGGATCACCAGGGTGTGGCCATTCGCACCGGTCATCATTGCGCCATGCCGGTCATGGATTTCTTCGGCGTGGCCGGGACGGCGCGTGCATCCATCGCGTTCTATAACGTCCAGGACGACATAGACCAGCTCGTCGAAGCGATTCGGCTCGCGATCAGGATGTTCAAGGAATGACGGCGTCGGATAAGCACGACCTGCAGGACCTCTACCGCCAGACGGTACTGGACCACAGCCGTCAGCCGCGCAATTTCCGGCGCATCGCAAATGCCAGCAACGCGGCCGAAGGCCACAACCCGCTTTGCGGCGACAAAATCACCGTCTACGTCAGGATTGACGACGAATCGATCGAAGAGGTCGCGTTCGAAGGCGTCGGTTGCGCCATTTCGCAAGCGTCCGCGTCGATCATGACCGAGCAGGTCGAACACCGGACGACGGCCGAAGCCCGGGACTGCATCGAAGAAGTGATGAATCAATTCGATCGAGGCATAGAGAACCCCCCGGTAGCACAGAGCGACATGGCGGCCCTGGCCGGCGTGCGCGCGTATCCTTCGCGCGTAAAGTGCGCGACGCTGCCGTGGAAGACCCTGCGCGCCGCCCTCGCAGGCCAACAACAAACCGTAACGACAGAAGAGTAAGAAATGTTCGGACCCGACAGTGAACCAGTCGCGCTCAAACGCGATGTCGACGCAACCCTCGTTCCGGATGGATTCCAGGTGCGGCTGAATGTCGATAGCCTGGTCTATATCACGCAGGCGATGGGCGGATCGTTCACGATCTATTTCGAAGGCAACCTGTTTCGCGTCGGTGGCCTCGACGCCGACGCGCTTGGCAAAGAACCGATCGCCCCACCCGACTTGCCCGAGAACGCCAGCGACGAAGAATTCGAGACGATCGTCTGGGACCAGATGAAGACGGTGTACGATCCGGAGATTCCGATCAACGTCGTCGACCTCGGCCTGATCTATGACTGCCGCATTTCGCAGATGCCCGACGGCAAACGCTATGTATATGCCGAGATGACGCTGACGGCACCGGGCTGCGGAATGGGCGATATCCTCGTGCAGGATGTTCGCGAAAAAATCGGTATCATTCCGACCGTCGGCAAGGTGGACGTCGAGCTGGTGCTCGACCCGCCGTGGAACCAGACGATGATGTCGGAGGCGGCACAACTCGAAGCGGGCCTGCTCTGACTACCTGCCAACCCTCTGCGAAGACGGATTCATACAATGACCAAACGGGTCACTCTGCTCCGGCACGCGAAATCCAGTCACGACAACATCTCGTTGTCCGATCATGACCGTCCGCTGAGCCAGCGCGGCGAGCGCGATGCGCCCCGCATGGGCCATCGGCTGCTCGACCATGGCGGCAGACCTTCATTGATCGTGACGAGTACCGCTCGACGTGCGCGGCAGACCGCCCGCCTGGTCGCCGAGGCAATTGGCTATCCGCGCGAGTTCCTGCAGTCCGAACGCGAGTTGTACCTGGCCTCCCCCGACACGATCCTCAACGTCATCGCCGGTCAGGACAACACTTTCAACGACATGGTGGTGTGTGGACACAACCCGGGTATCACGGAACTTGCATGCGACCTGAGCGGCACCTACATCGACAACGTCCCGACCGCAGGCATTGTCATCCTCGAGGCGAATATCGATTCGTGGGACGAACTGGGCCGTGCGCGATGCGATCTCATCGACTTCGACTACCCTAAAAAGCCGGACTCAGCCTGACGTCTTGCGTCCCGGCGACAGCAGACCGGACCGCTTCACATAACGATCTCGCCGATCCGCGGCACCCTCAACGCTGCGGAAATCGGCCTATTCACGCTCCGGATTGGTATTTTTGGTACGCGCGTCATGGCACGCGCCCGGCGATCCGGGAATGATTGCACGCTAGCTGCCTCACAGCGTGACCGACCCGATCGATGGGATAGCCGTTGAGTACCAACAATACCAATCAAACTCCGGCCAGCTTCCGCGCACACCTTGTAAACGTGGTGAGCTTGCGCTCCGTGCAGCCTGCCGGGAACTCCGCCTCGTGAAGCGCGCATCCCCGCTGGTCCTCGTCGTCGACGACGATCCCATCGTGCGCATACTGAGCGAGCAGAGCCTGCGCGCCGCGGATTTTAAAGTCGTATCCTTGCCTGACGCCGCGAGCGTTCTCGAGAAGATCGACGAGATCAGGCCCGACGTCATGCTGCTGGATGTTCAGCTCCTCGGCATGGATGGATTTACGCTGTGCGAAGAACTGCAGCGTCATGAGACCGGCAAGACCGTGCCGATAATCGTCATGACGGCGCACGACGACGCCGCGTCGGTCAGTCGCGCATTCGACGTCGGCGCCCAGGACTTTATCAACAAACCGGTCCCGTGGGCCGTCCTGCCCTACCGGGTTAGCAACGTCCTGCGGATCAAGAGCGCATTCGACAAGTTGCAAACCAGCGAAAGGCGCAATCGCGTGTTGCTGAAGGCGATCCCGGATCAGATTCACATCATGAACGCGCAGGGCGAGCTGGTCGAATGCCTGAGTGAAGAACGATACCCGCTATCGGCGGGCGATTCGCTCGAGAACTTCCTGCCGGCGCATGCGGCTCGGGAGGCGCAAAATTTCATCGAGTGCGCACTCCAGAGCGGCGAAATTCAGACATTCGAGCACGACCTCGGCGACGATCGGGGGCAGTTCGAGACCCGGTTGATCGCGCAGAACGACGAAACCGTTCTCGCCATCGTTCGCGACATTACCGATCGCAAGCAGGCCGAGGAGAAGGTTCATCACCTCGCCTATCACGACAATCTGACCGGTCTGCCGAATCGCCAGCACTTCTCTAACCGGCTGCGGCGGGCAATTCGCGACGCCCGCGAGAACGGCCAGATGCTGGCGACCCTGTATATCGACCTGGATCGATTCAAGCGCATTAATGACACGCTTGGCCACCGGGTCGGCGATGCATTACTCAAGGCCGTTGCCAAGCGGCTGGATCACTGCGTGCGGATCGATGACGCCGTTGCTCGCGTCGAGCATCCTGATCAATACGAACCCCGGTTGGCCCGACTCGGCGGAGACGAGTTCGTCGTTGTCATCGAAGAGATCGATGAAGAACCCCAGGTCGACGTGGTCGCCAACCGTATTCGCGACGCGTTGCTCGCACCATTCAAATATGAAGGTCACCAGTTCGTCGTGACGCCGAGTATCGGCATCGCCCTGTATCCGCGGGACGGCAAGAAGATCGACGATCTCCTGATGCACGCCGACATGGCAATGTATGAAGCGAAGGCCTCCGGCCGCAATAATTATCGGTTTTACAGCGAGGCGATGAACCTCCGCTCGGTAGAGCGGCTTGACCTCGAGAACGACCTGCAGAACGCGATCCGCGAAAAAGCTTTCCAGTTGCACTACCAGCCGAAGATCGATCTGCGCACGTCACGGATCGTGGGCGTCGAGGCGCTGCTGCGCTGGAATCACTCGGAGCGCGGCTGGGTCTCGCCGGCTCAGTTCATACCGATCGCAGAGGAAACCGGACTAATCAACGAGCTCGGCGAATGGGTCGTCCGCCAGATCTGCGAACAGATTCGCGCATGGGATCGAAAAGGCATCAACGATATCAGCGTCGCCGTGAATGTCTCGAGCCGACAATTCTGCCGCGAAGAATTGCTGGAATCAGTCCTGCGCATCGTCTGGGAGACCGGAATTCGGCCGCAAAGTCTGGAACTCGAAATCACCGAGAGCATGCTCATGCGGAATGTCGAAGAGACCAGGGCCGCGTTACATGCATTCAAGGATGCAGGCCTGCGAATTTCCGTCGACGATTTCGGTACCGGCTACTCGTCGCTCAACTACCTGAAGCAATTTCCGCTGGACTCACTGAAGATCGACCGATCGTTTGTGCAGGACCTGCACCGGGATCGAGACGACGCCGCGATCTGCGCGGCAATTCTCGCGATGGCGAAGGAACTCGATCTGAGCGTCGTTGCGGAGGGCGTCGAACTCGAGGAGCAACTCGATTTTCTGAGAAAACACAACTGCGATCAGGTTCAGGGTTTTCTGTTCAGCAAGCCTCTGTCGGCACCGGAGTTCGAACGCTTGTACTCTGCGAGCCTCTCCGAGCATATCTTCCTCGAAGGCGTCACGGAACAGTAGCTGCGGTCTTCAACCCTTGTCTTGCGCCAGCAACGTCGCGTTGCCGCCGATCGCTGCCGTGTTGATGGTGACCGTTTTCTCCGTCACGAACCGCATCAGGTAATGCGGTCCGCCGGCCTTCGGCCCGGTTCCGGACAACCCCCGACCGCCGAACGGCTGAACGCCTACGACCGCACCGATCATATTCCGATTGACATAGACGTTACCGACACCGATGCGCGCTGCGATAGCGTCGCTACGCTGCTCGATGCGCGACTGCACGCCAAACGTAAGTCCGAATCCCATTCGCTCGATATTACCGAGGACTTCATCCAGGTCGGCCGCGGCATAACGGATGACGTGCAGCACGGGGCCGAAGACCTCGTGCTCGAGCAATGTGAAGTCGTCGATCTCGACGGCGACGGGAGCGAAGAAATGACCATCGTCCAGGCCGGCTGGCAGCGGACATTCGAACACCAGCCTTCCAGCCGAGATGATTTTGTCCCGATGTGCACGAAGTGCGCGTAACGCCGACGCGTCGATCACGGGCCCGACATCGGTGTCGAGCCGAGCGGGATGCCCGATACGGATCTCGGCCATCCGACCCCGCAACAGCCCGAGGACGCGCTCTGCGATGTCGTTTTGAATGAACAGTACCCGCAGTGCCGAACATCGCTGACCCGCGCTATTGAACGCCGACGCGACGACATCGTTGACGACCTGTTCGGCGAGCGCGGTGCTGTCGACGACCATCGCATTCTGCCCGCCCGTTTCCGCGATCAATGTTCCAATCGAGCCGTCGCGTTTGGCCAGCGCACGATTGATCGCGACCGCCGTATCCGTCGAGCCGGTAAATACGACGCCGGCGATCCCCTGATTCGACACTGCTCTGGCGCCCGCCGTCGAACCCTCGCCCGGAACAAACTGCAACGCCCCGGCCGGCACCCCTCCCTCGTGCAACAGCTCGATCACGCGAGCGGCGACGAGGCTCGTCTGTTCCGCGGGCTTCGCGATCACCGTGTTCCCTGTGACCAGGGCCGCGGCGACCTGACCGGTGAATATCGCGACCGGAAAATTCCACGGGCTGATGCAGACGAATACGCCGCGGCCCGCTAGCGTCAGCTCGTTGCGTTCACCCGTCGGCCCGGGGAGAACGGTGGGCTCGCTCATCAAACTCATGGCTTCCGCAGCGTAGTAGCGCAGGAAGTCGACGGCTTCGCGCAATTCGGCGCACGCGTCGGGAATACATTTGCCGGCTTCCGCCACGCACAGGGCGAGGAGCTCCGGTCCGTGCACTTCGAGCAGATCGGCACCGTTACGCAGCGCTCGCGCGCGCTCCGTAACCCCGATTGCATCCCAGGACGGAAATGCCGCAACGGCCGCACCAACCGCAGCGTCGACGTCGTCAACCGTCGCAAAGCGCACCCGACCGATCTCGAGATTACGATCTGCGGGACTGATGACCGGCACCGTATCACCGGCCCGAACCTCCCCATTCACGATCGGCAACGCCACGCGTGGACCTGCCAGCGCAGCCTGCAATTCCGGTGACAGCTTCGCGAGCGTCGCGCCGTCGCTTAAATTGAAACCGGCCGAATTTTGGCGGGTTTCGCCGAATAACGCCGGCGGCTGCGCGATACGCGGATTGACGATCGGCTCACCGCGGCCCAAACCGGGTTGCCGCACGAGTTCGGCGGCCGGCACGGACTCATCGACGATGCGGTTGACGAAGGAGGTATTCGAGCCGTTCTCCAGCAAGCGCCGCACGAGGTAGGGCAGCAGGTCCTCGTGCCGCCCCACCGGGGCGTAGACGCGACACGGGCCGGGACGATTACCCGCTGCTCCAGCGAGCGCCTCGAACAGCGGCTCACCCATGCCATGCAGGCGCTGAAACTCGAACTCAACGCCGACGGGCATCGTCTGCATGATGTAGGCGATCGTGTGGGCGTTATGCGTGGCGAACTGTGGCCACAGGCGACTGTCCGGCGCGGCCAGCCGGCGCACGCAGGCCATATATGAAATATCTGTGTTGAGCTTGCGCGTGAAGACGGGGTAACTCTGCCAGCCGTTTTCCTGGGCATGCTTGATCTCCGTATCCCAGTAGGCGCCTTTGACCAAGCGAACCGGGATCGTCCGACCACCACGTCCGGCCAACTCCTGCAACCAATCGAGCACCGCGGTCGCCCGCCGCTGATAGGCCTGTACCGCCAGCCCGAGACCGCTCCAGTCCGCAAGACGACCATCGTCGAACACGGCCTCGAAGATTGCCAGCGTCAACTCCAGGCGATCGGACTCCTCCGCGTCGACCGTCAACGGCACATTGGCAGCGCGCGCGGCGCAAGCCAGTTCCAGCAGCCTGGGCGTGACCTCGTTGCGCGCGCGCGCGAGCTGAGCGAATTCGAGTCGCGGGGACAAGGCCGACAGTTTGATGGAAACCCCTGCCCCGGCCATCACGGCGGCATCCGGATCATTGTGCGCGCCGACCCTGTCGATCGCATGCAGATACGCGTCATGGAAACTACGCGCGTCGTCAGCCGTCATTGCGGCTTCGCCAAGCATGTCGAACGTATAACGTTCTTCGACGTGAGAATCGCCGGTGGCGGATGTCAGTACAGCGTCGATATCCCGACCCATGACGAACTGTTTACCCATGATTTGCATGGCCTGCATGAAAGCAGCCCGAACGATCGGTTCGCCGAGTCGCGCAATGAGCCGATGAACGAAACCCGGCGCATCCTTTTCCGCGTCGGCAGCGGGGCTAATCAGTCGCCCGGTCAGCATCAGGCCCCATGTCGACGCGTTGACGAACATCGATTCGCTGTCGCCGAGATGACGCTGCCAATCACCCGCGGCAAGGCGGTCCGCAATTAGCAGATCGGCCGTGTCTGCATCCGGCACCCGCAGCAACGACTCCGCAAGGCACATCAGGGCGACGCCTTCCGCCGACGACAGATCGTATTGGGACAGGAACGAATCCAACCCGGTCGACGACGAACGATCGCCGCGGACGCTCTCGACCAGGCTCTCGGCGAACGCTTCGATTCGTTCGCGGACGTCTTCAGCGCACCGCGCGTCCCGCGCAAGCTCGCGCACGAGGGTCTCCTCATCCGCGAGGTAACCCGGGTTGATCCGCCTGCCTACACGGGTCT
>Ga0209567_10001480_pt1 | contig 11999 bp, 12 predicted proteins | sample COG_12_FD_184756 | JGI IMG/M metagenome (GOLD analysis project Ga0209567, IMG submission 184756) | Pelagic marine sediment microbial communities from the LTER site Helgoland, North Sea, for post-phytoplankton bloom and carbon turnover... | ecosystem: Environmental > Aquatic > Marine > Neritic...
CCGATCTGCCATTTCTGGCCCTGACTTGAAGCCCGGCTCGCTCAGAAGCTCTCGCGATCTCGGCCACAGTGGACGAGATCCCCCCCGACGACCCAGGTTGTTGACAAATCATACATACAGATTATCAATAACGTATGGACAAATTAGTCCAGATCTTTCAGGCGCTCGACCAATGGGTTGCCCGCGAGAACATTCGGGCTCGGGCCGAAGGAACGTCTGCGTACAGGAGTTGCAGGATTCGCGTGCTTGGTCAGTCGGCACTCTGGGCCGCCGGGGTCGACCTCACCCTCACCGTCACCCAAGACCTCGATGCGTACGGAGACTACGAGTGGGCGGTTCAGAAAGAGCTCGAACGTTTGCTCGCCGAGAATGGCAAGGTTCTCGATCCCCACGGGAACGAGGTGTGGATGCCACGGGAGACCCGATATGACCCACTCTACCAGGGGACATTCGTTGAGGCGTTTGTCGCCGATGCCGATGCCGTTCTGATCTCCAAAGCGTTGAAAGTGGCCGATAAGAATAGGGCGTTGGTCACCGAGTATCTCGCCAAAGGCGCGAGCGAGCGGTTTTTCGAGCTGGCGCGGAAGCACCGTGTCGACCTGGAGCAGTTCGTATGACGCTCACACAAAGCGACTTACAAACACGGGCCCGGAAGCGACATCGAGCCCTGCTGCGCAAGCGCCGAGATCCGCGTTTCCAAAGCGTGATGGGTCGGTTCGTGGAGGACGGCCTCCTCGAGACCAACATCGAAGGCATCGTGCCTCGCCGAAAGCCGGTGCCGCTCGACGATGCGCTCTGGGCCGGCACCGTGGAGCCCCGAATCATGGAGCTTCTTCCGGCCGTCCTCGTGAAGAAGCCGAGGCTACTGCGCCTACCGAAAGAGCTTCCCGAGGATGTGGCAGAAGTGATGCACGCAATCCGTCACGGCAAACCCGCGCCGAGCTTTCGCGGCGTGCCGCCCGAGCAATACCTGCCCTGGGTCACCCAGGTAGGGCGAAAAGGTCGATCTCCGTCGGTGCTGAAGAGCTTTCGGTTTCGCCACGACGATGTGCTGAGGCTCGCGAGGCTCCGCCAGAATCTTCCCGCACGTTCGGACACAGACGTGATTCGAATGGCACTCGAGCTATTGGAAGCCTCGACAGCGAAGCGCGCACCTATCGACCCAGGTTGAGCAGGGCGTCGTGCCGCGTGTCGTGCGCCTGATTGCAATCACTTAGGCGCGTGAACGGGCGGAATCGGCGGCGGTCTGCTGGCGCCCGCCGGCGCTCACGCGCCGAGCGGAAGCATCCCGACGATGCGCTGGATGGTCCAGAAGGTGGCGAGCCCTCCGATGGCATACGGTGCCAGTCGCCATGCGCCGCGAGGAAGCGCGATGGGAACGCGGCGAATGGCGGCGAGCGCGAGCGCGACCACGGTGACGAATGCGATCTGTCCAGTCTCTACGCCGAGGTTGAACATCAGAAGGGAAAGCGGCACCTCGTGCTCGGGAATGCCGACTTGAGAGAGTGCACCTGCGAACCCGAGCCCGTGGATCAGCCCGAAGCCGAAGGCGACAACCCACGGGTAGCGCTGGGTCAGCACGACCCCGCCGTTGCGCATGCGGATCACTTCCGCCGCGAGGAATACGATGCTGAGCGAGATCACCGCCTCGGTCGGCGCACTCGGGAAGTGCACGACGCCGAGCGTGGCGAGGGCGAGGGTGATGCTGTGGGCGACGGTGAACGCCGTGATGGTTTTCACCAATCTCCAAAAGCCGGTCACGATGAGCATCAGGGCAAGCAGGAACAAAAGGTGGTCATAGCCTCCGAGGATGTGGACCACGCCCATCCGATACATCGCGAGGGCGACTTCCTTCTTGCTTTCGCGCGCTGGAACCTCGAACGTGGGCTCATTCGGACGCAAGATGGTCGAGTGCGTGCTGCCATCGAGGAGCTCGATACGGAGCAGCACGTCGGTCTGTACCCCCGAAAGGCCGTCGATCGAGATGCTCCGGCCCACAATGGGCGTGCCGTCGCTCTTGTACGTCGCGCGCTGCACCCAGGCCGCCGGCACTCGGCGAACCGTCGGCGGTGCGACCAGCGTCAGGTTCTCTGGAAGGATCGGCTCGAGCCCGAGGGCGCGATCGCCTTTGCCGGGCAGCTTCCAGGTGACTTCGAAGACGCCGGGCTGCGTCTCTTCGATCTGAAGCAGAGCCGGCCGGATCTCGTGCGCGCGCGCCGTAGGGGAGGGGACCAAGGCCGCCAGCACGAGGCCCAAGCAAGCAACACGCCCGGTTACGGTCACGGCGAAGACTCCCCTTGGGCAACCTCATCGCTGGTCGGTGCCTCTTCGATCACGACGGTGTACTTCTCGAGCAACCTTTCGCGGTACTCGTCGTTCAGCTTCTTGCGCCTGGCCTCCATCCAATCGTCGGCCACGCTGTCTCGGACATCGGCAAATAGGGGATCGGGAAATGTCTCCCTGCCGTGCACGTAGACGAGGTGAACCCCATATCCGGAGAGGACCGGACCCAGCCAGGCGCCGAGGCTCAGGTCGCCGAGGCTTCGTGCAAATTCGCCACCGAAGAGCTTCGAGATGTCGGCTTCGGTCCGTTCTGGGTAGTAGAGCTGCAGCATGAAGGGGTCGCCGAGCTCTCTCGCGCCGCTCGTCGGGTCGTCGAGCTTCTCCAAGGCCTCGCGAATCTTCGCCGCATCGTTGTGCGTCTCCGAGCCTCTCTTGTCCGGGTCCACGAATACGTGGGTGAACGTGATTAGGTCCGGCTGCCGATAGTCCGCGCGGTGCTCGTCAAAGTACGTTTCTAGCTCCGCGTCGGTCGCGGGTTTCACGTCGATGAGATCTTGCACCAGGAACTCTAGCTTCTGCGCGAGCCGTCGCCGCACGATCGTGTCGTCCTGGTCGAGCCCCATCGCCAGGGCCTCTCGGTAAAACGCGGTCTCGCGCACGTACTCTTGCACGAGACCGTCCATCTCCTGAGGTGTCGGGGGGCGCTTCCATCGCTTCTCGAAGCTCGTCCGCATCCATGCGCGCTCCCCAGCGCCCACGACGATGGTCTGATCGCTTTCAGGCGCCTCACCCGGGTTGAGCCAGGCGTACCCCGCGTAGATGCAGAGGCCGAGGATCAAGAAATGAAATAGCGGCTCTTTGACTAGCCGAGATACACGTCCGCTCACCGCTTGGCTCCTCCGAAGATCGACGACGCAGTATCACGGATTCCCTGGCTGAACACCCCCCGCGAGATAACGACCACGCTGAGGTACGCGCGCACAGTGCGTCCTTCACTTCGCGTGGTGCTTTTTCTTGGTTCGCTGGAGCCTGAAGCGGTAGACATGGCGTCCGTCCGCCGATGAACGAAACGCTCAAGCATTGGAAGAATCGTCTGAAGCAGATCCCCGTCCTCGGGGTCGCCCTGCGCGCGCTCGAAAAGGGCAACCAAGGTGATGCCCGAGACATGGCGGCAAGCATCGCCTACTTCAGCTTCTTCTCGCTGTTTCCCCTCCTGGTCGGAGTCGTGGCAGGCGCCAGCTTGTTCTTGGATGGGGTGGAGATCCAGTCGCACCTCGATCGAATGCTGTCCGGCGATTTTCCTGGAAGCGCCGATTTTCTGAGAACCAATATCGAAGCCTTGACCGAGCAACGAGGCGCGGCGAGCATCGCCAGCGTGCTTGGGCTTTTGTGGTCCGCCAGCAAGATGTTTGGCGCCATGAATCGGGGTATCAACATCGCGTTCGGCGTCCCGAAACGGCACCCGTTCTATCTTTCCAGGCTTCGATACTTGGCCATGACCGTCGGCATGTCGCTTTTGCTGCTCGTCGCGGTCGGCGTCTCTACGGCGATGGATCTCGTGACCCAACTAGACCTCACGCGATTCGGTTTCGATGGGACGCTTTTTGTGTCCCTCGGCGGCCGCGCCGCGAGCCTCGTCTCCATCTTCGTGACCGTCATCTTGATCTACAAGCTGGTTCCCTACGAGCGACTCGCGTGGCGAGATATCCTGCTAGGGGCGCTGGCCGCGACGCTCTTGTTCGAGCTTGGCAAGGCGCTGTTCGTTCTCTACCTGGGGAACGTCGGTAACCTCGAGGCCGTCTACGGCTCACTCACCTCCGTGATCGTACTCCTCTTGTGGCTCTACTTCTCGGCGCGCGTTCTGCTGTTTGGGGCGGAGATTTGCGCCGTGCGGGTCGACGACCGGTCCCCCTCTGTCCAGTAGCGCACTCGCTCCAAGGACGGCAGCGCTGCTCCCTCGGGGATAGAGCCATTCGCAGTATGCACATTCGGCGAAAACATATCTTGAAAGCTCGACGCGGAAGCTCCTTCATCCTTGCGTTTTCGGCTTGCGGTGGGTACCCATCTCGACCAGGAGGCCAGCTATGACGAACGGAATAGAAGAAGTGGATCAGGACATGCTCAGCACCATCAAGCGGCACGCTGGCCTCGGGATGGCGCTTGGGATCGGCATCGCGATTGCGGGTGTCTTGGCCGTCATCTCGCCCCTGGTTGCGGGGCTCTCGGTCACGATTGCCGTGGGTGTGCTGCTGATTGTATCGGGTGTCTCGAGGCTGTTCCTCGCGTTCAAGATGGGCTCGTTTGGCCGCGGTTTGCTCATGTTTGCCCTAGGCGCTGCGACGTTGATCGCGGGAGGCTACCTGGTCGCTCGGCCTGGCATGGGACTGGCCACGCTGACCCTTGTCTTGGCGGTGTATCTCTTCGTCAACGGCGTCTTGGAAATCATTTGGGCGTTTCGACTCCGGCCGATCAAGGGTTGGGGCTGGGCGCTCTTCAGCGGGATTGCCGCGTTGGCCCTCGGCATCATGATCTGGCGACAGTTCCCGGTTTCAGGGATGTGGGCCGTTGGCACGCTAGCTGGCATTCACATGCTCTTCGCCGGCTCGTCGACGGCTTCGCTCTGCCGCGCTGCGCGCGCCGAGGCGAAAGCCGAATAGGTCGAAAAACATGAGTTCGTATCTGAAGGTTGCTGTAGTCGTAACCGCATCCGTCGGCCTCTTGGTCGCTTGCCGATCAGGCGGGACTGACAAAGCGGAGAGCACCACGCCGGTAGCAACACCGGCTCCCGCCGAGAAGGCCGCCACAGCCGAGCCCGCGGCCGCGCCTAGGCCGAAGCCCAACCCTCTCCGCAACGTCTATTTCGGCGAGCAGCACCTGCACTCCGAAATGTCCCCCGACGCCTACGCGCTGGGCGTGCGGCAGAAGATGGACGACGCGTACCTCTATGGGATGGGCGAGGAGATCACGCTGTCGACCACGGGCGAGAAGTTTAAGAAAGCGACGCCTTACGATTTCGTCGCGCTGACGGACCACGCGGAGTATCTGGGCGTGTTCACGCAGCTCGCGGACCCGCAGAGCCCGCTCCGCGACAACCCCCTCGCAAAGCTGATGAACAGCTCCGATCCCGCCGACAAGAACAAGGCTGCCTCGATGGTGATTGCGTCGATCACGAGCGCCGTTCCAGAGGGCCCATTCTTGGATTTCGTGGACCCCAAGATGATCCGGTCCAACTGGAAGCGCCACGTCGACACGGCGAACAAGTACAACGACCCAGGCAAGTTCACCACGATCATCTCCTTTGAATGGACTTCGATTCCTGACGGCCAGAACCTGCATCGCAATGTGTTTTTTCGTGGCGACACTGGGCCCGAAGCACCTTACTCCTCAATCGATTCGGTCGACCCCGAAGATCTATGGACCTACCTCGAAGTCCAGCGTGACACCGGTCTCGATGTCATCGCCATTCCCCACAACGGCAATGTCTCGAACGGCTTGATGTACGCCCCCACGAACTACCGGGGTGATGCGATCGATGCCCGCTACGCGGAGCGACGGGCACTCAACGAACCGCTGACCGAGATCGTCCAAACCAAAGGGGCATCGGAAACTCACCCCTCACTCTCACCCAACGATGAGTTCGCGGATTTCGAGATGTTCCCGCACCTCCTTGGCACATCGACGGTCAGTAAGGTCAAGCACGGCTACATTCGCCAGGCGCTCACCGACGGGCTGATCCACGAAGAGAAGCTGGGGACGAACCCGTTCAAGTACGGCATCGTCGCCGGTGCGGATGTGCACTCGGGGTACTCGGGGAACGAGGAGTTCAACTGGCACGGCGCTCACGGAGTGGCCGACGACACCGCCAAGGTCCGGCTCGACCCGAAGCCGAACGCGAGTGGTGAACCGGCCGCGATCGTCGGGTCTGCAGGCGCAACGGCCGTCTGGGCCGAGGAGAACACCCGGGCCTCGATCTTCGATGCGATGAGGCGCAAGGAGACCTACGGCACTTCCGGGCCCCTGATTCGCCTGCGCTTCTTTGGCGGCTGGGACTATGCGGACGACCTCACGAGCGACGAGGAGTTCGTCAAGAAGGCCTATGACAACGGCGTCCCGATGGGCGGAGACTTGGCCGCGAGGCCCGAGGGCATGGAGGGACCCACCTTCGCGGTGCAGGCGCTCAAAGACCCACAGAGCGGCAACCTCGATCGCATCCAAATCGTCAAGGGCTGGGTCGAACGCCGCAAGGCCAAGGAGCGCATCTACAACGTGGCGCTCTCAGATGAGCGCACCGTCGGCAAGAAGGGCAAGGTGGCCCCCGTCGGCAACACGGTCGACATCGGCAAGGCCACCTACACCAACGACATCGGAGACACGCAGTTGAGCGTCGTCTGGACCGACCCGGATTTCAATCCGAAGCAACGCGCGGTCTACTACGTGCGCGTGCTCGAGATCCCGACGCCACGCTGGTCGACTTACGATGCCGCGAAGCTCGGCGTCGAGCCCCCGAAGGCCGTCCCAGCAACCATTCAAGAGCGCGCCTGGTCCTCCCCGATTTGGTACACGCCACCCGCGAAGGCCAAGAAGTAGTTCATCACCTTCTTCCAAAGGGAGAGGGTGGGGAGAGGGAGAGCATGTCGATCCGAAAAGCGTTCGCGCTGATGTTCCTAGCCCTCGCGTTGGGCTGTCAGGGTGGTGGTGACAAGGACAAGGCCGCCCCGCCTGCCCCGAAGACCGACGATGCGCCTGCGCCCGTAGATACGCCCCCAAGCAAACCGCAGGTGGCCGACGCGCCCTCGGGACCCTCTCCCGTCGGGGAGCCAGGGCGCGCGTCGGACGCACCCAATCCGCTGAAGAACGTCTACTTCGGCGAACAACACCTTCACACGGTGAACTCACCTGACGCGTTCGCCATGGGCGCGCGCAACACGCCCGACGATGCCTACCGCTTCTGCAAAGGCGAGGCGATCAAGAAGAACACCACCGGCGAGATGGTCCAAAAAGGGACGCCCTACGACTGGTGCGCGGTGACGGACCACGCCGAGTATCTGGGCATCATGCCGCTGCTCCTCGAGAAGGACAATCCGCTGAAGGACACGGAGATCGGGAAGATGATCGCCACTGGCGATCCGAAGAAAGGCGAAGACGCGTTCCAGCTGATCATCAGCTCGGCGGGCAGCAACGTTCCCATTCCGTACATGAACGATGCGAAGCTCATCGCGTCGGTCTGGGAGAAGCAGAAGGAGATCACCAACAAGCACAACGAGCCCGGGAAGTTCACCACGCTGATCGGGTTCGAGTGGACCTCGATCCCGATGTTCCAGAACCTGCACCACAACGTGTTCTTCCGAGACGACAAGGGGCCCGACATGGTCCTGTCAGCCTTCGACACGATCAAGCGGGAGGACCTTTGGACCTATCAAGAAGTGCAGCGCCAGATGGGGCACGAGAACTTCTCGATCTCGCACAACGGGAACGTCTCCAACAGCCTGATGTACGCTCCGACGACGTCCGAGGGCCGGTTGATCGATCGGCAGTGGGCCGAGCGAAGCCAACGGAACACGGTGGCGACCGAGATCATCCAGACCAAGGGGCAATCCGACACCCATCCGGCCCTCTCGCCCCACGACGAGTTCGCCGACTTCGAGACGAGCTACAGGCACCTCCTCGGCTCTGGCGGGGTGGTCGGCAAGATCGACCACAGCTACGTGCGCCGGGCGCTGATCGATGGAGTCGGCTTCCAGGAGAAGATCGGCGCCAATCCGTTCAAGCTCGGCATCGTCGCGGGCGCCGACTCTCACGACGGGTTCTCTGACAACGAAGAAGACAACTACACTGGCGTCCACGGTAATACCGACATGACGCCGAAGCTCCGCCTCATGTCGCCAACGACGGTTGCGGGTGAAGCGCCGAAGGATTTCGGCACGCCGGGTGCCACCGGCGTCTGGGCGCCGGAGAACACGCGCGAAGCGATCTTCGATGCGATCAAGAGCAAGGAGACCTTCGGCACCTCGGGCCCGCTGATTCGACTGCGCTTCTTCGGTAGCTGGGACTACTCCGAGGGCCTCACCGCGGATCCAGACTTCGTGAAGAAGGCCTACGCCGGCGGCGTGCCGATGGGGCAGGACCTGCCTCCGCACGAAGGTAGGGATGCAAGCAAGCCGCCGACGTTTGCGGTTTGGGCGCTCAAGGATCCGAAGAGCGGCAACCTCGACCGGGTTCAGATCATCAAGGGCTGGTACCAGAACGGCTACGCCTTCGAAAAGATCTACGACGTGGCCTGGTCGGATGGCCGAACGCCCGACGCCAACGGCAAGCTCCCGCACGTGGGCAACACGGTCAACATCAAGGAGGCGACGTACACCAACGACATCGGCGATGCGCAGCTCGCCGCGGTCTGGACAGATCCCGGCTTCGACCCGTCCCAGCACGTCGTGTACTACGTCCGGGTGCTCGAAATCCCGACCCCACGCTGGTCGACCTACGATGCGAAGGCGTTGGGAATCGACCCGCTGCCTGATGTCCCTGCGACGATCCAAGAACGCGCTTGGTCTTCACCGATTTGGTACACTCCGCCGCCCAAGCTCGTGAAGAAGCAGGACTTCTATCCTGGGCTGAACGCCACGCTTCCCTGATTGACCACGATGAAAATGCATTGCAGGGACAAGACCATGTATCGACCCATGGCCGCTGCGCTCCCATCGTCCAAGTTTTGGCTGCTCGTCTGCGACGTCGTGGTCTTGGTCGCATGGTCGGCATCGATCGCGCTCGCCGACGAGCCGGTGAAGAAAGAGGAAAGTGTGGCGATTGACGCGGTCGACGAGCTGACCACCGCCCAATTCAGCGAGTCGGAGCAAGATCAGGTCAACAACGCCAACAACCCGCTTGCCGACCTCATGGCCGTCAACCTCCACAACTACTACTCGCCGAAGCTCAACGGAGTCCCCGACGAGAGCGCGAACACCATGTGGCTCCGGATGGTGACGCCATACTGGCGACTCATCCCTCGCGTTTCGCTTCCCATCCAAGTCGCTCCCGTGGCCGATACAAGCACTACGCCCACTACCTACAACGCGGTCACGGGGATTGGGGACCTCAACGTCTTCGCCACGTTCGTCGTCACACCCGACGAGTCGCCGGCGATGCTTGGCGTCGGTCCCATTTACACCGCTCCAACCGCAAGCAACGATGCGCTCGGAGCGGGGAAGCACCAAATCGGCCTGGCCGCGCTCACGGTCTGGTCCAAGGGCATTGTCCTCCTCGGCGCACTCGTGAACTACCAAATCGGGGTCGGGGGCGACAGCAGCAAGCCGCGGACGCAGTACATCGGCGCGCAGCCGTTCATGATGTTGCAGCTCGGAAACGGCTACTACCTCCGGTCCTCGCCTATCTGGTACTTCAACATCGAGGAGCCGGGCTACAACGTTCCGTTCGGCCTAGGCGCGGGTAAGGCGATCATCACGGACAAGGTCGTCTACAACCTCTTCATGGAGCCCCAGTTCTCCATCGCGGTCCGAGGAGTCGGCCTGCCCTCGGTCCAGATCTTCGCCGGCATCAACCTGCAGTTCAAGACCACGCGCAAAAAGAAGAAGTCCGCTCAAGCCGAGCGTCTCGTGAATCAGCTCCGCGCGGAGCATTCGGCGCGGTCGCAAATGCAGTGATCGGCTGTCGACCAGCCTGCGTTGAGCATTGAGGACTAGCCGCCCTCGGCACGAATCGCGGGAAGGATGCCGCCGGGTCGTCCGAAGTGCGGGACGACGGTCGCCTGGTCGGTCCGTTCCTGAGCAGTAGGGGCGACGAATTGCTCGCGTGATTGATCGTAAAACAAGCACCCGATTTCCGTCGGGTCCTGGGAGTCAATGAAACTCTCGGCACGTTCGAGCGCCTCCAGCCAATGCGCTTTGAGGTCCCGGACGTCGACCTCCTCACTCAATCGTAGCCGCGTGAAGTCTTCGGGCTGGTACTTTCCGCGGCGCTTCAGAAGCTCCAAGAGTGACCGCGGGGAGAAGCCAGGATCCTTTCCAACGGCCGCCCAGCAGAGCGCACCAAGAGGCAACACCTCACGGTCGATCATGAGGATATCCAAGAAGTCCCTGGCCTCGTCGCGGCCAGCCAGTGCGAGTAGTTTGTTGATGGCCAGGTCGATCGGGTGCAGCTGGTAGCCGACGATGTCGTTCTTGACCGGCGGAAGAAAACGCCAGGCAGAGTCGTGCGCCCATTCAATGCTTGTGGCGTCCGAGCCCTGCGTGACGCTCGCGCGGATATGGCCGGGCTGATTGAGCTCGAGCTGCACGCTGTAACCGTGCTCCTCCAACATCACTCGATCGTCAGCGAACGCTGTTGCGACCCGATGGACCGAATCCTGGAAGTAGTCGAGGTCGTTGCTGTAGCGCTTCGAGTTTGGTTGCAGGTGTAGTGCTGCCCCGCCCGCAAGGTGACTATCTTCGGTTCTGTTGCCCGAGAGCAGTCGCGCAATGGTCTCTTGAAACTTGGTTAGCGGCATAGTCGTATTGCTGCCTCCCAGGCCTCGCGGCCACCGTGCTTGCGAAGCTCTGTCGCTACCCAGGGTACGTCGCTCAAGGTAACGACATAGTCCGGGTCGAAGGACCAGAAGCAGCTCGTATGAAAGCGTCGATAAGCGCGACGTGCTTCTCGAACCCGAACCATATCCCTCGCCGTTTCTGCGTCGAGTACGCGTCGGCTCTTCTGACCGCCCCGTTGGCCGATGGCGGATAGGTACTTGCGAACGCGCCGGTCCATGCTGATAATGTAACCCGCTTATGATAAAAAGCCATTTGATTTGGGAGCATAGACGGGATATGCAATGTGGTCTTGACCAGTCTTGACCAGTCTTGACAAGTCAAGATCAAGGCCTCAAACTCTCAATTCATGAGTGAAATGGTCAAATTCAGCTCCAAGATGGAGAGAGAGGCGCTGGAAGCGCTGCGGGCCCACGCAACCGATGAGGGGCGGACGCTGGCAGGCCTTCTAACCGAGGCCGTGCAGGACTATCTGGCCAGGAAGCGCGTGCGTCCGGCATTTCGCGAAGCGGCGGAAGCCGTCCTGACGGAGCACGATGAGCTCCTTGCGCGGCTCGCGAAATAGGCGTGTCGGTGTCGGCGACGATCTATCCAACGGTCGAGGAAGCGCTGGTGTTGCATTCGTTGCTGCTGGCTCGCTACGGAGGCGAGCCGGGTGTTCGGGATCTCGGAATGCTCGACGCAGCCCTTCATCGGCCACGCTCCGGCTACTACGCCTCGCTCAGCGAGCAAGCCGCCGCACTGCTCCAGAGTCTTGCGAACAACCTCGCCTTCGTCGACGGCAACAAGCGCGGGGCGTTCGCGACCACGGCCATCTTTGTGCGCCTCAACGGTTTCGCTTTGCGAGCCACCGCGGATGACGCCGAGCCGTTTCTGATCGAAGAAGTCATCCAAGCTCGCGCGCCGCTCGCACGAATCACCACGTGGATCGAGGGGCATCTCGCGCCCCTGGCCATCGACTAGCGCGAGCGGGATCCAGGCGGGAGATGGCTAGGCTTCCCTTTGACGACACCGGGGATTTCATACTGCCCGTTCAGGACTTCGATCTTCGGCAAGTACATCCGCAGCAACATGTAGAATGGTTCTACAACTTTGACCGACCTCACGGTGCGCACGGTGGACAAACGCCGTATGAAGCTCTACGGGAGAAATTATCCTAGTGAACAACGTCCGGCTTGA
>Ga0209567_10001481_pt1 | contig 11992 bp, 10 predicted proteins | sample COG_12_FD_184756 | JGI IMG/M metagenome (GOLD analysis project Ga0209567, IMG submission 184756) | Pelagic marine sediment microbial communities from the LTER site Helgoland, North Sea, for post-phytoplankton bloom and carbon turnover... | ecosystem: Environmental > Aquatic > Marine > Neritic...
TTACGAACCGGTCTGCATGGTCGGTCAGAATGTCGGTGAGATGACCGCTGTGCTGGATATCCTCGCCATCGATGTTGATCGTCGGATTCAGGTACTCGCCCTGACCTGGCCAACTCACCCACCGGTCGATCCACTCCGGGGGCGTTTCCGCCCCCTTCAGGTGCCACTTACCTACAAATCCGACGCGGTGGCCGTTGGACTTAGCCGTCGAGAACACATTGGCATCCAGCCGATTCCAGGGCTCGGCGTTCGTCGTGGTCCCATGATCGTGGGGATAGAGGCCGGTCAGGATGCTGGCACGTCCGGGCGCGCAAACCGACGAAACGGCGAACGCGTTGCTGAACAGGATCCCATCCCGGGCCAGCCGATCGATATTCGGGGTCACCGAGAACGACTGGCCCGAAGCATTCATGCCGTCCCAGCGCAGGTCGTCCACGACGATCAGAACTACGTTGGGAGGGTGCGGTTGGGGCCCCGTCGGGTCCGAGCAGCCGCTCAGACCTGCGGTAGTGAAGAGGAGCAGCCCCGCCAGGCGGAGCGGGAGGTTCCAAGTTACCATGACTCCATCATGTCTTTGACCGCATATTCGGGCTTGATGTCCACCGGAACGACCGCGAGGCGCTTCAGCGCTTCCGCCATCTCCGGCTGGATCTGTCCGTACTTCTCCATCAGAGCGCCCGCACCCTCGTAGTCGCCGGTCGCCTGGATGAGGAGGAGCTGGTTGGCCAGCCCGGCGATCCCCTCCGGCATCTTCTCCAGCGAGGCCGAGAACACCTCGTGCTCGGCGTCGTACACGATGGCGCCGTTTTCCCACAGATAGTTGAACTGGAGCAGGCACCCCTTTCCGTGCGCCTCGCCGACGCCGAACCGCACGCAGCGGAACATGTCGGCCACGTGATCGATGTAGACCTCCTCCAGGAACTCCGGCGTATACACGCCCTGCTCGGCAAGAACGGCCAGGCTATGCGTCCCGACCACGTCCGCCTTCGCTTCCTCGAGCGCCGAATAGCGCTCCTGGAGCTGGCTGCGCACGGTTACGCCCTCCTGCCCGGTTACGTAGTCCGGTCCCAGACCGTGGGCCAGCTCGTGCATGAGGACCCGGGTGAAGTAGGGGTCGACGGTCAGTCGGTTCGCCTGCTCGGCGGCCATCACCGTCTGGGCGATCGGGCGCAGGATCTTCTCGAACTTGGCATCGATCACGTTTCGCAGCATCACCTTCTTCGATCCCTCTTCCTCCCGCACCTTCTCATCGTTGGGAAGGTTGAAGGCGATCGTCTGCACGCCGGAGCGCGTATCGCCCGCCGTATAGATCTCGGTGACGACCGAGATGGGTGAGGTGAAGGTCCGGTCCAGGTACTTGTACTCGTCCGGGATCGGCAGCGCCCGCTCCAGATCGGGCAGGTACGCCTCCAGGCTCGCGAGCCGGTCGCTCTCCACCGGATCGCGGAGGGTGATGAACGACTCGAAGGCCGTCTTGGTGCCCATCAGCTCGTCTTCGTACACCTCGTACGGGCCCATGGTGGGGTCGACCAGATTGTCTTCGAGGCGCATCCACGCCACTTCGCTCTCGAAGTACTCATCCGAGAGCAGGGCATCCGCCCGCTGCTCGAGGAAGAGCTTGAGCGACGGGTTGTCGGCCAGCTCGGCGGCCTCCCGCATCAGCGCCCCTGCCTCCGTGAGCTCCGCGCGGTACTCGACGGAGTAAGGGATGGCGACCAGGCCATCGCCCTCCCGGCGGATCACCGTGTATCCGGATGTGAACGCCTCCGCGTCCTCCGGGTGGTCGGCGATCCAGGTCTCGAACTCCTCCTTGGTAATGTCGGCCGGGTAGTATCCCGCGCCGGGCGGCTTCGGCCCTACATCGAGGAACGGATGGTTGTCCTCGAGACGGTTCCAGGGGCCGTACATGATCTTGAAGAAGCTCTGGGATGCGCTCCCATCCACGCTCGCCAGCCGTTCGGCCATCGCCGGGTTTCCGGCCCACACCTGCTTGAGGAAGATCGCGTCCATCTTGTCGGACGCCTCGACCAGCTTGCGCACCAGTTTCTTCTGACGCGCGTCGAGCAAGCTGGCGTCGAAGCTGAGTGTGGTGGGCGAGAACTTCTCGACGTCCTCCGCCAGCACGTCGGCGCTCATGCCGGGAGCCAGCTCCGCCGCTTCGCGGCCGGCGTCACCGCAGGCACCGAGCACGAGGAGCAGGGAGGCAGCCGCGACAAGCGGCCCACGGAGATGAGATGCGTATGAGTCGGTTCGGTGAGACAAGAGATCCTCCGGAGTAAGATTGCGTCCGTTCTGATATTCGCTGTCTGATCTACTGGACTATCTGGTCCACTGGTCTACTGGGTCTTCTGGCGCTCTTTGCGCACGGCCTTGAGCAGGATGAGCAGAAACCCGCCCCAGACGAGCCCGAGAATGAAGATCATCGTGATGATGCCCTGTCTGGTCACGGAACACCTGCCTTGAGCCGGGATGTATGCCAGGGGAGGCGGAATCTAACCGGGCGACAGAGCGATCGCACCCGAATTGCCGGGCAGGCTAGCTCGGCTCGAAACGGGCCGTGAAGTGCCGGAGGTACGGCGCCTGTTCGACGATCCGGTAGCCGCCGATCGCCTCCCGGCGCTCGTACACCGCGATGATTGCCTCTACCACGTAGTCGATCTGGCTCTTGGTGTAGGTTCGCCTCGGAATGGCCAGCCGTACCAATTCCTGCTCGGCGGGCCGCTCCTTTCCGCTCTCCGGGTCGATGGCGCCGAACATGACGCTCCCGATCTCGACCGCCCGGATGCCGGCCTCGCGATAAAGCTCGACGGTGATCGCAATTCCGGGGTACTCGAGCGGATCGAGCTGCGGGAGGAACGCCGCGGCATCGATGTAGACGGCGTGGCCGCCGGGTGGCTGGACGATCGGGACGCCGACTGCGGCGATGTTCTCGCCCAGATATCCGGTCGAGGCGATCCGGTAGCGGAGGTAACCCGGATCGAGCGCTTCGTAGAGACCGGTCGCCACCGCCTCCAGGTCGCGTCCCGCCAGTCCACCGTAGGTGGGGAAACCCTCGGTCAGGATGAGCAGGACCCGCTCCGCCTCCGCCAACCGGTTGTCGTTGGATGCCAGGAAACCGCCGATGTTCGCCATCCCGTCCTTCTTGGCTGACATCGTGCAACCGTCCGCGAGGGCGAACATCTCTCTCGCGATATCGATCGGTTCCTTGTCCGCGTAGCCCGGCTCGCGTTGCTGGATAAAGAACGCGTTCTCCGCGAACCGACACGCGTCCAGGTAGAGAGGAATGCCATGCTTGCGGCATAGCTCCGAGGCGGCCCGGATGTTGGCCATCGAGACCGGCTGCCCGCCTCCGGAGTTGTTGGTCACCGTGATCATCACGAGTGGAATGCGGCGATCGCCCCGCCCCTCGATCGCACCCTGCAGCGCCTCCAGGTCGATGTCGCCCTTGAAGGGATACGGCGTCCCGATCTCGCGCGACTCCGGGCACGGAATGTCCAGCGCCTCGGCCCCCACGAACTCGATATTGGCGCGGGTCGTGTCGAAGTGCGTGTTGTTGGGGACCAGGTCGCCCGGCTCGCAGATCGTGCTGAACAGGATGCGCTCGGCCGCGCGTCCCTGGTGCGTGGGGATCACGTTTTGGAAGCCGAAGATGTCCTGCACGGCCGCCTCGAAACGGTAGAAGCTGTCGCTTCCCGCGTAAGACTCGTCGCCCCGCATCATGGCGCCCCACTGGGCCGCGCTCATGGCGCCGGTGCCGCTATCCGTAAGTAGATCGATGAGCACGTCGCGGGCCGGGAGGCGAAACACGTTGTACGACGCCTCCGAGATGAGCTGTTCGCGCTCCTCGCGCGACGTCATGCGGATGGGCTCGACGCTCTTGATCCGGAACGGCTCGATCGTGCGGCTCATTGTGCGACTCAGGTTTCGGTTTCGGCGGCGTTACGATTGCGGCTCCAGCCCCAGCTCGGCCGCGATGGGACGCATGGCGGAGACCACGAAGTCGATGTGCTCGCCCATCTCCACGCCGAGCTCCTCGGCGGCGCCCAGCATCTCCTCGCGGCTCACGGCAGCGGCGAACGAACGGTCCTTCAGCTTCTTCTTCACCGACTTCGCCTTCAGGTCGGCAAGCCGATTGGGGCGCACCAGCGCGCAGGCCACGATGAAGCCGGCCAGCTCGTCCACCGCGCGAAGAGCCTTCGCCATCACGGTCTCCGCTGGCACGCCCGTATAGTCCGCGTGAGCCAGGATGGCCTGGAGAACGTCCTCCGGCACGCCACGCTCCCTCAGGATGCGGACGCCCTCGGATGGGTGCTCGCGATCCGACGCAAGCGCCTCGTTCGGCCACCGCTCGTAATCGAAGTCGTGCAGCAGGCCGGTGACGCCCCACCGCTCGGGGTCCTCCCCGAGCTTCTCCGCGTACGCGCGCATGGCGGCCTCCACCGCGTACATGTGACGCCGCAGGTTCTCGCTCTCCGTGTACTCGTGTACTATGGCCAGCGCCTCGTCGCGGCTCGGCAGCTCCGACATCTCCTCTGTCTCCACTTTCATCGACTCGAACCCGATCCCATCTACCTCTCGATGCTACTCCGCCTTACCACAACCCGCTACGTCTCTGAAGGAAGGGACTCCATCTGCTCATCGAGAAGCTGCACACAGGCGTTGATCTCCTCGATGAACGGTGTCGGGATGCCCAGCTTCTTCCCGATCTCGACGACCGAGCCGACCAGGGCTTCGACCTCCAGTCGCCGCCCGGCTTCGACATCCTGGAGCATCGACGTCCGGTGCTCGCCCACTCTCTCTGCCCCGCGAAAGCGTCGCTCGACCGACACCCGCAGGGTGACGCCCAAACCCTCCGCGACGGCCTGTGCCTCGCTCATCAACTCGATGGCCAGCTGGCGGGTCGCGGGGTGGGCACAGATCTGCGCCATGGTCGCCCGGGTTAGAGCGCTGATCGAATTGAAGGCGAGCACGCCCACCGCCTTGAGCCAGATCTCGGCCCGGATGTCATCGACGACCAACGAGTCGAAGCCGGCGCGCGCGAAGAGCTCGACGATCGCGCGGGACCGTTCCGTATCGCGTCCGTCCAGCTCGCCCACCGGGAGCCGGCGGCCGTGAATGTGCCGGATTACCCCGGGGCGCTCAACCGCCGCGGCCGGATAGGCCACGCACCCGATGATTCGCTCGGGCTCGACGTGTTCGGCGATTCGACCATCCGGGTCCACGCTCTGCAGCCGCCAGCCGTCCCGGTCACCGCCATGCGCGACGAAGTACCACCAGGGAATGCCGTTCTGAAGGGTTACCAACACGGTGTCCGGCCCGTACAGGCAGCGCATCTCCTCGACGACGTCGCCGATCTCGTGCGCCTTGAGGCCGAGGATCACCACGTCCTGCTCGCCAGCCTCCCGAAAGCTGTCGGTGAACCTGGCGTCGCGCAGGACTCGGGGCGGCTCATCGCCGGCCAGGATCGTCAGGCCATCACGGCGCATGGCTTCGAGTCGCGATCCCACGTCGAGCAGGGTCACGTCTTCGCCCGCCTGCACCAGGCCGGCGCCGATCAGGCCACCGATAGCTCCCGTCCCGACGACGCAGATCTTCATGCGTTGGCGCAGATCATCATCGGTCGTCGCTTTCGTGGATGAGCGGCTGGCCCGCGTCTCGCTTTTCCCGAAACTCGACATGGCCCAGGCGCCTCACGTAGGTGATCTCGCCCAGAACTCGAACGCTGCCCGTCTTCTCGGCCGTTCGGACTGACGGCCGATTGTCCGGCGAGATCGCCCTCCAGCCGAGCTCGAATCCGGCATCGCGGGCAAAGGCCAGCCGCGCGCTGGTCAGTGCCGACCCGACTCCGAGGCCGCGCGCCCCGTGTATCACGAACAGGTCCCACAGATAGGCCGCGTTACCGGGTAGCGCGAGTGGCAGGAACTCGATGCCGGTTTCCACTCGAGTCGAGATCCAGGTGTAGCCGAGCGCTCGGCCGTCGCGTCGCGCGAACAGGCAGGTGCGCCCGGCCGCCAGTCGCTGACGAAAGCGTGCGATTCCGCGTCGGGTGAGGATCTGAAGCACCTCGGACCAGTCTCCGCCCAATGGCACGATCTCGACGCCTTCGGGAGGTCGAACCTCCTGAATGTGCTTCAAGTCCTGCTCGATCACCATGTAGCGCCGCTTCTGGAAAGCGCGGCCAACAGTCTCGGAGACTACTTGTGAGCTGTATTCCGAGAGGCCGGCGGTTCGACATCCGAGCTGGACGTCGCGCACCATGGATAGCAGGCCCCGTGCCTCGGTTTCGGTCATTCCGGATACACCTCGAGTCGATCACCGGCGAGGTGGAAGACAGGTCTCTCCCTCAACACCTCCGCGAGCGTGGACTCCGGGCGGACCAGGAAGCCGGTCGAGAGGGAAAAGGGATTCGGAGCTGGCGCCAGGCCGAACTTGGCCTTGAAGCGGGCCAGGCCGTCATCGGGAAAGGGGAGGGTCGTGCCGGCATCGAAACGCTCGAAGCCCTGGGCCCGGGCCCACTCGAAGGTGAGAAGATACAGCGCGCTGAGCGCCCCCTCGCGGAGCAGTCCCTCATCACCGTCGCGGACGCCCAGCCGCTCGAACAACGCGGTCCCGGCGGCGGCCAGCACACACCCGCCGGCAACCCGCACGTCACCGCGCCTCACAAACAGCAGCTGCCCGCCGTACTGGAGCTGTCTCAACGTGTAGCGATTCGGCAACTGTGCTCGATCCTCGAAGCGGTTCCTGGCATGCGGTAACAGCATGCGGTCGAAGAATTCCCGCCAGGCGGCGTCGGAGTCCGCCACCTCCATCACGTAGCCGTGCTTTTTCAGCTTGGCCATGTCGCTGCGCAGACTCTTCGACGGGTGGTGGGTCGGCAACTCGCTCAGCTCCTGGCGCCATCGCACGCTCTCTGGCACGATGAGCCAGCCTCCCTGCCTGAAGCTCGCGATGAAATTTCTGTGCACCTCGACGAGCACGACGTCCGTTTCGATTCGCGACAGCCGGTCATGTCGCCACGCGCGGGCCGGAATACCCCCGCCCAGGTGTTCGACCTCACCGAAGAGGCCCTCCAGAAGGTCCATGAAGCGTCGCCGGGGTCCGATGCACGTGATGCTGACCTCCGATCCGGCAACGGTGGCCCGAAAACGCTGAACGGGGCCCCAGGCCAGGACGGGCAGGGTCAGGGCATGGAAGGCCGCCAGCCAGACGCCGGCCCGCGGGGATGCCTGGGACGGAATCGCGAACGGCTGCCGGGCGTGGGCAAGCGCGTTCTCGACCAACTCCGACATGCGCGACACGCTAGTCGGCCGTCTCGGTCGTCTCGGCGGACTCCGTCTTCTCGCTGGCCTCCGTGGCCTCGGTGGGCGAACGGGGCGCTCGCACGTCGCCGAGCAGTGCAGCCCGCATGACCGCCTTGTTTCCGAAGCGCTCCGTCACCCGGTCCAGCGCGCTCGCCACCCGCTGGTCCACCCTCGGGCCATCCGCCTCGAACAACGAGAGCTGGTTCGCGCCGCGCTCATCGAAGCCGGAGACGCCGATCCCGATCAGCCGCACACGCTGCGCCGGCTGGTCGGCGCCGCGAAACAGCTCCAGCGCGACCGGCCACAACACGTCCGTCGTATCCACCGGATCCAGCAGCGTCGTCTGGCGCGTCAGCGTCTCGAAACTCTCCCAGCGAAGCTTGAGAGTCACCGTCCGCCCGGCCATCTCCTTGCGGCGGAGCGCGCTGGCGACGCCGACGCAGAGTCGAAGCAGCGTCCGCTCGATCACATCCCGGTCGGCCACGTCCTCGTTGAAGGTGGATTCCTTGGAGAGCGACTTGCGGCCCTGGTGCGGGTTCACCGGACGTTCGTCCAACCCCTGGCTGAGCGCGAAGAGGCGCGCGCCGTACACGTCCCCCAGCTTCTCGATCAGACGCTTGCGCCCCAGCCGCGCCACTCCGCCGATCGTGTGCGCGCCCAACGCGTGCAGCCGGGCCACGGTCTTCGGGCCCGCTCCCCACAGCCGCCGCACATCCAACGGGCCCAGAAACTCGCGCTCCTCACCGGGCGGGACGACCACCAGCCCGTCCGGCTTCTCCAGGTCGCTGGCCAGTTTGGCGATGAACTTGGAGCCGGCGACCCCGATCGATGCCGCGAGCGATTCCTCGTCCCGGATTTCCGCCTTGATCCTCCGGGCGATGGTCGGCCCGTCGCCGAACAGCTTCCGGCTGCCGGTTACGTCGAGGAAGGCTTCGTCGATGCTGATCGGCTCCAGCAGGTCGGTATACCGCCCGAGGATGGCGAAGATCTTCTTCGATACCTCGCTGTAGAGGACGAAGCGGGGTCGGACATAGGCGGCGTGGGGGCATCGCTGCCAGGCGCGCGAGATCGGCATGGCGGAGTGGAGGCCGAAACGGCGCGCCTCGTAATTGCAGGCCGCCACCACGCCCCTCCCGCGGCCCTTGCGGGGGTCCGAGCCGACGACCACCGGCCGCCCCCGCAGAGAGGGGTCTTCACGCTCCTCCACCGAGGCGTAGAAGGCGTCCATGTCCACGTGAAGGATCGTGCGGTTCATGGCTGCAAGGTGCCGTCGACTCTCGGTCCCGGACCAGACTCCTCCAGAACGCGTCTCAAGATGGCGGGATAATCGCTGATCAGCCCATCTACGCCCCACGTCAGGAGCCGGCGCATGTCCTCCGGTCGGTTTACCGTCCACACGTAGACGCCAATGCCCATCGCGTGGCAGCGGCGGATCAGACCGCGGCTCACGACGCGGATACCCTTGTGCTTCTCGGGCACCATCAGGGCCTCCGCATCCGGCGCGAAGTGACGGCCGAGCCCGACCTTGCCCGCCAGCACAAACATGCGCAGCTCCTCTTCGGTGGCGGACCGCCAGCGCGCGAGCCCCAGCGTGGGAGCGACGAACCGTCGTTCGAAGCCGCCGACGGCGATACGCTCCGCCTCGGGCCGATCGCCCAGCCATTCGGCCAGGGCCACGCCGGCCTCGGCGCTCTTCACTTCCACGATCGCCGGCAGGTCGCCGATCGCCTCGAACGCCTCGTCGATAGTCGGAACGCGAATGCCCCGGCCGCGAAACGGGAAGGAGCGGCCGTCGTCCGGCGTGAAGTGAAAGCCCGCGTCGAGCTCCTTGAGCTCGCCGAGCGTGTGGTCGGCAACGGCACCCCGCCCGTCCGTCGTGCGCTCCAGGGTCGGGTCGTGGATCACCACGATGACGCCGTCGCGGGAGCGATGAACGTCGAATTCGATCGCGTCGGCGCCGACCGAGATCCCGTGCTCGATCGACGGAAGTGTGTTCTCCGGTGCCACGCCCCGCGCTCCCCGGTGGCCGATGAGCCGGATCCCGCCACCCGGAGTGAACCCGCGGGTCCGCTCAGTCACAGGGACGCTCCTCTCGGGTCTCCGCGAAAGCGACCTCCTCGTCGAAGCGCTCCACGCGCACCACCACGACCGGCGCCGTGAGGGCCATCGTCGCGATGCAGCCCGCGCCCGGCGCCACCTCCTCGACCGTCACCGTGAGGGCGTCGCTTCCCGCCGTAGCGCTTGCGATGCGCACCGCGTATCCCCCGCTCGGACGAGTACCCAGACCGACCGCAATCAACATGTACCGTTCGAAATCGACCTCCGGTAGCGGTGGGGCCGGGCTGCGGTCCGTCGTGATCCTGCCCCACACGGCTGCCCATTGGTTCTCAGTGCGCGCAACCTCCCGTAGCGGCGACTCGACGCCGCTCTGCTGGCCGGCGTAGACGAGGTCGTACGGTACCGCGGCGCCTCCCGGATCGCGGGTCGACCCCCCGCCGCAGGCGGCGACGAGAACGAGGGCCGGAAGCCAACGGCTGAAGGGGTGCCCTCTTGCGTTCGGCGCCCGCTGATCTCCTTGTGTAGTCATGAACAATTCCTCCACGATCAAAGTACTGTGCTGTCCCACTGCCTTTAAAGGGAGCCTCAGCGCAATCGAAGCGGCCGCGGCCATGGCGCTCGGAGCGGGCGAGGTCGTGGGGCGCGACCACACCATCCTGCTTCCGCTCTCGGACGGCGGGACCGGCCTCATCGACGCCCTCGCCCACTCGGCGTCCACCTCCCCTGAACTCTCAAGCGTCGAGGTGCATGGGCCGCTGGGTGTCCCCGCCGCGGTCCGCGTGCTCCGGTGGCGTGGCGATACGGTCATCGAGTCGGCCGATGCCAACGGCCTCCATCTGGCGACTGCACCGGACCGCGACCCGATGGCGGCCAGCAGCCGGGGTGTCGGAGAGGCGATCGCCCTCGCCCTCCGCGGCGCCGGCGAGGGAGGTGCGGGCCGCCTGTTTCTCGGGCTGGGGGGCTCCGCGACAGTGGACGGTGGGACCGGGATGGCGAAGGCGTTCGGATACCGGTTCCTGGATTCCGCCGGTGCGGAGCTACCCGAAGGCGGCGGCGCCCTGACCGAGCTGGCGGCGATCGAGCCCGGAGCTCCACCGGATGTGGAGGTGGTGGCGCTGGTCGATGTCCGCAGTCCCCTGTGCGGTCCCGATGGTGCCGCGTATCGCTTTGCGGCACAGAAGGGCGCGAGCCCGGCGGAGATCGAGCGTCTCGAGGCGGGCCTATCGCGTTTGGCGGAGATCATCCAGCGGGATCTTGGCATCGAGGTCGGCGACCTGGAAGGCGCCGGAGCCGCCGGCGGACTGGGAACCGGCTGCGTGGCGTTTCTCAGCGCGACCCTGCTTCCCGGCGCGGATTGGGTCATGGAACAGGTGGGCTTCGACGAATCCCTCGGCCGCTGCGATCTGGTCGTGACGGGCGAGGGCGCCTGGGATTCCACCAGCGCCCTCGGCAAGGTGGTGTACGAGGTGTCGCGCCGGTCGCAGGAGGCCGGCAAGCCCCTTCTTCTGGCCTGCGGAAGGCTCGACGGCGTGTCCTCCGAGCCCGGCCTCGTGGCCGTGGACGGCGGCGGCGCCTGGCTGGACGGAAAGGGCCTGGCTCATCTGGTCGCGACCACTCTGCGCAAGCACGCCGGGCGCTTGAGCTGATCAACCGGTGCCGAACATGGATATAAGAGGAGAAGCATGACGGACCATCCCGACAAGCTGATGGACAAGCTCGTTTCGCTGGCCAAGCGGCGCGGCTTCGTCTTTCAGTCGTCTGAGATATACGGCGGCATCGGCTCGGTCTACGACTACGGGCCCCTGGGTGCGGAGCTGAAGAACAACATCCGCGACGCGTGGTGGGAAGCGATGGTGCACCGCCGGCCCGACATCGAGGGTCTCGAGGCCGGAATCCTCATGCATCCCGACGTCTGGGTCGCGAGCGGGCACGTGGGCGGCTTCACGGATCCGCTGGTCGAGTGTCGGAGCTGCCATCGGCGCTTCCGGGCCGACGAGCTGGACGAGATCGCGGCCGGACGACCCGAGGCGCAGCAGTGTCCGGTGTGCGGAACGACTGGCGAGTTTACGGAGCCCCGCCAGTTCAACCTCATGTTCAAGACGTTCATGGGCGCGGTCGAGGAGGAGGCTTCGACCGTCTACCTGCGGCCCGAGACGGCTCAGGGCACGTACGTGAACTTCAAGAACGTTCAAGAGAGCGCACGTCAGAAGATCCCGTTCGGCATCGCCCAGATCGGGAAGGCGTTCCGCAATGAGATCACGCCCGGCAACTTCATCTACCGCACGCGTGAGTTCGAGCAGATGGAGATGCAGTTCTTCGTGAAGCCGGGCACCGAGGACGAGTGGTTCGACTACTGGTCCGAGCAGCGCATGGAGTGGCTGGTGTCGCTCGGGATCCGGCGCGACCGCCTGCGCATGCACGAGCACGGTCCTGACGAACTGGCGCACTACGCTAAGAAAGCGTTCGACATCCAGTACCTGTTCCCCTTCGGCTGGCAGGAGTTCGAGGGAATCCACAACCGGACGGACTACGACCTCACGAGCCATCAGGACCAATCCGGCAAGAAGCTCGAGTACTTCGACCCGGCATCCAACGAGCGATTCCTCCCGTACGTCGTGGAAACGGCGATCGGC
>Ga0209567_10001482_pt1 | contig 11986 bp, 8 predicted proteins | sample COG_12_FD_184756 | JGI IMG/M metagenome (GOLD analysis project Ga0209567, IMG submission 184756) | Pelagic marine sediment microbial communities from the LTER site Helgoland, North Sea, for post-phytoplankton bloom and carbon turnover... | ecosystem: Environmental > Aquatic > Marine > Neritic...
AGAAAGCGTCGGCTCACAGAAGTGGCCTTCGGGGCAGTCGAAGCTGTCGGTGCAGGTCGCGCCCGGCGTCGCGCATGCGCTGGCGAGACAAACGTCACCTACCGCGCAGCAGACCGATCCGTCGCCGCCGCAGCGGATGCCAGATGCGCAAGGCGCGACGCAGGCGCCTTCGAAGCATTCGTCGCCCAGCTCACAGCAGACCGAAGGCGTGCCGCAGAGTAAGGACGACTCGCAGGTCTCGGCGCCGCCGCTTCCTCCGCTCCCCGAGGCGCCCGCTTGGCCGCCTGCGCCGCTCGCTCCCGAGCTGCCGCCTCCGCCTCTGGAGTCGCTGTCTCCCGAACCACTGCAACCCACCGCGAAAATCGCGGCGAGAACCAACCCAAGCCTATAAGCATTCATAACGGAATATTATAGCGAGGGAGGAATATTGCGCAGCTGGCTTGTGAGGCGGATTAAACAATCATCTTGTCGATTAGGCCCCGCTCCGCACGTATCACGGATGCTCTGGGCGTACACCGTGATTCATCCGCCCGGGCTGTTGCCGTGCTAATTCCCCCGGGTGTCCAACCTCGCCGGCCTTCTCGAGCGCCTCGATCTGGAGCTTCTCGATCGCGATCTCTTTCGTGGATTCAGTCCCCACGACGGTCGGCCTCGGATTTTCGGCGGCCTGGTCGCTGCGCAGTCGCTCATCGCAGCGTGCAGAACGGTCGAGGGCCGCGTCGCACATTCGCTACACGGCTATTTCCTGCGTGAGGGCGATACCTCGGTTCCGGTCATTTATCATGTCGACCGCATTCGGGACGGGCGCTCGTTCGCCACGCGCCGCGTCGTGGCCAATCAACACGGCAAAGCAATTTTCAACCTGTCGGTTTCATTCCAGGCGCCGGAGGAAGGCCTCGAACACCAGACCCACATGCCTGAAGCGCCGCCACCGGAGACCGTCCCCACGAACGTGGAGCGATTGCGGGCTTACAAAGATCGCTCGGACAATCCGGCGCTCGATTTCCTCTTGATGCTCGACCGGCCCATCGAGCGACGCGAGGTGGATCACGTCGATCTGCTCGACCCCAAGCCGCGAGCCGGCATCCAACGAACTTGGTTTCGCGCGGCGGGTACGCTCGAGGACGACCCGGTGATTCATCAGGCGGTCCTTGCGTACGCCAGCGACTACGGATTGCTCGAAGCCTCGTTCACCCAACACGGTCACAGCTTCCTCACCGAGAAGCTGATCATCGCCAGTCTCGACCATGCGATTTGGTTTCACGAAGCCATCCGCGCCGACGAATGGATGCTCTACGTGACCGAGAGCCCAAGAACCTCCGGCGGACGCGGCCTCAACTTCGGTCGCATCTACTCCCAGGCGGGAGCGCTCGTCGCTTCGGTGGCGCAAGAAGGCCTCATGCGAAATCGGAAGCCTCGATGAGTCGGCAATGCGCGCCGCTTTGGATCGCCATCGGCGTTGGCTACGCCGTCGGGCTCGGTCTCTTTGGACCTTCGGCCGGGGCGCAAACCAGCCTTCTGCCGTCCGCTGACGAGGAAGCGGCGTCGCGCGAGACTTCGCCCGAGCTGCTCGAGGCCGAGCGAAAGTCCCAGGAGCTGCTCGCGAGGCTCCAAAGCTGGCAGGCCAAGGCGGCCGAGTACCAGCGGGCCGGGCAAGAAGCGCAAGCCCGCACCGAGCTCATCCATCAGGAGATCGCCCAGCTTCAGCAGCGCAAAGCGATCGAGCTGCCCGAAGGCGCGGGTGCGGCGGAGCTCGAAGCTCAGCTCGCGGAAGCCGAGCAGGATCTCGCCGCGTCGCGGCGCGAGGCCATGGAAATCGAAATCGAATCCGAGTCGCGGGCAGAGCGACGTCGAAGGGTCCCCGAGTTGCTTCTGATCGCCAAGCGGCGGCTCAGAGACTTCGAAAGCACCCCAAGCGTAGCGGGCAGTGACACGGCAGTGACCGAGGCGTTCGCCGAGCTCGGCTCCCTGAGACGAGACGTGCTGCTCGCGGAGATAGAGGCCTATCAGAATGAGCTTGGGAGCTACGAGGTTCGCGGCGCGCTGCTTGCCAAACGCCGGGACCGCGCGACTCTGCGAATCGCATACTACCAAGGACTGATCGGCAAGCTGCGCGAAGCCACGCAGCGCCTAGAACGGCTGAAAGTCGAGCGCGAGAACGAGGCCGCTCGACAACTGTTGAAAGAGCTGACGGATCTACCCGACGGGTTCAAGCAAACCCTTCAAGAGCTCTACGCGCGAAACGAGGCACTGGCTTCACTCTGGACAGCTGAGGGCGGGCTGTACGAACAGATCGAGGATGTCAGCCAGAAACTCGCGCGAGCCGAGGCCAGGGTCGCGGAGATCGAGTCCGAGCTGGTCCGGCTTGCGGCCCGGGTCGAGGCCGTCGGACTCGCAGATTCGGTAGGCGTCTTGCTCCGGCGACGCCGCGCCCAAGCGCCCGACGTCGGGATGTACCAGCGCTTCATCCGCATGCGCCAGGAGCAGATCGGCGCTGTGCAGCTTCAGCAGATCAAGCTTCGTGAACAGCGCCAGAACCTGGCAGACATCGATCCGCTCATCGAGGAGGTGATGGCGTCGATCGATGAGCCCGTCTCTCCCGAAGCGCTCGAAGAGATCAGGCAACTCCTCCGGGAGCTCTTCGAAACTCAGCGACGTTACATGGACGCGCTCCTCGAAGATTACGAGACCTACTTCCAGAAGCTCGTCGACTTTGATTCGAGTCAGCGCGAGCTCATCGACCGCACCAAGGACCTCCTCGACTTCATCGATGAGCGCATCCTATGGATCCCAAGCGGCCAAGTGGTGCAGCCCGAGCTTCTGTCGGACGGGCGCGATGCGATGGCTTGGCTCTTTGGCGCCAAGTACTGGGCCCAGGTCGGAAGAGGCCTTCAAGCCGCAGCCAGCCGCTGGTGGCCCGTGCACCTGGTCGTTTTGATCTTGGCTTTCCTCATGATTCCGTTCACCCGACGTGCGGGGCGCCGAATTCAGCAACTCGGCCAGCTCGCACGAAACCCGGAAATCGTTCGATTCTCGCCCACCAGCAGAGCGCTTGGGCTCAGCCTCCTGCTTGCCTTCGGTTTTCCCGCGATCCTCGCTTACTTTGGTTGGCGCTTGGGGCTTTCGCCTGCAGCGACTCAGTTCACCCGCAGCTTTGCGTATGGCTTGCTCGTTACCGCCGGGTTTTGGGCGACTCTTCGGGCGGCTCGACAACTGGTTCGCAGGGACGGGATCGCGGAGGATCATTGCGAATGGCCCGAGGACGCAGCCGCTGCGCTTTGTCGCAACCTCGGCTGGTTGACGCTCGTGACCGTTCCAGCGGTCTTCCTGATCTTCGTGTTCGAGATGCGAGGGGAGGACTTGTGGCGCGAGTCCGTAGGCCGGTTCGTGTTCCTGATCGCGATGGCAGGCATTGCTGTGTTCAACTACCGGGCGCTGCGTTCGGCCGGCGCGCTTGCTCAGGCGCTGCGCGGTCGAGGCCGGCGGCGCCCCTGGGTTTGGCGCATGGTTCAGCTCTCTTCGGTGCTCGTGCCGCTTGCACTGGGTGCAGCCGCGCTTCGAGGGTTCTACTGGACCGCGCTTCAGATCGCGATTCGATTGCATTTGACGATGGCGTTCTTGTTCGCCTCGTTGATTGCCGTTCAGTTGGCGGCGCGTTGGTCAATGATCGCAGAACGTCGCGCCGCGCTCGAGGAAGACCCCCACGACAAGAAGGCTCAGAAGCCTGCTCCCAAAATGGAGGTGAGTCGCCTGATGATTGGGACGGGCCTCCTGATCGTGATCCTCGGCTCGCTCGCCATCTGGGCCGACCTCCTGCCGGCGGCGAGAATCCTGCAGCAGGTCGAGCTCTGGAGCTCCACGCAGACGGTGACCGTCTCAGAGCTCGACCCGTCCGGCGTCGAACGCATCTCGACCGACGAACAGTTGGTGGCCGTCACTCTCGCGGACTTGTTCCGGTCGTTCTTGATTGGATTGCTCACCCTGGCGTTCGTCCGTGCCCTGCCGGGCCTACTTGAAGCCACCTTGTTCCGAAGGCTCGGCCCTGGTGAACGCTACGCGTATTCGACGATCGTGAAGTACGCGGTCGTGCTCGCCGGTCTGGCGTTCGCGTTCGATGCGATCGGCGTCGGCTGGTCGAGCATTCAATGGCTGGTCGCGGCGATCGGATTGGGCCTCGGCTTCGGGCTCCAGGAGATCTTTGCCAACTTCGTCTCCGGGCTCATCATTCTGTTCGAGCGACCGATTCGCGTGGGAGACACGGTGACCGTCGGAGCCATCAACGGGACGGTCACCAAGATCCAGATTCGCGCAACTTGGATCACCGCATTCGACCGCAAAGAGCTCATCGTGCCCAACAAGGAGTTTGTCACAGGGCAACTGATCAACTGGACCTTGTCCGACGCGGTGTTGCGCCTCACTGTGCCGGTGGGCATCGCGTACGGCTCCGACACCGAGCGCGCGATGGAAGTGCTCTATCGAGTAGCCCGCGAATCGAGGCGCGTCCTCGCGGATCCGCCGCCGCAGGTGCTCTTCCTAGGCTTCGGCGACAGCTCGCTTTCGTTCGAGTTGCGCGCGTTCGTGCGTAACGTCACGCAGTTGTTCCCGGCGCAGCACGACCTCCACATGGGCATCGACAAGGCGTTCCGCGAGGCCGGCATCGAAATCGCATTCCCGCAGAGGGACTTGCACCTACGCTCGCTGCCCGCCGAGATGAAGCTTCCCCCGAGCCGCAGCGACTGAGCGTCCGCGCCCCGCGTTCACTGCAAGTTGTAGTTGATCATCATCGATTGACCGCCACGCCGGACCGAGAGGGTGAATTTGTCGGCCGTCCGCAAGGTCGTATACGCGCCGAGCGCCGCATCCGGGTTGCTCAGCGACTGTCCGTTGATGCTCTCGAGGATGTCGCCGTTTTGGATGCCGATCTTGGTCAGCAAGGTGTCGGGCCGGACGCCTCGAATCTCCATGCCAATCGATTCCCCGTTTTCGATCTTGGGTGAGACGGCGGCGATGCCGATGATCTTGCCGGCGTTGTCGAGCACCTTGTTGAGCATGGATCGCGAAAGGTTGTAGTTGTTGTCGTTCACGCGGTCGATGCCCTCGGCCATCTCGCTCGCGCTCAAGCCAGCGTTGCGATCCGCCGCTGGGGCCTTTCTGGTCTTCGGCTTCTTCTTCTTCGCGTCGGCCTTCTTCGCCGGCCGAAAGACCGGCTTCTTGGCGGCCCCGGCAACTTGGAACATCGCGAGCCGGCATAGGCCGCCCTTGCCCTGAAGCACCACGGCATCGGACTCGATCGCGCGAATCCTAGAACCCTCCACTTCGGTCCCCCCGTAATGCAGGCCCGCCTTCTTGTCGGTTCCGACGATCGCAGCGAGTGAACGTTCGAGGTCGCCAGGGATCACGACCGTGCCAATCACGCGCATGTCCCCGGTGCAAAGCGTCTTGACGTCTTCGGCCGGCAAGTCGTCCATCGGCAGCTCGGAGTCCTCGCTCGGAACCCTCGACAGGTCGCCCAAAGCAGAATTGAAGATGTTCCGCCTCAGGATGACGCCGGGATCGCGTTTGCGTGGAGCACGGGAGGGCGCAGTGGTTTTCCGCGAGGGTGCGGGGCGGTCTTCAACCTCGTCGCTCAGCACCCGCTCGGCAAGCAGGGCGGTCGCCCCCTTAGCGCAGAAGAGTGCGCAGATTGCGAGCGTCGCAAGCACGAGCACGTTTCTCAGTCGATTGTTCGCGCCAGACGTCATTCGTCCCAGAGCTTAGCCTACAATCGGCTTGGTCAATCGGTTATAGTCGCGCGCCTCGATGGATTGGATTAAGCGATTTCTTACGCGCGTCTTTTTGGATTCGTGGCGTGAAGCCGATGCTCAGGCGGACACCGCGAACGCCCAGCAGCTCGACTGGCGACCGGTCGTCGTGCTCGTCACGACTGCGGTCGTGCTGACGATCGCCCGGTACTTCGGCGGCAACGCGACCTTTTCCGACCTCGTCCAGTACGATCCAAAAATCTACTCGCGGGCGGAGTGGGACTTGATGGCCAGAGCCTGGTGGTCCGGTGTTCGCGTCGTGACCTATGTGTTCATCCCCATGCTGACCATCATCTTGATGCCAGGAGAGCGCATCCGGGATTACTACATCTCTTTTGAGGGATTCCGCCGGCATCTCTGGATTTACATCGGGCTCTATCTACTGGTCCTTCCATTCGTGCTCCTCGTCGCACAGCAAGAGCAGTTCCTCAAAACGTATCCGTTCTACAAGTACGCCAACCAATCGATCCGTCATTTCCTGGCCTGGCAGTTCCTCTACGCGGTTCAGTTCCTCGCGCTCGAATTCTTCTTTCGCGGCTACATGCTCAAGGGGCTCCAGCACAAGTTCGGCTATGGAGCCATCTTCGTGATGATCGTGCCGTACTGCATGATTCACTACCCTAAGCCGCTCCCCGAAACGCTCGGCGCAATCCTTGCGGGGATCGCGCTCGGGACGCTAGCGATGCGCACTCGGTCCATCTGGGGAGGGGTCCTGATTCACGTGGGCGTAGCACTTACGATGGACTGGCTCGCTGTCGCCGAATGCCCGCCGCCAGGCAAAGGCCCTTGCCGCTAGGCGCAAACGTGCTTTCCTACTCCCTCGCCGTCTCGCGGGGTTTGAAAGTGCACCGATTCTTGCATATCAAGAAGGCAAGATGGTCGAAGTCGACCCCACGACCCTGACGATTCGGTCCGCTCGCGAAGCCGACGTGCCCGCAATCCAGCAGCTGTTCAACCTCTGTTACGGGGACCGCTACTCCCATCCCGAGTTCGTCTCGGCCGCGTACCTCCGAAAGATGATGTACAGCGACAACTCGATCGTGCTCGTAGCCGACGAGGCCGGCGAGGGCGTCATTGCGACGGCCTCGGTGGTGATCGCCGTTGGCGCCTATGCAGACCTCATCGGCGAGTTCGGGCGCCTGGTGGTGCACCCGGACAAGCGAGGTCAGCACATCGGCCACGAATTGATGACCGAGCGCATCACGCGCGTCGCGCCCTATCTACACATTGGTTTCGCGGACAATCGGGTCGCCCACACCCGATCGCAGCAGATTTCACTCTCCCATGGCTTTGCCCCCGTTGGATTCTTGCCGATCCACAACGGAGAGTCGGTCGCCCTCTTCGCACGCCATTTTGGGGATGGGCTGAAATTGCGACGCAATCATCCTCGGGTGGCTCCGCAGGTGTATGGCCTCGCACAGCGGGCGCTTCGAAGTTGTGGCATCGAAGCGGATGCGATCGTCGACGAGATGTCGCCACCGTACGCGCTCGATACCGGCTTTGAAATCGAGGAGATGAGCGCGAAGGGTTACGCCACGCTCTTGCGCTTCGAGCGAGGCCGCGTGAAGCACCCCGAGATCTTTGGACCTGCCCGGGTTCATTTCGGGCTCCGCACCTTGGAGTCCCACAATACTTCGTACCTGTTGGCGCGAAAGCACGGGCATCTGGTCGGCGCAGTGGGTTACGCACACGACGCCCGTCTCGACCATGCCGTGCGGATCTTCGAGCTCGTCTGCGCAGATGAGTCTCCGGTGCGGGTGCTGCTTCAAGAGCTCATGCGCCGGTCACGCGAGGAATGGCGCGTCGACTACGTCGAAGTCGACGTCAACGCTCACGCACCGCGCATGCAAAAGACGCTGCTGGAGCTCGGTTTCGTCCCGGTCGCCTATCTGCCGGCCGCGGTATTTCACCAGGTCGAGCGGCTCGACACCGTGCGGATGGAGCGATTTTACGTGCCGGTCCGCACCGACAATCTGCATGTCTGCGAGGAATCCAAACCCGTGTTCGAGATAGTGATCCGCAACCTCAACACCCGGACGATTCAGCCGAAGCTCGTTCAGCTCCTACCGACGACACGGCTTGGACACGGTCTGAATCGCGAGCAAGCCTCACGCCTCTCCACCCTTTTCGAGACCGTGACCTTCGCCGATGGGGAGACGATCGTGGAGGCCGGCGAGCGCGACGCCCGGCTTTACATCTTGCTCTCGGGCATGGCGCGCGTGTACTTGGGGACGCCCGCAGAAGAGGTCGGCGCAGTTGCTCAGGGCGAGCTTCTCGGCGAAGTCTCGCTGCTTCGCAAGACGCCGCACTCGGCAACCGCGATTGCCGACGGCACCGTCGAGGCCGCCGTAGTGCCGCACAACGACCTCAATCAACTCTTGAAGCAACGAAGCGACATCGGCCTCGTGCTGTTTCGAAATCTCGCGACCGGGCTCAGCAACAAGCTGAGCCGCACGGATGCTTTTCTCAGCATCAAGCCCTGGGAGTGAGGGCTCAGCCTTCGAGGCTCAGAGCGCCGGTGGGGCAGTGCTTGACCGCCAGCTCGACTTTTTCGCGCAGCTCCTCAGGCGGTTCTTCCTGAAGGATGTTGAGGTACCCCTTGTCGTCAACCTCGAAGACTTGGGGCGCTTCGCCCATGCAGTTCGCGTGTCCCTTGCAAAGATCGAAATCCGCTTTGATTCGCATTGGTGCTCCTTTGTTTCCCAGATACCATGCGTCTGGCTAGGAGCACAGCGTGACAGCACCCGCACAGAGCGCCGCAACGCCCCTGACTACGGGCAAGCTCAAGAGGCCTCCCAAGTTGAAGGGTGGTCTCCCGCTGATCGGTCACACCATGGCGTTCGTCAAGGATACGATTGGCTTGCTTCAGCGGACCTATGACGAGTGCGGTCGAGTCGGTCGCTTCAAGCTTTTCGGCAAGGACATCATTCTCTTCACCGGGCCCGAGGCGCACGAGGCCTTGTTTCGGCAGCCCGACGAGGTCCTCAGCCCGAATGCGGCCTACAAGATGATGGTTCCCGTCTTTGGCGAGGGTGTCGCGTACGGCGCCGAGCCGGCGAGGATGGCCGAGCAGATGCACACGCTCTACCCGGCCCTACGCAATAATCGCATGCGAACTTACACCGAGATCGTGGCGCGGGAGACGCTCGACGTGATTCGAGATTGGGGCGACGAGGGTGTCATCGAAGCGGGTGCATTCTTCGGCATGCTCACCAATTACACCTCGAGCAGCTGCCTGCTCGGCAAAGAGTTTCGCAATGAGATGAGCGAAGAATTCTCGAAGGTTTACTACGACCTCGAGCGAGGCATCGTCGCCTGGGGCTATATCCATCCGTACCTGCCGATTCCCGCGTTCCGACGCCGGGACCGCGCACGCGCCCGGCTCGGCGAGATGGTCTCCGAAATTGTCGAAAAGCGAAAACGATCGGGCTACCGCGGCGAGGACTTCCTCCAGACGCTCATCGACGCGGAGTACTCGGACGGCAGCAAGCTGAGCGACCACGAGATCACGGGCATGCTCGTCGCCGCGATGTTCGCCGGGCACCACACCAGCTCTGTCACGACAGCCTGGACCTTGATCGAGCTCTTGAGAAACCCGCGCTTCCTCGAAGAAGTTCGCGGCGAGATCCACGCTCGTTACGCCGACGACGAAGAGTACAGCTTTCAATCGCTGCGCGACCTGGAAAAGACCGAAGGAGCCGTAAAAGAGGCCCTTCGAATCCATCCCCCGCTCTTCATCTTGCTCCGCGCGGCGCTCGAAGACTGCGAAATCCTCGGGTATCGGGTCAAGAAGGGCAACTGGGTGGCGGTTTCCCCAATGGTTGCCCACCGGGACGAGGAGGTGTTCGAGAACGCGCTGGAGTACGACCCGGATCGCTACGGCCCCGGCCGCGAAGAAGACAAGCGCCCGTTCGCGTACATTTCGTTCGGTGGCGGTCGGCACAAGTGCATGGGGAACGCCTTCGCAATCCTGCAGATCAAGACGATCATCGCCGTCCTCCTCAACCGCTATGACTTCGAGCTGGTCGGTGATCCGGTCGAAACCGATTTTCAGGGTTTGGTGCTGGGTCCAAAGCCACCCATTCGCATTCGATATCGCCGTCGGGGCGCATGACCAGCAGCGCCGTTCCGCGTTGGTTCTCCGCGAACCCAAGCAAGGCATGGGGCGAAAAGTTCTTTCTCGCATACTCGCCGGTCTGGATGACGATGATGGGCCTCGTGATGGGGCTCGGTGTCACCGATCGGCTGGGCGAGTGGGGTTTCATGGCGGTCGGTGTCGCCGTCGCGCTGCCCCTGGTGGCGGTCCCCGCGTTGATCCGCGATGAGAAACCGCTCGGCCGGCGCTGGTACCAGACCTATTGGTTCAAGGCGAACCTCTACATTGCAATCTTCAACGTTGCGGCGAACTACTTCGGAACGGAGTACTTCTTCGACGTTCTCGGCATGGTTTACGACTACCCGATGATCGAGCTCAACTTGGATTCGACGCTCGTCGGATCGGGCGAACAACGCGTCCCGCTCGTCATGTACCTGCTGACACAGGCCTATTTTCTGACCTACCACACGACCGCCGTCATCGTGCTTCGCCGCATTCGTACGTCTCGGCTACCGATTGGCGCGCTCCTGTGGCCCGTCTTGCTTCTCGTCATCGCCTATTTCTGGGCCTGGATGGAAACCAAGGCGATGGCGAACCCTTGGATCGAAAGCCAGTTCTATTACAAAGACATGGAGCGCATGCTCGCTTACGGTTCGCTCTTCTACTCGCTCTACTTCGTGGCTAGCTTCCCGATTTTCTATCCGCTCGACGAACGACGCGAGGCAAACTGGAGCCTGCCGATCACCGCTGCGGCGGCATGCACCGCGAGCCTGATCATGATGTTCCTACTAGACTTCGCTGCTGCAATCTTTGGACCGATCTAGCGCGCTGAGCTAGGCAGATAGAAGCGATGTCTACGAAAATCGAGATTCACGGTGCATACGAACCGCGATTCGAGCCCGTTGCGAAGCTCATGCGCAAGCAAATCAAGCACTACGGCGGAGGTGCTGCAGCAGCGGTGTTCCTCGAGGAAAAGCCCGTCGTCGACATTTGGGGCGGCTGCGCGCGCAAGGATGGCACGCCCTGGCGGCAGGACACCATGTCGATTTGTTACTCGGGTACGAAGGGGATCACGTCGACGGCGGTCCACATGCTCGCAACGGACGGTTTGCTCGACTACGAAGCGCCGGTCGCCGACTACTGGCCCGAGTTCGGCTGCAACGGGAAGGAACAGATCACCGTTCGGCAGTTGCTGTCTCATCAGGCAGGCCTCCACAAAGTAGTGCATCTCATCGAGAAGCTTCCGGAAATCCTCGACTGGGATCTGATCGTCTCCCGCCTCGCCAAGACGGAGCCGGACTTCCACCCTGGAACGGCCAATGCGTATCAGGCCGTCACGTTTGGTTGGCTCGTGGGTGAGCTGATTCGACGGATTTCGGGCCTCACGGTGTCTGAGTTCATCGATCTGCGCATCGCCAAACCACTGCAGCTCGACGGCCTCTACATCGGTGGCGCGGACACGCAGATGGATCGCATTCCCGATTTCGTCGGGCTACCCGAGCTTCAGCGAACCGACGTCAAGCCACTCCGCACAGATTACCGGGTTCCGTTCTGGGTTCGCTCAAAGAAGATACGAGACCTCTGCCGGCGCGGCCTCACCCCACGGAACGCCAAAGAGCTCTTTTCGCACCCGGCGTTCTGGAAAGCTTGCTTGCCCGCCTTGAACGGGGTTGCGACCGCGCGTTCGCTCGCCAAGATGTACGCCCCACTTTCCATGGGGGGAGAGCTCGACGGCGTTCGGCTGGTTTCCGAAGAAGTCATTCGAAAGGCATCCGAGGTCCAAACGAAACGCGCGGACCGAGTGGCCATCTATCCCCTTCATTGGAAGCTCGGCTACCACCGGACCGATGCGTTTCTTCTAGACGTTCCCGAGGCGTTTGGGCATTTCGGCCTCGGGGGCGCCGGGGGTTGGGCCAATCCCGAGCACAAGCTCTCGTTTGCGTTCCTGCACAGCGGTTTCCCGCTCACGATCATCGGGCAGACACGCACGGTCATGATGACCGCTGCGGTCTATGAATCGCTCGGCATCTACAAGGGGCTCTGGCATACTCTGCGCCACGGACCGATCGTCGACTTGGTGCCGAAACGC
>Ga0209567_10001484_pt1 | contig 11984 bp, 16 predicted proteins | sample COG_12_FD_184756 | JGI IMG/M metagenome (GOLD analysis project Ga0209567, IMG submission 184756) | Pelagic marine sediment microbial communities from the LTER site Helgoland, North Sea, for post-phytoplankton bloom and carbon turnover... | ecosystem: Environmental > Aquatic > Marine > Neritic...
TTGTCCTATCCAATAATCTGGTAAACCTGGCCGAGCGGCATTTCCTGCCCGCCCGCGAGGTTCAGGGTCATGCCGCCGCCAAACTGGCCGAGCGTGACGCTTTGAATTTCGGCTTCGATAACGGTCGGTGCGCTTTCGACCTCCGTGCCTCGTACGACACGCGCCGTTACCTGGTAGAGGCCGCTGTCGGCCCGCCGGCCGGAAGAATCAACGCCGTCCCAGGTGAATCTCACGAGGCCGGCAGGCTGCTGGCCGAGGTTGAGTCGCTGCACGAGTTCTCCGGAGCGGTTGGTGATATCGACCTGCACGTTGCCGGCGCTCGACTCGAGCTCCAGGCCGCCCTTCAGCGACGCACCGTCATTCAGGGTGCCGACGTCAGTGACGGCCAGTACCGAGCGACCCACCAGCCCCGCTGCCTGCAGCGCCTGGTTGTCCTGCATGGATCCGGCCAGCCCCTCGAACGCGGTGTTCAAAGACGAAATGCCGTTAACCGTGCTGAACTGGGCCAACTGCCCGAGAAACTCGCCGTTGTCCATCGGCTCGAAGGGATCCTGATTCCTGAATTGCGAGATCATCAGCGTCAGGAAATCCTCCTGTCCCAGGCTGTCGCGCGCCTCTTTTTCGGGAGGCGGCGCCAAATTCTGAAAACTGTCGATAGGTCCAAGTGTGTTCATGTTGTGGCCTCTATAGGGAATCAGCGTCCTAGTGACAGGGTCTGCAGGAGCAAATCCTTGGTGGTGTTGATCATCTCGACGTTGTTCTTGTACGAACGCGAAGCCGACATCATGTTGACCATCTCTTCGACCGTGTTGACGTTGGTGGCATAGACATTGCCGTCCGCGTCGGCTTCGGGATGATCGGGCTGGTAACGCAGCTGCAACGGCGCCGTGCTGTCGACGACAGCGTCGAGACGCACGCCGGCAAGGCCGGGCTGTTCGGCCAGCGACGCGCTGAAGGTCGAGAACACCGGCTGTTTGGCGCGGTACACCTTGTCCGGGTCGCCGCTGACGTTGCCGGCATTGGCGAGATTGCTCGCCGTGACGTTCATGCGGACCGACTGCGCGTTCATCGCGCTGCCCGCGACATCAAAAACATTGAACAGGGACATTAGTCACCTCCCTTGATTGCGTAACGCAAGGTTCGAATCGTGCCGTCCAGGAAGGCAAGGCTGGCTCGGTACTGCAGCGCGTTTTCGGCAAATTGCGCTTGTTCCACATCCATAGCGACGGTATTTCCGTCGAGAGACGGCTGGCTCGGCACGCGGTACATCATTTTTGAGCCATCCTGCGTGGTCCCCCAGGCCTGCTTGTGAAGATCACTGGTCTTCGTCAGGCTGATGGACTCGTGCTGCGCACTCTTGAGTGCCGCTCCGAAATCCAGGTCGCGCGCCTTGTAATTAGGCGTATCGGCGTTGGCGATATTCGACGACAGCACCTGGTTTCGATGGGCTCGAAACCGCAAGGCTTGTTCGTGCTGTGCTAACGCAGGTATTTCCATTGCTTCATTTCCTGGAATTAAGTTCCTGCAGATCTCTATGCAAAGCGTGTGCCAAGTTGGAATCCGGCGATGACTAAAGGATGCGGAGTGTCGGCCGATAAACATTTGATGGCCCATTCGGTGCCAGTTGCGGCAGTTCCTTGCCGCCCGGCGGCAGATTCCTGCAGGCCTGCTGAATCCCCTGTATATAGGCTGGCATGGCAATTGCATTTAGTCTTGCAAGAGAAATTCAGACGGGGCGCGCGGCGTCCTGCCTGAAATCACCCAGCAAGCGGCAATGCGTTGCCACCGCTGGGATTGCCAACAGGAGAAAGACCGGACAATGTCGGTACGCACTTCAACAATCGTCGGGAAATTGACGGCCCGTGTGACCGGGCGACACGAATTCGACGCCCGTCGTATGGCCAAAGGCTGTTCCATTATGCTGTTGTCGCTCGCGGCTGCCGCCAACGCAGCGCCCCAGGCATGGCAAACGCCGGAGACGATCGCCAAAGCCGCTGAGCAGTTCCTGAGCAAGAGGATCGGTAAGGCGGCACATCGTACGACGGTACAGGCCGGCACACTCGATTCGCGTCATCGGCTCGCGCTTTGCAGCCAGCCGCTGGAGCCCTTTCTGCGGCGCGGCGCCAAAATCCAGGCCCGCACGATCGTCGGCGTACGCTGCAGCGGTGACAAGCCCTGGAAAGTCTACGTGCCCGTGGACGTTGTCGTCACCGATAAGGTCCTGGTGGCCCGCCGAACGCTGCCACGCGGTCACCTGCTGACGGCCGATGACCTCGTTGTGGAGGAGCGAGACGTGTCAAGGCTTGTATCTGGCTACGTTTCAAACGTTAATGACTTGCTGGGGCAGCGACTGAAAACCCAGCTTATTGCGGGGCGCTTGTTGACGCCCGCGATGCTGATGGCCGATGTCGCCGTCAAACGAGGCCAGACGGTCACGCTGACCGTAAGGAATGGCGGTATCAACATACAGATGAGCGGCAAAGCCCTCGCGGACGGTGCTATCAACCAACGAATCCAGGTCGAAAATACGAATTCAGGCCGGGTTGTCGAGGGCATCGTCCGGTCACGGGAACTCGTTGAAGTGCTCGTGGCCAAAAACAGCCAAATTTTTCACGCGAAGCCTAAAGTATCGCCATCGGTGGCCGATATGAGGTCTAGCAACAATGATCGTTGAGGTTAAAACGTTATGACAAACAGGATCGGTCCGATGGATCAGGGAATACTGGGGAAAATAGGCAACAAGGTCGATGAGGCCGGGACCGGTAGCAAGGTCTCCAAGGACTCGGCGGCACCGGAAAATGTGTCGGGAAGTCCGGCATCGCCCACAGATACGGTCAATTTGACGAGCGACGCCAAGCTACTTGAACGACTGGACAAGACGCTGGCTTCGCTGCCGTCCGTAGACGGTAATCGCGTAGCCGAGATCAAGGCCGCCATCGAGAACGGCGACTATCAGATCGATTCCGACGCCATTGCCGAAGCCATGATAAGGCTCGACCGGTCGTTCGGTGAGTAGCGTGTCGCGCATCTCTCCCGCTGAGGCCCGCTCCCAGATCGTCGATATCATCGGCGAAAGCGTGTTGCTCGCAATGGGACTAAGAGACGCGCTTGTAGAAGAGCGCCAGGCGCTCGAGCGTCAGGACGCCGAGGTGCTGACTGCCGTCGTCGACAGCAAGAACGGCGCCGCTGAAAAACTGCAGCTTCTCGATCGAAAACGCGCCGACCTTTGCCAGCAATGGGGTTTCTCGGACGGACCCGATCAAATGACAGACCTGATCAGCTGGTGCGACGAAGGCCAACTCGTCAGCAAGCGCTGGCAACAGCTCATGGACATCGCCGCCGAAGGCAGCGCCCTGAACATGACGAACGGCGCGATCATCCGCGTCCGGCAGCAGCAATTCGAATCCAGTCTTTCCGTGCTCCGCGGCGTTATGCCCGGATCCGATACCTACGGCCGTAATGGCGAGGAAAGCGGCGACTCCGGTCGGCGTTCGCTTGCAGAGGCCTGAACTTACATTGTGAAGCAAGGACACTGAGCTATGTTGATTGTGAGCCGAAAAGACGCCGAATCCATCGAGATCCGACCCGGTGATGACATTGACCCGAGCATGACGCTGGGTGATCTGTTCAAGGGCGGGCCGATCGAGATCACGATATTCTCCTCGAACAACAATCGAGTGAAGATGGGCGTGCAGGCGCCCGAACAACTCTGTATCTGGCGCAAAAAAGCCGTCGCAGCCTGAGAGCGGAGAGCTGTCCCACCGCTTAATGCCGTGTGCGCGGGCGAGCCTTTGCACGCACGTATGGGACGCAGCCGTTCGATACGATGAAAATCCCGACGCACTTCCTATTGCCCGTTCTCACCATCGCCGCCGCCTGTGGCAGTTCCGGGCCGGCTGACACCAGCAAGACTACGGAAGCTCCCGGCAACCAGGCCTACACGTTGCCGAGCAACGACGATATTCTCGCCAAAGCCTACGACAGCGACTACAACGTTCCGGCCGGCTTTTACGTCGACGAACGCGCCGAGACAACCCGTAGCTACACCATTCACCATGTCCTCGACGAGTCGGACTCGTTCGAGGTTTGCAGCGATGACCTCGTTGACGCGCAGGCCTTAGAGTCCGCAGATAACGATACACGCGCCGTCAGCGGCTACTACGTCACCTCCTTTGAGAACGAGCGTTACTTCGAATTCGTGCGAGAACTCGACTACACCCAGGATGTGGGCAACATCGGCGACATCACCTCGCCGGGCTATGCTCGCGTCTTCAAGTGCAACCACACCAACCGGGACGGCGTCGACCGTACCCTCCTCGACGGCTATTCGGGACGACTGGACAGCGAGCACCTGGACGCTGCCACGCTTCGCGAATTTACCGAGTACCTGTGGCAATTCACGTTCTTTAACGTATCGGCGAAAAAGGTCATTGACAGTTACGGAAGCACGGCCCCGTCGGCACTCCGCCACACGCTGTTGCTGGCCCTGGTGGTCAACCAGGGCGTGGATGCCTGCGATCGCATCGATGTCGTCAACTGGCACTTTGACGCTGACCCGTTGACTGGCGAAATCTTGCGTCAATTCGACGCGCTGCACAGTTTCGAGGCGACGCTGGCTACCGGTAGTCCCACATTCTGTGACTAAAACCGAACCGCAACCTTAAGAAAACAATCGGGTGCCATGTACGCGATATCACATACTGCAAACCCGTTGCGGACCGGTATAATTACAATAGAAACTTTAGGCCACGGACGTGTCCGGCCACGACAAAACGCAATACAGAGACCCCACTCATGACAACCAAGTTAGCCGCGCTGCAATCCTGGGTTGACCAGGTCGCAAGCCAGACTCAACCCGACAATATCCGTTGGTGCTCGGGTTCCGAAGACGAATACCAGGAATTGGTCCAGCAGATGCTCGGCGACGGCACGCTGACGACGCTCAATGAAAAAACCTACCCGAATTGCTACCTGCACCGCTCGGATCCCAATGACGTCGCCCGCGTCGAGCACCTGACTTACGTGTGCACCGAATCCGAAGACGACGCCGGTCAGAACAACAACTGGATGAGCCCGGCCGACGCACACGCCAAGATGGACGCGCTCTTCGACGGCTGCATGCGCGGCCGAACCATGTATGTCATTCCTTATTGCATGGGCCCCATTGGCTCGCGGTACTCGCGCTGCGGCGTCGAAATTACCGACAGCCCGTACGTCGTCATCAACATGAAACTGATGACAAGAATGGGTAAGAATGCGCTGGAACGCATTGAAAAGGAAGGATATTTTGTCAGGGGTTTGCACTCCACGGGAGATCTCGATCCCGAGCGGCGCTTTATCATGCACTTCCCCGACGAGCTCTCGATCATGAGCTTCGGCTCGGGCTACGGCGGCAACGCGCTCCTGGGCAAGAAATGCCATGCGCTGCGCATCGCCAGTCACCAGGCGCGCCGGGAAGGATGGCTCGCCGAGCACATGTTGATCGTCGGTCTCGAGAACCCCGAAGGCGCCGTGCACTATATCGCGTGCGCGTTTCCCTCGGCGTGCGGCAAGACCAACCTGGCCATGCTGATCCCGCCCGATGAGTTGCACGACTGGAAGGTCTGGACGCTTGGCGATGACATTGCGTGGCTGCACCCGGATGACACAGGCAAGCTCCGGGCCATCAACCCGGAGTCGGGTTATTTCGGCGTCGTCCCGGGTACCAACCAGAAGACGAACAAGAACGCCTACAACATGATCATGCATGACACGATCTTCACCAATGTCGCCACCACCGAAGACAACGAACCCTGGTGGGAAGGCAAAGACGTTGGAACGCCGGCCAAAGACTGGCAAGGCCGTGACTACGACAAGGCCAACGGACCGGCGGCGCATCCGAATTCGCGTTTTACGGTTTCGGCCACTAATAATCCGAGTTACACGAATCTCGCAGACGAGCCGGAAGGCGTGCCGATCTCGGCGATCGTGTTTGGCGGTCGTCGCAAGCATGTCGCACCGCTGGTCTATGAAGCGAAGAACTGGGAACATGGTGTGTTGGTCGGGGCCGGTACCGCATCCGAAACGACCGCCGCAATGGTCGGCGAAGTCGGCGTCATCCGGCGCGACCCGATGGCGATGAAGCCCTTCTGTGGCTATAACTTCGCCGACTACTGGGCCCATTGGCTGTCGTTCAAGGACCGCACAGCGCATCTGCCGAAAGTCTTCCACGTCAACTGGTTCCGCCAGAATGACGATGGTGAGTTCCTGTGGCCGGGCTTTGGCGAAAACCTGCGTGTGCTGCAGTGGATCATCGATCGTTGCGAGCATCGCGCGGGCGCGCAGGAAACGGCGCTCGGCTACCTGCCGCATCCCTACGATCTGGATACGATCGGCCTGGACATAAGTGCCAAGACTATTGAAACGCTAACGTCGATAGACTTGAACCAGTGTCGCAATGAGATGATATCGCTCGGCGAATACCTCGAGAGCTACGGCGATCGCACACCGGACGAATTGCTGAGACAGCAACACCTGGTGCTGCAGGAAATTGACAGAGAAATCGCGAAGGCCTGAGAAACGATTATTCGATGGTCTTGTAGTAGATCGCCAGCGGAGAGCCAGGCGGCTCGGCACGTCCCAGGCCGATAGTACCCTCCTCGCCGAGTTCGGTAGAGTCGCGACGGACGAACGTCTCGTGTCCCTGGAGGTTCTGCAGGAACGTACCGTTGGTGCTCTGATCGATCAGCATGAACTTACCGCGTCGCATCTCGACCTTGGCGTGAATCCTGGATATCAGGTTGCCTTTGACCACCAGGTCGTTGTCTTCCGCGCGCCCCATATTGATGCCCTTGCGCTTGTCGGAAACCTCGACCGTCGAATCGCGGAAATTCAACAATAGCTTGGATGCCTTGCGCTCATTGTTTTCCCACTCGATGGTGGGCAGCATGTTGGTGGCTTCGTCGGGCTGCCAAATGAGTTCGAATAGCGCGACTTCATCGATTCGCCCACGCACCGTGGCGACGTCGATCTGGCGGGCCTGATTCCTGAGTTCCGGACTCATCTGCTCCACCGTGAAACCCGAGATGATGATCTGTCGAGCCTTCGCCTGCGACGTCATGCGATTCGCCGTGTGCACGGCGGCGCCGAAAATATCGTTTTGTTCCTGCACGACGGGACCGTAGTGACAGCCGATTCGAATCGAGACGGGAATGCCATCGTTCTTTCTGGTTTCGCTCGTAACGCGCGATTGCATCATGACCGCCGCGCCCATAGCCTCGTCAACCGTCTCGAAGGTGGACATAACCTCGTCGCCGATCGTCTTGATAACGGTGCCGTTAAACTGATAGGTGGCGTCCTTCATGACATCGAGACACAGCGCGACCGTCTCGCTGGCTTTGGTATCGCCAAACTTGTCGTACAGCTGCGTGCTGCCGACAACATCGGCAAACACGATCGCGACTTCAAGGTCTCTTGCCATAACTCAGTTTATAAGTTCCTACGCCAACCGGCTAATAATACTACTATTTCTCGGCAACTATGTATGCTATCCAGGCGAGATCGGCCTCGCCTTTTTCGTTGGGTGTGAATTCGCCGTTGCCTTCGCCGTCTTCATCCTCGCCCTCCCAATAGACGGTCGCCTTGCGGAATCCCGCCTCGAGCAGCAGTTCACGGAGCTCAGGGGCCGACCAGAGACGCCACTCATAGGTGAAGGCCTTCTTGATCTTCGAGCCGTCCTTGAACCTGAAGTGGATGTGGCAGCGAATGAAATTGGTAATCGGGTGAAATTCGGCCTGATGCCAGATGTAGGTGAAGCCACGCTTCTTGTGCTTGGTCTTTTCCCGGGTCTCTTCCTGGGCTTCGGGACCGCCGAACATGTCGCAAAAGAAGACGCCATCGTCCTTGGTCGCGTCGTACGCGCGTTTGAAGTAGGCACGCAGCTTGTCGCGGGTGTCGAAGATGAAATAGCTGAAATTGAACGCTGCCAGCAGATCAACTTTGGGCGTGTCGACGGTCATCACGTCGGATTCGATCAGACTGACACGCGCCTGGTCTTCTGTATCCAGCCTGCCGACGCGGTGCTTGCGTCCCCATTCCAGCACCGACGGATCGATATCGACGCCGATCGCCTGGTACTCCTTACCCTGCCCCACCCACTGGCACGATGCACTGGCCGTGCCGCAGAAATCTTCGCGGAAAAGGTAGGCCGTCCGACCTGTGAGAGATTTGAACGTTGTCTGCAGAAACTCGATTTCGTTTTCCACATTCTGAACCGACAGTTCATACAGCTCGTGGATATCGGCCCTTTCGGCCATCGTCCGGTGTTTGGAGTGTTTCACGGTTTGTGCGCTCATGGTCGGGATTCGTTCCTTCTGCTCTTTGACGGCGTTGGGCCGAGCATTGTACTTGCCTAGGCGGCGACAGGGATAGCGTTAAGTGCGTTGATCAGCACCTCGGCACCGGCTCCGCCGCGATGCGCATGTTCGCTGATGTAGCGGCGCCAGGCCCTCGCGCCCGGCTGGCCCGCAAACAGTCCGAGCATGTGGCGTGTGACCCGATGCAGCGACTCCCCTTCTGCGACCACCGACTCGACGTACGGCAGCATCGCATTGACGACCTCACGCCGCGCCGGTAGCGGCCAGTCGCCGTTGAAATGATGCTCCAGCTCGGCCAGGAAGTACGGCTGGTGGTAGGCCTGCCGGCCGATCATCGCACCGTCGACATGACGCAGCGCGTCTTCGACCTGATCGACACCCACCAGTCCGCCATTGAGGACGACGTTGAGCTCCGGTAGCTCGTGCTTGAGCCGATAGACCCGGTCGTAATCCAGCGGAGGTATCGTGCGGTTGTCTTTTGGACTGAGTCCCTCGAGGATTGCGATGCGCGCGTGCACGATGAATTTCCCGCAACCTGCGGCCGCAACAACGTCGATAAACCGCCGCAAAAACTCGTCGCTGTCCTTGTCGTCGATGCCGATGCGGGTCTTCACCGTAACGGGGATCTCAGTCTCCGCCTGCATCGCTTTGTAACAATCAGCGACTATCGAAGGCTCCTGCATGAGACAGGCGCCGAATTGTCCGCTTTGCACACGATCGCTCGGGCAACCGACGTTGATGTTGATTTCGTCGTAGCCGAATCCGGCGGCCTTGCGCGTCGCACTGGCCATCCACTCCGGGTTGCTGCCGCCCAGTTGCAGCGCAACAGGATGTTCCTGCTCATTGAAACGCAAGAATCGCTGAGCATCACCATGATGAATCGCGGCCGCCGTCACCATCTCCGTATAAAGGAATGCAGACGGCGTCAGCAGCCGCATGAAATAGCGGCAGTGCCGGTCGGTCCAGTCCATCATCGGGGCAACGGCTATTTTGGGGCTGTTTGTCGAGTTCTTCATGTTGATTTATGGTGAATTTCTTGGACTAATGCCATTGTCGACAGAGCAGTGTTTGGCAAACTTTGCTAATATTTGCCAAGATTTGAGCCGATGGAACCCGACAATGGCAACACTCAATGTATCGATGCCGAACAATATGCGCGAGTGGATTGACGCGCAAATCGAAGCTGGTGAGTACGCGAATGCCAGCGACTATATCAGAGATCTAATTCGGCATGACCAACGCCAACGCGACGCTCTTCGACTTGCCCTGATTGAAGGCGAAAAGAGTGGAGTCAGTAAACGTTCGTTGCCGGACATTAAACGCGCCGCCAAGCGCCGACTGAAGCGTGCCTAGCTACCAACTAAGTAACGCGGCTGGTGAAGATCTTTCAGATCTGTACTCATATTCTTATGTCGAGTTTGGGGAGCACCGTGCCGATGCCTACTTCGAGTCACTTGAGGATTGCCTTCGGCGTCTTGCCGACAACCCGAAGCTGGGCATGGATGTTTCCGGAATACGCCAGGGCTATTTTCGATTTGTACATCAGCAGCATTCGGTCTACTACAAACGATCCAGATCGGGGATTCTCATTGTGCGTATTCTCGGTCCCGGCATGTCCACGGACAGAAACCTGCCATAGTCCGAAGTTTGAAAAGCACTTTGGGGCGTTCTGGCCCTGCCTTTTGGAGGGCAGTGCCCGGGGGCTGATCGCAACCATCGAATCCGACGAACGCGCAAAAATTCCAGGTGCGACGTTATTTGGTCGAGGTGTCAAGAATGCTGGCGGCTTCCTCCCCGCATAACAACTGCCCCTTGACGCGAACCGGCTTCGAGCCTGCCGGAAATTGGATACCGACACATTGAGCTTATTGGTATGATCCCCGAGAATTCACTTGATGAGCGATACAATAATGATGAGAACACGAGCGGTACTTTCATTGGCAACGGCGGCGCTGGTCACGTGCGCTTTCACCGGCCTTGCCCACGCAGCCTCCGACACCATCTCCGCGATCATCCCGTGGCAGGGACAAGGGCAGATATTTCCGGTCGGCGCCAAGAAGCTTCGCTTTCTCGGTTCCCTCGAAGGAATCATGTATGTCGAGACGGCCAAAGGCGAACTGAACGAAGCCTTTGTAAGCTGCCCTATCGTCCAGGATCTCGATGCGAGCGATGGCAGTACCTCGGCGTCAGGTAGTTGCCTGATCGTGGCATCACCCGAGGATTCCGTGTTCGCTGAGATTACCTGCAGCGGCGAAAGGGGCCTCTGCAGCGGTGAGATCAAGCTGACCAGCGGCACGGGTCGATTTGCCGGTATCAGCGGATCCGGAAAAATGACAGTGCGCTCGCCGGTGCATGCGCTTGCAGCCGACCTTTCCGAAGGCACGGTGGTGCAGATTGCCGCGGGCATTCTGCAAATCCCGAAACTGACTTACAAGCTGCCGTAGTATTCGATTACCTCTGAAGATGGTCGGGAAATTACATGCTTAGGTTCTTTATGAAGTTTGCGACCGGGCTGACACTCGCTCTTGTCGCACTTACGGCGATCGCTTCTGATCGATCCATCAGATGTGGCGGGCACCTGATTTATGGGGGTGGTGGCAAAGACAGCGCCGGGATGTACGAGGTCTTGAAGAAGTGCGGCGAACCGGAGGCCAAGATGGGGGACACCTGGATTTACGTGCAAGGGAACATGCGCAGAATCCTGACGTTCAACTACGAAGGCAGACTTCTAAGGATCGAAAGCCGCCGGGACTGACGAGTTGCCGCCGTCTTCTTTAAGCAAGGCTGACAAACGAAATCTCGCCGTGACAGGCCTGTTGCAATGATCGATATCGAGGACCTGCAGTTCCACTATGCAGACGGTGACTTTCGCCTCGATATTCCTCGCCTGCAGGTCAGTCGGGGCGAGCGAGTGGCCGTCGTCGGGCCAAGCGGTTCGGGCAAGACAACCTTGTTGAACCTGATTGCGGGTATCGCCAGACCACAATCCGGGCGCATAAGCACCGGGGCCACCGACCTACTCGCACTGGACGACGGCAAGGTCCGGGACTTTCGCATCGAGAATATCGGACTGGTTTTTCAGGAATTTGAATTGCTGGAATACCTCGACGTGCTCGACAACGTCCTGCTGCCGTATCGCATCAATAACTCGCTGCGCCTTGACTCCGCGGTCGTGCAACGCGCCAGGGACCTCCTGGACAGCGTTGGTATCGACGACAAGCACGATCGCCACCCGGAACACCTGTCACAGGGTGAGAAACAACGCGCGGCCGTCTGCCGGGCTTTGCTGGTCAAGCCGCCATTGTTGCTTGCCGATGAACCCACGGGAAACCTCGATCCGATGAACAAGGACCGGGTGCTCGACATCCTGCTTGCCTACGCCAGCGACAATGGCGCAACCCTGGTCACGGTAACGCACGATCGCAATCTCCTCGACCGGTTCGAGCGCATCGTCGATTTCGAGCAGTTTCTCGGGCACGGGCCAGGCCACTGACAATGAAGGGTATTTTTTACCTGGCCTGGCGTTACCTGGCCTACAACCGTTGGAAGACTTCGATACTGGTCGGTTCGATCATGCTCATAATCTACCTGCCGGTGGGACTGAACGTCGTGGTCGAGGAAAGCGGAAAA
>Ga0209567_10001485_pt1 | contig 11977 bp, 9 predicted proteins | sample COG_12_FD_184756 | JGI IMG/M metagenome (GOLD analysis project Ga0209567, IMG submission 184756) | Pelagic marine sediment microbial communities from the LTER site Helgoland, North Sea, for post-phytoplankton bloom and carbon turnover... | ecosystem: Environmental > Aquatic > Marine > Neritic...
CTGGACACCGCCGGGGCCACGGGTTCAGGTCGTACGGCCGGCTGTGGATTGTGACCCGTGCTTTGAAATCGCGCCACACAACTGCGACCGGCCTGCCTGCCGGACGGATGCAACCCTGGAATCAGTCATTCACGCATTTGATGGTGTGTTAGAGCGTGAGAGATTTTAGATGGGCCGTCGTGTCATGGTTGCAGGCATACGATTTGACCGGTCACATTGCAATGTGCTAATGGCCTTTACCAAACTGTATCAGGGAAAAAAGAATGAATCTCAGCTCCAAATTAGCGGCATTGGACCAGATTTATGATATCTATGACCGTTTTATCTTCGGGCACGAGCTCGTCTGTAAAAAAGGCTGCGCCCACTGCTGCACCACCAGTATCGCCCTGACCACAATTGAGGGCCATAAAATCATCCATCAGCTGATGTCAGAAAAAGATACGGACTGGAAGGGTGCCATCTGTCAGGCAAGCGATCAGGCGCATTTCCGGCCCCGGATCACCACCAACCAGCTTGCCCATATGTGCGCGAAAGGCATCGAGCCTCCGGAAGAAAAACAGCCTGAACGGCAAGCGTGCCCGTTTTTAAGCCATGACCAGTGCCCCCTGTACCGTGTCCGCCCGTTTGGCTGTCGCTGCCTGGTATCGCGCCACGATTGCGGCAAGCATGGCTATGCGGACCTCGATGATGTCGTGCTTTCGGTCAATACCGTTTTGCTGCAAACCATCGAGCACCTGGATGCCGATGGCTGCAGCGGTAATATGCTGGATGTCCTTGAGGTCCTGGCCGTGCAGGAAAACCGGCAGGCGTACCAGGAAGGCAAATTGGATTGCGCGTCGACCGGGCTGATTCAAAATCAGCGGTTGAAGATCCTGATGATTCCCCCGCAGCACCGCACCCGCATGGAACCCATCCTGCAATCCCTGCGCGACATTCGTATCTGATTAAGCTCACCGCAGAGGCGCAGAGTTCGCAGAGAATAAATTTTTATTTTGCTTTCCGTTGAGAGGACGGAAAGCAAAAAACAATCTGCCTCCGGCATGTATCACCAAAATAACAAACCATTTAAAAATTAATTTTATGGCGATAGTGGCTGGTGTAAATGTATATCGAGATAAAGGTTTTACTAACCCGAAGGGTTGAGCTATTTTTGCCTTGTCGGCGTCTCAGCGACAAGGCAAAGAAACTTTCTCTCTGCGGTGAGATAGAAATCGGTTTAGGCTTCTACCCGAAAGAAGGATTCATCGAACTCGGGTCGGTCCTTGTAGCGGTTGTAAAAAAAGGAGGGCAGTTGCTCAATACTTTCAAACAGTCCCGGATCGGCATCGATGCCGGCTTTATGAAGTGCCTTCAGCATGGCGTCGGGTGACGGCGGACACCCTTTGACGGCAATCATCTCCTGAACATCCGGGTTGTCCTTATGGGCCTGGTACATGCATTTGCCCAGCAAAATGGTTTTTTTCATGCCGGGGCTGGCCGGCATGGATTTGCCGGTTAAAATCTCGACATCCTCCCAGGCCTTTCCCTTCCAGGCAGCAGCGATGGCCGCCAGCATGATACCGTTTAACCCGGAGCAGTAAGTGCACATCGAAAGATCGTATTTGCGGTAATAAATGCCTTTAAGCCCCTTTTTAACCAGCGGCAGCGGCAGAGTGGCGCCTTCGGAATCTGCGTAGATAAAATCGTATTCGTGAAATTTTGCCAGTGCCGTGGTGTTTTCCCCCTGAATGTCGATGTCAGAAAAATCAACGGGCCGGCGGCGGTTGTGGGCGGCATGCATCAAATGCGGAACTTGCTGCGGTGAATAGCCGAGCAGCTTGGCCCCGACCAGATCGGCGGCCAGCACATCGGATGAAGCCACCAGCAGATTGCTGCGGTGCATGCGGCCGTCCGGGCCGGGCCCGCGCTCGCAGGTATAGATTCCATCCTGCAAGGTCAGCATGGGCGGCATTTTATCGGCCAGCCTGGCCACCCGGAAGTTCAGGTCCTTGCCTGCTGCCATCGTATGGCATCTTTTGCGTGATGGGATGTCGATGGTTCCCTTCAGGTTTTTAATGCCCAGACTGACCACGGTTTGGTTGTGGGCTTTCATCACCGGCAAATCGACGACAAAGTCACTGTTTAAAATATCGCTGTTGAAGTTCAGCTTAACCCCATCGCCCAGGTCGATTTTTTCAAAGGGTCTTTCAAAAATATTCAGGAAGCGGATGCCGTATTTTTGTTTTAACACGCCGTATCCGAGGGTTTCAAAGGCATGGGCCGGGGTTGCCGTATCTTTGGGGCGCATCGTGACCATGCCCTCCCCGATGGTAATATCGTCAATTCCGCGTTCTTTGAGCAAAATGATGATATCTTCCACGACCCGGGAAGTGGTGATCACACCCCACTTGGGGAAGGCAACGGCCCGGGTCCAGAATACGATATTGGGTTTGATGAATACCCGGGCCTCGGACGGCACGTGGTCAAGACCGGCACATAGATCAACCGCCTGGCGAACCGATTCAAGCGGTTTTTCATAGCGCACCACCGCAACTTTGTACTTCTGCATCGATCGCCTCAACCTAGGAAATTAATTTGACGTTAATAATTAGCCCCAGACCCAAACAAACTTTTTTAACCGCGAGACATACGCAGACTTGCGCAGACTTTTTAATCGCGCAGCGATTGACATGTTTTTTGCCGCGCAGGTCGCGCGGCAAAAATGTCTGCGTCCATCGGCGGGGATCTGCGGTTAATTAAAAAAGTCTGTGTGGATCTGTGGCTATTAAAAATTGAAAAACAGCTTAAGCGGCCAAATTAAAAAGTTTGGCAGCGTTTGCATAGCAAATTTTGTTCATTTCGTCTTTTGATAATCCGGCGGCCTTCATCTCATCAACGTACCGCGCAGGCGGCAGCAGTGGATAGTCACTGCCAAACAGGATTTTTTGCACCCCGATCAGTTCAATTGCCAGGCGGTATACCTTCGGATCGTATAAATAAGGCGAGGCGGCCGTATCAAAATAGACATGTTTTAAGCGCTGTTTGACTTCCTTTTTCAGAAGGCTGTAAAAAAACAACCCGCCGCCCCAGTGGGCCAGAGCAATTTTGTTTTGCGCAAAGGTATCCAACAGGTGATAGATTTGTGCCAGGGTATTGGGGGTTTTCCCGGGATAGGTATGCCCGACGGGCTCATTGGTGTGAATCAGAACCGGCAGATTCAGATCTTTGCAAATCGCCATGACCGGCTGCAGTCGGTCCAGTGCAGATTGATCAATCCCGCTCTGATAAAAGGCCAGCTCGCCGATGCCGGATAATTCGCCCTGCTCTAAACAGCGCTGCGTTTCCGCTGCGGCGCCTTTGCAAAAGAGGTCAAAACAACCCAGGCCGATAAAACGATCCGGGTAGCGGTTGACCATCTGGCTGATGTAATCGTTGTGTTTCTTAAAAAGGCTTCCATTTTTCCAGGGGAATCCAAAAATAACGGATTTTTCCACCTGGTTTTCATCCATTGCGGCCAGCATGTCCTTTGCGCCAATCAGCCGGGATTTTGGTGATTGATACAGCTTTTTAAATGCGGGCTCTTTTGCAAAATAATCTTCCCGCCGGGTGCGGATTTCTTGAGGGAAAACATGGGTATGAACGTCGATGATCTTCAACTGGCCGCTCCGAAGCGTTAAATTTCGTTATACTGGCAAGGGGGTATTGTTATGCGAAAGGTCTTTAAAATTCAAACAAAAAATAACGGCTAACCAGTTTTTTCTGATTAGCCGTTAAGGAGGAGAACAGATGAAGAAATTATTAGGCTGCACATAAGGGTGTTGCAAAACTCTTGCCAAAAATAATCATTTTATCCAAAATTATGTCATTTTATTAAAACTTATAATTAAATCAAATGGTTAAGATTTTGCGCACATTTGGTACCAACGCCTCGAAAGGGGATTGGAATCACTGGAAATGAGGCATTAAGTTCATAATTTTTAACCCCCCGTTACCTATAAATGCAAAAACATGTTGTTTTTAAACCATATTTTTATTATTGGGAGAGGTTCAAAATTTTGAACCCAGACCTTATTTGTGATGAAAAAATGCATAAGTAACCAAAATAAATGAATAAAAAGGGTTTATAACTTTGAATTAGCCGTAGCTGTGTTGGATAAATGGCCCTAAAATTAGCCTTAACCATACGATGCAGAATCAATTTCTATCGTGCACAAAGATGCTCAGATGCCAGGTTTTCATAAATCATGGTTCAACAATTATTCCTTTTCGATCTTTGCGGCTTTGCGTGCCAGCTTAAATCGAGCAATTATCGGGCCAATCATGAGTGAGCGTGCCGTAAAGGAATAAGCGAATGACACCCAAAAAAGACATTAAAAGCAATCCGATGTTCTGGTATTTGGCGATTTTAACCATCTGCTCCACCGTCGGGTTGCAGACCTGGCAAACGCTGTTCAACAATTTCGCTGTCGACAATGTCGGGCTGGATGGAAATCATATCGGTGTTATTCAATCGGTGCGCGAAATCCCCGGATTTTTAGCCCTGCTGGCCGTCTATGTCATCATGATCATCCGAGAGCATCGGCTCTCCGCCATATCGATTTTGGTGTTAGGGTTTGGGCTGGCCATCACCGGTTTACTGCCCAGTTTAGCCGGGCTCATTATCACCACCCTGCTGATGAGCTTCGGCTTCCATTATTTTGAAACCACCAATATGTCTCTGACGCTGCAGCATTTTGATACCGATACCTCACCGTGGGTATTTGGCAAACAGCGCAGCTACGCCGCCGCCTCGGCCATTGGAGTGGGGCTGGCCATTTACATTCTGGCCTTTTTCTTGAATTTTTCCCAGATCTATCTGCTGCTGGGCGCATTGATCATGGCCGCATCCATCTGGGCCCTGACGCGCAAGCCGGCCCAGAGGGATGTTGTTGCCCAGCGCAAAAAAATGGTGTTTCGTAAAAAATACGGACTGTTTTATTTTCTAACCTTCATGGCCGGTGCGCGACGCCAGATTTTTATCGCTTTTTCAGTGCTGTTGATGGTGCAAAAATTTCAGTATACGGTTCAGGAAGTGACCATTCTCTTTGTGATCAACAACGCCATCAACTATTATCTGAGCCCCCTGATTGGAAAAAGCATTATCCATTTTGGCGAACGCAAGGTTTTGTCCCTGGAATACGCCAGCCTGGTTTTTATCTTCGTGGCCTACGCCTTGACCGATTCTAAATGGATTGTGGCTTTCCTCTATATTCTGGACCATATTTTCTTTAATTTTGCGATTGCCATTCGAACCTATTTTCAGAAAGTCGGCGATCCCCGTGATATTGCCCCCAGCATGGCCGTGGGCTTTACCATCAATCATATCGCCGCTGTTTTTCTACCGGCTCTGGGGGGCTTTCTGTGGATTCTGGATTATCGCATTCCGTTTTTTGGCGGGGCAGCCATGGCGCTCATTTCATTGCTGGCGGTGCAGGGTATTGATAGAAGCATCCGGCTTAAATAAATCGACGCCTAAAGGCTGCACCATCAAAAAACAAAACGCCAGCCGGCAACATGGCCCGGCTGGCGTTTTAGCGATCTGATTGATATAGCTCCATTCAGATGTTTTTAGATCACGTCTAAAACTTATCCTTTTAACGGAAACTTCGGTTGAAGATTGTTATAATAAGCCTGTTCAGACACACTGCCCCAGGTGCCGACTATTTTTTGCATTTTCTTAAAGGACTCATTGACCTTTGTCGCCATCGGTGTCTTGGCAGCTTGCTCCTCACGGACCTCCTCCGCCATCGGTCGCAGCGCATCGAGCACCTCGTCCGGGAATTTAAATAACTGGACCTTATGCTCATTGATCAACGTTTGCAGGGCGGCACCGTTGTGGCGGTCAAACTCGGCCAGAACCCAGTGCTCGTTTTCCATGCAGGCCACGTCAACAATATGCTTCAGTTCCGTGGGCAGGGCTTCATAGGCACTTTTATTAAAGAAATATTCCAGGTACGTTCCGGGTTCGTGCCAGCCGGGATAATAATAATACTTTGCTGCCTGGTAGAGACCGAGACGCAAATCATGGTAAGGTCCAACCCACTCGGTGGCATCGATGACGCCGCGCTCAAGGCTGGTGAAAATTTCGCCGCCCGGTGTTAAAACGACGGTTCCGCCTGCTTTGGCCACAACCTTGCCGCCCAGACCCGGGATGCGCATTTTCAAACCTTTAAAATCGTCGATAGTATTGATTTTTTTGTTGAACCAGCCGCCCATCTGAACACCGGTGGAGCCACCGGGACGCGGAATCAGATTAAACGGTGCATAGGTCTCCTCCCAGAGCCTGAGCCCTTCTCTATCTCCACCATGAAACCAGGCCGACATGCCCTGGGCGTTCATACCGAATGGCACCGCCGCAAACCACTGGGTTGCCGGTTCTTTGCCAGCCCAATAGTAAGATGCCCCACTGCCGACTTCAACCGTACCGTCGGAAACAGCCTGAAAGCTTTCAAACGCCGGAACCAACTCACCGGCCGCAAACACTTTAATCTTAAGCTGATCATTGGTCATCTCGCCGATTCTCTTCGCCAGGCGCTCACAACCTTCCTGCAGCACCGGAAGCTTTGGCGGCCAGGTGGTGACCATTTTCCACTCGTACGTTTTTTTGGTGATCACAGCCGGCGCCTTTTCTTCTACTTTTTCAACCTTTTTTTCCTCTTCCTTGCCGCAGCCCACCAGACCGGCGACACCTGCTGCCGCAGCGGCAGCTGAAGCTGCTCCGATGCCAGCCTTTTTCAGAAAATCACGTCTCTTCATATCAAGTCTCCTTTTCGACATGAGAATTAAGAATTCACAGGCGGATGTTTAGTTTAATCCTTCCGCTCCATTACCAACAGATTTTTTCATAACGGCATGAAAAATGATGTGTAGACTCAAATTCTAAAATTATAGATTTGCATATGCTGATCATCAAAATTATACAGTCGATGTCCCATTACGCCTCAGGGCCCGTAAACCAGTCGCGGCAGCCAGGTGGCCAGCTTGGGAAAAAAGACAACAATCCCCAGCCCGATGAGTTGAAAAAGGACAAACGGAATGATGCCGCGATAAATATGGCCGGTCGTCACATCAGGCGGTGTCACCGCTTTTAGATAAAACAATGAAAAGCCGAAGGGCGGCGTTAAAAACGATGTTTGCAGGTTGACCGCCAGCAGGACACAGAACCAGATCGGATCGTATCCGAAATCGATCATAATCGGTGCCAGAACCGGCACGTGAATAAAGGTAATTTCGATAAAGTCCAAAAAAAAACCGATAAAGAAAATGAGAAGCATAACGATAGCCAAAACAGCCGCCTGACTGTATTGATCGGCTATCCCACCTAAAAATCCCCTGACAATCTCATCGCCGCCCAGACCTCGGAAAACCAGACCGAAAGCAGCCGCCCCGCAAAGAATAATAAAGACCATGCAGGTTAAGCGCGTGGTGGTGTGCATGACCTCGCCCAGAATTTTTAAGCTGAACTTTCCGTTGACGATCGTCAGGAAGGTTGCGCCGACCGCACCGATGGCCGCGGCCTCGGTCGGTGATGCGATACCGGCAAAAATGGAGCCCAACACGGCCACAATTAAAAATAAAGGGGGAACCAGCGCTTTTCCGACCCGGGCGGCAAGCTGGCGGGGACTGAACGCCGCCAGTTCTTCTTTCGAAATGGCCGGCGCTACACCGGGTCGTAAAAGAGCCACAATCAGTATATAGACAATAAAAAGGCCGACCAACAGCAGGCCAGGCAGGACCGCCCCCATAAAAAGCTCGCCGACCGAGACCCCGACAATATCGCCGATGAGCACCAAGACGATGCTGGGCGGAATGATTTGCCCCAGGGTGCCGGAGGCCGATACCGTGCCGGTGGCCAATTCTTTTTGATATCCACGCCTTATCATGGTCGGCACGGCCAGCAGCCCCATGGTGACCACCGTCGCACCGACAATACCGGTGGATGCGCCCAGCAGCGCACCGACCACAACTACTGAAATCGCCAGGCCGCCGCGCAGGCGCCCAAAAAGCAGGCCCATGGTATCCAGCAATTCTTCGGCCAGGCCCGATCGTTCCAGCATAACACCCATGAACACAAACAGCGGGACAGCGGCAAGTAAAACGTTGGTCATGCGGCCCCAGATCCGCAGGGGCAGTAAGTTGAAAAAATCCCATCCAAAACCGATTAATCCGAAGGTCAGCGCAGTGCCCAGCAGCGTAAAAGTAACCGGAAATCCGCCCATCAACAAAATGGTTAAGGCTAAAAACATCCAGGCGGCAAGATATTCCATCAGGACTGCGCCTCCTTGGCCGTCTCAATCCCCAGAATTTGCATCAGGCTGTGGATGCCCAAAGAAATTCCCTGCAGCAGCAAGAGTGAAAAACCGATCGGAATACAGCTTTTGATCAAAAAACGAAAAGGGATGCCTCCGGGATCCGGAGAGCCCTCCAGAATGACAAATGAATTATGCATAAATGCCCATGAGGTGGTAATCACCATGATACAGCCGGGTATCAGAAACAAAATGACACCGCAAAGATTGATCCAGGCCCGGGCTTTGAAGCCGACCCGCTGATAGATGATGTCCACCCGCACGTGGCCGTCATGTAGCAGGGTGTAACCGGCACCGATCAGAAAAATGAAACCGAACAGGTGCCATTCCAATTCCTGGGTAAAAACGAAACTGGTTTTAAACAAATAGCGCATGACCACATCGACAAAGACAACCAGCACAAGGCCCAGCGTCACCCAGGCAACGCCTCGACCAACCCATTGGTTAAGGGCGTCAATCCACCGGCTCAATTGCTGAAGTGCATTCATGATGTGGATCTACCTTACTAAATACGGCTGCTGTGAAATGAATTTGGATTAAGTATGCGACTATAGGAAAATGAATATTTAGAGTCAAGATTTAAAATATTGCATTAATTTAGGATACAATCGTTTGATGAAAGGAAACCCATCAGTGCAGGCATAAAGAGGTTAAGATGTCGCTCTTAAGAATAAAGGTTGGGAGGCTAAACCGCTAGTTCCAGACACCATCAATCATTTTGCCACAGTGGGCACAGGCGCCATCCTCGATCCGTAGTGCGCCAACCTGGAATCCCCAGCGTTCAATAACCTGTTGGCCACAGCCGGGGCAGAAGGTATTTTCGCCCTCATTACCGGGCACATTGCCGGTGTACACGTATTTGAGCCCGGCCTGTCGCCCGATCTCGCATGCGCGCGAAAGGGTTTCCACCGGCGTAGCCGGACGATCGGTGAGCTTGTAGGTCGGGTGAAACCGGCTGATATGCCAGGGCGTGTCGGCGCCCAGGTCACGGGCAATGAATTCGGCCAGTAGTTGCAGCTCGGTAGAATCGTCGTTGAGCCCCGTCACGATCAAGGTGGTGACTTCGACAAAAATTCCTAACGCTTTCATCTGCCGCAACGTTTCCTGGACATGGGCCAGGCGGGCGCCGCACAAATCCTTGTAGTATTCTTCCGTGAAGGCTTTCAGGTCCACATTGGCGGCATCCAGATAGGGATTGATCATCTCAAGGGCTTCGGCGGTCATATATCCGTTGGTGACAAAAACATTACGGATTCCGCGCGCATGGGCCATTTTGGCGGTATCGTAGACGAATTCGAAAAACACCGTCGGCTCGGTATATGTATACGCAATACTGCTGCAACCGGATCTGGCGGCATCATCGACCACCTGCCGGGCGGTGACGGTATCACCCATGATCCGGCCTTTATGATCAGCCGGCATCTGCGCAATATCGGCATTCTGGCAAAACCGGCAGCGCAGGTTGCAACCCACTGTGGCGATCGAATACGAAAGGGTGCCCGGCAAAAAGTGAAACAACGGCTTTTTTTCGATGGGGTCCACGTGCCGGGCAATCAATTTGCCGTAAACCAATGTTTGCAGCGTGCCGGCTCTATTTTCGCGAACGCCGCACAGGCCCCGCCGGCCGTCTTTTATCACACAGCGATGGTTGCATAAATTGCATTTGACTTTTTTATCGTCTAACGGTTCATACAGGTAAGCTTCCATCGATTTCGGTCTTTCTGCCGTAGAATCTGAATTCAAAATTCCAAAATCACGCCAGGGCGATCATGTTATCGCTCCACCCGAATTTCCGGCGTGGTATCGCATGGTCAACGGGCGGGTCCTAAATTTCGGAACCAGGGAAACAACCATTCCGGCAAACGCACCAAACGGACAGCGTTGAATAATTTTAGACTGCTCCAGGCTGATGGCAATTTTACCCGACTGCGAGGGTAGCTGGCATACGGTTCGCCAGGATATGGGCGTGTGGCCGACGATTTTACGAAAGCGCTGTTTTAATTCCCAGACACTGAAAAATTGAGCATGGTTAAAAATAGTGGCGGTAAACATACCTTTGACACGCCGCTGAATTCCCTTGATGGCATAACGATTCAGCACACCGATAAATATACGATCTTTGGCCACCCGACAGGCTTCTTCCAGTGTTTTTTGAGGGTTATCGACAAATTCCAGAGTCGTAAATAAACAGGCGTAATTAAAAGAATTGTCATCAAAAGGTAAATCTTCGGCATAACCCTGATACAGGTCGGCGCGGTGATCGATGTTGCGGGCGGCGATATCCAGCATATAGGTAGAGGGATCCAGGCCGGTCACCTGCAATCCCATATCCACAAAAGCCTGCAGGCATGCACCGGTTCCGCACCCGATATCCAGTACCGATTCGCCCCGCATGGGCTTGAGCAACGTTTGCATCAGCCGGGTTTCCAGCTCGAAAGCGGCTTTGCTTTCGGGTTTCTTTAACCATCGCTCGTAGGCGAGAGCATCTTTAAAATCAAATACACGGCCCATGGCAGATAAATTAAGTAAAAAGTTGGACTTTAGCAAGGAAGAAAACCGCGGTCGGTGCATCAGCTTATCACCCGGAGCGAACATCCGACCCGGCAGAAATGGAGCAGAACTTCAGCGTTGACTGGCAGGCTTGGCGGACTTGGATTTTTTAGCAGCCCGGGACGGACTCTTTTTTTTGGGTCGGGCTCGCTTTTTGGGAGTCGGCGCTTCTGAATCCCCCGTTTTTTTGGCGTCAGTACCTTTGGGAGATTTGGGGCCAAAACCAAAAAGTGCACCCGGATGGGAACGCGCCTTGGCTTTAGTTGAAGCAGCCGGTGCCTGAGTGCGCCTGTTTGCCCGGTGCTGAGAGCGCTTCCGGCCGGATCTTCGGATGCGCGATCTGCGCTCAGGGGTGATGGGTTTTGATTTATCAGCAACATACCAATCGTTTCCGGGCCAGACAACGGGAATTTTGTACCCCAGCATTTCCTCCACAGGCTCCAGGTGATATACGTAGTCTTCACAGGCCAGCGCAAAGGCTTTGCCGGTCTTGCCCGCCCGGGCGGTACGGCCGATGCGGTGCACATAATTTTCAGCATCCTGGGGAAGGTCATAATTGATCACATGGCTGATATCTTCAACATGGATGCCACGCGAGGCAACATCGGTGGCGACCAGGATTTTGATCTTGCCATTTTTGAATTGCTCCATTAACCGGAATCGCTTACGCTGGGGCAAATCACCGGTGATTCTTTCCGCCGGCCAGCCATTGCCTTTCAGTTTGCGGGTCACCCAATCGACCCCGACTTTGGTATTTACAAAAATGAGCATCCGATTCCACTCTTCTCTTTTCAGCAAGCCCAGCAGGAGTTCCAGTTTCTTTTCAGTTCCGACGTGAAACAGCTGCTGGTCGATTCCTTCAACCGTTATGGTTTGCGGCGTGACCGATATGAATTCGGGCAAATTCATGTATTCATAAGTGAGTTCCATTACCCGATATGAAAGCGTGGCTGAAAAGAGCATGGATTGCCGTTTATCGTAAAGGGGCAGTTTGCGGAGCAGATAACGCATGTCTTTGGTGAATCCCAGATCAAACAATCGATCCGCTTCATCGATCACTAAAATTTTAATGGCTTCCGTTTTGAAAATACCCTGCTTAT
>Ga0209567_10001486_pt1 | contig 11964 bp, 10 predicted proteins | sample COG_12_FD_184756 | JGI IMG/M metagenome (GOLD analysis project Ga0209567, IMG submission 184756) | Pelagic marine sediment microbial communities from the LTER site Helgoland, North Sea, for post-phytoplankton bloom and carbon turnover... | ecosystem: Environmental > Aquatic > Marine > Neritic...
AATCCAACCAACTTTTGCGCCCATAGACTTAGACTGTCTAATCCAATTAGCCTATTTGGCTTTTTTGCCTTTTTCTGAGATTATTTGAAGCCGTCTATAGGAAGTCGCATGGGTAATTCATAATCGATCTAGTCGACGAACTCGATCGAACATCCTACCTTCTTGCCCTTGAACCTCTTATTTGTACTTTTCAGTAGCTTTTCCGAGATTGATAGATCGGCACTTGCAGCAAAATCACCGCCAGAATCGGGGCTTAATGTAATGCTGAACATCTTCTTATGGGATTTTTTACCGCGAAAAGCGGCCTTCAGCATATTTCCATCGATCGTATGTGAATAGTCCAATTCGTGGCTGTGTCGATATACATCGTAGTGTTCGGACATAGCACGGGATCCAGGCATGGCACTAAATAAATGGAATCTCAAGTAGTCGTCTCGGTCATCGGTGACTTCCAGACTGTACTGCCTGCCGTCGTGATTGAACCTGCACTCGAGATATTGTTCGTGGAAATCAAAATGTGCATCGAAATACTCGCTCAGGGTACTTCCACCGGGGCGCTCACCCTCAACAGCGCTGGTAGCTTCCTCCAGGGCATTGAACGCATCTTCCACATTGAGTCTGACCTTGCGGTCAGGGACCAACCTGGCTGCGATTTTTTCGATAAGGAGGACGGCTGTCCGAACATCGGCGTTTTTTATCGGCACCGGATTTTTCTGTCCCGGTAATATCGCATGGATGATATCGTATACTTTCGGCGAGTTCTTTATCGCACCTTCGGTGTTCAAGAGCTTCGAGATCGCCTTGGAATGCGCCGCTGCATTGCCGCGAATTTCATAAGAGATCTGGTTATCCTCGCGAAGATTATCGATGGCATTGGCCACTTTTCGGCGTTTTATTTTCATGTCGCTCGGTCTCGATTCAGGTGTGTTGTTTACAGTATTTCTTGCCATTGTCGGATTTGAAGGCCTGCCATTGAAAACCTGCCGCCTTTAATTTTGTCCGGACCGTTGATTATTGCGATTTTAGAAATTTTCGTGCTATTTGAAAGACATCTGACGAAACGGCTCCTTTCGCATATTCCGTTCCATCGTGAACACTGATACTGGTTTAACATGAATATCTATTCGGGCAGAACGTGAACACTTTCCGGTTTTTTCCGGAATCAGTATTCACGTTTACCGGTATACGAACATTTCTATTAGTATTCATTTTCAGAGGATTATAGATGCCAGGTTCAAATATAAAAGGCATACACACGGGCACCGCAGCTGCAACCGCCGCATTGGCAATAGGCCTGCTAGTGTTTGCCCTGAATGCGAAAGGTGATGTCATTTACAAATGGGTGCAACTCGTTCCCAAGGACGATATTGGAGCGCAGGCGGTGATAAAGACCATCGTGAATGCCAGCGATGACTGTGCTGTCGTTACTATAGGTAACAACGAGGTAACGCTTGAAGAGACCGGACGAAGCAAACCCGACACCGGCTTCGAGAGCATCAAGCTTTGTGAAAGCTTCCTGGATTCCAGGCTAACTGACCGCTTTTCCAAGGCCAAATTCCCTGACGATATAAACGCCCTAACTGTCCCCGATCTGTCAAAAGGGGTGCCGCTGACCGAGATGATCGGCTTCGGCTGCACCGGGTGTCGCGGCGTGGGCCCTCAGGGTAAGTGTACCCAAGAGGATTGGCCCTTCGGGCAGGTAACTGCCCATGGTGCGAACCACACGTCCAACGAACTCCCGCCACTTGTGGTCCACCTGGGCGACGTTCGCTATGCCGATCAGAAAGATCTGCCCGATTTTTGGACCAAAGAAAACGTAGAAGGCGCTTTGGCCGGTTGGAAGGAGGAATATTTCGATGTGGCCAAACCGCTTCTGGACAAGGGGCTTTGGATAAACATGCGGGGCAACCATGAGGCTTGCTTGCTCCCCGGCAAGGAGGATGAGGGTTGGATGGTGAAGAAGAGGGCCAAAAATATGAAAAACCGGGGTTCGGCCTGGTTCTACTTTTTTGGCTACGATGAGGAAGTAAGCTGTAAATCTGTATTCAAAGATGGCGATATGGTCGGGCCGTTCGTTTTCGATGCCCGATCCTACCAAGGGACCTTCGATGACGCCAAATGGGGCGACCAGTTGGTCAGGTTAGTTGTGCTCGACACCGTGCGCACCGGAGACTCGCGGGATAATGATGCCGAGGTGACCAAAAAGAAGTATACGAACGTCTTCGATGAGGTGGAAAAGAAGTTCATGCATGGGGGCACCCCCCTATGGATTCTCTCCCACATACCGATCTACAGTATCAATGGCGATAAATTCAAATCTACCGTCGTTCTAGATGCATTGAACGATTCGAAGTTGAACAAACAGCTGTCGAAGGTCAAGATGGCGGTTGCGGCGCACCGGCATGAGGCCCTCCTGGTCAATCCCAATATGGGAAACCCAGCCACCAAGGGTCCAATTCAGTATGTGGTTGGGCACGGCGGGGTAGCGCTGAGCGGTGATTCCCGCACACAACTGGCATGCGACCTGGCGAACGTCAAGTGGACACCGATTGGGAAGGACGAAGATGACTTGGAATCTGAAACGACCTGGGCGGTGCTCAGGCGTCCGAATTGGGGCTACGTGAAGGCGGATTTTCGTGGAGGCAATTCGCGGTTCTCCATGCAATTCTACAGCCTCAAGCAGGACAAGTGGTACGGCGATGCCACCGTGAACTGCAACAGCGATGTGAAAGGTCAGTTTCTATGCCCGTATTTGCCCCAGGCGAGCCACATAAAATGTCCGTGATCAGAGTATCAGTCGGTCAATGGTAAAATTTCCGAGATCTGCATTCCGATAACCAATATCCCGAAAGACGTTACCACTGCCTTCAACAGTTTCTAGTTTTTCTTTCGTCACAACTGCCCCTTCAATTGACTAATCCGTATACGAATTAAATCGACTTCTTTTTCAATCTAGGCAGCAAGTTGTATCCGGATACTTTTACCCAATGCCCTGGCGGCGCGGTCCATATCATCGAGCTGCGGGCGCGGGCGCTTCTTCTTCAGCGTGATCACTTGCTGGCGTAGCGCCAGATTCTCGATAATCAGGTCCTCACGGTTGCGAAACAGGGCTCTGAGGGTGTGGACAGCGAGGCTCACGAGGAAAACTATGGGACGAAGCATGGCGACAAAGTGTGCCCTTTCGGCGCGGCGGTCTCAAGCCGCTCGGAGGGGTGTGCGACGAAGGTCAGCGCTCAAGCATAACCTGTTGTTTCCACTCGCGGATGAACAATGACGAGGGACAGGATTCGTATCCCCCGCCTCCCCAATCCAGCCCAGCATGATATTCAGCCTTTTCTGACACAGCGAGCGAAAAAGCCCACACCCCGGACTCCCCGTTTGATTCGGCTGCAAGGTTCGAAAGGCTCAGCGATCATTGAGCATTCCACCGGTTTCTAGTAGGTTCCCCAGCATGCAATACCGGGCAGACATTGATGGATTGAGGGCTATTGCCGTCATTCCAGTCATTCTGTTTCATGCCCAAATACCGTTGTTCAGCGGCGGCTTCGTTGGTGTAGACGTATTTTTTGTGATTTCCGGCTATCTGATCACCGGATTGATACTGGCCGAGGCCCGCAACAATCAATACACGATCTGGGGTTTTTACAGGCGACGAATTCGTCGGATATTACCTGCTCTTTTTGCAGTACTTATCTCAAGCTCGATTCTGGCCTGGCAAATTCTTCTACCGGAAGACTTTCGCGACTATGCGAACTCTTTGATAGCAACGATATCGTTCGCCTCCAACATATTCTTTATGAGGCATCTGGATTATTTTGCTATTGGCGCGGAGTTTGCCCCACTTCTACACACATGGTCATTGGCGATTGAAGAGCAGTTTTACATCGTTTACCCGGTGGCCCTGTGGCTGATTTTTCGATATCTCAAACACAGGCTCGTTCATTTTTTAACGATTACGCTGCTTCTATCATTTGGTTTTAGTGTCTGGCTGACCCCTGCAAACCCAACCGCTTCTTTTTATCTGCTACCGTCGCGAGCCTGGGAGTTGCTTCTTGGCGCCATAGTGGCTATGGGTACCCTTCCACGTCTCAAATCAACATGGCGGGAATTAGCCGCCATCGCGGGACTAGGAATGATTGTCTGGAGCATATTTTCTTTTTCTGCCTTGACGTCTTTTCCAGGGCTGCCCGCCCTCGTCCCATGCCTCGGTTGTGCTCTACTGCTTTATGCTGGACACAGCTATGCGGGAAAAAGCGGGGAAACCGTTGTCGGGCGAATATTGCAGATCAAAGCCATTGTAGGGGTCGGATTGATTTCCTACTCGCTTTATCTTTGGCATTGGCCAATGCTCGCGATTGCCAGGCATTACTATGCTTCCGCGCACCTGCCAACTAATGTCACCGCATACATATTGTGCTCAGCCGTATTACTTTCGGTTTTATCCTGGCGCTTCGTTGAGCGCCCATTCAGAAATTTCAGACAGGTTTCAACCAGACGAATCATATCTCTAAGTTTAACGTCAGCCACGGCGTTATTGATCTTCGGATTTTTGGTTTCGTTTGGAAGTGGCATCCCCGGACGCTTCAGCGAATCCGTGCTCGAGATCGCAGCCGTAAAGAGTGACCGGGATACATATGCCCAGAATTGTTTGACATCCGGTCAATGTCTAATTGGATCTCGGGATATACCTGTTGTGAGCTTCATACTATGGGGTGATTCTCACGCCGCGGCAATTTATCCCGCCATATCTAAGGCAGCAGAAGAAAAAGTACGCGCTGGCTTGTTTTTTGGCAAGGGGGCGTGCCCACCTTTAGTGGGCGTTACCCGGGCCTACGTTGGAGAAAACTTTAGATGTATCGAATTCAACGAGCATGTGCTGGAAGCCATTCGGTCAAATACATCAGTCGAAACCGTAATCCTGGCTGCGAGATGGGCATTGAACGGCGAAGGTTACCGTTACAAAGAAGAGCCTGGTAGTCCGGTGTATCTTGCCAGTGAGCGGTTCAAACAAACAAACATCAAAAATAATAGAGCGATTTTTCTTCATGGTTTGGAACGCACGCTAAGTCGAATTAAAGAATTGAATAAAAGGATCGTCTTAGTTGGTTCGATTCCAGAGATCGGAATAGACGTCCCTTGGGTAATGGCTTTGAATCAAAGCCGGGGGGTCAAATCCCGGCTTGCTCCAACGAAAGATGAATTTTCTACTCGACAACAGTTCGTTCTGGACTCTTTAACCAGCTTCGCTGATGCTTACAACGCAAAATTGATACTCCCCCATGAAGCGCTGTGCGATGAAAATGTTTGTAATGTAGAAAATGACGGGGTTCCACTCTATGTCGACGACGATCATATTTCCAAGTCGACGGCAACCAGGATTTCGTATCTATTCGATTCAATTTTCTAGAAATTTCTGGGGATGCTCTGATAAATTGGTACCGACAAATTTACTTTCGCATCCCAGAGAAATTTATAAATATCGCCTCCCATAGCGCCGCAACGCGGTTCCAAGACGCAAAGGCACGCATACCCCGCTCCCTGACCCGCGTTGGCTGATGTGAAAGCTCTACCCTGTTTTTGGCATACTGGATGATTTCGGCGGGAAATCGGTAGCGTTTGTATTGGTTTGTTGATCTATGCATCCGGCAATCGTCGCCCAGAAGCATATAATTTGTCAGTACCGCGTCATGCGCTGGCGGCCTGAGTCGGCCAGTAAAAGTACCTATATAGCGCACACTCATCAATCGACACGAACCAATCAGACTTCTTGCACCGGAAGATATTCGTACATATATAATTGCGGCGACAGTTAACCAGGTCCTGTCCCGAAAACCCATCTACCATGGATTCCGGCGTGCGCCGGGATGAACCGGGATTTGGAGCCGGGCCCTTCTTCCTTCGCCCCGTTGCAAGCTGACGACGCTGAAATATCGAAGTGGTGACTCTTCTCTGAACAAGAGTGATGCTGGAAACACCAATAAGGGGCGTAACCTGGTTCTGGGACTGATTACGTTCTTCCTGTGCTACGGCGCGCTCGAGTTCGTGTCCTGGGTGGTGTACAAAGTGACGTACGAACACCCTTTTTCATTTGGCCATGTGGAAAAACAGCGCGCCGAAGTGATCTCGGCGCCGTCGAAGATCCTCGATCCCGATCATGTGCTGACTGTCCCGGCCAACGCCAGAGAAACGTTCCATCCGTATACCGGTTTCGTGCTGGACCCGGAAAAAGAGGACAGATTGGATGTAAACGAATTCGGCTTCGTCGGGCCCGCGCCTCCATTCCATGATGAAAAACCTAAGGATGAGTTCTCTGTGCTCGTTTTCGGTGGCTCGGTTGCGCACGGCATGGTACAAGACGCGGGACGGGAACTTATAGCCGGCATCGAGGCCGCGCCGTCGTTGTCAGATCGTACCGTGAGGCTATACAGCCTGGCCTTGCCGGGCATGAAGCAACCTCAACAATTGATGGCACTGGTGTTTATGCTCAACCTGGGGGTGCACCCGGATGCTGTCATCAATCTAGACGGGTTCAATGATGTCGTCCTGCCGGTCGACGAAAGCACCCTCCAGGGAGTGCATCCTTTTTATCCGAGAGGCTGGTCTCTGCGCCTGGGCACCGGATTAACCGACTCCGACATGTTGAAGAAGGCGGGACGCATCGCCTATCGGGAACAGTTTCGCATTTGGTTGGCCAAAACCTTCAGCTTCACGCCGCTGGACTGGTCGATCACCGCCAATCTGATCTGGCGACTCGCGGATGCGCGTGTGGAACGCTCCATACAAAGCAGCCGTCACTTCCTGATTTCGAACCTGCGCGACCCGCGTGCGGCAAAGGAAACTCTCGATCGACGGTTCTCGACCCATGGGCCTCGTACCGACTATGCGGACGATGACGCCCTGTATCGGGATGTGGCGCGCTTCTGGGCTGAATCTTCTTTACTCATGCAGGGCCTGGCCGTGGGCGTGGGTTTTCGCTACTTTCACTTCCTTCAGCCCAATCAATACGTACCCAACAGCAAACCCATGACCCCGCAGGAACGTACCATTGCACTGCAGGCCGACCACCCTTACAGCCACCCGGCGGCACGAGGGTATGAATATCTCGTCCCGTATGGCCGAAAGTACCTGTCAACCAGAGGACAATTTTATTCCGATCTTACCATGATGTTCGATCAGGATACGCGGATCCTGTATGTCGATAATTGCTGCCACTTTAATCAGACGGGAAATCGAGAGATGGCGAAGCGAATCAGTCAGATAGTTCGATCTGAACTGAATCGCGAAACCTGTTGCTCGTCGCTATTCATCCGCGAGAGGTTAGTCCCGCAAGGAAACACCGTCTCAGGTCGCCTTGCGCCATTCGTAGCGGTGATGTAATCCGCCCACACGCGACAGCGCCACAACTTTTGCTGTGGATGATGTTCGCGGCGCCACGGATCGTTCGTGTGGCGCGTCCTTGTCCAGACCCAAGTGACAACGGTCCTCATGATTATAGTCAATGTAAGAACGCATCATTCGGAGCAAGTGAAGGCGACCAAACACAATCACGTGCGCCAGGAGTTCACGGCGGCAACTGCCGATCCAGCATTCCGCCACCCCGTTCTGCCAAGGACTGCGGTACGCGATGCGACGCGGCTTGATGCCCATTTCCCTGATCGTATCCACGACACATGGATCGCAGATGGCATCGCGGTCAAAAAGGAAATACTTTGGCGCGGTGTCGTAAGGAAATGCTTCCCGTAATTGCTGGATAACCCACGCCGCGGTCGGGTTGCAGGTGGCGTTGAAGTGCAGAACACGTCGCCGGCCGTGCCCTATCACGAACCATACGTAGAGCACTTTGAGAGAGACCGGCGGGCTAACGCACCAGGTAAAGTGACACGGTGATCTCGGAGACCACGAACCCAAGTTTCAACAGCTCGCCGTGGATTCTGGGTGCGACCCAGAAGGCGCGGGCCCTTAGTCAAACATGTCAGGCCATTCTCTTGACGTGTGATATACGCTCAGAATCTGGAGCTCTTTGTTTTTGATGCGATACGGCACGATATACGGTACGCCATGTATAACCAGTTCATAGGTACCGTGGACACGCCCTGCCCTCCCGATTTTCGGATGATCTTCAAGCTGCCGGACCGCAAACTTTACCCTTTTAACGACTTCCCACGCCGCTCGCGGGTTCTCTCTCGCAATATAGTCCTGAATATTCTCCAATGCGGCGGCCGCTGGTACCGTCCAACGAACACGCACGATCAGGCGTTCTTGTATTTATTGAATATACGCTCCATTTCTGCGTCCCCGACGAACCGACCTTCATCAGCGGCCTTGATCCCTTCTTTTACACGCTCGATCTGCCATGTGTGCAGCGCAAGAAGTTGGTCGATCGCCTGGTTGACTAAGTAATTGCGTGATCGCTCCATTTGTTTTGCGAGCTTATCCAACTGCTGCACCTTTTTACTGTCCGCGCGTACGCTAAATGCCTCTGTGCCCATTTTCTATATAGCCTATCGGTTCATAACGGTTCGCTGTGATTACAACTTAATTATAGCGTACGGTCGATCCTTCGATCCATAGTCTGTTGTTTTGCTCGTTTTATTGACTTGTCGGTGTTGTCGGTCCCGAATATTCATGCAGCCTTCGGAAGATGGACATGGTGAAGGCCGTTGTGCTCCGCAATAAAATCGCGCCATATTTTCCAGCGGTCGTTGACGCCTGGCGTCAGACATTGGCTCGCGATTGAATTAACGCAACACGACAGAGTAACCACAGCGATATTTGTATTTCTTCCCGCTACCCCAGGGGCAAGGCACATTGCGTGACACCTTGGGTTGCCTATTGTTCACATGGGACGGGAATAAAAAAAACGCCCGAAAGCGTCTTAACCATTTGATAATTATATTGATTAATATGGAGGCTGGAAGCGGAATCGAACCGCTGTGGCCGGCTTTGCAGGCCGGTGCATAACCACTCTGCCATCCAGCCAGAGTATGAATTTGTATTAATGGAGCGGAAAACGAGAACCGAAATCGCGGCCCCGGTCTCGGGTGGAATTTTCCCCACTCCCAACTAACCTCTTGTTATTATTGTAAATTATATGCAGTGTCAAGACGGTGTAAGCGCGTAAGATCATACGGAACAAGGCCCTGAGGATCAAGAGTGACAAAAAGCTGCTGTGTACTCCCGTTCGGCAAACAGTCTCGCTTCCTATCCAAAACGAGGCGCGTTGCGAAGTCAGGCCCACCGACCGGCCACATTCGCGAAATCATCGCCATAACCGACAAACGTAAGATTTTCGATAATTCAATGGATAGTAACGGGATTCTGCTAACGCTTCTGCGAAACACGGTTACATTGTCGACGGTATTGTTAAACGCGTCGGCATGGGCAGCCGGCGGGTCCCTGCTCGATCCGGAGACGGATACCGTATCCGGGTCAGGATTGTTTCCCATCTATGCGGCTTGCTCAACTGCTAACAGCCGACCCGCGACGTATTGCACTGACTGGCTGACGGGGCCCGCGTCTTCCGAACACAGCGGGCTCAAGATGTATTATGGAGACCGTAAAAAAAAGCCATGGGCACAAGGTGAACTGGTAGAGACTGATGTCGGCCGTCCGGTCATGAGCCCAGACGGGAAGCAGCTGGAACTCATGGTTTTTGGGGACACTTTTGCCGCCAACCCGGATTTCACCCTGACACAGCACAGGCAAGCGGTCTTGAAGTGCTTGAATGTACCTGTGAATAGCTTTTGCGCCAACCACTCTTCGGGAAATCAGCACAAGCTCGATCAATGCCTCGATTTGTTTTCCAAGATTCAACCCAAAGCGAATGCCTGCGCCTATTTCTTTGCCCCATCGCGCCGTTTGCCGGTCTTTGATAACCAGAATAACGTTACCATCTTCGATGCGGAGATAGATGCTTCTCTTCATACGAATATCAAGTTCAAAAACCACCTCTATAACAAAGTGATGCGTCACGGCGTACAGGAAGGCGTTGATATTTTCGGCAACTCCTGGTTTACCGGTGTATACGGAGTCGACTATTTCTACACCTGTCCGGGCAGTACAACCAAGTGCGAAAATGCCGACAGGACCCTGTACTTCGTCACTCAGACAGTCTTCTGGAAACCGACGAAGGGCAGCCCTACGTTTGAGCAGATTTTGTATACGAAACTTGGCCGGGACGGCATAGGCTTCTACCGCTTTGGTAAGCTGGATGCGACGAAGAATACAACCCAAGGATGCCGTCTCCGCTACGGTCCGGGTTATGCTAATCCACCGACCGTTGTGGACAACAGTTGCACCGCGTCCGTCACCCAGTGGCTGCAACCGAAGCATATCCACAATACGAAAATTGGTCCCGTCGAACGAACAGACAATGTGCACGTCTATTGGGGCGGCGGCGGCAAATTCAGCTTCGCGATTGTGGCGAATGGCTATATCGATCCTTACCATGCCGGCAGCGCGGACTCGTCCGAATATATCTACTTCATCGGATCGAGTGAGACCAACAGTCAGAACCATCACACAGGGCGGGTATATCTGGCCCGCCTGCCCGCGTCTGAACACGCGCTGATCAATGCGCAGTTCGAGTACTACAAAGGTAAAGATGCTAGCGGTGCTTCCGAATGGGGAGGCTACCAGGAGGCGGCGTCAATACTTGATACGTTCGCTTATCCCGTTATCGGCCCGCCGGTTGTTACGAGCTTTACCGCACGATTCGGAAATTATTATCTGGCTGCAACCTGCTTTTACGATGCTCTGACATTTTTCCCATCGTATGGCATGTGCACCGCCTCCAGCAAGGACGGCATTGAATGGAAAAATCCCGACTTTGCTCTATACAGCGACATCGTGCTGAATGGGAGTTCACCTGTGAAACAGGGCGGTGTCTACGGCCATATGTGGGTTCCGCAAGCCATCTATCCTGCGGAGAACGAGATTGCGTACATTTTCAGTGTTTGGAAGTCACCCCAGGGCTACTTCAAGGACTTTTATCGAAAGGGCGGCCCCGAGTCCCGGATAAAAGCCAAGCATCTTTTCTACCAGTACAATCCGAAGATGTTTCTTTATCGGCCGAAAGGGCATTTGTGAGATACGGATCGTTGCCCCGATCTCTCTGGTGTCGCTCCTGAAAAGAGTCAACGACAGGAAAGACGGTATGGTGAAAATCAGGTGTTCACGCTATGGCATCATTGTGGACCCGAACAGTGCAATGGGTTGCACATCCTCATGCACACCGGGTGAGCGACGATCAGACGAGTTGAAGGTATCTCCGCCGCCGCATTGTACGCTGCTCGACTCCCCGCCAGGCTGACTCGGCTGATCGTCTATCGGAGCGCCTGCGTCGATCCAACATTCGTTTCAGGCCGGCGCGGCCATTATGCCCGTCGTTGATGCCACGCATGGTAAACATTGGATTTTCAGGGGCCAGATCCCGACCCATATGACAGACCTGCGACCAGAGTGCCCTGTCCGCGGGCATGGCATCCTTGAGCTTTACTGCATCTTCTTCGAATTCCGCTTTGGCCCCCATTGAATGCAGCAACATGAACGAAGCCAACACCTCCAACCTGTCCTCGGAAACAATATCAACCACCATTTTTTACCCTGTTTATCGGAGAGTACCTGAATTACTACGGATTAGACATCAGGGGGTTATTTAGTTTCTGTGAATTTTATCACATTTTTATTCACAGCCAAGCGGATGTTACACGATTTACGCCGTTCGAACTTTATCCGAGAAGACAAGGCGCTTCGGGATCGCGCACATTAGCGCGTATTCTTGGGGCAGTCCGTCCAGCAGAGGCGTTGCGATTGCACGACGCTGATCAATGAATCGGTGTCGTTGATGTTATCAACGCGCCGGCGCTAGTGTACCCCGTCGTAAATTCTGTGCCATTCAGCGAAGCGACAAGCATCCGAATTCAAGGCGCATTCGCGAAGCACTAGCGAGCTAATGGGAGCGGA
>Ga0209567_10001488_pt1 | contig 11959 bp, 13 predicted proteins | sample COG_12_FD_184756 | JGI IMG/M metagenome (GOLD analysis project Ga0209567, IMG submission 184756) | Pelagic marine sediment microbial communities from the LTER site Helgoland, North Sea, for post-phytoplankton bloom and carbon turnover... | ecosystem: Environmental > Aquatic > Marine > Neritic...
GGCTGATTCGGGTCGTAGAAGTCCGAGAGCTCGGCAGGAGATGCACCCGTTGAGCGGACGATTTCTATGTCGCCGAGGTTGAGAGCAGAGGCGAGCCGGAGGCTCGTCGGTCCATCAACGGCGATCGTCACGGTGAACCCGCTCGAGGAAATCGATGAGTCGACGCCGGAGATGGCCACCGCTTCGGCGTTGGTGACGACGTAGCGGGCGACGCCCTTGCGTACGGTGATGACGTCGATCCGGTCGCCGACCCCGATGGCGCCGTTGACTGCGTTGCCGGGATCGATCTCGATGCTCATCGCCCGCAGATCCGTGTTGGCGAGTTGCGGGCTGAAGTCGCTCTCGCGCAGAACGGTCCCGGCGGTGATCGTCTGGGCGGCAACCCACCCGTCTGAGACGGCGGCCTGGACGGCATCTTGGTTGAGGAGCGCGGCGGCGAGTTCCGGGTCGGCATCGCCCATCTCGACCATCGCCACGTCTTGCTCGACCAACGCGGTACCTGCCTCGATGTTGGCCACGGCAACGGCGACGGTGACCACCTCAGCGCGGTCTCGCAGGACGACGAGCACGAGGAGGAAGGCCAGGATGCCAGAAATTACCATGATGATATGGCCCAAACTGATGCCGCTGAGTAGGCGCCGCTTTGGCGCAGGCGCCACGGCCCATTCGCCATTCGACGTGTCCGGACGTCGTGCCGTCTGCGTCATCTCCGCCTTCCCCCAATCCCCTGGTGATCCCCATCACCACCACCGAGGGTGACTAGTCAGTCACCCCTAGTGATATCGGTGGGCATCATACGGCGCCGGGCGACGGGAAGCCACCCAGAATTCGCCTGTCACCCCTCGACGTCTTCGCTCTCCCTGTCTTCGGCCTCGCTCTGCACCGGGAACCCCTTCAGCCAATCGAGCACTTCGTCTCGGAAGAAGCGGAAAGAACGCCCACCGGGCAGTCGATAGGCCGGGATCGAACCCTCACGAGCCATCCGCCGCACCACCTGGACGTTCATCCCGAGCATCTCGGCAACCATCGCCGTATCGAGTACCTGCGGATAGTCCTCCGTAGGCATGCGCCCTACTCCTCCTGTCGTCGCTGTACGATACTTTACATCATTTTAGGATATATGAAAGTGGTCGTTTCCGTTTGGGGTTACTCCGCAATACCCCTCCGAAGGTGCGCATTGTGGAGCCCAAGGGCCAACTCGGTACGCTGTGGACCATGAAGGGCGACTTCGACGGCTTCGAGGATCTCGACCAGGAACTCCGAGAATCGGTCGGTGGTGAGTTTCGCCGCCAGGCCGAAGAAGACGAGTACGCCACTCGCAAGGGCGTCTTGCGCAAACGCACGCTCGATCAGGTCGCCTACGAGTTGCTGGCTCGCGGCGACACCGTTGCCGTGCTCGCCGGGGAGAGACGTTTTCTTGGCGTGGTCGCCCACGCCAACCGAGATCTACTAACCCTGGTCACCCCGCAAGGGAGCCAGGTGCACGTGAATCTCGCCGGACCGGTCGTGCTGCAAGTGGCCGAACGGGCCCCGGTGGGCGGCAAGGGCCGTGACCGCTTCGGCCCCGAATCGTTCCTGGCCCGAATGCGCGAGCTCGAACTGAGCGAGCCGACCGTCGAGATCGTCGCTCCCCCGGCCGGCGATCCCCTCACGGGCCGAATCGAGGCCGCCGCATCCGACCACCTGATGGTGATCGGCGAAACCGGCGCCCCCTCGTTCGTCCCCCTCCCTTGGGTCGCCGCCGTCATCCCTCGCTGAGAGAGAGGGTCTTGGCGAGGTAGGCCTGCTGTCGGCATGGCGTCGACAAGCGGCCTCGAGAAACCGCGTTGCTGGTTAGGTCGGGATGTCAAGGATCAGGCCGAGCGTGTCGCGGATCTGACTGAGGGCGGTCGGGCCGACGTTGCCGTGTACCTCGTCGACACGCCCGGGCGAGACGGCCCGAATGTGCTGACCCTGCGCAACGGATTGGTGGCGCAGGCCGTTGTCGTTGTCGGGTTCAATCGTGATCTCCGACGCGAAGCCCCGGACTGTGGTGGTCACCGGCACAACCTGGATCACACTTGGTTGCGCGTCGAGGATGCGCTGAGCGGTGACCACCACCGCAGGATGGCGAAATCCGGCCTCTCGACCCTCGGGGAGGCCAAGATCAAGGGCTACAACATCACCCGAGATCAGCATCGAGCCACTCGACTTCATCGCGCCCGAGGGAGCCGGAGAGCTCTTCCCCGATGCGGTCTTGGCGCAACCGCCGCACCGCCAGAGCGACCGTCTCTCCAACCGTTGTCCCTAGCTGGCTGGCGAGTCGCTTGAGTTCCTGATGAGTTGCTCGGTCGATCCGAACGCTTGTGCTTTGCATGCACATCAGCATACGTCAGTGCATACAGGGGTGGAAGGGTCTCTCTGCAGCGTGCCGTAGGAAATCGCCAACGGCCGAGTGACACCGCTCTCCTGGGACCGCACCGCTAGAGGTCGACGGCACCCGTCTCCAACGGCTCGATGAGTTCCGGGACGTTGTTCTGGACCTTGTTGACCAGGGTTGAGACCGGGTGCTCGGCGAGGTCGGGTTTGCGCAGCGTCCCCAGCAACTCACCGAGGGCACCGGTGTCGTGGTTGTCGGGATCGAGCCAGACACTCCACAGCCCACGGGGCAGACTGATCGGCATCCGGTCGTGGATCGGTGCCACGAGGTCATTCGGTTCGCCGGTCAGGATGGTGCAGGTGCGGACACGTTCACCTGTCTCGGGGTCCTTCCACGAGGACCACAGCCCGGCGAGCGCCATCGGCCGCTGGTCGGCGGTGTAGATGAAGTGCGGCAGCTTGCCCTTGGGCTTGACCTCCCACTCATAGAAACCATCGGCCGGGATCAGACAGCGGCGCCGCTCGAACGACTCCCGAAACGATGACTTCTCCGCAACGGTTTCCACTCTGGCATTGATGTTGCGGGCCGCCAGTTTGCGGTCCTTCGCCCAGAACGGCAGCAATCCCCATTTGAAAGTACCCAGGATTCGCTGGTCGTCGTGTTCGGCGATGGCATAGACCGGGTCGGTCGGCGCCACGTTGTACGACGCCTTCAACTCTTCGGTCTTGATGACGTCGGCACCAAAGAACTCGGCGTAGATGTTGGGTGATTGCGATTGAACGAAGCGGCCACACATGGAGACATTGTCCCACCTGGCCGGGGCGATGGAAGACCTTCGCAACTCACAGGGTTTTGGCGGACATATGCGCACCATGTTGCGCCATTGTCCGCCAAAACCCTCTCAGGATGCGACAACGTCGCGACTCGAGCGCCACGCCTCGCGCCAGCCGAGCCTGGACGTCGCTCGGGAAACGCCGCCGACGTACACCCGGCCGGCAAAACGAATCAAGCCATAGGTGGCCGCCACCATCAGCGCCAACGACAGGCCAACCTCCCACCACTCCGCCCACCCACGCACGATGCGTGCCGGCATGGTGAGCGGGGCCCACAGCGGGATGAACGAGAAGATCCGCAGAACGGGGCTGTCGGTCGTGGCGGACAAGCTGATCAGTCCGCCCATGTAGCCGACACCGAGGATGAGGCTCAGCGGGCCGAAGGTGCTGCCGGCTTCCTGAGTGTTCGAGGCCAGCGAACCCCCGGCGGCATACATACAACCGTAGAGGGCGTACCCGAGGATGAACCAGACCAACACCCAGAAGACCGCCCACCCGGCCACCGCGGGAACGTCGATCCGGTCGGTGGCTAAGCCGAAGGTGAGCACTACGGCACCGAGCAACCCGACCTGGGTAAGGCCCAGAGCGCCGATGCTGACGACCTTGGCCGCCATCAGGTGGTGGGGGCGCACCGCACCGAGCAGCAGCTCGACCACCCGGTTCGCTTTCTCCTCGACGACGGCGTACCCGATCCACTGGCCGTATGCCAAGATCGCCATGAACATCACGATGAGCGCAATGGTGGCGACCGCCTCGTTCGCCTCGCCGTCCTGTTCCACTTCGGCCACAACGTTCACGCGGACACCTGGGTCGGCCAGTCGGGCGACCTCGGCCGCCGACAGACCCAGCTCCTCAGCCCGCTCTGCCGTGATCTCACCCACCAGCGCAAGATACGTGGTGTCGGCGAGCCAATCCGAGGTGGTGGGACCCACCATCATCGTGTCGGCGCCGACGACGGCCACGCCGATCCCGCCGTCGGTCAGAGCCTCCTCGGCCGCGGCCACGGTGGGCAACGACACGAAGATGGCTTCGGCATCGGGACCGAACAGATCTTCCATGTCCGCCGGCAGCGATGGCGAGGTTTCACCGACGAGGCCGATCGTATAGACCGTCGGTTCGTCTTCGTCCTGCACCAAGCTGATGAACGTCATCAGGGCGGTGACCCCGATCACGATCACCGCAGACGAGATGAGGAACGGCTTGCGCCACGCCCTGAGGTCTCGCTGCACCGCCAGCCAGAACACCGACCAGTCACTCACGGGGCGACCGCCTCACGGAACACCTCGGACAGCGCCGGCGGCTGATAGGTGAACTGCGTGAAATCGGCGACCGTCGCCACGGCAGCGGCCAGGGCCACAAGGTCGGCCCTTTCGTCGACGGCGAGGCGCACACGGTCACCTCGGATGTCAACCACCTGAGCGGAGGGGATTCCCTCGAGCGTCGGCACCACTGTCGCATCCGCGAGCACAAGATCCAGATAACGCCGGGCAGACGCAGCCCGCAGCTCGGAGACACGTCCCGCGAGGACAACTCGACCCTGATCCACGATGACGACGTCCTCGCACAGGTCCTCAACGACATCGAGTTGGTGGCTCGAGAACAGCACGGCCACCCCCCGCTCGGCCTGGTCCTGGAGCAGCTGGGCCATGGTCGCTGAGGCAATCGGGTCGAGCCCGACGAATGGTTCATCAAGCACCAATAGCTCCGGGCTGTGGAGCATGGCGGCGACCAATTGCACGCGCTGCTGATTGCCGTGTGAGAGTTCATCGACTTTGGCGTTCGTTCGGTCTTCGAGACCGAGTTCTCCAAGCCATTGCTCTACGACCCGCCCGGCCTCCGCCGCGGTGAGCCCGTGCAGGCGCCCGAAGTAGACCAGCTGATCGTGCACGCGCATTTTCGGGTAGAGCCCCCGCTCTTCCGGCATGTAGCCGAACCGACGCCGCACGGCCGCCGTGATCGGATCGCCGCTCCACACCACCGTCCCTGCATCCGGTCGAACCAACCCGAAGACCGAGCGCATCGCCGTTGTCTTGCCGGCCCCGTTGGGACCGAGGAACCCCAGCATCTGGCCTGGAGCAATGCTCAGATCGAGGCCGTCAAGGGCCGTGACGTCGCGATAGTGCTTGTGCAGCCCGCGAAGTTCGAGCATCCCCCAGCACTACCACGGGGTCGATTCCGGGAATAGGGACCACGGACACCACCGCCGGGGCCCATCGCCGTTCGCCTCACAGGGTTTTGGCGGACGATGGCGCAGCATGCTGCGCAGATGTCCGCCAAAACCCTCTCTGCATAGGTTCTCAGGATTCGTACGCTGGGGGCCGATGAATACAGGCATGCCTGATCCTTCAATCGAACTCATCGACGTCACGCGCAGCTTTGGTGCGGTGCGCGCCCTCGACGGCCTCTCGCTCTCGGTTCCTGCCGGGTCGGTGGCCGTACTGCTCGGACCCAACGGCGCCGGCAAGACCACCACCGTTCGCATCATCACGGGAGCGTTGCTCTCGAACAGCGGGACCGTGCGAGTCCTCGGAGAAGACCCCGTCATCGAAGGCGACGACCTGCGGGGCCGCATTGGGGTAGTGGCCCCCAAGCCGGCGATGTGGGACCGCTTGACCGGCGAGGAGAACCTTTCGTTCACCGCGGAAATCTTCGGTGTCCCCACGTCGACGATCTACGAAGCGGCCGAACGCTTTGGCATCACTTACGCCCTCGACCAGGAGGTCGGCGGCTACTCCACCGGGATGCGCACCAGACTCGCCCTGGCCCGCGCCGTCGTCCACGACCCCGAGATCCTGCTCCTCGACGAACCGACCGCGGGTCTCGACCCCGAGTCATCGCGGGCCGTGCTCGAACTGATCCGCGAGCTCGCCGGCAAGGGCCGCACCATCGTGATGTGCACCCACCTGCTCCACGAGGCCGAAGGCATCGCCGACCAGGTCGTCCTGATGGGCGCCGGCAAGGCCCAGGCCGCCGGGCACCCCACCCAGCTCGCCGCCGCCTACATGAAGCATCCCAAGGTCGTGATCGATGCCGAGAACCGGCCGACGCTCGACAACATCGGCGCCCACCCTGCAGTGATGCGGGCCGAGTGGAACGGAGCCCTCCACCTCACCCTCGAGGACATTGACGCTCTGCCGGACCTCGTCACCGACATGGTCACCGGCGGTACCCGGCTCACTCGGGTCGAGCCGCAGCTCCCCACCCTGGAGCATTTGTACTTCGAGATGCAGCGCTCGTTGCGGGAGGAATCATGAGCTGGCACAAGGTCATGATCATGGCCCGCATCGACATGAAGCGCCTCTTCAAGAGCCGCGACTACTGGATCCCGATGGCGCTGCTTTCTGGGATCTTCTTCGTCATCATGCCGTTCGTGCTCCTGTCGATGATCACCGGCATCACCGGCAGCAACATCGTGGAACAGGTCGGCGGCGTGCTCAACGCGCTGCCCGGACCCATCCAGGACAACCTGCAAGGTGACACCCCGGAGGCGCAGGCCGCCTACGCCTTTGCGGTCTATCTGCTGGCCCCGATTGCGATCATCGTTCCGCTGACCATTTCGTCGGCGGTCGGGGCGCAGACCATCGTCGGCGAACGGGAGCGCGGCACCGGCGAGTTCCTGGCTCACTCCCCACTTACCGACACGGAGATCTACCTGGGCAAGCTGATTGCCAGTCTCATCCCCGGCTACCTAGCGACGGCGATCGGGTTCACCGCCTACTCGCTCATCGTCAACTTCCGGGTTGGCCCCGAGATGGGTGGGTGGTTCTTCCCAACCGCGGGCTGGTGGCTGCTGATCCTGTGGGTGGTGCCGCCGTTCATCGCGATTGCGCTGTCGATCATTCTGTGGGTGTCATCGAGGGTGAAGAGCACCGCAGCAGCGCAGCAGGCGGCCAGCCTGGTCTCACTGCCGATCATCATCGCCTCGTATGCGATCGCCAGCGGCCTGCTCTACGACCCCACGGTGGCCGCCTTCTCAGTAGGCGCCGTCGCCTGGGTGCTGGCCATCATCGGACTCGTCAGCGGCTCGAAGGCACTGAGCCGGGAGCGACTGCTCGGCGTCGGCATCGACGGATAGCCGCCCGGCTCCGCTCGAGCGCGTCGCCGCCGCGACCAGCAAGGTCGGCCAGAGCATCCTGCGCGGCTACCGTGAGGGGACACCCCTCTCATCGGAGCCCTTATGCCCGAGCCATCCTCCCCTCTGTACGTCTTCTTCCACATCCCCAAGACCGGAGGCACCACCATCAGCGGGCACCTCCGCAACGAACTCGAATGGGATGACGAGTTCGTCCACCTCGGCCCGTGGGGTGAGGACTACCGCACCCGCAATGACCTCGTGCCGTTCGCGGACCGTCCCGCCGAGGAGCGAATGCGGGCTCGGGTCATCGCCGGACACCATGCCACCGCCGAGATCGACGCCCTGGTGTTCGGGCGCCCCCGCTATTTGACCTTTGTCCGGGACCCGGCGGACCGCTTGGTGTCGGTCTTCAACTTCCGGACCTCGAAACCCGCCAACGCTGGCCTGCAGTTCGAGGCCTGGTATGAGAATCTCCGACCCAACCCGATGTTCCGCTGGCTGCGCCGCCATCTCGATGTCGAGAACATGCCGGAGTTGAAGGACGCACTGCGCGAGTTCTGGTTTGTCGGCACCACCGATCATCTCGACGACGACCTCCCCGGCATATTCGCCGCCATCGGAGTCGCGACGACATGGGAGAACCGCCGCATCACCGGCACCGGAGCTACGTCAATGGCAGGGCTCGATCACCACGACGCAGACCGGATACTGACCCGCCAATTGACCCTCGACGACGAGCTGCGGGAGCGGATCTACGCCGACCACCCCAAGGACGCCGCGCTCTACCGCTTCGCCACTCGCCGGCGTCAACGCCTCATCGACCGAGGTGTCCTCGACCGAGCGACTACATCTCCGGGCTGAACCGCTCCAGGTAAGCGACTGCAGCCCGGCGCGATTCCGGATCGGCCAAGGCTGCCAGCAGCAGATCGACGTCGGACGCAGAGTCTGCGGTAGAGGTAAGGTCCTCCGCCGCCGCGTTCACTGCCTTCTTGGTAGACGCCAGCAGGTGCCCGGGACGGGCCGCCAGGTTTGCCACCAGGTGGTCGACGGCCGCATCCAGCCGACCAGCATCGACGACCTCATTGATGAACCCGGCCATGTTGGCTTCCGCGGCGGTGAAGGGGCGGCAGGTCAGCACCAGTTCCTTGGTGAGAGTGGGCCCCATTTCCCGAACCAGCCGGGGAATGCCTCCCCAGGCAAGCGGTATCCCGGCATCCAGTTCTGGAATGGAGAAGTAGGTCGAATCGACCGCGATCCTCAAGTCACATGCTGCCGCCAGAATCAGCCCGCCTCCGACGCAATGCCCCTCGATCGCCGCCACCGTGATGGCGTTCATCCGCTCGACGGCTTCCGCCATCCGGCGCCCCAGGTCGGCATCATCGCGACCCTCCGCGTCAGGGTCGGCGGCGACGTCGACGAGAACCGACGTATCGACCCCCGCACTGAACGTGCCGCCGGTGCCCGAGACCACGACCACCTTGACCTCGTGCTGCTCATCGAACCATGTTGCCGCGGCGATGATCTCGTGCTGGGTCTCGAGCGACATGGCGTTCAGCCTGGTGGGACGGTTGATCGCAAGACGCCCTACCGGGCCGTCAATCGAGACAATGACGTCGAGGAGATTGACCATCAGGCCTCGTCCTGCGCGTCCGGCGCAGTGCCATCGGTTGCGTCGCCGTCGGCGGCAGGTGCCGCGTCTGCGGGTGCTTCGTCCTCGACAACGTCCGGGACGTCGGCCACCTTCTCTTCCTCGCGAATCACCTTGATAGTGCAATCGGTGACCAGAGCGGCCACCGCGCCGATCGCAGCCGCCGTCGGAAGCAGCAAGGCGCCGACCACACCGACAGTCAGTGGGACTTCGAGCACGGTCTTGCCGTCGGCATTCTGAATGATGATGCGACGCACGTTGCCTTCGTGGACCAGTTCGCGAACCTTCGCCAGGACCTCCTCACCTTTGATCTGAAACTCATCGACAAAATCCGTCACCGGGTTGGTGTCGCTGTCCACGGATACCTCCTCACCATCGACGAGGCCATGGTGGTCGGTCGACCGCCCCCGCGCCAGGGCCGATTGGGGGGATCTGGGCTGGGACCGCCGATGCACTTGTCCCAAGACGCCACCGTCATCGAGGACTTATGGCCCTATCGCTGACCCTCATATATTTCAGAAACTATTGAAAGTTCCAAAACATCTGACCCACCGGAGGTGAGGACGTGACCTACGAGATCCAGCCCGAGGAACTCCAGTTCGCCGAGTCGATGGGACAGCTCTTCGAAGCCGTCGGTGTCACCCGCATGGCGGGTCGAATCTGGGGATACCTCCTCATCACCGACGATCCCGAGGTGACGGCGATGGAACTTCAGGTGCGCCTCGGGGCCAGCGCCGGGTCCATCTCGATGGCCACCCGCGATCTCATCCGCCTCGGCCTGGTCGACCGCAAGTGGATCCCCGGAGAGCGACGTGACTACTTCGCGATGCGGCCCGGAGCCGTCCTGGTGTTTCTCCGGCTGCAACTCGATCAGCTGGCCGCTGCCTCAGACCTCGCCGAGGCCGGCATCGAGCAATTCGGAACAAGCGACGACGCACGCCCCCGACTCGAAGCGTTCAACGAGGTCTACCACTGGTACATGAGCGAGCTGGTCGAACTCCACAACCGCTTCAAGACCAGCCACTGAGGAAAGGATGCCGACATGATCATCGAGCTCAAGGATGTCACGAAGCGTTTTGGTAGCGGCGAAGTAGCCGTCACTGCGCTCGGCGACGTCGAACTCTTCATACATGAAGGCGAATTCGTGGTCGTGCTCGGCCCATCGGGTAGCGGCAAGACCACGTTGCTCAACATCGTCGGAGCGCTCGACACCGCGACCAGCGGAACGGTCCGCGTCAACGGTGTCGACATCTCGGAAGCCGGCCGCCGCAGCCTTTTCAATTTTCGGCGCCACTCCGTGAGCTTTGTCTTCCAGGCGTTCAACCTCTTCCCCGCCCTCACCGCCCGCGAGAACGTGCGGTTCGGCATCGATGCCGGGGATTCGAACCGAGACGCGGCCGAGGTACTCGCCAGCGTTGGGCTCGGCGACAAACTCGACCGCTTCCCTCACGAACTCTCGGGCGGCGAGCAGCAACGTATTGCCATCGCCCGCGCCTTGGCGACCGACAGCCCGATCCTCCTCGCCGACGAACCGACCGGCGAACTCGACTTTCAGACTGGAGTTCAGATCCTCGAGCTGCTTCAAGAGCACGCCGGCAAGGGCCGCGCCGTACTGGTTGTCACCCACAATCGAGAGATCTCCCGCATCGCCGACCGCGTCGTCGAGTTGAGCAGCGGGCAGATCGTGAGCGACGGGCCACCCCGCGGTGGGAAGGCCGACGTCGCGGATCTCCACTGGTAGGAGGCGGACATGAAGAACCTCTCACTCCTATTCCGCTGGTCATGGCGCGACCTGCGAGCCAACTGGGCCAAGGTCGCCGCCATCGCCCTCGTCATTGCCATCGGCACCGGCGGCTACGCCGGGCTCACCAGCCAGGCCAACTGGCGGCGCGCCTCATACGAAGCCAGCTACGAACACCTCGCCATGCACGACGTCCGGGTGAAGCTCGCCACCGGCAGCGCAATCGAACAGGGCATGCTCGTGGCGGCGGTGGGCACCATCGAACACGTCGACTGGATCAAAGCCGCCGAGGAGCGGCTCATCATTGCCACGCAGGTCGATGCCTCCCGTGACAACGAGACGATTCTCGTCCGCGGCGAGATCACCGGGACCAGCTTCACGGACGGCGGACCGACGGTGAACCGGTTTCACGCCTCCACGGGACGGCTTCTCGGCGCGGCCGACGGCGGCGCTGCCGTCGTGATGCTGGAACGTCACTTCGGCACCTTCTACGACCTCCCCGACGCCGGCACGATCACGATCGCCGGAAACCGTTCACTCGAGTACGTCGGCCAGGCGCTCACCCCCGAATTCTTCACGGTAGCGCCCGATGGCGACATCTTGATGTCCGAGGCAACGTTTGCAGCCATGTTCACCTCTCTGGCGACCGCCCAGGCGCTGGCCGGGATGCCGGAGCAAGTCAACGATCTGGTCCTGACGCTTGACGATGGGGCGGACCGCGGTCTGGTAGTTGCCGAGCTCGAATCGGCCATGGAGCACCTGCCCGTCGGCACGACGGTGCTGACCCGTGATGACAACCACGCCTACAGCTCCCTCACCAACGATGTCGAGAACGACCAGCAGATGTTCAACTTGCTGGCAGGCCTGTTGTTCATCGGTGCCGTCGGCGCCGCATTCAATCTGATCCACCGTCTGGCTGAGCAGCAACGCCGCGAGTTCGGCATCCAGATGGCACTCGGGATTTCGCCGTGGCGGATCGCCCTCCGACCCCTCTTGGTGAGCGCTCAGATCGCACTGCTCGGCATCATCCTCGGCGTCATCGTCGGCTTGTGGATCGGGTCGGCGATGCAGGGTGTCATGGAGGAGTTCGTGCCGCTGCCGATATGGCAAACCGACTTCCAGTGGGGAGTATTCGCCGGCGTTGCCGCCATCGGGTTCCTAATTCCCTTTGTCGCCACCGCAGTTCCTGTGTGGCGGGCCATTCGGGTCCGACCCGTCGCGGCGATCCGCCCCATGCACCTCACCGCCAAGCCCACCAAGCCGGGCCGCGTGGCGCGCCGCCTCCCGGGCGACACCTTCACCG
>Ga0209567_10001490_pt1 | contig 11954 bp, 12 predicted proteins | sample COG_12_FD_184756 | JGI IMG/M metagenome (GOLD analysis project Ga0209567, IMG submission 184756) | Pelagic marine sediment microbial communities from the LTER site Helgoland, North Sea, for post-phytoplankton bloom and carbon turnover... | ecosystem: Environmental > Aquatic > Marine > Neritic...
GCACTGTCACATATTCGACGTTTGTTCTGAATGGGTTCGGAAATGGGCGGGGTTAGTCGCTTGGTGCAGACGCCGAGTATGGCCCGACGTCCGCTTGTGACCGTTTCCCGTCCTTCGCTTCGCTCGATTTCCAGCGAGCTGAATGTCGGCTATTGGTGAGAGCAGACTTTAAGAATCTGGCGCTCGAAAGCGAGCTGTCGAATGGTCCGCTTCCCGCCCAAAAGCTGCCGATAGACTAAAATGAGTGAAAAGAGCCGCTGCTGAACCCTGAGCCGCCGTTCGGTATCTCGCTCACGCTTAGCGCATAACGGACGTTGGCCTGCTGCGTCAGCGACAGCCTCTCGCCGACCACGGCCGGGCGGGCCACGTAGCGGCACAACCGCTCGAGCTTCTTGCGCTGATGCGCCCCCCGCACGGCACTCCATATGCCGTGCGACGCGCCCGGCGAGAACCGCATTGCGCGCGCAGGGAAATCGTGTACGCTAATACAGCCTGCCGCCGCAGGCAGGTTGTGCTGCAACAACACTTCTCACCGACACCAACACTAGGAGCAAGATCATGCAAACCGTTATCCGCTGGGCCGCTGCAGCGATTCTCGCAATGACCACCACCGCCGTTTTCGCCGCTAACCACGAAGGACCGAAGGACCACAAGGAAGTTGCCGCGGACTGGATGAAATCTGCCTGTGGCGAACTCGCGCCTTTTATCGCTTACATAGAGAAGCACATGGCCGATGATGGTGTATTCATGCCGGCGCGCTATGTCGGTTTCGGTTTTCAGCTCGACAGTAATCCCGAAGACGAAATGCGCGTGGTCATGGTGACTCCCGACACACCTGCATCGAAGGTTCTCCAGCAAGGCGATGTGTTCGTCTCCGTAAATGGTGTGCCGTCCACCTTTGAAAACCGCGACAAGATGACCTTTCGCGGCAAGCCTGGCGAGCCTGTTCCGGCTGTCATCCTGCGCGACGGCAAGGAAATGGAAATCGAGGTGAATCGCGGCGTCATCGAAGCGGTAAATGACAAGGAGCGGGTGCTCATGGGACTCAGACTCGCGGATGCGGACGACTGGCCCGCCGATAGCTGTTCGGTGGTCGAAGTCGTTGCTGAGGGTAATGTGGTCTACGTGCACAGTGAGTCGAGCGATACGGAATCTGAGACCGGCTACAAGTTCAAGCAAAGGGACGTCACGCGCTTTGAGTTCAACGAAGCCGGGCAGGTCTCCCAGCTTTGGGGACTGGGTGAGGATCGCTTCGTCCTGGAGCAGCTCGGTTACACGATCAGCCGCTAAAGATCACATCTCATAGTAAGGAAACGGAGTGCCCCGCGCTTGCGGGGCACTGTTGTTAGCCGTGTTGGCACGGCGGGGGGAAAGATCGCAGGTATTCATTGTCGATATGTCAGCCCCCGATTGCGTCGACCGGTTGAAACCGCAGCCGTTTCCCGTCCTTCGTCGTAGCGTTATTTGTGCCTGTCGAACGGCCGGTATTGAGAAAAGCAGCCGTTATGCTTAATAATCAAACGGGCGATCACTGGGACCACAACAACAATGTTGATCTTCGACGACTCAAGCGCCGTAACGTCGTCAGAATCACGTAGACAATGAAAACCTTATCTTGGCTATTGCTGGTTCTTCTCGCAGTCTTTGGAGCGGTTGTGGGCATCGTGTATATGATCGCAGACGCGGACTCCGTGAACGTAACATTCATCTACCAAAGAGCAACTGAACGCGAGGACGGCACGCCGCTGTCGCTGGAAGAAATTAAGTACACACGGTTATATTGTGACGGCAAACAGGTCGCGCAGGAAGCCGGGGCCAATGGCGATATATCCGCAGAACTCACAGGAGGCTCACACGATTGCTACGGCACGCACGTTGATACCAATGACGTGGAATCAAACCCCTCCAGTACCGTGACAAAATTCGTTGAGCTGTAAGCGGGTATGTCGCCGCAGCTCGAACATGTCCGCAAGATGGAGGCCGAAGGCCAGCTGGCACCTACCCCAGTGTAGTCTAACGGCCGCAGTTGGCCGAAAGCAGAAATCTGTATAGGGCGATACATGGCGGATTGAATGTCCACTCTCGGTGAGAGCAGACATTCAGATTCTTGATTTCAGGAACTGTTCGTGGAAGGAGCGGTTTGCGCGCGTCAGTAAACGCTCGGGTGATAGACTTCCGTCTCTATCATCGCCGCCCCTTGCGCCGGTGTGGCGAGCGAGCCGAGCACTCAAGAACGTGCCTGGCTGAGCCACACAGATCCAGAGGCGGGATTCGAGATTTCGTACCCTGCGGACTGGGAGGTGATCGTCGCCGAACAGCGACTTGGTCCCGGAACGGTGTGGAGTCCATCGAATCCAGGTGACAGGGAGCTTTTCAAAGTGGCCTTCCGTGAGAGCGGCGACGGCCTGAATTGCTTGGTAACTTGGTTCCTGAATCTTTCTATTGCCTCCAGTTCGAAGCCTGTGTGCAGTTTCCCGTCTTCGAACGGAAAATTTCTTGATCGCGTTCTTCGTCATGTTTGGAGCAATACCGCAAAATGCTCTAACAAGTAGTATCGGTTACTTGATCGCTTGCGCCGCTCCGCAGCCGTTGCAATAATCTTCTTCGTGAGTGTGGCAGCCAAAAATAAGCGAGGCATTTGCGGCGAGAAGATCTTCGGCGATCGTCACGGTTCGCTCGATGTGCCGGTAATCCCGGTGCGCCGGGTGGCGTAGCGACCGGAGGTGTGCTCGTGAGTAAGCCCACCCGATACAAAACCTTCATCAGTTATTCTCATAAAGATGAAGCTTGGGCTTCGCAGCTTCAGCGGCGCCTGGAAAATTTCAAGTTACCGAACAAAGGCGATAGTCGCTGGCCACTGCGACCGGTATTTCTCGATCGTTCAGAGTTGGCCAGTAGTCCGGATTTATCCGACTCCGTCAATCGAGCACTCGAGGCCAGCGATGCAATGGTTGTGGTCTGTTCGCCGGCGGCCGCCGCCTCAAAGTGGGTGAATGCTGAAATCCTGGCCTTCAAACGTCTCGGCAATGAGGCCATCTACCCGATTGTAATTGACGGCGAACCGGGTTCCGGCATTCTCGGCTCCGAGTCCTTTCCGGAAGCGCTGAGATTCCAGCTGGGTGACGATGGTGAGCTGTCTTCTGTTCCTGCTGAGCCGTTGGCAGCCGATGCCCGAAAGCAGGGAGATGGCAAAGGCGCTTATCTGAAACTGATTGCCGGATTGCTCGGCGTTTCGTTTGACTCCCTGAAACTACGTCAGCAGCGAAGACAGATCCGGCAGGCGCTCGGAATTGCAGCAGGCGCAACCGCAATGCTGGTCGTTACCAGCTTCCTGGCGGTGACGGCATATCGTGCGCAGCAGGATGCCGAGCGCACACGTGACCAGGCCGAGAACCTGATCTCTTTCATGCTAGGGGACTTGCGCGAAAAATTGCAGCCGGTAGGACGGCTTGATGTCCTGGACGGCGTCGGCGAACAGGCGCTGGACTACTTCTCAAGCCTGAGGGAATCCGAATTGACCAGCGACGCAATGCTGACTCGCGCAACGGCATTGCGGCAAATCGGTGAGGTGAGGGTTGCACAGGGCCTGATAGACGAAGGCCTGATAGCGTTTTACGAGGCTCGTGATTTGCTTGAAAATGTATCCATCGACAACGAGAGTGTTCGCCTTTTCGAACTCGGGCAGATCAACTTCTGGATTGCTGACGCGTATTTCAATGACCTGCAACTGGAAGAAGCTCAGGAGCACATTGATAAATATCTCGAAATCTCGAGAAGTCTCGTACAGCTCGAACCGGGCAATGCGGACTTTCAGCTCGAGCTGATGTACGCGGAAAGCAACCTCGGTACGCTGGCATATCGTGCGAACAATATGGCCCAGGCACGCGAGTATTTTAATAATGCGCTGGAGCAGGGGCGGGCATTGCTTTCGAGGCAACCCATCGACGAGTACGAATACGAGTTGGCAGATACAATTTCGTGGCTGGGCGCCGTCGAATCGAGTGCCGGCAATTTCGCGGACGCCGCGAGCTGGTACCAGCAACAGATCGGCATCCGCGAAAGGCTGCTAGCGGCTCGGGAATCACCATCTCGTAAACACCTGTTGGCACGCGCTCGGTTCAACTACGGTGATGCTTTACGCCAAGCTGGACAGGTCTCTGAAGCCTATGCGGCGATTAGCAAGTCCGTGCAGTCGTATCGCGAATTAGTTTCCTACGACCCACAGAATTACGACTGGCAGCGGGAATTGGCGTGGACGCTGACACTGTTGGCGAGAGACGGCTATGCCGCGGGAATAATGTCGCCGTCGGAGGCCCGCTCCAACTTGCTGCTTGCCGCGGAGGCGATGAGCCGCGTCGATGAAGAAAGCACTGCTGAAATTGCGCGCGTGTTTGCCGCGATCGATACGCAACGGGGACGAATCGAGCTCATGGAAGGAAATGCAGGGCAGGCGGCTGATCATGCGGCAAACGCTCTCGCTTACCTTAAGAGTTTTGAGTCCGGCAAAGATCGCGTACGCGTATTGCCGATATTCGCGAAAGCTTCGTACCTTTTGTCAGAGGCGACACTAGCGCTAGGAAATCGCGAAAGGTCAGTGTCGATCGCGAAGGCCGCGTTTCGGAAATTGGCTGTGCAGGAAAACGATCCTGTCGAGTTGTACGCTATTGCGGCGTTGCTGGCCTATCGGGCGGAACTGCCAGCATCCGATGAAATGTTATCTATCATTGCAAGCACAGATTTCAACGCTCGGGCCTACATGCCGTACACTGACGCCGAAGAATGGTGGACCCGCCGAATTGATTCCTCATCCAGATAGCTGGTGCCATTCGATCCCCAAAATTGGGCTCAACAACAATAAAAGGAGAATGGCACATGGCAGACACGACAGTATCGCTGGATATTAGAAACTCGGTATCCACGGACCCCGGCTGGAAACCTTCAACCGGAACGACAGGCTATTCGTACCTGTTCTCGGGCGGCAATGCTGACGATCCGAGTAATCCGGGCGGATTCAAATTCGGCCACGGGACTGGCGCCAAGTCGATCGACATAGACCTGGTGGCGGACCCACGGTACCGGATCACCAACATCGCTGTCACCTACGACAAACAGGGAGGCACTGAGCCGTCACATGATCTGTCCATCCCGCCGGGCAACCAGTCCAACAGAAAGTGGACAATCAACGATAGCGATGTTCATGCGGAGTCGGGATACTTCAACGTAACCGTCGCTTTCGCAAACGTTACCGGTATAGTGTGCGACCCGCGCTGGCAAAATGACTAGGGCACAAAATTGCTGATGTGAGTCATCGTCGCCGCAATTGGCGTGCAACGTATTTACTGCTTTGCGGCGGCGATTATCATCGCCATGTCGGCTACTGACCCAAAGGAGCCGTTGCGATCGAGTACCTGATTGGCGCGTTTTTTGACCTACTTGTATGGCTGGGAATTTACCGTGAACCAAGCGTTGACTGCCCAGAGTGCGGTCAACGAATGCGCCGTATCCGCCGTAACCCTCCTCAGCAGCCGTACTACATGGACTACGCGCATAGGTGTAGAAGCTGTGATCTTGAAGTTGAGGCTGGACACGTCTTGAACAAGACTAAAGCTGAATCCCGTTAGGAAACTAATTTCGACCGACTGGGTCTGGCCGTTCTGAGACGGTCACCAGGAAGATGAACCAACGACCGATTGAAGTCACAGCCAATTCCAGACCTTCTTCTCAACAAATACAGCGGCAATCCTGTAACTTTTCGAACGGCCGATGTTCCACGAAGCAGCCCCTCGTTATTACAAACTATGAAATTCTCATAGTTTGTCGGGTGCCATCGGGCTATGATGCGCGCACCCGAGAACGGATGCCCGTCAATTCCCTTATTGCGGCGCCATATTGGACAATTGTGGTTACAACCGATGTTGCGTAAGACTTTCCTGCCGGCAATTTTCCTGCTACTTGCTTATGGCTTCGCGGTCAGCGCAGATTTCAAGACCATTACCGCCGGTGTGGCCATCTTCCTGTTCGGCATGCTTTCGCTGGAAGAAGGGTTCAAGACCTTCACTGCCGGAACGCTCGAGAAAATACTGAAAGCGTCCACCAACAGCCTGTTGAAGAGCATGACGTTTGGAGTGGTGGCGACCTCGATCATGCAGTCCAGCTCACTCGTCTCCGTAATCACCATCTCTTTCCTAAGCGCTGGATTGCTGGAGCTGGCGTCCGGGATCGGCATTATCTTCGGCGCCAACCTGGGCACGACGACCGGTGCATGGCTCGTGGCGGGCTTTGGCCTGAAAGTAAACCTGTCCGCCTATGCCATGCCCATGCTGGTGTTCGGCATCATCCTGGTATTCCAAAGAGCGAAAAGCCTCAAGGGCGCTGGTTACGTGCTGGCCGGCCTGGGCTTTCTGTTCCTTGGTATTCACTACATGAAGGATGGATTCGATTCTTTCGGTCAAACCATCGACCTCGCCGAATACACGATGACCGGCTACGCCGGTGTAGTGGTCTTTGCCGGCATTGGGGCTGCAGCCACGGTCGTAATGCAATCGAGCCATGCCATGCTGGTACTAATCCTGGCTGCGCTGGCCACCCACCAGATCAGCTATGAAAATGCATTGGCGCTTGCAATCGGATCGAATGTCGGGACAACAGTGACAGCGATAATCGGATCATTAGGAGCAAGCGCCGACGGCAAGCGACTCGCCTTGGCTCACCTGGTCTTCAACGTCGTTACCGGCCTCTTGGCCATCGTCGGAATCTATGAACTGATGGTTGCCGTCGAGTGGATAAGTGCTCGTCTTGGTATTGCCGCCGATAATTACACGTTACAACTAGCTGTATTTCACAGTCTGTTTAACTTGATAGGCATCGTCGTGATGTTGCCACTATTGGGTCTCCTGGTGCGATTCGTCGAAAAATTGATAGTCTCGGAACAAGTCGAGATCGAGCGCCCGATATATCTGAGTGGTGCATCAATAGAGATTCGTGATGCTGCAGTTGAATCAGTGAAGAAAGAGAGTATTCGGCTGTATGATCTGGCAGCGGGGGTCATTGCCGACGGCTTGAGCATCCAGCGAGATGCTCTCGAGACTGAGGAGAAACTCAAGCATGTCCTCAGGAAATCCACCGATGTTATAGATGAAGACATCGATGACCTGTATGAAAGGAAGCTGAAGGCACTGTACGGGGCTATCGTCGAGTATGTTATTCAAAGCAGAGGCGGGTATGCCGAAGGCAGAATGAAAGAAGAACTGAATAGCCTCCGACAAGCAGGCCAGCATGTGATCGAGGCTGTAAAAGGGGTTAAACACCTCAGAAAAAACCTCACCAGGTCGCTGCGATCAGACGATTCAACCGTCAAGAAAGAATACGACCGGCTACGGAAGTTGATACTCAAGGTGCTGAGAGATATCGACGTGGTAAGAACCGCTGATGTCGGTTCTAGGTCGGTACTGCCGTTCGATCGGCTTAAGCTGGATATAGAAGAGAAGACCCGACAATTCAGTGAAGGTCTGGATATGCTCATAAGGAAGGGAAGCATCGACGTTCACACAGCCACATCGTTGATGAATGATATTTCGTACTGTAAGGAAACATGCTGGGATCTGGTGGAAGCTGGTTCAGTCTTGTTTTCTGAATCTGATCCGGATGAAAAGGACGCGATCCAGAGCATCGCTCTGGGTGAACGCGAGATCATCGAAATGATGGACAACGCGGATGAGGGGGCGGCTCGATGAAGATTCAAAAATTACTGGATAAGCTGAAGGATATTCTCAGCGCTGATCGGCATGCGCAACTCGAAAAGTATAAGTCTCTCAAGAAAGTGCTGAAATCTCTACGTGTCGAAAAAAAAGGATTAGAAAAAGAACTGTCCGATACTATCGATGCGGAAAAGCAACAGGAAATCTCGTCCAGACTCAAAATCATTTCCATGCAGCGGAAAAAAGGACTGAAATTGCTGAGAGAGTTAAAGGAAGATCGAAAGCGAAACAAGTGAACAGAAAGGGAACCGCCAAACCTGTTTTCGCCGAATGCCAGGCAGCGCAGCTGCCGTTCCATTGAATCATTTCAGGTCTGGATAAGCCGGTCGCTGGAGGCCGATTATCCAGCAACAATGGACGGCCAAATATGAAAAGTTCAGAATTGCGGTTGAGGTTCGAAATGTCACCAGGTATTGCCATGCGAAGATCCATAAAGCGGGCGCCCACCCATATTGTCCTTTTTTATCTGTTCGCAGCATCTCTCGCGGGATGCGCATCATCTCCATCCAATCAGGTCCAGAGCGATCGTGCGGAAAATATTATCTTGTTCATCGGCGATGGCATGGGGGTATCCACTGTGACTGCGGCGCGCATCTTTGATGGTCAATCGCAGGGCAAAAGTGGTGAAGAGCATGTCTTGCCGTTCGAGCGCTTCGACCGCGTGGCCTTGGTCAAGACGTACAATACTAACCAGCAGGTCGCCGATTCCGCCGGCACGGCAACCGCAATGCTCAGCGGCGAAAAGACCAAGGCTGGCGTCATTGGTATTGGGCCGAAGGCCGACCGGCGCAATTGCGAGGACGCCCTCCAGTACCCGTTGGAGAACATCGGCGAAATTGCGAAGCGGCGCGGCAAACACGTTGGCATCGTTACGACGGCCCGAATCACGCACGCTACGCCTGCGAGTTTGTACGCCCACACACCGGAGCGCGACTGGGAGAGCGACATATTCCTGCCAATGGATGATTGGGCGGCAGGCTGTCGTGACATTGCCTGGCAACTGCTGAATTCGGTGCCGGAAGGTGGGCTGGATATTGCGATGGGCGGTGGCCGCGCGGCATTCTATGGTCACGACTTTGGCGGATGGCGGCGCGCGGCCGATGACGATCTCGTTCGCACCTGGTTGGCAGGCGACCCGGCGCGGCGCTTCATCGACACTGCGGCTGCGCTGGACGAGATCCGCTCCGACCAGCAGGTTCTCGGTCTTTTCTCTCGCTCGCATATGACCTACGTCGCCGAGCGTGACGAGGATACGACCGAACCAACGCTGTCTCAAATGACAGCGGCTGCCATCGACCGTTTGGCCTCGAGCCCGGACGGCTATTTTCTGCTCGTCGAGGGCGGCCGCATCGATCACGGCCACCATATTGGCAAACCGGCATATGCAATGCTGGAGACGCAGGCCTTCGCCCGTGCCGTGGAAACGGCGTTACGGAAGGTAGATCTCGAAAAAACGCTGATCCTCGTCACGGCCGACCATTCTCATGTATTCACAATGGGCGGCTACGCGACCCGCGGCAATCCGATCCTGGGGTTGGTAGTGACCAACGACAAGACTGGCAAACCGAATCCCAGCCCGGCACGGGCCAGGGACGGCAAGAACTATCGAACGGTTCAGTATGCAAACGGTCCGGGCGCAATCACCAGTCTGCCGCGGCCGGACCCCGATCTCGGCGTGGATTCACTGGCGCAAGCACTCATTCCCATGCGGAGTGAAAACATTGATGGGTCGGTTACCAACGACGAGACTCACGGAGGTGAGGACGTTGCGATTTATGCCGCCGGCGCCGGCGCTGATGGCGTTCGAGGCGTAATTGAACAGAACCTGATCTTCGACATCATGATGTCGGCTTACGGGCGGCCGTTGGATTCTGCTGAAGCCACACGATCTCAAGGGCAGACAACGGCCATTAGCGGTCGAATGGATTAAGAAGTTAGACGGCATTCCTTAGCACACCATATGCGCGAACGCTTTTCGAAGGCCGGATCGTTCGAGTTGTGCTCATCTTTCCTTTCGTTTATCCGACAAGATAGTCTTGATCATCTTACCGAAGTGTTTGTCCCTGGTTCGCCTTTCTGCCAGCGTCTCCGTGTTGCGGCGGTCCTCGGCGAGCAATTTGCGGTACCTGCGCAGTCTCTCTGGGTCGAGCTCGCCTTGCTCTATCGCAGCAAGTACTGCACAGCCAGGCTCTGACTCGTGTGAGCAATCGGAGAACCGACAAGCCTCCGCAAGCCTGGATACTTCCGCAAACACATCGTCCAGTGCATCGCCGACATCAACCAGCTGCAGCTCACGCATGCCCGGTGTATCGATTAACCACCCACCGGTCGACAAAGGATGCATTGATCTTCTCGTCGTCGTATGACGGCCACGCTGATCGTCTTTGCGCACCGCTTTCGTGTCCTGATGTGTGCCCGCAAGCGTGTTTATCAATGTCGACTTGCCTACGCCAGACGAGCCCAGCAGCGCCACGGTCTGTCCTGGCTCACAGAACGGCCGCAAAACATCGACTGCATCCACATCGCGCGCATCGAGTGCTTCGACCAGCAATCCCGGTGACAACTGTGCCGCCCGACTAACGAACTCATCAACCGAGTCGACCTTATCTGCTTTTGTAATCACGATCACCGGAAACGCGCCAGCCTCGTAAGCGATCGCCAGGTAACGCTCGAGTCTTGCGACATTGAAATCGCGATTGGCCGAAGTGACGATGAACAAGGTATCGACGTTGGCAGCGATTAACTGTGTCTCGGCAGTCGTGCCAGCCGAGCGTCGCTTGAACACGCCAAACCGATCCAGCAGGCGAGTAACACGCGGCCCGCTCGGATCAACCAGCACCCAATCGCCGACAGCGATACCGAGCTCTGCTGAGCGACCGCTCAGCTCGATACTGACCAGCATCTCCTCCCCAGCAACATCAATGCGACCACGATGCACGGCAAGCACCCGAGCAGGATGCGCTGCATCCTGATCCTCACCGACGAGCTGCGACTGGAAAAAAGCCCGCCAGCCCAGACCCTGCAAAAATTCGGTAGCCATCATGAGATACGCTGCATAGCACGATCAACTCAGCGGGTTGATTCAGGTTGGTCCACGCCTTAACCCAATGACCAGCGGACGGCCGCTTCGCAATGGATCTGCGTGGTATCGAAGACTGGGACAGTCACGTTATCCGCATTGAGGAGCATACCGATCTCGGTACAACCAAGAATCAGGCAATCTGCACCACGACTCACGAGTCGGTCCGCAATCTTGACGTAAGTACTCTTGCTTTCTCTAGTAACCAGGCCCCGACATAACTCTTCATAGATAACGCGGTGCGTTTCATGCCGGTCATCTGCCTCCGGAATGATCGGTTCCAAGCCAGCCGAACGGAGTCGATCAGTATAGAAAGACTGCTCCATAGTGAATGCCGTTGCCATTAAACCCGGTCTCACCAAACCCGTTGAACGAATAGCTTCCGCAGTGGTATCCGCAATGTGCAGCAATGGAATACTGACTCCATCCATCATCTCTTCGGCGACCTTGTGCATCGTATTCGTCGCCAGGAGGATCAAGCCCGCCCCACATTGCTCAAGCGTTTTTGCGTGAACGTTCAGAACGCGTCCTGCTTCCGCCCAATTGTCGTTCATTTGAAGAGCTTCTATCGGAGCAAAGTCGAGGGACCGGATCAATAGCTCGGGGGAATGGAGGCTGCCTAATTCGTCACGTACGAGTTGACACAACTTCGCATAGTAAATCTGTGTTGATGCAGCGGACATGCCACCAAGAATTCCGATGGTCTTCATGGATTTTCTATCTCTAGCTGCTAAATTACCGGGTCACGCGCATCAAGGAGGGTTTTCGTACGGATTGCGTTGACCTTCGATGACTTGTGGTCGCGCCAGAAACTGCTGCTTTCGGCGCCAAGCAGATCTCCCGCTGCGTCGCTGGCTTGATGATCTGTCACGGCAGACGTAAAGATGACAGGTAAATCGAGCGCTCTGGCACCGTCAACCAGTTGCTGTCGCCAGTCAGAATGGATTTCACCAGAGAGGTACGCGTTCCATTTCATGGATAGCTCCTATGCAATATTGCGTGAATGTCGGCTTGTGACCCAAACCGGTCAATAAGTACAACCCAGAATTGACAAAATCCTCCATCGTAGGAAGATGTGCCTTGCGATGAAGGCAAACCTGACCAAAGTCAGGGACGCA